>SXGT01012517.1_pt1 | contig 10500 bp, 6 predicted proteins | sample 3176221 | NCBI WGS metagenome assembly SXGT01 (sample SAMN11356862, study PRJNA531348) | freshwater metagenome | isolation source: freshwater sample F1-120 | place: China: Fuxian Lake, Yuxi | collected 2017-12-25
CGATGGTGGTCAGCGCCTTGTTCTTCGCATCGCGCCACAGCAGCTCCGCGCCCTGGCCCTCGGACAGCTTGATGTGCGCATCCGCGAGCTTGTCCAGCACATCGACGGCGGTTTCCGCGCCGAGCACCTTCCGGTCGCGCGAGACGCACTTGTAGCCGAGGCCAATGAGGTAGTCGCCGACGTTGATCGCGGTGCCGACGCCGTGGATGCGGTGCAGCGTTTCCTGACCGTAGCGGGAGGTGTCGTCGTCCTCGATGTCGTCGTGAACGAGGCTCGCCTTGTGGAACGCTTCGATGGCGACCGCCGCGCGCTTCACCTCGTCGGGCAGTTCCCAGCCGGTTTCGGCCAGCGTGCCGGGCGCGCCCTTGAGCGCGTCGTAGGCCGCGAGCGTGATGAGCGGGCGACTCCGTTTCCCGCCGCGCGCGAGAAAGTCGTAGGCGATGCTCTCGTGCTTGCGAAGCGGATCGTTTTCGGGCGACGAGGCGCGCGGGCGGGGGATCAAGCGCGTCAGATCCGGCTCCTTAAACAGCGCGTTCGCGGCGCGCATCAGGTGCATGTAGGTCTTGGTTTTCGCGCCCGCGGGCGGCGTGTGCAGCCCGATGGACTCGAACACCCAATCGTTGTCGACGGACGTGTTCTTGCAGTTGCTCGACAGCAGCGGGGTCGCGATACACGGGATGCCGGCCAGCAGCACCTTGTCGAACGCCTTCTCGAGTACGTTCAGGCACGCGACGCCGACGATGGCGTCGATGTGGCCGCTCACGATGATCTTGAGCACGATTGGCGTGCCTTCGCTGACCAGCACCTTGTAGCCGAGTTCTTCGGCCTTAGTGCGGAAGTCGCCGACCTCGCAGGCCCCGCACTTCTTGCAGTCGAGGCCCAGCTCGTCGTACTCCGCGGGGCAGCCCTCCGCGTTCTTCAGGCAGTGCGGCAGCAGCATGAGCCGGCGGTTGAACGGGATCGCCGCGACCTGCTCGCGCCAGAACTCGTTGGTGAGCATCACCATCGCGAAGCCGAGGCACGACTCGCCGAGGCCGAGCGTCTTGAGAACGCCTTCGGCCATTTCGCGGGTCAGCTCGCGTGTGAGCGGCTTCGACTTGTCCACCGTCTTGCAGAACGTCTCGATGGCGGCGCGGATGCGGTCCCGAACCGCTCGGTCCTGCGGCACTTCTTTGAAGGCGGCGGAGTTGACTTTGGGCGGCTTTGTGGGGGCGCGTTCGGCCGCGGCTTCTTGTTCGATCTCGGCAACGGTCGTCACGGTTGGTCCCTTGGCAGCGGCGTCGGGGAGCGAGTCAGTCACCCGGCACAGGTCACGGAGAGGATACGGGGCGGGTGGCATCCGAACCAGTTTGCCCACAACCCGCGCGCGATGCAAATTAAAACGGCGCTTGCGTTCCGGGTCGCGGCGCGGTTTCGTGGAACGCGCCCGATACCCGCCACATACTGCCCCCCAACAGGAGCCTTTCACGCCATGCGCCGAATCCTCTCCGTTCTGCTCCTTCTAACCCCGTTTGCCGCGGTTCGGGCCGAAACGCCGGCGGTCGATCCTTACGATCAGTCGAAAGTCGAACTGGAAAAGGAGCCTCCGGCCGATTTCAAGGGCAAGCGGGTGCTGATCGTCGCCGGCAGCCGCAGCCACAGCGCCGGCGATCACGAGTTCTTCGCCGGTAGCGCGATTCTGATGAACCTGCTGAAGCAGACCGACGGTGTGTTCCCGATCATGGCCCGCGACGGCTGGCCCAAGAACGAGAAGCTGTTCGACACGGCCGACTGCGTCGTGATGTACATGGACGGCGGCGGCGGCCACCCCGCGATCAAGCCCGACCGCATGAAGATCATCCAGAAGCAACTCGACCGCGGCTGCGGCTGGGTGAACCTGCACTACGCGGTCGAGTACCCGGTGAAGTCCGGCGAGCGCGACATCGCCGGGCCGGTGAAGGGTTGGCTCGGCGGGTACTACGAAACGGGCTACTCGATCAACCCGCACTGGGACGCGAACATCCGAAGTTTGCCGAAGAACGAGACCACGCGCGGCGTGAAGCCGTTCACGATCCGCGACGAGTGGTACTACGGGATGCGGTGGATCGACGACATGAAGGGCGTGACGCCGATCCTTCAAGCAATCCCGCCGGACGGCACGCGCGGCACGGCGTACACGAAGACCCGCAAGGGCGAGATCGAGACGATGGCGTGGGCCTTCGAGCGCGCGGACAAGGGCCGCAGCTTCGGCTTCACCGGCGGGCACTTCCACCGCAACTGGGCCGACGAGAACTTCCGCCGCACCGTCGTGAACGCGACCCTCTGGTGTGCGAAGGTGGATGTGCCCGAAGCCGGCGCGACGGTGAAGTTCGATCCGACCGACCTGAACAGAAACCTCGACTGGAAGGGGAAGGGCAAGCCCACGACTGAGGGCTTCAAGCCTATACTTCCGCCGAAGTAGCCGCTTGCGGCTTCGCGAGTGCGCACGCCCGCCCCAGCGCCGCTACGGTGAAGATCAGCGGGTACAGCTTCTCGAAGTACCACAGCTTGGCGAAGTAAAACCCGATCGGGCTGGCCTCACGAAACCGGCCCGATTCGACCGCCTCCACGAGCCACGCAATCCCTCGATCCGTGGCTTCGTTGTTCGCCAAATCCAACAGCACCTCCACCGCGAGCGCCGTCTCCTCCACGCTCGAAGGGCAATCCTTCGCGCCGCCCCAACCGCCATCGGCGTTCTGCACGATCAGCAGAAACTCGACCCCGCGCCGGCATTCGGGTGAATCCTGCAAACCGAGGTCGCGATAAGCGGCAAGCACGCGCGCGGTGCCGTAAACGGGGTTGATGTCGTCCGGCGCGTGCTGGTTCCCGAACCACAGCGGTAGCCACGAGCCGTCGGCGCGCTGTTGCTTCGCGAGGTACGCGAGGCCACGAGGAACGGTGTCACTCGACATCCGCTTCATGTAGTCGGGATAGAAAACACCAGCCTTTGTGCAGAGGGCAGCGATTGCTCGTACCGCGTGTGCTGTCAGATCCGAACCACTGCGGTCGAACGGAAGAAGTCCCCAACCGCGACAGAAGGTCGGAAACCCACCGTCTTTGTTCTGTAATTCGCGAATCCAGTGCTTACCTGGTCCCCAGTTCCCGCCTTCCCAACCCATATTCATGTTGCAGACTGCGATGATCGCCCCCGGTGTGTCGTCGCAATCGGGCACGCCGCCGGGCAGGTCGGTCCACGCCCACCCGCCGGGGGCCGCGCCGGTGTAGGGGTGGCGCTCCTTGTATTGCTGCTTCAACAGCCAATCGAGAATCTTGTCCTTCGTGTCGAGCGATTCCAAATCCCCCGCTGCGGCCAGTGCGTTCACGCTGAGCGTCGTGACCCACGTTGCGAGGTTGGTGTCGATGGGCCAGCTACCGTCGGGGCGCATCGAGTTGGCGATGAACCGCACGCCCTCGTCGATCACCTGCTGCTCCGACGCCGAGCGCTTGCGGCGGATGCTGGCGAGCGCCATCGTCACGAAGCTGGTGAGCGGGGTCGCTTCGAGGTAGCCGCCGCTGGTGGGCTGGATGCGGCGCAGCACCTTCAGCGTGCGCCCGCGGGCGAGCCGGCGCACCGCGTTGCGGATCGGGTTACGCGACCGGCGGTGGTGGTGGACGCACTGCCCGATGGCGATGAGCGCCGGCAGCGCGTAGCTCACCACGGGCATCTTCGCGAAGCGATACCAGCTCTGCGGCAGGTATGCCAACTCGAAGGGCAGTCGCGGCACTTCGTCCCACTTCACGAGGCCCGCGAGGGCGCACGTCATCAGGATCGGCACGGAGAACGTGTGATCCTTGCCGTAGCGCGCGCGGATCGCCGCCACCCGGCGTGCGGGGAGTGCCCCGGCCTTAAGCGTCAGGAACTCCTCGACGCGCGTGATCGTGTCGGGGTACGGCTTCTCGCCCACCATCTTGAACGCGGCCCGGCAGAGCATCGTTGTGGAGATGTTCGAGAAACTCTTGACCGTGTCGCCCCAGCCGCCGTCGGCGTTCTGGTGGTCCGCGAGCCACTTCACCCCGGCGTCGATCCGCTCGCGGTGCTCGAACGGGTTCACCAGGTGCAGCGCCATGATCGCGGTCGCGGTCGAGAGGGCGGACGTGGACAGCTCGCCCACCCAGTGGCCTTCAGGCACGCGCTCGGCGAGGAGGGCGTCGCGGGCGACGAGGTACGCGGCCCGGAGGCGGTCTGCGGGGGTCACATCAACTCCGAATCATTGAAGCGGACGGGGCGCTTGCGTCGATTGTAGGAACTGCACCGTTCCTGCAAGTGAGGTAGCCCATGTCCGCTATACGCCCGGTCGAGTTGGCAACGTGGGGCGGCAGCGTTGGCGCGGGCGAACAGGCCGACGCGACCGAGGCGCTCGAAACCGGGCACGTATTATTTCTCCCGAACCTACGGTTCGAGCTGTCCGATGCAGAGCGCGCGTTCCTCACGCCCACCATCGTCGGCAAGTCGAAGAACGTCAGCTTCGACCCGCGCAACGGCTCACTCGGCGGTACCACGGTCACGGAGATGAAGCTGGAGGAACTGCGCGGGCTGCTGGGCCGCTTCGCGCTCTCCACACGCGCGCTGCTTTCCGCGCTGCTGCCGAGTTACGCCGGCGGGATACATCAGGCGAAGACGAGCCTGCGCCCGGTGGAGGTCGCGGGGCGGTCGCAGTCGTGGCGCAAGGACGACACGCGGCTGCACGTGGACAGCTTCCCCAGCCAGCCGAGCAAGGGTAAGCGCATCCTGCGCGTGTTCAGCAACGTGAACCCGGACGGCCGCGCGCGAGTGTGGAAGGTGGGCGAACCGTTCGAGCGCGTGGCCCGGCAGTTTTGGCCTAAGCTCCGCGCCCCGCTGCCTGGCGAGCGCGGGCTGCTCGCGGCCGTGCGCGTCACGAAGTCCGTGCGCTCGCGCTACGACCACTACATGCTCAAGCTCCACGACGCGATGAAACTCGACCCTCAGTACCAGGACCGGTTCGCGAGCGCGACACAAGCGTTCCCCGCGGGCAGTACATGGATCTGCTTCACGGATCAGGTGTCGCACGCCGCGATCAGCGGCGCGCACCAGTTGGAACAAACCTTCTGGGTCGAAGTCGGCGCGCTACGGAATCAGGGTTCCGCGCCGCTGAGGGTGCTTGAAGGGCTGGCGGGGCGCAGACTGGCGTGAGCGCCTATAACCCCAAGTTGTCCAGATCGTCTACGAGCTTATCGAGGTCGTCCTTCGGGCCTTGGGGCTTGTCGCTTTGGCGCTTCGGGATGCCCACCGCCATGCCGACCGCGGCGCGGCCGTCGTTCACTAGTTCGCGGTCGCGCTCTTGAACCGCGGCGCTCAGCGCGTCGGTCGCGTCGCCGCCGAACAGCCGGCTCAGGTCGATCTTCAACCCGCCCACTGCGCCGGTGTCCGCGCCGGCAATCGCTGCGGACTTGTACTCCGGGAAGATGATCGCTTGTTGCGGGCACACGCGGCTGCACGCCGGGCAGCCCTTCTTGCACTGGTCTTGGTTCTCGACGAGGATGCGCTCGATGGAATCGACGCCGTACACCCCGAAGAGGCAGAAGTCGAGGCACTCGAGGCAGTTCGTGCAGCGGCTGTAGTCGATTACCGGGTACCAGCGGCGGCCCGCGGGCGCGAGCAGCGCCTCCGGCGCGAACGCCTGCTGCGCCGCAGGGACATCATCGGCCTTCGCGAGCGACAGACCGAGTTGGATGATCGCGGGGCTGTTGATGGCCTTCTCGCGCCCCTTCACCTCGCGCCGGTCGCGGCACTCTGCGCCGATGCGTTTGATCTCGGCGACGAACGCTTCGTACTTGTTCGAGTCGCGCAGGTCGAGGGTGTAGATGTGTCGGTCGGGGATCGCGCCACTCGGCCCGATGGCTTCAGGCTTGTCAACGGGCGTGTCGGCCTCGCCGTCGGCGTCGTCGTCATCGGCCGGCGGCTTCAGCTTGGTCTCGCCAAAGTGCCCCTTGATGTCACAGCGGTCCAGCAGCCAGAACGCGGCCCGCGGGTACAGCCACGACAGCACCACCATGTCGCCCTTGACCGCGCCGAGGAACAGCCGGCCGGTGTGGTCGGGGCCGAGGTCGTACAGGTTCGGCACGACGGACACTTCCACGTCCGGCTCCATCAGGAGCGCGGCGACGACGCTCTCTTCCAGCGCGCGCTTGGCCGGGTGCTTGCCCGGCGCTTGCGAGAGGACGACGGTGACGCGGGTGCGGCTCATGCGGACTCCGGCGGCAGGGGCGGAAGCGGCGTGGGCTGGATGCTCACTGGCAGGGGCGGTGGAAATATCTTAGCGACCGGCGGTGCGACCGCACCGGGCAACGGGGGCGGGATCGGAACGGACCGCGCCGAGATCGGTGCGGCGTGAACCAGTTGTTCCGGCGCGAGCGTCGGCGAGTACGTCTCGACCTCTGTATCGAGCGGGTCGCCGTCCGGCATCCAGTCCGCGACCGGAACCGCGAGCATCAGGTCGTCGTCATCCTCCGGGAACGGCTGGATCATTTCCGGTTCCGGCACTGGTGCCGTGGGTGACGGCTCGGTTTCATTGACCGGTAGCGCCTGTGCGTCCTCGCCAGCCGCCGCCACGGCCTCACTCGTGATCCGCTCCACATTGACGACACCCATCACGCCGGAGTGAGTCTCGGGGAGCGCGTCAGGTGCCGACGCGCTGGCGTGGACGTGCACGGTGGGCGCTGTCGTTTCGGGGAGCACGCCGTCGAAGTCGTAGGCGCTGCTGTCCCATATGGGAGCCGGCTCGACCGGCACCGGCGCTGGTTCTGAGCTAGTGTCGGGTTCCGGTTCGGCGACCAGTTCGAGTCTCGAACCGTCGGCATCCGGTACGGCCTCGAGCAGGACGATGCCCGAATCCGCCGCGCTCGTGTCCGGTTCCGCTGGCTGCTCGAAAGCAGGCTCGGTCGCGGGAGTGCTGTCCGCGGGGCGGTACAACCAGGAAATAGCCGGCCCGATCTCGGCGAGCAGCCCGTCGGTCAGCGGCCCGGCTTCGATGGCGGCGACGAACTCGCGCGGGCGGATCGGATCGTACACCTCGCGCTCTTCGAGTCGCAGTTGCAGCAGTTGGAGCAGGAACGCCAGCGCACGGTTCCGCAGCTCCTGCCCGGAGGTGATCTCCGCGTTCAAGGTCATCAGGCCGTTCTCTTCGGTCAGCTCGCCGGCGACGCGGAGGATGCCCAGCGCGCGGCGCACGTGCTGGTCGTACCGCTCGATGTCGGATCCCTTACCGGAATCGATCACGCGCGCGGTGAGCTGATCGCGCTCCGGCGGCGCGTCGCGCGCCGCCACGATCGGCACGAGATCGGCACACACGCGCTCGACGGACGGCCACGGCACCGGCAGAATCTTGAACGACTCCGTGTCGCTCCCCTTCGCGCCGCCGGCCTTGAGCAGCTTCATGTAGCTGGCGGCCGTGTGGAAATCCTCGGTCGGGCGGGGCGGGGCCGGCGCGGGTGCGACCGGCGCAGGGGGGGGCGACTCTGCCGGCGGCGGCTCGGCCAGCGCCGCCGTCAGTTCCGCGACGGCCTTTTCGAGCGCCGGGCCGGGGTCGAACACCGCGGCCAGCGCGTCGGTGCGAACCTCGCCCGTGACGCCGCTGTCGGACAGCCGGCACTTCAGAACGTAGCCGATGTACTGGAACAGACCGCGCCGCACTGCCTCGCCGGTCGTGCCCTCGCGCAGCGCGTACACGCCGTCGGGCGGTTGCGCGCCAAGCCCGGCGCGCAGGATCGGGTAGATCGACCGCAGGTGCTTCACCAGGTCGGGAATGTCGCAACTGTCCGCCGCCTTGACCAGCTTCGGGAGCAGACTCGTGGTGTGCGTGGGTGCCCCGCGCGGCGGCGCGAGCATCGTCGCGACCATATCGCACGACCACTCGATCACAGCCCACGGCACCGCGGGCACACGCACCGTGCCCACCGCGCTGGACGCTTGCCCGCGCCCGGTCAGCAGTTGCAGGTAATGGATCTGCGTGTGCGGTTCGGGCGCGGCCGGTTTCGGTGCGACCTTCTCCGCGGTCCGCGCCGGCGGCTTGGGAGCGACTTTCGAGCCGCCGTTGCCGTTCGCGGAGGGCGGCGCGGCCCCCGGAAGCGCGAGCTCCTTGTCGTGCTGCGTCTGCCGAATGACCACGCCCAATTCGGACTGGTACTTCTGGAGGAACTCGCCGGTGGTGTCGCAGCCGAACGCGCCGGGGTCGAACGGGTGGCCCAACTCCTTCGACAGGAGCGGTTTGACCGCGGCGAACCGAAGCGGGCCTTTCTGGGTGAGCAACCGGAGGACGCACTGGGCGACATGCGCGAGGTTATCGCCGGTCTGGACCCGTTCCCCGCTCCGCACCTCGACCTCTTCGGCGGCGAGTAGGTCTTCGTACAGTTCGAAGTTGTCCACGAACCGCTGGATCAGTTCGTTCGTTGCGCCGGTCACCCCGATCACGGAGACGGTGTGCCCGTGGCGCTTCAGTTCGAGGATGACCGGGATGAAGTCGCCGTCGCCGGTGACGAGGATGAAGTGATCGACCTGCGCCGAACCGTTGAGCAGGGCGGCGGCGTCCATCGCCATGCGCATGTCGGCGGCGTTCTTGGACCCGGACAGCCGGAACACCTGGACCGGCTCGACGCCCTGGCGCATCAGGTCGCGCGGGCCGGCGCGCAGCGTGGCGTAGTCGGCGTAGGCCCGACGCACGGCGAACTGCGCGCCGGCCATGCGCTGCGCGAACGCGATCAGCCGCTCGAAATCGTCGGCGAACGAGGGCCGGTTCCCGGGCAGAATCGCTTTCTGGTTGAAGTACTGAACCCGACTGAGGAAGAAGTTTTCGAGGTCGATGAGCAGTACGGCGGACGGCTTCATGGGCACCCCGGCGTGACATGAGTGGTCTGCGAAGATCGTACCACCGGTCGGGGTCTCGAACAACAACTCACTCGGCGTCGGCGTTGATCTGACCCTTAATCATCCGCTGCGTCGCCTCCCAGCCGGTTTCCAGATGGTTGTAATACGCGGCCGGGTCCAGGGTTTCGGACGCGCCCCCTTCAAATTGGAACAGCCAGCCCGCACCGTAGTTGTCCAGGTTGATCGTGCCGGGGTCGTCGAGCAGGGCCGCATTGAACCGAACGATGCGCCCCGCGATCGGCGCGTACAACCCGCTGGTCGCTTTCTGGGTCTCGATGAAACCGATCTCCTGCTTCGCGGTCACGAAGCCCGGTTCGATCCGCCATTCGAGGAAGTAAACGTCCTGCATAAGCCGAACGGCGTACGCGGTGAAGCCGAAGGTGTGTATTCCGTCCGCGCCCGGACGGCACCACATGTGGTTCTTGCAATACCGCAACTCGCCCGGCACCGGGGCCGGGTGGTTGCCCATCATGAAGGTCAGCGAGTCGGGCATGGATCGGCGAACGGCGCGGCGTCAGCCCGCCGAGTGTGAGGTCAGGTGTACCGCGAGCTAATGTACTGGGGGTCGAAGAACACGGGCAGGTGGCGGTCGATCTGGATCAGACCGTCCGGGGTGCAGTCGATACTCTCGCCGGTCACGGTCAGCCAGCCTTCTTCTACGAGCTTGTGGAAAGCGGCGCTGAACTCTTGGCGGATGTCCACGCTGTACTTGCTGCGGAAGTACGGCACGTCGAGGTGGCCGGTTTTGAGCAGCAGCACGACCTCACGGATGAGCCGGTCGCGCTCCGTTGTGGGGAACGCGCGCCCCAGGGGCAGTTCGCCCGAGTTCAGCTTCTCGATGTAGGCTTCCCAAGTATCGACGTTCTGGAGGTGGACGCCATTGACGTGGCCGAACGACGCGACTCCGGTGCCGAACATGTCCGCGCCGCGCCAGAGCGCCTCGCGGTACACGAACTTGGTCTTCGCCTTGTTCTTCACAACGGTTGTGGCGCTGGAGATATCGTACCCGGCCTTCACCAGTTCGTCGAAGGCGTACTTCGTCCAGGTCCGCTTGGTCGGCCAGTCCGCGACCTCCTCCGACACCGCGGCGCTCGATGCCGCGAGGACGTCGAGCGACTTCCGGTCGTGCTCCGCCTTCTCGCGAATGCCCTTCGAGAACTCCGTGTTGTATGGCAGTTCCATCTGGTAGATGGTGACACAGTCCGGGGCCAGCCTGATCGTCTTCGCCACGCAGTCCTTCCAGTTGTCCCAGTCCTCGCCCACCATGCCGGCGATCAGGTCGAGGTTGATCTGCGGGAAGTCCAGTTCGCGCGCCCAGCCGAACGCGCGGTAAATCTCGTCCTCCAAATGCGCGCGCCCGTTGTACTGGAGAATCTCAGGCTTGAAGTTCTCGACGCCGAGGCTGAGTCGCGTGACGCCGTGCTTGCGGAGCATCTCCAACTTGTGTTTCTGGAGCGTGCCGGGTTCGCACTCGAACGTGACCTCGCGGGCCGCGTCCCAGGGCATGATCTCGCGCAACCTCGTCATCAGCCCGTCGAGCTGTGTGGCGCTGAGGTACGAGGGCGTACCGCCGCCGAAGTAGACGTAGTCGAGCGCGCGCC
>SXGT01577943.1_pt1 | contig 10500 bp, 7 predicted proteins | sample 3176221 | NCBI WGS metagenome assembly SXGT01 (sample SAMN11356862, study PRJNA531348) | freshwater metagenome | isolation source: freshwater sample F1-120 | place: China: Fuxian Lake, Yuxi | collected 2017-12-25
ATGCCGCGCTCGGTGAGCAGCTTCGTCCACTCGCCGAGGAAGCGCGGGTGCGCGTGGACTTCCTGACCACGATTGGATTGACCGCCACGGATGAACACCCGCAGCGGTTCAGCGGCGGAAAGGTTCAGGGCGACTCCAACGAAGGCGACGAGGAAGATGGATGAAAGACGCATAGGAAGGAAAAATAGAGCGGGGGGGGATGGCAACTCCTATTTTACTCAAGGGAAAGGACGAGGCGCGTCGCGAATTTATTCGTAAATGTACTTGGAGATCCAAGGATCGCGCGTGCGCTCCTGAAAGTTCTTCAACCTCTCGGCAAGTTCCGTGAACATCGCCTTGTGTGCCGCGCTTTGCGCGAGGTTGCTCACTTCGTCCGGATCGTTCTGCAAATCATACAGCTCGTAGCGCGGACGCTGGAGGTAATCCTGCACGGGGCGTTTGCCGTAACGACTCGCGCCGCTCTTGAGAAAATCCTGCCACGTGGCCGACTCGTGAAGGTCGGATGCGAAAGGGTACGGCAACGGGTGCGCGAGATTCAGGATGAGTTTGTAGCGTCCGGTACGGATGCAACGCATCGGATAGTACATCGTGATCTCGTGGAACTGGTGCGAACCAAAGACTACCTCCCAGCCTGGCACCGCACCGCCATCGAGTGTCGGCGCGAACGAGCGTCCGTGGAATGAGTACGGCACTTCCCCGCTCTTCTTTTTCGCCGCCTTGCCGCTCTCCTCGCCGCTGGCCACGAGCGGCGGCGCCAGCACTTCCTTCACCCCGGCGAAGTCGAGAATCGTCGGCGTGATGTCCACCCATGACACCATCGCGTCGCTCGCCACACCGCGCTTCTTCTGGTCCGGACTACGAACGACGAGCGGCAGGCGCATACCGGGTTCGTACAGCGTCGTCTTCGCGCCAGGCCATGCCATGCCGTTGTCCGAAGCGAAAATGATGAGCGTATTTTCGTACTGGCCGGTTTCTTTCAACAACTGGACGAGCCGGCCGAAGCTCGCATCCACGCGTGTGATGGCCTGATAATACTGCGCCAACTCCGCGCGACACGCGGGGGTGTCCGGCAGATGCGGTGGCACGGCGAGACTCTTCTCGTCGTACTTCACATCGGTATGGCCGGCCATCGGTTGATGATTGCCGAAGGCGTTCGGTTTGAGCGGATGTCCCGGCAACACACCACCGGAGCGGTGCGGTGTGAGCGGACAGAAGTAGAGGAAGAAGGGCTGTGACTTGTCGGTCACGAACTCGCGGCAAGCATCGGCCATCGCCAATCCATTCCAGCCGCCACCCGGAATAACCTTTCCAAACTGATACACACTCTCCGGCTGCACATGAAATTTACCGACGCGGGCCGTGCGATAGCCGTGGCGCGTGAGAAGTACCGGCAGACTTTGCACCGAGGGGAACGCGTGGAAGTTATGGAAAGCGTGCTGATGGCCGTAATGACCGTTGGCGTGATTGTGCAGTCCGCTGAGAATCACCGAACGACTCGCGCTGCAGCTCGCCGTGGTGCAGAACGCGCGCCGGTAGAGCGTACTTTCACGCGCAAACACATCGAGGTGCGGCGTCTTCACGTCGCGGTTGCCATAGCAGCCGGCGTCTTGGCCCATGTCGTCCGCGATGAAAAGAACCACGTTGCGTGGCGCGGCAGCCGCGGCGGACAGCGCAAATGAAAGCAGCAGTAACAGGGAGAGAATCGTGTTCTTCACGGCCCAAATTAAGGCGCAGAATCGCCACGGTGGCGAACACATTTTCTGCGTCGAACGGCTGCTAGTGCAGGATCGGCAGGTCGTGCGGACGGCGGATCAGCTCGGCGTCGAGATCGAGGAACCAGTCGAGGCGCTGGTCGGCCTCGGCTTCGTCAATGCCACGCGCCATCAGCAGATAGCTGGCGTAGTGGTTGCCTTCGGACTCGACGAGGCCGGCGTAGAATTGTGCCAACTCCGAGTCGCGCTGCTGGAGTTCCGCGCTGGCGGCGAGCATCTGGAACTTCTCGCACGAACGACCCTCGACCAGCGCGCAGACGATGAGATGGTCGATCGCTTGATGTCGTTGACCGCGGCGGACGGCGTGCATTAGATCACGAATCCACGGACTTGGAAACGGCTGGCTGAAGGGGATGCCGCGGCGTTTCAGCAGCGCCAACACGAGTTGGAAATGCTGCAGTTCCTCGATGGCGATGGCGTTCAACTCTTCCACGCGGCCGAACAGGTCATGATATTTCTCGAGCGTGATCGAGGTGGTGGCCGCCTTGCGCTCGAGGTGCGCGTGGTCCACCAGCACGGCCGGCAGGTGGGCCAGCATCTTCGGCAACCAATCCGCCGGGACCTTCTCGCGAAGCATCAACATCGCCGCATCTGTAGCCCGACCGACCGCGACAGGCAAGCCGCCGCGCACTTGCCTTTTCGCGGAGAGCGGCGTTTCATCCGGCCATGTTTCCATACATCGCGCTGGCGAAAGATAAGACATGGCAACCGGGGCCGTACGAAGGCGTCGAACTGCTGGTGCTGCACAAGAACGAGCAGACCGGCGGCGTGATGGTGCTGCGCCGTTTCAAGGCCGGCACGGTGATCCCAGCCCACACTCACCCGCTCGCCAACGAATGGGCCTACGTGCTCTCGGGCGAATGGATTGAGGACGACAAAAACTACGCGCCCGGAACACTCTTCTTCGCACCGAAAGGGGTGAAGCACGGACCGCACACGGCCCACGGCGAGGTGATCAGCCTGACGACGTTCGACGGGCCACTGACGGTGATCTGAGCCGCACGCCCCGCCGCGATGGCCTCTGTTCCGTCGGGGAAAACCCGTGTGTCTCCGGTCGTTTCCGACACGGGAAGGGATGCAGAGGTACAGAGAAAGACCGTGCAAAAAACAATGGCGCGGGTTCCCGCGAAGGTGCGGCCCGCGCCATTAACCCAACTTTGCCTCCTTTAGCGGACACCCTTGATCGACAGCGGGGTAGCCATCGTCTCCGGCCATCAGCCGTGGAAAGTGAAACAGGGAACTCTCCCTCGCACCATCGGGGCGCGCCCTGATTTTTTCATCAGGGTTTCCCTGAGTCGCGCATCAGGGTTTCCCTGATGCCAATCAAGGGGGGCGTGAACGGCGTTAGGCCGAGCCGGTCTTCTGGCGTTCGTTCCACTCGGTGGCACGACGGCCGAGCTCGGCGCCGGTGCGCGTGGCGAGCTTCTCCTTGATGTGCATGCGGTAGGTCTCGACGGTCTTGATGCTGAGGCCGAGGCCTTCGGCGATCTCGCGGGTGGTGCGGCCTTTGCCGATGAGCTGGAAGACCTCCAGCTCGCGGTCGCTGAGCGTCTCCACGGGCGCGGTCGGCTTCTGGCCGTTCACCATCGTCGTGATCATGCGGGACTTGACGCGGTCACTCACGTGAGTGCCGCCGGCGAGCACGGCACGGATGGCGGCCATCACTTCGTCCGTGGGGGCCTGCTTCATTACGAAACCGCGCGCGCCGGAACGCAGGGCGCGCTCGGCGTAGATCGACTCGTCGTGCATCGAGAGGATGAGAATCGGCAGGGCGGGCTGGCGATGGAGCAGATCGCGCACGAGGGTGAGGCCGCTGGCGTCGCCGAGGGAGAGGTCCACGACGGCGAGGTGGGGCTTGTGGCGCGCGAGGGATTCAAGGGCCGCGGCCGGAGTGGCGGCCTGCGCGCAGACGTGCAGGTCCGGCTCGTGGTTGATGAGCTGGGCGAAGCCCTCGCGCATCACGGGATGATCATCCACGAGGAGTATCTGCCTTTTGACGGCCTTGGCGGGGGGAGTGCCCGTACTCGACTTGCTCGATACAGCAGGCGCGGTGGTTTTCATAGCGGCCGTAAGTTCGAGGCGAAACCTAAACGCGGAAGAGTCGGGAAACAATCATTCAATCCGTTTCTCTTGTTTTTTTATCCCCGCACGCGGGGGAGGGTAATGCGGCAGCGAGCAGATCACCTGCGTGCCGCCACTCGCCAGCGGTTCCACCTGTAATACGCCGCCGATGAGCTGGGCGCGGTGACGCATCGTTTGCAGGCCGATGCCGTTGGATTTATCAAAGTGGATGCCAGCACCGTCGTCGGTCACGGTCAGGATCAGCCGGTCGCCCCGCGTCTCCAGCAACATCTCGATGACTCCGGCGTGGCCGTGCTTGATGGCGTTCTGCACCGCCTCTTGGACGATGCGATAGAGATGCGTGGCGACGCTGACGTCGTGCAACAGCACCGGCTTGGGAAAGCGGCAGTGGCAGGAGAACTTGAAGGTGCGCGAAGTGTTCGCCGCGAGCAGTTCCAATGCGGTCATCAGGCCGTTCGGCGCGGAATCCACCGGCTGCAGGCCGCGCGCGATCGACCGGGCCAGATCCGTGGCATTGCCGAGTTGGCGGATGATCTCCGCCACGTCGTCGCGCAGTTTCTCCCCGTCGGCCCCGAGCTTCTTCTCCACGAGCGCGGCCTTGAACCGGATGCCCGTGAGGTGCTGGCAGAGGTCGTCATGCAAATCCTGGCCGATGCGTTGGCGTTCGCGCTCGGCTGCTTCGAGAGCTTCGCGCTCGAGGCGTTTGCGTTCGGAGATGTCAGTAGCCACGCCGACCATGGCGACCAGCTTGCCGGCGGTGTCGAACACCGGCGATGTGCTCAAAGAAATCGGGAACTCGCGTCCATCCTTCGCGCGGTTCATCAGCTCGCCCTGCCAGCCGCCCGCAGTGGTCTGCCGCGGGATCTCCACCATCACCGATTCCGAGAGGGACGGATTGATGAGGGCGGTCGGCTTGCCGAGCAACTCACTCATGGAATAGCCGTAGCCGCGCTGGAAGGCCTCGTTCGCGTAGATGAAGCGGTTCTCCGGATCGGCGATCGCGACCATCTCGCGCGTGCTCTCCAATGTGTGCGCGAGAAGGTGGAGTTGCTCCTCGTCCTCGCGCCGCTTCTTCGCGGCGAGCGCGAGCGCCACCAGATCGCCCACGGAGGCGGCGAACTGCTGTTCCTCCGGCGTCCACGCACGCGGCGTCCCCGTGTGTTCGAAGCAGAGCACGCCGGCCACGCGCCCGCCCGCGCGCACCGGCGCATCGAGCATCGAGGCAATTCCCAGCGGCTTGAGGTAAGGCTCGGCGAATTCCGCCGTGCGGGAATCGCTCGCGGCATCGTGGGCCGCGATCACGCGTTCCTGCGCCAGCGACGCGAAGTAGCGTGGGAAATCGGCCACACGCAGATCTCCCGGTACCGGCTGGCGACCGCTGCCATTATTGTTAATGTTCCAAAGCTGCTCGCAGCGCAGCGCCGTTCCACGTTCCGTATACAACCAGCAGCTCGCACGCGCCACCTCCAAGGCCGCCGCGCTGGTGGAGAGGATGCTGCTAAGCGCCACCTCGAGGTTGCCGCGGTGGAGGGCCGGGGCGTGCGCCAGGTCCCGCAACGCACTTTCCTGACGCGTCTGTCGTAGGGCCAGCAATTTGGCCGCCGTGATGTCCTCCGCGATGCCGGCTACGCGGATCACCTTCCCCGTCCCGTCGCGCACGGGGAAGGCGCGGTCGCGGATCCATCGTGCCGTGCCATCCGGGCGCCGGATGCGATACTCCTCGTTGTAAGTACCCGCCGCTTGCTTGCTGATCGCCGCAGCCAAGACCCGTTTGCGATCCTCCTCGTGGATGCAATCCAGCCATGAACGCGGATTCGCATACAGCTCTTTGCAGGGACGCCCCCAGATCTGTTCGTAAGCCGGGCTGACGTACAACATCCGGTCCGTCCCCACCTCCGTCATCCAGAACACCTCTTCAATGTTCTCGGCGAGCTGTAGGAAACGCTCGTTGCTCGTCGCCAGTTCCACCGTACGCTCGGTCACACGCTGCTCCAACAACGCGTGCGAATCACTCAGCACCCGCTCGGCCTCTTTACGAAGGTTAATGTCCAGATGCGTACCGGCCGCGCGCAGAGGATTCCCCTTCGCATCGCGTTCCACCACCTGACCGCGATCAAGTACCCACAGCCAACCGCCACCCTTGACCTTGAGCCGGTGCTCCGTCTCATAAATCGGCGTGCGCCCTTCCAAGTGCGCCGTCAGCACCGCCATCACGTGCGGCTTGTCGTCGGGATGCAGCAACTCCTCCCATGAAGAGACATGGGGCTTCACCTCGGCCACCGTGTAACCGATCATCCCCAGCAAGCGCTCGCTGAAGGTGACGTGGTTGGTCACGATGTTCCAATCCCACAGGCCGAGGTCGGAACCTTTCACAGCGAGCCCCATCTGTTCCTCGCTACGCTGCAAAGCCGCGTTCGCTTCCGCCAACTGCACCGTGCGCTCGTTCAGCGTCCGCTCGGCTTCCTTGCGCGGGGTGATGTCCATGTGCGTGCCGATCAGCCGCAGCACGCCCGATTGCGCGTCTGAGAACATCTGCGCCCGACTCAAGATCCAGCGCCACGAACCGTCCTTGTGCTGCAGACGGAACTCGACTTCGTATTTCGGCGCACGGCCGTTGATAAAGTCGTTCACCGATTGCCACGTCCGATCCTTGTCCTGCGGATGCAGCAGATTGGACCAAGTCTCCACCGTGTTCGGCAGCTCGTGATCGGCGTAGCCGAGGTGCGCCTTCCATTCCTTGGAGAAGTACGTGGCCTGCGTGGACGGTTCCCATTCCCAAAGGCCGATCTCCGAACCCTGCACGGCTTGGTTCACGCGCTGCTCGCTCTGGCGCAAAGCCTCCTCCGTGCGGAACCGCTTCTGCACCTCCTGTACAAGGCGCTCGTTCATCTCTCCCAGCTCGCTGGTGCGTTCGCGCACGCGCTGCTCCAGCTCTCCCTGACTCACCTGCACCTTGCCCAGCAGATCATTGAAGCCTACTTCCAGCCGCCCGATCTCATCCCCGCTCGTCACCGACACACGCTGCGTGTAATTCCTCGTCTCCGTCACCTGCTGCATCGTTTCGGCAAGGTCGGTGATCGGCCCCACCACCAGCCCCTGCAAGTACCGCGTCGCGAAGTAAGCCACGCCAAGGCAAATCCCCCAAAGCCCCAGCAGCGCGCCCAGCGTTCGCCGCATCCGGCTCTTCACCGGCTTCAAGTCCGAGCAAATGCAGAGCGTGCCCAACCGACGACCGGCGGGCAGGCGCACCCCCCGCGTGATGTGCGCCGCTTCCCAGCCATAAATCGCGGTGTCCTGAAGCTCGGGCGAAGGCCATTCGTGTTCCATCGCCATCGGCCGCTTCCATTCCCCGGCCACCGTGCCATTGGCCTTGTAGAGGCGCACCGCCACCACGGCCGGATTGTCGCGGAACTGCCCCACCAAGCGCGAGATCTGCGCCTCGTCGTCGAAGGCTATCGGCCCGACCGCCTCCGCCGCGGTCGCTTCAGCCAAAAGCACCAACTCATGCTGTATGTCCGTCCGTGCCGTGAAATACTCGTTCAACGCATACGCACCCGAGAAGAGGGAAAGGCCCAGCAGACTGATGAACATCGTCAGGGCCGTGAACTTGGCCTTCAGTGGCCAGTCATTGAAGCGCCAGTTCATGGCTTCGCGCCTCCCTCTTCTTCCACTTGCACGCGCCGCGCCATCTTCAGCAGCTTGGAATCAATCACCAACCCCGCGGCCCGCGCGACTGGCACGTTGATGTCGAACCGCAAACGGTCCCCTTCCCGCGCAAAGGTGATGGAAGCCGCCGCCTTCACCGCGATCCCGCGCACGATCAGCATCGGCTGTTTCAGGACCGCCGGGGGAGGCGCTGGGACCATCTCGCGCGAAGGCAGGTAGAGCACATGGGATTCCTTCGTCTCGTCCCACGACTTCACCACGCGCAACTGCACAGGCCGGTTCCCGTACCGCTCCTTCTCGATCGCCGCGCGCACTCCCGCCGCCAGCGGCGCCTCGCTCCACACGGCGACCACCAGCGGCGCCTTCGCGTTGGCGAACGCCTTCGTCGGCCACGTGACGAACCCGGGGAACTTCAGCAGGTACGCCATCTTCAACTCTTCCTCCAGCGCGTTCCTCTCCTGCCCGTGCGTCGGCGTGGCGAGGTTCCCGAGGCACGCGGTTAATCCAAGCCCGAGAACGGCCCAGAGAGCCGTCTTCTTGCGGGATGGAATCACCTTCTGCATCGAGGGATGCTGCTGGTCAGGTTAAAACTCGTAGCTGAACCGTCCGTAGAAGGCCCGGGGGATGTGCGATGCCGCGACGCTGCCGACGAGCGCTGAGGACTCCGCCTCAGGATGACGGTTGTCGAGGAGGTTCTGCACGCCGAGGCTCAGTTCCATGTTCTTCTTCGGGCGCCACGAGAGACGCGCATCGAGACGCACGTACGATTCCACCGTGGTCCACACCGCAGGCGCGTCCACGTAGTTCGCCGAGAGATCAAATCCCCATTGTGGCGCAATGTTCCATTCGGAATGCAGGGAGGCCTGGTGCATCGGGTTGGCGCCAAAGGGCAATGCCCTGGGGGTGTCCGTGCTCGCGGCGCGATGACCGTCCAGCTTCAGGAAACTGTAGCTGGCGTGCAGGCGCCAATTGTCCCGTGCCTGCCACCCCGCAGCCACCTCCACGCCATAACTCTGGGCGCGTGCGGTATTCTCCAGCGTGAGCGGCACCGGTGTCCCTACTCCCTTCCGGACATCGACGATGCCGTCGTATTCGTTGTAGAAGAGGGCAGTGTCGAACGAGAGGTTCTTCGCCGGTTGCATCCGATGGCCAATCTCGTACACCGTGGCGAACGTATGCTGCGGGTTCGGGTTGGTGCCCAGCCTCAAAGCGTTTCCCAACTGGTCTCCGCCGGGCACATTCACGGTCAGTCGGTGGGCCTGCCCCGGAGTACGTACCGCCCTCGAGACGCCGCTCCAGAAGGTGTGGCTGCCTCCGGCCTGCCAGAGCAGGCGGGCCGAGGGGAGCGGTTCAAGGTTGAAATGCTCGGCCTGTTCGAACTTGCTGCCGAACGTGAACCTCACTTGGTCACTGAGGCGGACCGTGTCCTGCGCGAAGAAGTTGTAGGTCTGGATGTCGCCATGCGCCGGGTCGAGCGAGTCGGTATAGGTGTTCCCGACGTGATACCACACCACGCGGTAGCCGCCGCCCACCGTCACCTCGTTCCGGTCCGACATCGCCCAGCGCAGCCGGTAGTCAAGGTCGGCCGTGTGCAGGTTCTGGATGATCGGCGCCTCGTTGCGTTGAACGAAGTCATAGAAGCTGCGGAACTCCTGTTCCACGGCGGGGGAGAACTCCCGCCGCCACGCGCCGACTAGATTCACCCCGTGCGTGGTGATCAACTGGGGCGCTTGGCTAATGTACGGAAAGCCCGGCGTGGCCAATGAGGCGATGCCATCGTTCGCCCCGTGGTAGTAATCGCCTTGGAACGTGTAGTGATCCTGGTTGTTCGGGTAGGAATCGAGCCGGAAACCGGTGCGATAGTTCCGGTGGCCGTCGAACTCCCGCAGGCCGGTGTTGGCAAAGGTCGAGCCGAACGAGGAGTACTTCCCGTACACCCGGTAATAGCTGTTCTCACCGAGGCGCCCGCCGTACCGCGCCCCGCCGCCGTGATCCTGGTTGCCGCCCCGCCCCTCCATATGCGTCCCCTGCGTGTCGCGCGCACTCTTGGTGATGATGTTGATGACGCCGTTGACCGCGTTCGCCCCCCACACCGTCGCCCCCGGCCCGCGGATCACCTCGATGCGTTCGATGTCAGCTAGATAAACGTCCTGCGAGTCCCAATAGACGCCGGAGAACATCGGCGAATAGACCGTACGCCCGTCGATCATCACGAGAAGATACGACGCGTACTGGAACTGGAACCCGCGGATGGAGATCGCCCAATCCGTGCCGCCAATCTGTCCCACATTCACACCAGGAACACCCCGCAAGGCGTCCACGACCGTGTTCGCCCCGCGCCGCCGGATGTCCTCCGCCGTGATGATATGGATGGCCGAGGCCGTGTGCACGAGTTCCTCGCCCTTCTTCGCGACACTCGTCACCTTCACCTTGAGCAGATCCTCCAGGCTCTGGCCGAACAGGCCGCCCGGGGCGGCCTCCGCCCCCTCCACCCCGGCTGCGCCGGCAAGGCAAAGCCCCGCGCCTAGAAGGCTGAACAGATGACGGTGTAGGGAGACGAGATACGACGGGGACGATGGTGTGTAACGATGCAACTTCATGGTGCGACGGGTAGGGTTCACAGTACGAGGGGTATAGATTGGTTGATTACTCACAGTCCGCGCATTCACCGGAAGAACATCCTCTCCGGTCGCAGGCTTGGCCTCATGCTGCGACCGCAGACGCGTGGAAGCAAGCCCGCGAATCTGAGGGCGGTCTTAGGACCGCCGCCGCAAGCGCTTCAGCCCTTCTTGTAGAGCTTGCCAACCTGATCGGCGTACCCGTTGAGCGGGAGGGTGCGGACGCGCTCGCCGGTGTCGATCATCCGTTCGAAGGCCTGGCTCCACCGCGGGTGCGGCAAGGCCGGGTTCACGTTGGATTCAAAGGGGTACTCCTCCGGCGAGAGCGTTTCCCAGAGCGTCTTGGGCTGCTCGCCGGTCAG
>SXGT01302965.1_pt1 | contig 10499 bp, 13 predicted proteins | sample 3176221 | NCBI WGS metagenome assembly SXGT01 (sample SAMN11356862, study PRJNA531348) | freshwater metagenome | isolation source: freshwater sample F1-120 | place: China: Fuxian Lake, Yuxi | collected 2017-12-25
ATCAACAAAGCGTGCTGCCACCACGCCGATGGCGGAGTCGGCGAGCGGGAACACCGGCTTGGTCAGCGCGGCCAGACCGTAGCCCAGCAGGGCCAGCGGCTTGCGCCGCGCGAAGCGGTCCGAGACCAGGCCCGAAACCACCTTGAGCATCGAGGCTGTGGCCTCCGCGATGCCCTCGATGAGGCCCACCGCCAGCACCGACAGGCCCAGCGCTTCGGTGAGATAGACCGGCAGGATGGCATGCACCAGCTCGGACGACATGTCCATGAACAGGCTCACGCCGCCCAGGACCCACACCGTGCGCGGAATGCGCCGCCACGCTTGTTTCATGGCCGAGTCGGCAGTGTCATGGCGCCGCGGCCGCGGCGCCAGCGGTGCAGGCCGAACACCACGAGGCCCAGCGACACGATCACGAGGACGGCCAGCGCTTCGTAGTGCGCGGCGACCCCGATCACACGGGCGATGGTATTGCCGAACCCATAACCGAGCCCGGCGAACAGGGTCGCCCAGACCACGGCTCCAAGGGCGTTGAAGACCACGAAGTCGCGCCATGGCACCCTCGCCAGGCCCAGCGCGACGGGCCCAGCGGTGCGCAGGCCGTACATGAAGCGCACGCCAAAGATCGCCCAGCGCCGGTGGCGGTGGATCAACGGTGAGAGGCGCTGCACGCCGTCGTGCAGGCGCGGTGCTTTTCCGAGCACCCAGTTGCCGCGCCAACGGCCGAGCGCGAATAGCGCCTGATCCCACAACAGGTTGATCGTTGCAGCCAGCAAGGTCACGGTCCACCACGGAGCGTAGCCCTGGTGGGCGGCGAAGCCGGCCAGCACCACCGCGGTTTCGCCTTCGATCAGGCTGCCCAGCACGATGGCGGTGTAGATGTGGGTGTGAAGGAGCGCTGAGATGTCCATGGCAAGCGTGCCTGAAGCATCGCATCGGCCATCGTCAACGCCAAGTGCCGGGCGTCGCGTGCAAGGCAGTGCGCTTCGTCACTTCAGCATGGCGCAGTCATCAGGCAAGGGTTGCCGCCGCGCGATTAAGCCTCGCCTAAGTGCCGCTCCATAGATTGCCTGCGAGGCGGGCGGCAATGGTGCTGTCTCGCCTCGACGACCACAAAGGCACACCATGGACACCATCTATCTGCACCTGCCCCGCATGCATACGCAGCGGGTGATCGACATCACGCCCGTTCCCTGGTGGCGCCGGGTGGCGCGGGCCATCTCGGCGCTGGTGATCTTCGTCGTGGCCGTGCCGCTGCTGTGGCTGCTGGGCGGTCTCTTCGCGTTGGCGCTGCTGGGCGGCACTGCCGCTATGCTGGTGATCGGGGTGTTGCAGGCCGGGCGGATCGATCGTGCGGCGCGCCGCTCCGCGAGCGCTTCGGTGCCATGCCAACCTGCATCATGAGACTGCTCCTCGTTGAAGACGACACGATGATCGGTGAAGCCGTTCTGGACCTGCTGCGCGCCGAGCACTACGCGGTGGACTGGGTCAAGGACGGCGAGATGGCCGACACCGCGTTGCGCACCCAGACCTACGACCTGGTGCTGCTCGACCTGGGGCTGCCGCGCCGCGATGGCCTGGCGGTGCTGCGCGATCTGCGCCTGCGCAAGGAGCGCACGCCGGTGTTGATCGCCACCGCGCGCGACTCGATCCAGCAGCGCATCGAGGGGCTGGATGCCGGTGCCGACGACTACGTGCTCAAGCCCTACGACCTGGACGAACTGCTGGCCCGCATCCGCGCCCTGGTGCGGCGCGCCGCCGGCCGCGCGGAACCGGTGTACGAGCACAAGGGCGTGAGCATCAACCCCACCACCCGCGAAGTCGCCGTGCGTGGCGAGCCGGTGGTGCTGTCGGCACGCGAGTGGGCGGTGCTCGAGCCGCTGCTGGCGCGGCCGGGGCTGGTGCTCTCGCGCGCCCAACTCGAGGAGAAGCTCTATGGCTGGAAAGACGAGATCAGCAGCAACGCGGTCGAGGTGTACATCCACGGGCTGCGCCGCAAGCTGGGGGCTGAGTTGATCCAGAACGTTCGGGGCGTGGGCTACATGGTTCCCAAGGCCTGAGCGGCAGGGTTCGACGGACTCGCGCATGAGCCTGCCGCCGCCGCACTCCCTGCGCACCCGCCTGCTGTGGCTGCTGCTGGCCGTGATCGTGGTCACCGCACTGGTGCAAGCCTTGGTGGCCTACCGGACGGCACGTGCCGAGGCTGACGAGATCTTCGATTACCACATGCAGCAGACGGCGCTCTCGCTGCGCGCCGGGCTGCCCCAGCAGGCCGCGATGGGCCACGACGCCAGGGAGGCCCATGACGAGAGCTACGACTTCGTGGTCCAGATCTGGACGCAGGACGGTCTTCGCGTATTCCAGTCGGCCCGTGCGGCGATCCCCCGGCGCGACGTGATGGGGTTCTCCGACGTGCCAGCGCGTGGCACGACCTACCGCGTGTTCACGATGCAGTCGGGTGGGCAGGTGATCCAGGTCGCGCAGGACATGGCGGCACGCCGAGAGATGGCCGGCTCCCTTGCGCTGCGCACGGCCGGGCCGATCGCCTTCATGGCACCGCTGTCGATGCTGCTGGTGTGGTGGGTCGTGAGCAGTTCGCTGGCCCCGGTGCAGCGGGTGCGCCACCAAGTGGCGCAGCGGCAGGCCGACGACCTCGACGAAGTCAGCGAGGCAGGCCTGCCCGACGAGGTGCGGCCCCTGGTGCACGAGCTCAACCTGTTGTTTGCCCGTGTCCGCCAGGCCTTTGACGCACAGAAGAGCTTTGTCGCCGATGCGGCGCACGAGCTGCGGTCGCCCTTGGCCGCGCTCAAACTCCAGGTGCAGGGCCTGCAGCGGGCCGCGGACGAAGGCACACGTGATCTGGCGGTGGCGCGCCTGCACGCGGGCATCGACCGCGCAACACGGCTGGTGGAGCAGCTGCTGGTGCTGGCGCGGCAGCAGGCCAGCGCCGCTGGCGGACAACGGCCGCAGCCGTTGGCGCTGCACGAGCTGGCCCGGCAGGGCGTGGCCGACATCGCCGGTGCCGCGCAGTCGCGCCGCATCGACATCGGCATCTCAAGGGCCGACGAGGGCACCTTCCCGGGTTACCCCGACGCGGCGCGCATCCTCGTGCGCAACCTGCTGGACAACGCGGTCAAGTACACGCCCGACGGGGGCAGGGTCGATGTCGAAGTGCAGCACGACGGCGACGGCTGGCTGCTCGAGGTGCACGACAGCGGCCCCGGCATCGATGCCGCGGACCGCGTCCGGGTGCTCGATCGCTTCTATCGCGTGGCCGGATCGCAGGCCACCGGCAGCGGGCTGGGCTTGGCCATCGTCAAGAGCATCGCAGACCTTCACGGCGCTTCGCTGACGCTCGACCGCTCGGCGCGGCTGGGTGGGCTGTGTGTCTCCGTGCGGTTCCCGGTGGCAAGTTGACGCCACCGCGCGACCGGGATCGTGGTTGCCGTGCAGCGGGCAACGACCTCAGGCCAGCGCCACTAGCCACACCAGTGCCGCCGCTGCGATGCTCAGCATCACCGCGGCACTGCCCATGTCCTTGGCGCGCTTGATCAACGGGTGCGATTGCAGCGACACGGCGTCGGCCAGCGCCTCGACGGCGGAGTTGAGCAACTCGACCACGAAGACCATCACGATCGACAAGGTCATCGCCAGCGCATGCCAGCGGCCGGGGGCGATCCACCACGACAGCGCGATCAGAGGCAAGCCGACGGCCAGCTCCTGACGGAAGGCAGCTTCGTGACGAAAGGCAGCCAGCAGGCCGTCGCGCGAGTAGCGCACGGCGTGCCAGACGCGGGCGAGCCCGGGCTGGCTCTTGAAGGGGCCGACTGGCGTCGGCTCTGGCCCTGGGTTCGGATCGCTCATCGGCGGCACGACCGGGTGATGTCGAGCGAGGGCTCGTACTCGCGCGCCTGCACCTGAAGCAAGCCGAGTGTGGTGTGGAAGAGGTTGTCGTGGGTCTGCGCCTGCGCTGCCTGGCGCTTCAGGCAAGCCTGATCCAGGCCGAAGCTGGTGGCAAAGCCGGGAGACAGCCACCAGATCATTGGCACCTTCGTCTGCTCGTCGGGCGCGATGGCGTAGGGCACGCCGTGCAGGTAGAGCCCCTTCTCGCCGAGCGACTCACCGTGATCGGAGAGGTACATCAGTGCGGTGTCCCAGCGGCTGGCCTGCGACTGCAGGGCGTCGATCGCCTTGGCCAGCACATGGTCGGTGTAGAGCAGCGCATTGTCGTAGGCGTTGACGATCTGCTCGCGCGTGCACTGGCGCAGTTCGCCGGTATCGCATGTGGGCGTGTAGCGGCGGAAGGCGTCCGGGTATCGCTTGAAGTAGGCGGGGCCGTGGTTGCCCAGCATGTGCAGCACGACCACGAGGTTGCCCTTGGCATCGCGAGCGATCGTGTCCAGCCCCTGCAGCAGCACCTCGTCGAGGCAGCGGCCGTCTTTGCACCACTCGGGCAGCTGGGCGTTGTCGAGTTGCTCGCTCGGAAGCCCTTCGCAGACCCCTTTGCAGCCTGACTGGTTGTCGCGCCACAGCACCTGGAAGCCGGCGCGGTTGAGCACGTGCAGCAGGGACTCGCTGGTGCGGATGCGCTGCTCGTCGTAGTCGCGCCGGCCGATCGGCGCGAACATGCAGGGCAGAGAGGTTTCGGTGTTGGTGCCGCAGGCGGTGACGTCGGTGAAGTTGATGACGTCGCGCGCTGCCAGTTGGGGCGTGGTCTGGCGCGCATAGCCGTTCAGCCCCCAGTTGGCCGCGCGTGCGGTTTCGCCCACCGCCAGCACGAGCAGGACCGGTCTGGATCGTTGTGCCCACGAAGCATCGAGCCGCGCATCCAGGCCGGCAGGCGTTCGGGCGACATGGGCCTCGCGAGTGCTATCGGCCGCCACACGCGCCGCGGACCAGATGAAGTTGGCCGGCGTGATGAGATAGCGCACTTCCCGCTGGTTGCGCATCTGCGCAGAGAAGTCCTGGAACACCAGCAGCAGGGCACCCACGAGCAACCCGACCGACCCCACCACCGCCGCAAGCCGCCACGCCAGCGCGCGGCCCCAGGGTTGGCGCTCGACCCGCACGCGCCAGAGCACGAACAACGGTACGGCGGCGAACAGCAGCAGATGCGGCAGCATGCCCCAGCCGAACAGCTCGCCAGCTTCGGTGGGGTCGGTCTTCAGCACGTTGCGCAGCATTGTCGGGTCGAGATAGATCCCGAAGCGCTGCATGTAGAAGGTGGCGAACGCCGTTGCGGTGATCAGCAAGGCGAGCAGCGGTTTCGCGATCGGCCGCACCAGCACCAGTGACAGCAGCAGGGCGTGCAGCGCCGCCAGCACGACCAGCATCGACAGCGCGAACATCCAGCTCGACGGCGACCACGGGTCGCGGCCGGCCAGAACGGCGGACAGGAACGGCACATTCGCCGCGAGCGCGAAGAAGAGCCCGGCCAGCACCGCCAGGCGCGTGCAGGTCATCGCGGGCTGCCAGAAGAGCTGGCGCCTCATGGCAACAACGAGGGCACGCCTCAGAACCGGTAGCCGAGGCCCAGGCTCAGGCCCGTGGTGGTGTAGCTCCTGACCTCGGCGCTGCGGCCCGACACCGCGTCGGTGACCCTCCACTTGGCGATGTGCCGGCTGAGGCTCAGCCCGGCCTCCGCGTCCAGGTAACTGGTGAGCGCGTAGCGCAGGCCCAGCCCCACCGACGGCACGATCTCGCCGCCGGCGTCGGTATAGACGACGAAGCGCCCGCCACCCACTGCGGGGCCACTGGCGCTGTCAACGTCAGGTCGGGCGATACCGAGGCCCACGTTCCAGCTCCAGCGCCACGGGTTGTCGCCGTACCAGGGACGCTCGCCGATCGAATAGCGGCGTTCGTAGAAGACACTGAAGACGGTGGAGCGGGCTTTGGCGTCGATGTCCTTCGGCGCCAGCGTCTTGTCCTGCGCGATACCCAGCAGGCTCTGCGGGCGCTCGAAATCGAAGCGCAGGCGGTCGATGGACAAGCCCACGGCGTTGTCGGCATCGAGCCGGTACAACGCCTTCAGGCCATTGAAGGGCAGATCGTTGGCCGGTTTACCGGAGCCGACGAGCACGCCGCTGCGCAGGCCGATCTCCATGCGCTGGTCGGGCTTCAACTGCGCCGAGGCCAGCGCGGGTAGGAACACCGCGCCAACCAGGGCAAGGGAGATACATCGCATCGGGGCTCCTGTCGTCGGGCCGGGCGTGCAGCCACGGCAGCGCTGCGCATGGCGCAGCAGCCAAGGAGGAGCGTGACGGCGCGGGACTTAAGCGCGACTTAACCGAGGCGAACTCGGCGCATCACCGCCTCGAGCGGCCGAACGGCAACTGCCCGCGCCAGAAGCGCACCACGAGCCAGCCGCCCAGCAAGCCACCCAGGTGCGCGAAGTGCGCCACGCCGCTGGCGCTGCCGGTGACGCCCAGGGTCAGTTCGAGCAGGCCGTAGAGGGTGACAAAGAGCCACGCCGGCATCGGGATCGGCGGCAGCAACGGAGTGATGGTGCGTTGTGGGAAGACCAGCGCGAAGCCGATCAAGAGCCCGAACAGGCCACCCGACGCACCCACGGTCGGCGCGGTGTTGCCGAGCAGGGCAGCGACCAGCAACTGCGCGAGCGCCGCCGTCAGCACGCTCACACCGTAGAACAGCGCAAGCCGGCGTGGCCCCCAGAGGCGCTCCAGTTCACCACCGAACATCCACAGGCCAAACATGTTGAACGCCAGGTGCGCGAGCCCGGCGTGCAAGAACGCGTAGCTGCCGAGCTGCCAGGGCATGAAGAGCCCGGACGACAACGGCCACAACGCAAACCAGCCGATGAAGGCATTGCCCAACACCTGCTCGAGCAGGAACACGCCGACGTTGGCAACGATGAGCGTGAAGGTCAGCGGCGGCATACGGGTCGGCTTCGTTCGTGCGGGGCTCTGGTGCGGCGCAGGCTCAAGACGCGTCCTTGAGAATCTGGCGCAGCGTGCGCTCGACCTCGGATGCCGCGACCTCCAAGTCCGGGTGCTTGCCGAACCCCGCCAGGAGGGCGGTCGGCGCGATCGTTCCCAGACGCGTGCCGTCGCCCACCTCGAACACCGCCACGCGGCAGGGCAGGGCGAGGCTGATCGCCGCATCGCGCACCAGCATGCGCGACGCCATGCTGGCGTTGCACACGTCCAGCACGGCCACGCGCTTGTCGATGGCGTGGCCTTTGGAGGCCAGCGTGTCGCTCAGCGAGTGCACCTGCAGCACGCTGAAGCCGTGTTCGGCGACGCTGTACTGAAGGTCGGCGAGGGCACGGTCGAAAGGCTTGCGGGAAGCGAGCAGGATGTTCATGGCGCGTGCGATGGATATCGACGGCGCCAGTGTTCCCGCGCAAGGGCGGCCGGGCCAGGGCCGGCCGTCACCGGTGGGTCATCGTTTGGCAGTGACGATCGTCACATGGCAACGCGGCGCCACCTGTGGTGGCGTCCAATGCCGGGCCCCTACCCCAGGCTGCCAGCGAACACGTTGACCGCGAGCGCGAGCACGATGAGGTTGAAGGCGAACGAGAGCAGCCCGTGCAGCAGGGTGAGCCGGCGCATGCGCCGGCTCACCACTGCCACGTCCGATACCTGCGATGTCATGCCTACCACGGCGGCGAAGTAGAGAAAGTCGAGGTAGTCGGGTTCCTGTCCGTTCGGGAATACGAGCCCGCGCGCGGGCTCGTCGTGCGACGTCTGCGGCCGGTAGAACACTCGTGCGTAGTGCAAGGCGAACATCGCCTGCATCAGCAGCCACGATGCCGACAGCGAGGCCATCGCGAGTGCCAGGTGAGACCAGCGCGACCACCCAGCCAGGGCCTTGGCGCTATCCACGGCCAATGCGACGGCCACGATGCTTGCGCAGCAAGCCGAGGCCACCAGAGCGAACAGTGCCGCCGCGCCTGGGTCGATGAGCTGAGCGCGCCGCCGCGTGGCATGCGCGTCGAGGTGTGCGGCGAGGTGCCAGGTGGAGCCCAACAGCACGGTGCAGTAGGCCAGCCACGCTGATAGAAGCGGCACTTCCGCGCCGGTCCGCATGGCGGCGGTCGCGGAGCCCGCGAGCAGCGCAGCGCCCAGCCCGAGCGCTTGGCGCTGCAGCGCACTGATGCGAGCCGACCAGTGCAGCCCATGCATCGGGTGGTTCATGATTCGCTCAGTGTGCTCTGACGCCGGACACCAAACGTGGGCTTGTCCGCCGCAGGCCAGCCCCAGTTGGCCTGGCCCCCAGCCGCCCGAACCTGCCCTCTGAAGTGGCCGCCTTGTGTCGCCAAGGGTCAGCGGACATCCACATCGGCGACCAGGCGGGTTCTCAGGGCAAGCGCTCGTGTAGAGGCCTCGGGCTCCTCGACCCACTCGTAGGTGCCGCCCCAGGTCCATGCGGTGCCGCTGAACCTCAGGAAGCGCAGGTCACCCGCCTTGCCCTCGACCCGGGTGGTCTGGCGTTTGCCTCCATACTCCAACGCGATCGAGTGTTCGCCAGGGGCGAACTTCAGCCGGACCATCGCTCGCGGAACCGTTTCGATTCCGGGGCCGCCGTCCGGGTAGACGTTCACGAAGCCGGATCCGTCGCCCCAGTTTCGGCGCACGACGTACACGGTGAGCCTGCTCGGGTCGGGGGCGAAGCGCTTGGCTTCGGCATCCGCGTTCAGGCTTGGCGCGGGGGCACTGGTGCAAGCGATGACGCGTCCTCTGCTGGAGCGGTAGCAATGTGGGACTTCAGCCGCAGGGTCAGGCGGCGGTGGAGTGGCGCAGCCGGCGAGCGCCGCGACGCCCGCAAGAATCGCGACCAAGCGAAAGCGAGACGGTTTCATGGTGGACCTTCCTGGGTTGGTGGGGACGGGGCCTAGCGTCCGGGTGTTCGGGTGTCTGCAGACCACAGGAGCCCGGCGTCGATCCGCAGCCGGTACTGCGCGCGCAAGGCATCAGCTCGTGTGGCCTGGGCCGCGCTGGAGGACTCCATGGCCTGGCGCCGCACCAGGAGCAACGCCTGCACATCGGCCTCGCCAGCGGCGTAGGCTTTCTGCGTCAGGCGCGCCGTCTCGCGCTGCGCCGCGGCGGACTGCTCGGCCAGGCGCCAGCGCTCGACGCTGCCGATGGCATCCTGCACCTGGCCAGACACCATCAGCTCCAGCTCGCGGCGCTGCCGGTCCAGACCGGCGCGGGCCACCTCGGCCTGCCTGAGTGCTTCGAGTGACGCTTGCTGGCGGTAGGTGCCACCCAACGGGATGCTTAGGCTGATACCTACCACCTGCTCGGTGCGCCGGGCCTCCGACGAGGTGAACACACCCACTGTCGGATCCGGGGTGCGCTCGGCGCGAACGCGGTCGGCCGTGAGTTCCGCCTTGCGCAAGGCTTGGTTCGCAGCCGCCAGCAGCGGGTGCGTGTCGAGCACACGCAGGCGCCACTGCGCTTCGTCGCCATCCAGCGCTGCTGGGTCGGGCAGTGGCTGCGGCGCCAGCGGCAGCGTGGGGTAGCGGATTTTCAGCGCTGCCGAGGCTTTGGCCTCGGCAGTCGCCGCCGTAGCCGCCTGCTGGCGGGCTTGTGTGACATCGCCCTGGGCCACGTTCAGCTCCAGCCTCGATGCGTCGCCTGCCTTCTGGCGCAGCGTGACCGTCCGCTGGTTTTCCTCGGCCAAGCGAACCTGTTCGTCCAGCGCCGCGCGAGCCTGGCGGGCCGCCAGCCAGTCGATCCAGGTGTCGAGCAGCGTCCGTGCGGCCTCCAGGCGCGCGGCGGCCAGTTGCGCGCGCGCCAGGTCTTCCCCGGTCTGGCCCAGGCGTCGATCCAGGCCCGCTTTGCCGCCGATGCGGATCGGCCGCTCGAGGGATACCGACCATTCGTTGGAGCCGGCGCTGCCATCGATGCGGCGGCGTTGGGCGGTGGCGCCCACGGTCCACTCGTGAGGGCCGGCCTGCAGCATGGCCGCGCCATGGCGCGCGGCTTCGAGCGTGCGCAGGGCCTGCAGCACGGCGGGGTCTTGTTCGATGGCGGCTCGTGCCGCATCGGCTTGGGGCAATTCGACTGCCGATGAGTTCTCGGCGGCCGCGGCGAGCGAGTTGGCCAGCGCCAGGCTCAGCACCACCGCGCAGGCGATGGCGGCGAGGGAGGGATGCTTCATTTGATTTCTCCTGCCTGGGCCAGCTGGGTGACCCAGTAACGCAGCCCTGTGCCGGCAAAGCCGGTGCGCAGCGCCACAAGCAATTCGTCCAGTTCGTCGGGCTCGACGAGCAGTTGCACCTGCACCGAGCCGCTGCGGCCCATTACCTGTTCGGTGCCGCTGAGGCGGCCTTGCGAGGTGCCATGGCTGAAGGTGGGTGTGCTGGTGAAGACCTCGTTGCCCGCGACCTCGAGCAGCGTGTCCAGCAGCTTCTCTTCGATCTGGGGCGGGCTCACCAGCGTGAGGCAGAGGCTAGGCATGGTTCAGCTCCTTGGCGTCGGCGCTTGCGGAACGCGACTGGCCGAATCGCAGGTAGAGGATGGGCAGCAGGATCAGCG
>SXGT01939375.1_pt1 | contig 10499 bp, 7 predicted proteins | sample 3176221 | NCBI WGS metagenome assembly SXGT01 (sample SAMN11356862, study PRJNA531348) | freshwater metagenome | isolation source: freshwater sample F1-120 | place: China: Fuxian Lake, Yuxi | collected 2017-12-25
ATTATCAGGAACGGAGAAGAAATCCCAAAGCTCCTCTAATTTTACAGGCAAAATTAATTCCCATTGTTTTTTCTTTATTTTCATCTTGTTTTGACGACTTAACAAGGAATTAATTATTTAGTTGGGAGAATTACGCGATTTTTCAGCCCGTAATCCATTATCTTTACAACTTAAATAACTAAAAAATGTCCGTAGTAGATGAATTTAACGATTACAGATCGTTGATGAATGATAAAATATTATCTGTTGATAATAAGGTGATTAAACGATTTTGGAGCCTTGATAATCAAGCCTATCAATCTGGCGCGCTGGATACAAAAACCAAAGAATTACTCGGTTTAGTTTCTTCAATGGTGCTTCGATGTGACGACTGTATCAAATATCACTTGGGTACCTGTTTTGAATTAGGCGTTACCAAAGAAGAACTCTTTGAAGTGTTTTCTATAGCCAATCTGGTTGGTGGATCCATTTGTATTCCACACACCCGAAGAGCAGTAGAATATTGGGAAGCACTCGAAAATAATAAACCATCGGAAGAAGTATAAAGAATAAATGTCGAATCAAAATTATTTAAATGCATTAAATGCGGTTCAGCAAAATGCAGTGACAACCCTCGATGGTCCCGTTTTAGTGATTGCAGGTCCAGGCTCTGGTAAAACAAGAGTTTTAACCTATCGGATTGCCCATATTCTTCAATCGGGGGTTTCCGCTGATCGAATTTTAAGCCTTACTTTTACAAATAAGGCGGCCAGAGAAATGCAGGAAAGAATACATGCTGTTGTGGGTACCAGTGCCAACGGGATCTGGGCAGGTACTTTCCATTCCCTTTTTTCGAGAATTCTTAGGATGGAAGCGCACCATATTGGTTATCCAACCAGCTTTACCATTTATGATACGGAAGATTCAAAAAATGTGCTTTCCGCTTTGATTAAAGAATTAAATCTCGATAAAGAAACCTATCAGGTGAATCAACTTCGAAATCGCATTTCTGCAGCTAAAAGTTCCCTCATAACGCCTACCATGTATGAGTCGAACGCTGAGTTTATAAAACAAGATAGAGCAGCGGGCAGACCTATGATAGCTGTTTTGTACAGAAAATATACAGAACGTTGTAAACGGGCGGGTGCTATGGATTTTGATGATTTGCTATATCGCCTTTATGAACTGTTACAAAGAAATCCAGATAATATTTTAGATAAATACCGGCAAAAATTCAAATATGTCATGGTGGATGAGTTTCAGGATACGAATCACCTCCAATATGCTATCATTAGAAAATTAGTTCATTTCGAGGGAAGTAAGCGAAATATTTGTGTTGTCGGCGATGATGCCCAGAGTATATATTCCTTTCGTGGCGCAACCATTCAGAATATTCTTGATTTTGAAAACGATTTTAAACCCTTTGGTATTCAGGTTTTTAAACTAGAGCAGAATTATAGAAGCAGTGAGGAAATTGTTCAGGCCGCCAATGTTCTTATACAACATAATACGAAGCAAATTCAAAAGAAAATTTGGTCACATAAAGGTGTTGGGCATAAAATAAAAGTAGTCAGGGCTGTAAGTGACAATGAGGAAGGGAAACAGGTGGTCAGTACCTTATCTGAACTAAGAAATAGATATCATCTTTCCTGTAGTGAAATAGCTATTTTATACAGGACAAATGCACAATCCAGGGTTTTTGAAGAATATTTACGCAGAGAAAATATTCCTTATAAAGTTTTTGGAGGGCTTTCTTTCTATCAGCGAAAGGAGGTAAAAGATTTAATTTCTTATCTGAGGGTGATCATTAATCCCGCTGATGACGAAGCATTGAAAAGAATCATTAATTACCCCAGAAGAGGTATCGGTGAAACTAGCATTCAGAAAATGCTCCAAATGTCCGCTGAAAAAGAAGTTCCACTTTGGGAGGTAGTGAGGGAAGAAGGCCTTAATAATCAGAAAGCACCCAAACTGTTAAAGCAATTTGTTGAAATGATCCTATCTTTTTATGAGAAAAAGGATACTGAAAATGCTTTTGATATTGCCACACTCGCCGCAAAACAGTCGGGAATCATTGATTTGTTAAAAGCAGATACCACACCAGAAGGAATCTCCAGAATAGAAAATGTAAACGCATTATTAGATGCAGTTAAAAATTTTGTTGATGAAGACGAATCAGATCAGGTTGATGGTCAGTTAGATAAATCATTGGTTTCTTTCTTGCAAACCATCGCCCTTTATACCGATTTAGATGAAAAGGAGGTCGGGGATGAGACAGTTACCCTGATGTCCGTTCATTCAGCGAAGGGTCTTGAATTTAAAGCTGTTTTTGTTACGGGTCTGGAAGAAAATCTTTTTCCTTCGCATATGTCTCTTGATACCCTGGAGGGACTCGATGAGGAAAGAAGACTCTTCTATGTAGCTATAACAAGAGCGGAAACTTTCCTAATATTATCGTATTCTCTCAGCAGATATAAGTTTGGGCAAATGAAATATAGCGAAATGTCCAGATTTTTGGAGGAGCTACCCAGTGAATTTCTGGAATCTACTTCTCCCATGCGTTCAAATAACAGATCTGTTCAAACCACTTCCACGGTGACTGGATTTGCTGCGAACACCCGAAAACCAATGAATAAAATTCCTGATAAGTTTAACGCGGAAGATTTTATCGCAAGCCCTCCAGAATCGCTTGCACCAGGCTTGTCTGTGTTACATCTTAAATTTGGAAAAGGAAAAATCATGAAAATCGATGGGGGAAAAGATAATAGGGTAGCCACTATTCTCTTCAATGAAATTGATGAACCAGAGAGAAGATTAATGTTAAAATTCGCCAAACTGCAGATTATTTCTGAGTAATTTGGGGTAATCTTATTTGGGTTCTTTTTTATGATGATCCATAAAGGTTTGCCCCTTGGCGTTTATCATCTCTTTCATTGCCCGGTATAAAATGGGAGCAGTTTCTGACCCAAGAGAGTTTATTTCCCCATAGGGAGCTTCTTTAAATGAATAGGTGTAGGGTGGATTCTCATCCCATTGACTCTTTGGAACGATGTAACCAATCATATCATTTGAAAGGCCCATAGTGAATGAATATTTGGATGAGATAAAGCTTCGTAAGGAGGGTGTTTCAAAAGGCTCCATGTTAAAGTCCTGGCCCTTTGGTTTTTCAACTCCTCCATTTAATATTTCAGGATATAATTCTCCCGGATAGTGCAAAAAATGGATGTCGCCAAGTTGCCAGGAAGCAATTTCTGTTCTTACATTTATCCAGCTACTCGTACCTCGACTTACTACACCCATAAATGCCGCCAAACGGTACAAAGGGTTTGCCAAAGGAAGTTCCAACGTTTTAGCCTTTATACTCAATGTAGCTTTGCGCAGGGTTTTGTTATCTTTACCTGGTTGTAAACACTGTACGCCCAAGGCAGCTAATTGATACCCCTGAGCTTGAGCCTTTTCAAAATTTGGTTCCAGATATATACGATTTTCCCGAAAGCCGGGAATAGGAAATTTAGGGGAAGAAGTCATTAGTCCACCAATGGCACCAATAGAAAAAATTGCAGTTCCACCCAATCCCTTTATCAAGGTAGAATCTCCTCTTTGAACTCCTTTTTCAATTGCTTCCCTTAAATAGTGAGGAAAATCAGAGGTTAAGTACAGATTTTTATTCCAAAGGGTTTCGGGATGATTTGACCAGTTAAAAAAGACGCCCAGAGTTGTATCTGAAACGGCATCAATTGCTTGTAAAATATTAATTCGAGGGTCCATGACTATGGGGTCTCTGGAATCTTCAACCAGGTTAGAAGCTCCTGTAAGGTCGTGTCCAACCTTTAGGATAGCAGGTCTTATTTTTTTATTTGCTTCTGTAATGGAAGTTAAAATTCCCTCCTGAACTTGTTTTGTGTAATCCTTATTTACCCCGGAAGAAAAGGGTGTTTTGCCCCAAAGTCCTACTAAATCGGGTGTTTCGTGACTATGAGTGCTCATAATAACGACATAATCAATATTTAAACTGGCTGGAACCTTTTTTCTGACACTTAATATGTCATCGGCTCCAAAACCGATAGCATCTATTACCGTTAAAGCAATTTTATTTTCCCCATTTGAAATAATCATGGTACGAGCCCAAAGTGGATCATGAACGCCCATGGCTGGCCTGTTATTTTGAAAACCTGCCATCCAGACAGGATCAAATTTACCATTTCCATTACCGTCTTTAAAGGTATCCCCATCTTTAGGTTCATATTGGGCATCTCTATTTTTATCCATCCATGTGTCAGGCACTTCTGGCGTAATATCGATAGCAGCAAATCCCGCTTGCAATAAATTTTCTTTTGAATCCAGCATAAAATCTATGTCAGCATCGGGATGTCTGTCTCTGACTGCCCAGCTAAATCTTAATAGAATCAAGATAAGCAGAAAAAGCATAAAGCTTGCAATACGAATGAACCATTTTCCTAACATGAGAATCGTTTTATGAAAAGTATTTTAATTATTGGCTTATTTTTTCACTCAACAGAGAATAGCAAATATGGATTCCCTCCAGGAAATTACTGAATTTCAAGTTTTCGTCCGCAGCATGAATGTTATTATCTGGATTAGGAATATTGACGGCAAGTGCTGGAATGCCAAGGGTTGTAATAAATGGGGCGATAGGTTGAGATCCACCGGTGGATCTAACCTTTACATACTGATCGCCAAATGTGTTTTTCATGGATTGTTCTACCCATTTACCCAAATCTGAATTTAAGTCCGTCCGATAGGCTTTCGAGCCAATTCTAAAAGACAAAAAGGCAAGTTTAGCATGATTTTTTCTATCTTCAGCACTTGGTTCTTCTTTCACTAAATGAAAACCTGCCTTTAAAACATAATTTCTGAATAATTCAATCATTTTTTCAGCAGGTGTTTCTGGGACCAGGCGAATATCGAATTCAGCAATGGCATCTTCCGGAATTATTGTTGTGGATAAACGCCCAATTTTAGCAGCCGAGATCCCCTTTATATTTAGTGATGGATATTGTAAAGCCTCCTGAAAAGAATCACCTATTTTTTCAGGTTTAGCAATGCCAATTCTGGATAAAAGTTCCTCTGTTTCGTCTGGCACCTTAGCCAGCATAGACTTTGTAAGGCTGTCAAGATGCACGGAATCATAAAAACCTGGGATTAAAACACGTCCCTCTTCGTCTTTCATACCACTTATTAGCCTTGAGAGAGCAAATACCGGATTTGGGACGAAATTTCCATATTGACCACTGTGCATGGGGTTTGCAGGACCAAATACCCTAAGGGTAACCGATAAAATACCTCTTGCCCCAAAAGTAAGGGTAGGTAAATTGGAAACATGTCTGGTTCCATCTAAAATAATCATCCAATCAGCAGCAAAGGCCTCTTTATTTTCTGTTACAGCTTGTGGAAGGGTGGGCGAGCCCAGTTCTTCCTGAAAGTCCATGATAACCTTTATGTGATAATCACTGGTTTTCCCTTCCGCTTTCATCATTTTGAGTGCAGTAATAAAAGCTACAACATTACCTTTTGAGTCAGAGGTGGAACGTCCAAAAATTCTCCAGTCTGGCTGATAGGTAAGTTTTACCTTTTCCCAAGGGACTGTTTGCCATTGATCACCTGTTGGTTTTTTAACTACGGGAATAAAAGGGTTTTCTTGCGACCATTCCGATGCATCAAAGGGCTGACCATCTATCTGAAGATAGAAAAGAATCGTTTTTGCCCATTTATTGGAAGATTTTTTTTCTGCCAATAAAATGGGAACCTCCTTGGTTGTTACTATTTCCATTTTAAAATCCAGTTCCTGGAATACATTCTGACACCAGTTCAGGTTTTGCTGAACATGTTCTTTATTTGAACCTAAATTGGGGATAGTTAGAAATTCTCTAAGCATTTCAAGCCCTGAATGGAAAGATTCCAGCGGCTTATTTTCTTTTAAAAAGGAATCAGGCATTTGTGCACCAAGTAAACAGGGGATAAAATAAAGGAATAAAAAAGGAAGCCATTTTTTTAAATGCATCATGATTTAGATTTTTGGAAATTTGCGTTGTTGAAGCTAATCCCACTTTATCTGGATTTTTTCACCCGTTTTAACTGCTTTAAAAATGGCTTCGATGATCACCATATCTTTGAGCCCCTCTTTACCATCAACGGGTAAAAAGGGGGTTTTATCTCGTAAAATAATCTCTGCCATCTCCTCCATTTGTCGTAATTGATGGGTAACATGAGGTTGCGTGAATTCCCCTTTATGTGTTTTACCTTTTATGGGACCATATCCTGTTGCGGGTTGTAATTCAGCAAATCCAGAATGACCAGTTAGTAAAAAGCGGTCCAAAAAACTCGTATTATAGGTAGACAAGCACGAAGCAACGGCTCCATTAGGGAATCCCATCTGGAATTGAATGGTTTCATCAACCCCCTCTTTAAATTTAACAGGATCTGTTTTAGTTTCCTGGGCTGTTACCCAAACTGGTTCTTCACCAATCATGTATCTAGCTCCGTTAATGGCATAAATACCAATATCCATCATCGCACCGCCACCGGCCAGCTCTTTATTTAGGCGCCATTGATTGGGGTCCCCGATTTTAAATCCACAAAGTCCTTGAAAAAACACTAATTTTCCAAATTCACCTGCCATTCTCATGCGGACAATTTCCTGCGTTTTAGCCTCAAAATGCATTCGGTAACCAACCAGCAACTTCACACCCGCTTGTTCACAGGCTTTTATCATTTCTTTTGCCTCATTTACATTGACAGCCATCGGTTTTTCGCAAATAACATGTTTGCCAGCAGCAGCCAAACGAAGTGTTTGGTCTTTGTGCTGTGCATTTGGGGTGCATATATAAACAGCATCTATTTCAGGATTATTCTTGATGGCATCAAAATTTCCATAGTGATAGCAGCTGTTATCAGGTACCTGATATTTGTTTTTCCAGGTTTCAATTTTTGAAGGTGTTCCACTAATTAGCCCTGTTATTTTAACCCTGTCACTATCTTTAATAGCTTCAGCCACCCGGTTTGCATAACTGCCTAATCCAAGAAAAGCTACACGTAAGGGAGGACCGTCGGGACGGGGTTGGGTCTCAAACGGGGAATAATTTTTAGCTAGTTCAGGTAAAAAACTAATCATACCCAGGGATAAAGGGAGAAGTTGGAGGAAATCACGACGGTTACGCATCAGAGAAACATTTTTAGGATTCATGTTAAAGATAATTATTTAAATCTAATTAGATTTTCAATCAAAATTATTTTTTACGGATACCTAATATTAGGTATTTTTAAACAAGGTGACTTTTGACATCTTATTTTTTTAGCATTACATTTATTTTTGGTTTAGATTTGTGTTAATTAGATTAAATCAAAATAAGCATCGTCGTGGTAAAGGTTCATACTAGTGAAAAAATACTTTCCTGTGCCAAAGTTGGCGTTAAAGGAGTAGTTTCTCATTTTAAAGATGAGCATGTAGCTTGTCGTTTAATATCTATGGGATTAGTACCCGGATGTACCATTGAAATTTTGCATAAAGCTCCTTTTGGTGGTGGCTGGTATGTGAAATCAGATTGTTTGCATATTGCTATGCGCAGTGAGGAGGCTTGTTGTATTGTGTTGAGGTAAATTTTTATCAGATTAATTATTGTGGAATCAGAACGGAAGCCAACTCGTGTTGCCCTTATAGGTAATCCAAATTGTGGAAAAACATCCCTTTTTAATTTTATTACTGGCTTACAACAAAAGGTAGGCAATTTCCCTGGTGTTACAGTGGATATCAAATCTGCGGAAACAAAATTGCCTGACGGCGACGTAATATCTTGGGTTGATTTTCCAGGACTTTATAATTTGTATCCCACTTCCAGAGATGAAAAGATGGTGGTACAAAGTCTGTTAGACACAAAAGATATTTACCACCCTGAATTAATTTGTTATGTCGCTGATGTTACCAAACTAGAAAAGCACCTGTTACTTTTAGACCAGTTAAGGGATATGCAAATTCCATTAATTTTGGTTCTAAACATGATAGATTTAGCTCAGAAGGAGAATCTGGAAATTAACGCAGAACTTTTAGCTAAAAAATTAAATATCCCTGTCATTTCAGTAAGCGGAAGAAGCGGTGAGGGCATCGAAAACCTGTTTGATGCCATAAATGAAAAGATTGAAAGGGTAAAAATTTCCATTGATTCCCCTCATTCCGGGTATAAATTTTCAGAAGATGAAAAAATAATCATCGGACAGCTTGAACCTGTTTTTCCTGCATTTTCAGCTTATAAGCGATTACTTATAGCTCACCATGCTACCTGGCTACCATTTATTTCAGCCAGTGAAAGAATTCATCTTTTAAGTATTCTTGGAGAAAATTCATTTAAAAGTTTGCCTTTTCAAGTTAGAGAAGTAACCCACCGCTATAACTCTTTTACCCCTTTGATTTCAACTGTGTTAAAGAAAAAGGTGAGTGATGGATTTACATTTTCTGAAAAACTGGATGGATTATTAACCCATCGTTTCTGGGGATTAATTGTTTTTTTAGCTGTCTTGACTTTCCTTTTTCAATCCTTATATATTTGGGCAGAATGGCCCATGACGCTGATAGAAGAGGGGTTTTCAAGCCTAAGTAATTACGTTTCTACCCATTTACCCGAAGGGTGGTTCAACCCGTTTTTAACAGAAGGTTTAATTGCTGGCCTCGGTGGAATTTTAGTTTTTATTCCCCAGATTGCCTTACTGTTTTTCTTAATTTCTATTTTGGAGGAAATTGGCTACATGTCTCGCGCAGCCTTCCTTTTTGACAGAATAATGCAACTCTTTGGACTAAACGGAAGGAGTATGGTGGCACTTATTTCGGGTGGTGCCTGTGCTATTCCAGCTATTATGAGTACCAGAACCATTGCTTCCTGGAAGGAAAGATTAATCACCATATTGGTCACTCCTTTTATCAGCTGTTCTGCGCGAATTCCCGTTTATACAGTGCTTATTGGTCTGGTAATACCCTCTAAAACAGTTGGTTATATTTTTAATTTACAAGGATTAGCATTTCTTGGATTATATTTATTAGGTATTTTTGCCGCTTTAATATCAGGGTTGTTATTAAAATGGTGGATAAAAAGTGATGAACCCTCTTTTCTTTTATTGGAACTACCTGATTATAAATTACCTGTTTGGAGAAATGTAGGATTAACAGTTTGGGAAAAGGTAAAAACATTTACACTCGAAGCAGGAAAAATTATCTTAATTATTTCTGTAGTTCTTTGGTTTTTAGCAAATAACGGACCTTCTTTAAAAATTGAAGCTGCCCAAAAAGAAGCAAAAAGAGTGTCTATTGAAAAGCAACTTTCTCAGGAAGAATCGGATAATCTTTCCAAAGCTTATCTTCTTGAAGCCTCTTATGCTGGAATTTTAGGAAAAACAATTGAACCTGTTATTCGTCCATTAGGTTTTGACTGGAAAATTGGAATCGCTTTATTGACTTCATTTGCGGCGCGTGAAGTTTTTGTAGGTACTATGGCTACTATTTATAGCCTTGGTCAAAATGATGACGAATTAACTTTGAGGGAACGTCTGGCGGTGGAGAAAAATCCAGAAACGGGTAAGTCCAGATATGATTTAGCAACTGGAATTTCTCTGTTGCTTTTCTATGTTTTTGCCATGCAATGTATGAGCACACTGGCGGTTGTGAAAAGAGAGACTAAATCATGGAAGTGGCCAATGATACAATTTTTAGGTATGACGATTATTGCCTACATTAGCAGTTTCATTGCCTTTCAAGTACTTTCATAACATGCATTATTCTAAAGAAAGAGCCCAGGAATCCCGTGCTGCAGTTGAGCGGTTATACATAGCCATGCGCCATTTGTTTATCAGAGGTAGTTACAAACCTTTAGGCATGTCAGGTGAAGCCATGATTGAGGCTTTAATGGTTTTGCGACCTGAAATTTATGGTACCCTTTTTCATCCTGAACGTATAGAGTTAGACGGTTTGTTGTATGTTTTTCAGCGACTTCCCAAAGGTATCGAATCTTGTCGATTGATTCGTATGGTCAGTCGCGAAGGTTATGCAGAAGCTGGTTTTCCATCTTTAATTGCACCAAAGAGAAAAAGAAATGCCTATAGAATTGATGAGGAGCAGATGTTTATTGAAATGACAAGAGGGAGAAGTGATATTTATGATATCATGACTCATCTTACCTTTTTATACATAGAATCAGAAAAAATCAGGAAAAATAGTATTGATTTTAAGGGAGAAAAATCAAAAGAATGGTTGTTTTTGGAAAAATGGGTATTAGAAAAAAAAGATGAAAATCATGCTGACCTTCCAGTTGCATACACCCATCTCAGTACTATTTTAAGAAGAACCTATCAAGAAACTGTATCTGCCTGTCATAAATTTGAAGCAGATCAAAATTTAAATTCTTTATTTGAAATAGTTTATTGGATGGGGGCGCTTTCCATCAATGAATCCAAATTAAATATCGATAGAGAAATTAGTTTTTCGGTCGCGCTGAGAGAACACTTAGGTCATCATTTAC
>SXGT01340458.1_pt1 | contig 10498 bp, 8 predicted proteins | sample 3176221 | NCBI WGS metagenome assembly SXGT01 (sample SAMN11356862, study PRJNA531348) | freshwater metagenome | isolation source: freshwater sample F1-120 | place: China: Fuxian Lake, Yuxi | collected 2017-12-25
AGGTTCAAGTCCTGCCCCCGCTATTTCAGGAGGTTCCGCTTTTCGTGGTCCTCAACCGCACATCGAAAGCGACGCGTCCCCCTTCATGGGCGCGTCGCTTTCGTTTGGGAGCGGACCCACTCTGAAAGCGGCTTGAGGGATGAGTCAGCGTTTGGTCGCGAACACCATGAGGCAAGTCCTCAAGCAGTTCGGAACCATCGGCCTCACTCTGCATGCGAGCCCATACAGCGATGGAAACCGAGTGAGATATGCGGGCTCAGCTTCGTGTCCAAACGCAATGACATCTTCGAATCTTGCACGACGCAGAGACGATCGAAGCGCCCAAAGACTGTTGCACCGATAGTAGGTTGGAAACACATCTTGCTCCTGTCGGCTCGACTGCAGCGAGCCGACAACGCGTGCGTGAAGCCGGTTCGGAATGAGTCTTGAACCGACGCCAACATATCCCCACCGATTCGTAGTTCGCATCGCAACGCAACCGCCGGGTTTGAGCACTCGCCAAATCTGCTCGAGAAACCGTGACGGGTCCGCGACATGCTCGAGGACAAAATCAGCGACCGCGACATCAAAGCCCTCATCAGGAACCGCCCACGGCTGTTGCGGGTCGATGATAGAAAATGCGTCGAGACTTGGGTTCACGCTGGCCTGGGGATCTGGATCCACGCCTGTCACCCGGATCTGCTCTCCAGCACTCCGAAAATCGGCCAACTTCGTACTGTAACGCTCTGCGTGGTCGCTAAATCGTTCTCCTCTGCCGCAGCCGACATTGATGACTCGTGCCCTCGACCGAAGGATGGCCCGAATGCGTTGGTAAAACAGAACGGTCCCATCGGCATTGCTGTACCCCCCGTAGTGCATCTCTGGGAAGTGCCTTGAGGATGGGTTGGATGCTGAGCGTTGCATAGGAGGAGGCGCCGCCATGCCGGCGCGTCATGAAGAGTTTAGTGTAAGGACGCGTCAACAAATACAAAACACACGAAGATATGTGGATATTAATCTAAGATATTACCAGCATGCATTCACAGGTTTCTCTCGTCTGAACATATTGTTTCATTCTGAGGCGGGTGTGGCAGTTTCAAGGCCCCCCACCGTCCACTGCTCAGCTCTCGGCGGCGACAAACTCGCCAGAGGGATCTGAGTCCGCCCCACATGCCTGACTGCACCACATCACGTTTCGAACCTGCATGGACTGTACAGACGGCGTAAGAAATCTAAACCCGACGAGCGGCGGTCGCCGCGCCCTACTGGAGGCGTCGACATCGACTACACATCAAACACACCCGCTTTGATGTGCACGCTCTGAAGCGCGGCGGAAGTCGATGAGCACACGTCAACGAACATCGCGGAGCTTCCAATTCCGGATTGAGTGATATGAGTCACTCCCCGCACCTAGACCACTGCCACCCCTAAGGCGAGTCAATGCACCGTCGGTGCGCAGCGTGCATCAAGATCAGGCTTGGTTGTCCACCGGCGCGCCGCGGAAGGCTTCTCTATCCTCTTTCGTAAGACAACCGTATTGTCGAGGTCAAGATCGGCCGTCCAGATCCACTTCGCGCCCTTGAAGTCGTGCTCGTAGAACGGCTGTTTAGGATCGATCCGCTCCTCTGTGTACTCACTCGCATTCTCCCATTGCGAGTCATCGAAGTCGATCGCGAACCATCGCTCAGGAAGTTCCTCACTCCGAACCTTGGGATTCGCTGTATCCCCACCGATGGGTCCATGCGAGCAGGACTTCACTTTCCATGTTGCATCAGTCACAGTCCCGTCCGCGAATTTCAACACAAGTCCACCATCACCAATCGAACGACCGTACTCGCAACCAGTCAAAGGGTCTGCGTTGTCCTTGGCGAGCACCGCAATCGTCATCGGGTACTCCGGAAGAATGTCTATCGAGACGCAGTTGTGCGGGAGAAAGTCGATGGAGTCGACGGCGACCAGGCGACCGTTGATGTAGAGCGCGAACCAGTTGTCAGCGTAGATGCTCACCCTCACGGTGTCCGACATCGCGGGCTTCACGACTCCACTCTGCGTCGGTCGTCGCTGCGCAGCTTGCCCTCGCCCGCCCCGATCGTCCTGCATGCCCATTGCTAGAAGAGCGAGCAACGCCCCGGTCACGAGGATCACGTTTCTGTGTTTCATGGCCGACTCAGCCTTCATTTCGATGATGGGCGTGGGTTGATTTCGTAGGAGTCAATGATCGCGCCGTTGGCTTCCGAGCTGGTCGTTCCAACACTCTGACCGCCCCGTCGACCGGATGCGCCGCCGCGCCTCGATGCCATACTCTCTTCCGGCACCGCGGTCCGAACAAACTCTACTCGCGCGCTTCCGTTGGTCTGCATGCTCACGCGCACGTGACCCGGGCTTCCGAAGAGTGTCCCTGACGCATAACCGTAAACTTCAGCGCTCCGTGTGTTTCCGTCCAGGTTGCCTGGCTGCGGGACGCATTGATAGTGGATCCCGTCGAGCATCGAATGCGCATAAAGGTGATCGTGACCGTGGGACACAGCGGTCACACCGTTTTTCACGAGAAGCTGGTGAATGGGCATCGGCCAGCCCGGGCGCTGCTGGGCGAACGCGTTCTTTCCATCTGCGTTGTCGCCACCCCACTCAAAATAGCGGGCACTCTCAACACCACCACGCGCCGCTTGTCCACCGACGCCGCCAACAAGGTGATGAATGAATACAAACTTTTGTTTCGCCGTCGACCTCTCCAACGTTTGAGCGAGCCACACATACTGCGCCTGACCGATCGTTCGATCCCAACTCGACTCTATCGGCTCCAGTTTCTGAGAGTTAGGTCCGCCGCCATCACCGCCTCCGCCTCCACCGCGCCGTTGAGTCGTCGGCCAAAATGGATCGAGCACAATCAGAAGCGCATCGCCCCACTCGAACGCGTAATAGTTGGCTCCGCGGTCATTGCTCATGTCCGTCAGACCAGAAAACATGGTTCCATCAATCTTTGGCGCTGGGAAACGCGCCGTTCGCTCACGATAGGCCCACGCAGCGATCCCCCCTTCAGCATGACCCGACTCACCATCGTGGTTCCCAAGAACCATGAACAGCGGCATTGAGTGACATGCGAGGCCAAAGTAGTATCGCTGCCCGTCGTACTGCGGAAGTGATCGCTCGTACTCCTTGCCGCGCTTGTCGGTCATGAATGTATCGCCTAAATCCACAAGAAAGTCGGGCGCTTCGGCAACCATGTTTGCAAGCGTCTGCTCGTACACCTTCGTCGTGACAGCTTGGTCAAGATGTGAGTCCGCCTGAATCACGAATGCAAACGGCGAACTTCGTGCGCGCGGCGTATGAAATCGACGCGCATCACTCCAGGTGGGTTCTTCGTCGGCGTCGCCCCACGAGACAAATCTGTAGGTGTAACTCTCAGCCGGCGACAGCCCTGTCAACGCGAAATGAACCGGAGTACCGGCTTGCATCCGACTTCTTGGCGTCACCGTTGTTTCGGAAGCACCGGTACGCCCAAACTCAATCGCACCGAAGCATGCGCTCGATGCGCGAACGCTGACCGTCATGCCCGTCTTCGTTGGCTGCGCGAGAATCGACTCAAATCTCGAGACAGGCACATCGGTCTTGAAAGAGGTCATTCGCTCGCGCACCCCTCGAGCGCCGTTCCCCTCTCTCGCAGGAGGAGGTGTCGGAGATTTCGTTGCTGCGTCTGACCGTCGGATGTATGTCAACTCCGTCGATGCCGTGCCAAGAATCAATGGCTTCATGACCTCGAGAAGCAACTCACGTGTGACACCGTCACGACTAGCGAGTGCTGGCTCCGCTGACATTGCATAGATCGTCGCCACGTAAGTCTTCTCGCCCGGACCTTGCGAACACGGGGCGGCGTACTCCATTCGTCGCGTGACGCTGTTCAATCCGAAGCGCCCAGCCGTCGGCGCTCCTTCGTCTATCGACAGCACGTTCGGGGGGATGCCGTAGTAAACGAGATAAACGCGCGGGGTATCGTCAGGCGTGATGTGATGCATGGTGAGTGCAACACTCTTCGTCCCCGGAGGAAGATTCGACCAAGTGAATCCTGGCATGACAGATTCGCCGTCGCAGGTATGCCGAGAAAGCAGCTGGCCGTCGTCGCCAACTCCATCGCATCGCAAGCGGAAACCCAACTGGGGCGGTGGATCTCGCTGTATCTCTTCGCTCCCGCGACGAGCGCCATCGCGTTCGCCTCCACGGATGCGCGGCGAATTGCGACCGGCGCGCGGAGGGGCACCGTCACCGCGACTGGAGCGCGGCGTGTGCTCCTCCACGCGCGTCGATCCATCAGCATCAACGAACTCGAACGTGACCGTTCCCGTATCACTCACGCGATAGTTCACCACGCAGTGCTTTTCGCCAATCTCGTACCCAAGCGACCATGCTCTGAGACCTACTCGCTCGAACGCAGTGATCTTTGCACCGCGCAATGCCTGTAATGCCGGTCGCACCGGCATCGCGTGAGCCTGAGGCACGACCTCGTTCTCCGGCCCAGGTCCAGAAAGGGCAACCTTTCCTCGAAGTCCGCCATTGATGTATGGGAACTTCTTCGAAGCGTGGTAGTGGTACGAACGCGTTCCGGCGCCAAAGCCCTGCCCCTTGGGGACATCACAAAAGTGTCCGTTCAGCTCATCAAGCGCGTCGTGGGAGCCGCACGGGCATGAAAGCGCATCGCTTGCTTGCGCGCGTGGATCGAACAGACCGTATATAGGAAACCCATCCAGCGCGTACGCGATCGGATTCCCGGTCCCCACAACCGTCTCGAGCACAAGAGGAGCCGCATGGTAGTGATAGTCATCTCCGCGCCCACAATGCCCGCCGAATTCATCGAGTTCGCCGATTGAGAAACTATCGACACCCCGATTGTTCAGCGCGTTGAAAATCGGAATTCCGTTCGCGGCAATCGCGACAGCCCCCCTCATCAGATTTTCCTTCCCGAGTACAGGCTTGTCCGCGAGTTCCGGCTTGAGGGGGATCTGCCATGCATTCGCGCCGACATAATTCTGCGGCAAGGGCACCTGCTGCTGCCAGGCTGTGATACCGACCATCATCTTCATCTCAAGTGGCGCATGAGGCAGACCATCCGACTCGACGTAAAGCCATCGATCGTCGAATCGAGTCTTCACGAATGGAGCGAAACGCTCGAAGCTCAACGCTTGCGGAGGTTTCACCGCTGTTGCCGCTTGCTCGGCACGCGCCTCATTCGTCGCCACGATTCTGGCAATACGCGCATCCGCTTCTACCCGATCTGATCCAGCAAGCTCGGCTAACTCTAACGTGCGAAGTTCTCCAGACGGCGTTGCAATCGCGACGATCCCCGAGCGAGAGAAGAGAAATGATCCCTCAATGCACTCACCCGAACGGGTACTAACCCAAATGCGGCTCTGCGTGGAGTCGAACTCATCCGGAGGATGAGCGAAAGCGAGCGTTGCGCAACCGATCAGGGCTGTTGAGAGCGCGACGTGAATTCTCACCGAGTCCCTCCTTGCTTTGGGCGCTCCGATCCATCACGGCTGTCACCGGTCCGACTCCTCACTCCGCCACCGCTCTCTCCGCCACGACCACCTCGACGAGGCTTGTCGACTTCGCTGCTCGTCGGCGATTGAGCGTCAGCTCCCGGCGCTTCCGATCCAGCACTTCTTTTCGCGGGGGTTGCCATTGGCGCCTTGACTGCTTTCAGGTACCCGTCAAGCCGAAGTTCGAGATCCTTTGCGACGTCTGGCAACTGATGCGCGAGGTCTGTCGCCTCCGCGCGGTCGTTCGCGATGTCATAGAGCTTAACTGTGGCGGTGTCGTAGTTTCGCACCAGTTTGTAGTTGCCGACATAGATCGCGGACGCAGGACCACCGTTGTTCAAGTCGTAGTGCGGGAAGTGAATGACGATTTCCTCTCTCGGGCGCACGATGACGCCCTTTCCTGCGAGTTCTCCGGATGCACTCAGGATCGGGACAAGACTTCCACCTTCGATTGAGGCTTGTGCATCGCGATCCACGGGTTTCTCGATCGCCGCCCCAGCGAGATCCAACATCGTTGGGACAACGTCCATACCGGTCGCGCGCGTGCGGCTCACGACACCAGAGGCAACGCTCGGCCCTACAACTATCAAGGGAACGCGAATTCCGCCTTCGCACACGCTTCCCTTCGCGCCTGTGAACGGCGGATTCGAGAGTGTGCGCCCCCCATTCCCCCTTCCACCACCGCCACCCGGAGCGCCGTGATCAGCGCTGAAAAAGATGTAGGTCGTATCACTCACCCCTAATTCCGACAGCGCGGTGCGCACGCGCGCAAGTTGCAAGTCCATGTCGCGTTGACCCGCGATCGCCGCCAAGGGCTTCCCATCCACACCAGGAACGAGTCCTCGTGCGATATCAAGCGACCCCGCCGTGGATTCCTGCTCGCTTCCGAAGCCGTAATGCGAGAGTTGTAGATAAAAGGGCTTCCCGGCCTCTACGGCCTGACGCATGAACGCGATGCCACGGTCAGTGATCTCGACCGCCTGTTTCGGGTTCGGTGGAGAGCCGCGATCAGGTCCTTGGTTTCCGTTCGGACCATCTGACTCGTCGAAGCCGTTTGCCTTCGGATCGGCTCGGCCTGCATGCCACTTTCCAAAGTGCGCAGATGTGTAGCCGAGTGGCTTCAGTCGCTCCGCGATTGTCTTCACACCGACAGGAAGATACTCCTCAACCTGAGGCGGCACCATTTTCATCAGGGCGTAACCGGTGCCCTTTCCCTCCTCGCGCCGATTGCTGCCGCCCTCGTTCTGGTACGTCATATGCAGCTTTGCGGGAGAAATCCCGGTGACAAAGCTTGCACGCGAGGGCGTACACCGTGGGCAAGAGGCATAAAAGTCGCTGAAGCGAATGCCTTCAGCCGCAAGCCTCTCAAGGTTTGGAGTAAGACCCGCTGCCCGCGCGTGCGACGGAGGTTCCCCATCCATGTCGACGGATGTACTCGACCAACCGGTCGCCTCAGCGAGGATGAACACGAAGTTCGGCGGTCGCTTTGTCGTCACGGGTTGCTCCGCGGACTGCGAGTCAACGCCGAGCGCATTCGCTCCGGCGCAGATCACGATCGAGAGAAGAACGGCTGAAGTTGTCATGAGCGCGTGTCGCATGGAATGTCTCAATCTTCGTTAATGACGATGCGAGATGCATCGTGGTGGCTCCGTGGGAGAAAGAAGTCGTCGGCAAGCGCAGAATCGTCGATGAGCTCGAACTCGACGGTGCGTGGACCTCCTCGCGCCTGGGGCAAGTTCTCAAGTCGAATCAAGCGAATCAGTGCCGTTGGTTCGTCGTACCACACCTCGATGCGCTTTGGACCACCGTGCGCGGCGCTTCGCCTAACGCCTTCGATGCGCGCGAGTTTCTCAGAGCCGCCCGCAGGAAAGAGCGCCAGTTCGTAATACTGCGCGAGTTCCCCGATATCCGCATGTGGATCAACGAAGACGATTCCATACTGACTTCCTGGCAGCGCTCCGCTAAAGCGCCGCGGGTCGCGCGAAGTCCGAACGGGACCTGAAGATGGAACGATCCACGCGCGCGAACCATCTGCACCAGAGACAACCTCTGCGCCTGACTGGTCGAGGCGCGCGAGGACATAACTCCCCGGCGATCGAATGTAGAGGATTGCACCGTCGATCGTAGGTTGCGAACTCGCAGCGCGCGCTTCACTGCCGGATGCATCGAGCCGCTCCCCCCGCGGACCGCGTGCCGGGCGGACTTCATCAAGGGCTCGCACAAAATAGGTGCGATCGCCAACTCGCGTAGTGGAGACGAGGCGCGCAACGACATCGGCCGCGGATGCCCTCGCCGTCGTCTGAAGTGCGAGCCACGCGACTCCAACGCATAGCCCCAGTGTTGCCGCGAGCGCGACTGCACCCTGCAACAAGGGACGACGCCTCTCTCGCTGGAGCACAGCTTGGTACGCACTCGCTCCACCGAGTTCGCGCGCAACTGCGTCGTGTAACATTGCAAGCCGCGCAAAATCGGCGGCGCGAGCGCGGTCTGCCTCCAACGTGGCAAGAAGGGACTTGTAGTCCTCACGCGCGAGTTCTCCGTCAAGCGCGGCGTGGGCAAGTCGTGCCCATGCAACCTCCTCGATGCCGCGAGATTCACTCAATCTGCACGCTCCGCTGCCATACGAAGCTCGATGCACGCGCGCAACTCTCCGCGAATCCGCTGCAACGCTTTGGACACCGTATTGGCCTGCATATTGAGCGCGCTCGCGATGCGCGTCGGCGAAAGCCCCGTGCGATACCGTAAATCACAAATCTCACGCGACCGCCCCTCGAGGCGTCCGAGGCAGTCAGTTAGGAATGACGAGCTGCGCGCGCTCTTCGTCCGCGACGGCGACGATGGCATCCGCGAGCGCCATCGCAGCTGCATCAGAGAGACATCCTGGCCAACGACTGCCACTCCGATACCCGTTTGCCACCTTCTTGCGCGCAACCCCGATCGCCCACGGCAAGAACGGTCTCGATGTGTCGTATCGTTCAAAGTTCTCAAGAATCGCGAGCGCGACTTCTTGGAGGACTTCATCCCGCGCCGTGCGGTCGCCGACGAGCGCGTGAACGAACGCCGAGACGGCCGGCTGCGCCTGGGTCCAAAGTGTGAATGCTTGTCGGTACTGCGGGTCCATGGCTGACGTAGGAAGACGAACATCGCGATCGCTCTGAGGTATTCCGTCTCAACGCAGAAACATGACAGAAATTTTGGGAATCTCCATAACTTCTTGGGCGGGGGAAGGCTCGTTACCCTCATGCTGCGGCCCTGCCGGCCGCAAACAACGCGATCCCGGGAACGACGCCGAACACCCGCGCGCTCATGTCGCGGGTCGACTTCCACCTGCGACACAGCAAGTTGATGGGCAAGAACCTGATAACGAGCGGTCTCTGACTCAACGCGGTTCATACATCAAACACACCGGATCGAATGGCGATGCAGCACATTGCCGCAGAACCGAGCATCAACGCGCCGACAATCACGGCGGCGCCACCCGGCGCGGATGTGATGATCATGACCAATGGCGGATGCTGGCTCGTGGGCGCTTCGGTTGACCCGCACTCGGGGCAGCAAGTGCCGTCCGAAGCGACCGCCCGCAGGTCGTAGCCGCACTTCGCACAGCGGACCCCGTGACCTCTCGATTGTCCGAGGAGGATCCACGCGCCGCCTGCAAACATCCAGAGTGCGCCTGTGATGCCGGGAGTGATGACAAACGGCACCCACATGCCTGCTCCGCCTGAGGAGCGATCTGTCAAGCCCAAGACTGCGAAGATAATCGACCCAGCGATCGCGAGCGCAAGCGGCACGAACACCCGAGGTCGCCGGCATCGTTGTCGAATGTCCCTTCGAATGAGCGCTTGCATGCGCAAATCATACAACTGCAATCGAGACAAACGGTGCTGCGGCGGATGCTCATGCCTGAGTACGATCGTGTGACTCTCCAAGCACAAACCACACGCCCGTCGGTCACTCAATCTCCTTCAATCTCGGATCGCCAATCGCGTTCATCTTCTCCCGTAAACGCGCGCGGAGATCGCGCTCCGTCGCCTCCGTCCCCGCGACACCAAAGAGATTTTTCCGCTCACCTGGGTCGGACGCGAGGTCGTACAACTCGTTGTGCTCAGGCGCGTTGAGATGAAGAACCAACTTCCATTGATCGGTGCGAAGCATTCGCAGGTGCCGCGCTTCTGCGGCGTTCATCAAGTCGTACTGACCAAACAATTCGTGTGGGAAACGGTCGGCAGAAAGCGAATCCCCTCCCACCGCCGCGGAGTAGTCGCGACTGCTCGCTGGCATCGACTCTGGTTTCTCGATCCCAAGCAATCCGAGAACGGTCGCGAACATGTCGGCGTTGGTGACCCACTCGTCGACAGCGCTTCCAACAGCCCCAGAGTTTGGTGCGCGAATGATGAGTGGGACCCGGATTGAGGTGTCAAACATGTTGGGCCGCGGCTTCTGAAACTTGTCCCCTGTCACCCAACACGCGTTGCCCTTGTGTTGAATGCCGTGCTCTCCAATGTTGTAGCCATGATCACTAGTGAAGATGACGACCGTGTTCTGCGCGAGCGACGCTTCCTCTAAGTGCTGCAGGAGGCGCCCCACATGACGATCAAGCGCCGCGATCGACGCGTAATACGCGCGCCGCGCAGCTTCGACATGCTTTGTCCTGAGCCCCGGAAAGTCTGGAACCACAATGTTTGCGCCCTTCGCGGACGCCATGTCCGCATCCGGCATCGGCGTGTAGTCGGCGTGAGGCTCGCGGTAGTGCACGAGGAGCGCGAATGGCGCGCTCTTGTGTTCATCGATGAACTTCATCGCAAGGTCCGTGCACACTTCAACGGAGAATCCGTCCGACGAATGCCGCTCTCCCTTCTCGTTGACGAAGTCAATCTTCTTCGTGCTCCAGCCACCCGACAGATTGCCGACGAATCTCGTGAAACCGTTGTTCCAAGGGAGCGACTCGCCCCGCTCTCCCAAATGCCATTTCCCGATGAGTGCCG
>SXGT01413587.1_pt1 | contig 10498 bp, 5 predicted proteins | sample 3176221 | NCBI WGS metagenome assembly SXGT01 (sample SAMN11356862, study PRJNA531348) | freshwater metagenome | isolation source: freshwater sample F1-120 | place: China: Fuxian Lake, Yuxi | collected 2017-12-25
CTCAACGATAGTTTTCAGTGCGCCCACATCAGCGGCTGCGTCGATCTGGGTTTGCACCTCAGCGTACTTCGCACGCACAGCGGCACGAGCAGCCCGCGCCGGCCAAGTAGGCCCGCCCCCTCTCGATCGCCGTGCCTCGCCGCCGCACCGACGCCGCCACCGCACCGCAGCGTCTGCGCGCGACCCAGACGCGTACGGCCGCCAGCGCTGACGCCGCGCATTCAGGCGCGGTCGTCGAGTTCGACTTCGCCGCTCGCGTCCAGAGCGCGCCCGAGACGCCCGGCGTCTACCTGATGCGTGACCGCGCCGGTCGAATCTTCTATGTCGGCAAGGCGCGCAACTTGCGGGCACGGCTTCGCCAGTACCTGTCGCGGCAGGACGAGCGCTTCTTCGTTCACCTGCTCGGCGAGCTGCTTGGCGACATCGAGCTCGTGCGCACTTCTTCGGACAAGGAAGCGCTCCTGCTCGAGAACGAGCTGGTCAAGCGCCATCAGCCAGAGTTCAACGTCAAACTGCGCGACGACAAGAACTTCATCCACCTCCGGCTCGGCCGCGAGCATGCTTGGCCCAAGCTCGAGGTCGTGCGGGGCCCGAAGGAGGACGGCGCGCACTACTTCGGGCCCTACGCTTCGGCGCAGAGCGCCCGTGCCACGCTGCGTCAGGTCAACGGCTACTTCGGGCTGCGGCCTTGCCGCGACACCGTGTTTCGCAACCGGCGCCGGCCCTGCCTTGAGCATCAGATCGGCCGCTGTCCGGGAATGTGCGTGCTGCCGGTCGAGCGCGGCGCCTACGAGCTCTCGCTGCGCGACGCGACGTGGATGCTGCAGGGCCGCGCTGGTGAGCTGGTCGCCGACCTGCGGCAGCGCATGGCGTCAGCGGCCGAGGCTGAGGACTTTGAGCGCGCCGCCCGCTTGCGCGACCAGTGGCAGTCGGTGGAGCGCAGCCTTGAGAAGCAACACGTCGCCCTGATCGAGGAGGATCGCGACCTCGACGTCTTCGGCTGCTACCGGCAGGGCGGTCGCCTCGCCGTCGCGCTGTTGCGCCTGGAGCGCGGGCGGCTGGTGGGCACCCGCAGCTTCGCCATGCCGCGCGCCGAGTTCGACGACGGCGAGGCGCTGGCCGACCTCCTGCCGCGCCTCTATGACCGCGGCCAGGCCGTGCCGGACGCCGTTCTGCTGCCGCTCGAGCTCGAAGGTGCCGACGCGCTCGGCGAGTGGCTGACCGAGCTGCGCCAGAGCCGTGGAGGCCCACGCCGCAGGGTCGAGATTTTGCAGCCGCAGCGCGGCGAGCGACGTCGCTTGGTCGCGATGGCTGAAGAAAACGCCGAGCAGGCCTTCGTCGACAAGTTGGCGCGCCTCGATCGCGCCGAAGAAGCGGTGGCTGGCCTACAGCGCAAGCTCGGCTTGGTCCGCCTGCCAGTCCGCATCGAGTGCTTCGACAACAGCAACATCCAGGGCACGGACCCGGTCGCCGCGATGGTGGTCTTTCGCGACGGCAAGCCAGACAAGGCGGCGTATCGGCGCTTCCGCATCCGAGGCATGACCCAAGCCGACGACTTCGCGACCATGTATCAGGTGTTGGCGCGGCGGTTCGCCCGCGCCCAGCGCGAGGGAGGCGAGCTGCCTGACCTGGTCGTCGTCGACGGTGGACCAGGGCAGCTCAAGATGGCGGTGGCGGCCCTTGACGACCTTGGCGTCACTGGCGTCGAGCTGATCGGCCTCGCCAAGGCGCGCACCGAGGACGCCGATGACCGCGGGGCCTCCAAGCGCAGCCCCGAGCGCGTCTGGCGGCCCGGCGCGGCGCATCCCCTGATCTTGCCGCAACAGAGCGACGAGGTGCTGCTGCTGACCCAGGTCCGCGACGAGGCCCACCGCTTCGCCATCACGTTTCACCGCCAGCTGCGCGGCAAGCGGACCCTGTCGAGCGCGCTGGACGAAATCGGCGGCGTGGGTCCAGCCCGCAAGGCTGTGCTGTTGCTGGCGTTTGGCTCGGTGAAAGGTGTCAGGGCGGCGCCGGAGGAGGCCCTCGCGGCGCTGCCCCAAATCGGCCCGGCGCTGGCCGCCAAGATCAGCGCCGCGCTGCGCCAGGGCTGAGGCGCTGAGCGCCGGTCGCCCGTCGCACCGGCTCGCTCACAAAAGCCGAGGCGCAGTCGATATGCCCCGCCAGGACGCACACCCGGCGAGCCCTGGCCAGCCCCTCCGCGCTGCCGTACCCTAGGCCCGCCGCGGCTGTACTCTCGCCGCGCCCGAGGAGCGTCCGCGTGCAAGGCGTGTTCGACCCGAGCCTCCCAGACGGCCGCGCTGCGGCGACGCTCGCGATCGTCGGCAACCTGCTCGTCGCTGACAGCCCGGAAGGCGGCGGTCTGGCCGTGCCGCTCGCCGGCTTGCAGCTCGAGGTCGGCGGTGCCGATGGCGATGTGGTCTTCTGCCGCCACCCTGACCATCCAGGCCGCTGCCTCTTTGGCCGAGGCGCGGCGATGCGGGCGCTGCTGTTGCCCCACGTTGACGCCGGCGGCCGCGCTTTGCTCGAGCGCAAGCTGCGCACAGGACCTCGTTCGGTGTGGCCGGGGCTCCTGCTCTTCGTCGGCGGCGTCGCGCTCTTGGTCTGGCTCCTCACCGCGTCGGTGGGCCTGCTGGCGCCGACGCTGCCGATGAGCGTCGACCAGTCGCTCGGCAAAGCCGTCAAGCCGCTGGTCCTCAGCGACGCGGCGGGCAAGGTCGTGACCGACCCGGCGGTGGTGGCACCGGTGCGCGCCATCATGGAGCGCGTGGTGAGCAACAGCGTCGCGCCGGGGTTGGAGTTCGACCTGACGATCGTCGAGGACAAGACGATCAACGCCTTCGCCCTGCCGGGCGGCGTCATCGTGGTCTACACCGGCTTGCTCGACCGCAGCGCGAGCCCGGACGAGGTGGCGGCCGTGTTGGCGCATGAGTGGACGCACGTGACGGCGCGCCACGGCATGCGAAAGATCGGCCAGAGCCTTGGTCTGGTTGCGCTGGTTGAGCTCGCCCTCGGCGACGTCGCCGGCGTGATCGGCACCGCGGCGGAGCTGTTCAGCCTCGCCGAGGCGCAGTCGTATGGACGCGAGTTGGAAGAGGAGTCCGACGCCGAGGCGGTGCGCATCCTGGCGCGCGCCGGCCTCGATCCGCTCGCGGTCGCGACTTTTTTCGAGGCGCTAGCGGCGCGCAGCCCCGAGGCGCTGCCGGGGGCCTTCGACTGGCTCTCGACCCATCCCTCGCACCAGGAGCGCATCGCCAACGCCCGCGCGCTCGCCGCATCGACCGAGGTGGCGGCGCTGCGACCCCGGGCTGCGGCGCCGCTGCCGCTCGACTGGACGGCGGTGCAGGCGGCGCTCGACGACTAGAGCCGCGACCCGCAATGACTCGCGGCGTCCCTGGCCGTCCGTTTGGGGGCGGGCTCGACGCCCCGGTGCCCAAAAAGGTGTCATTTCCCGGCTGTCCCGAGCCAGCGCCGCGCCCAAATCGGTGCCCAAGGCGCCCGATGAGGCGCGGCTCGCGGGCGTGTCAGCGCGCCCACTGGGCTTCAGCCCTCCAAAAAGTCGAGATCTTGGTGATAACTCTCCGCAATCCGCCATGTCGCCAGCAGGGCGACAGCGAGGCAAATCGCGCCAACGATGGCGGCCGCGCCGACGCGCCCATGCTCGGGCTTGAGCGCCTGCCAGCCGATCTCGATCGCGACCAGGGAGCCGCGCACGAAGTTGGGCGCCGTCGTCGCCACGGTCGCCCGCAGGTTGGTGCCAAACTGCTCGGCTGCGGTGGTGGCGAACACCGCCCAGTAGCCGCCACCGACGCCGACCAAGAACAGCGCTAGCTCAAAGCTCGCGACCGTCGCACCCTGCCGCGTGAGGTAAAAGGCCGTGGCGCCGGTCGAGATCAGCAAGAAGGTCAGAAGCGCTCCGCGGCGCGAGCGAAGACGCTGCGAGAGGACGCCAGCCGCGATGTCGCCAACGCCCAGGCCAGCGTAGGCGTAGAACACGGCCTGGCCACCGGTGATGGCGCCTTGGATTCCGAGCTCATTGGCGAATTCAGCGGCGAAGACCACCAGGATGCCGATCGAGAACCAGATCGGCACCCCGACGGCGATGACCGCCACGTAGCGGCCGAGGCGCGAGAGCGGCCACAGCAGCATGCGCAGATCGCCGCGGCGGACGCCTGACTGCCGGGTTTGCTCGAAGAGGCCGCTCTCAAAGGTGCCGACTCGCAGCGCCAGCAGGGCGAGACCGAGCGCGCCGCCGACGATATAGGCCGTCTGCCAGGCGTAGTGCTGGCCGACCCAGGCCGCCAAGAGCGCGCCGGTGACGCCGACCCCGGCCACGATCGTCGTGCCATAGCCGCGCATGCGCTGCGGCAGCGACTCGCTGACCAATGTCACCGCCGCACCCAGCTCGCCGGCGAGCCCAAGGCCAGCGATAAAGCGCAGCGCGCCGTAGCTCGTAAGGTCGGTGACGAAGGCGTTGAGCAGGTTGGCGACCGAATAGACCAGGATCGAGCCAAAGAGCGTCGACTTGCGCCCGAGGCGATCGCCAGCGACGCCCCAGATCAGGCCGCCGAGCAGCATACCCGCCATCTGCAGAGAGATGAGGCGCCCACCCGCCGACTCCATGTCGGCCGCAGCGACGCCGAGGTCAGCGAGGCTGGCCTTGCGGACGACAGCGAACAAAATCAGATCGTAGATGTCGACGAAATAGCCAAGCGCCGAGACCGCGACGGTCCACCACGCCTTGCGGCTGCCCCACGGTGGCTCCGGCGACTGGCTGGCCGATGGCGCCGAGTCGAGCGCGGGGTTGGACATGGTTCCTCCGAGCGTACGCATACTTGGCCCCGCCGGGGTGTGCCCCCAGCGACCGAGGATGTCAAGGCGCGGTCGTACCGGCGCGTCGGGTGAAGCCGCATCTTGACAAGGACGATGCGGCCTAGCCATGCTGACCCGGCAGTCAGTGACTGGTTGGTCACTGATCTCTGAGTCTAGAAGGAGCCTCCGCAATGGCCCGGCAAGCCGACCCCAACCTGGCGCCGCGCCTCTACGAAGCCGCCCTGGAGGTCTTCGCAGCCCACGGCCTCACCGAGGCGCGGGTCGAGGATATTACGGAGCGGGCCGGGACCAGCAAGGGCGCCTTCTACCTCTGCTTCGCCTCCAAAGAGGCGCTGTTCGTCGCCATCGCCGACGACTTCGACCGCGCGATGCACGTCGAGCTGCAGGCCATCAACGCCGAGCTGCGCAACGCGGTGCCGCGGACCCCCGACGGCCTGACCGCAGAGTGTGCCGCCGCGGTGGCTGCGGCCGACACTCGCTTTGTCGATTTCCTGCGCCAGCGTCGGCGCGAGGTGTCGGTGGTCCTGCACAGCGCTCGGGCACCCACCACGGCACACCTGTTCGAGCGCTTCCTCGGCGCCTGGATGGCGCACTTCGAGGGACTGGTCCGCAGCCACCAGGAGATGATGCCGACCGAGCTCCTCCAACTCGACGCCGCCTTCGTAGCGCGGCTCGCCACGGGCCTGCTGTTCATGCTCGCCCGCGACGCTGCCGCAGGCTCCCTAGACGGGGCGGTCGCGCTGCAGCTCACGAGGTTTCGGCTGATGCTAGTGGCGGGGCAGTTGACACTGCTCGGCCTGCCGCCCGAGGTGGCGTCGCAGCTCGGCGTACTGTGTCCCGTCGGGACGAGCGCCGGCGCGATGGACTGGAGCGGGGGCGCCTCGCGCTCGCCGGGAGTGAAGGAATGAGCAAGTGGATCACCGGGATCGTCGTCCTTCTAGCCTGCGTGGGCCTCGGCGTCGCCGTCTATGGTAAGGTGGGCGAGCGCCTCGACAAGAAGGCCCAGCTCGACGCCGAGGCTTCGACGCGCAAGTCCGACCAAGACAAGCCACCCCCGCTGACCTTGGCGCGTCCGGTGGCTGGGCCGGTGGTGGAGACGCTGCTGCTGACAGGAAGCCTCAAGCCCGCCGCCGAGGTGGCGCTTGGCTTCAAGCTGCCGGGCCGCGTCGTCGAGGTTGCGGTCAAGCGCGGCGACGTGGTGACCAAGGGCCAGCTGCTCGCTCGCATTGACACCCGCGACCTCGACGCTCAGATGCAGCAGGCCGACGCCGGCCGTCGTGCGGTCCAGGCGCAGCGAGCCATCGCCGAGGACGCCCTGCGGCGGGCCCGCGCGCTCGCCGAGGCTGGCGCGGCGTCGGAGCAACAGGTAGTCGCCGCCGCCGGCCAGACCAGCGCGCTGGCAGCCGGCGTCGATCAGGTGTCGGCGCAGCGCCGCTATTTGGAGCTGGTGCAGGCCGAGGCGACGCTCCACTCGCCGATCGACGGCGTGGTCGTGCAGGCGCCATCGGCGCCAGGCTTCGTCGTTCAGATGATGTCGCCGCCGAGTTTTCAGATCCAGCGCCTGTCGCGCCTGGAGTTTCAAGGCCACCTTGACGACGCCGACGCGGCGCGGCTGCGACCCGGCGGCGTCCTGCGGCTGGTGTCGGCGGCCGGCGTCCGGGCGACCGGAACGCTCAGCGCAGTCATTCCGAGCGTCGACGCCATGACACGACGGGTGCCGGTCTACGCCGAGGTCGACAACGCCGACGGTCGTTTGTTCGCCGGCTCCATGGTCAGCGCCAGCGTCGAGGTCCAGGCGGCGCCCACCCTCGCCATCCCGCTCGACTGCCTGCTGACCGGCGAGACCGCGGCGGTGCTGGTGGTCGCCGATGGCCGCAAGCTGCTGCGCCGTGAGCTCATGGTGGCGCGCGTCGACGGCCCGCGCCTCTTGATCCGCGGCGGGCTCTCGGTGGACGACCTCGTAGTCGTTTCGCCGGGCGTGACCTTCCGCGAAGGCGACACCGCGCCGACCGCCGAGCAGATCGTCGAAGCGCGGCATGGCGCCGCTGGCCACCTTGAGCCGCCGGTACCGCCTTCGGCCGCCAAGGCGACGGCCGAAGGCGCCGCCGCTGCACCAGCGCCAGCCGAGGTGACGCCGCCGGGCGCAGCCACCGTCGTCGCACCGTGAGCCGTCCTCGCCTCAGCCCTCGCTGTTGAGGCGGTCAGCGCCGGTCCACGTTCCGCCGACGCCTCCCTTGTCCCCATCCACAGAGGCCCGCCGATGACCCTGTCCGACATCGCGATTCGCCGCCCGGTGTTCACGATTGTGCTGCAGCTGCTGCTGATCGTGCTCGGCCTGATGAGCCTGCGCTCGCTCGGCACCGATCTGTTCCCGGACGTCTCTTTCCCCGTCGTCACCGTCACGACGGTCTATCCGGGCGCTTCGCCGAGCGAGGTCGAGGCACAGGTCACCAGGAAGCTCGAAGACGCCGTCGCCGGCATCGCCGACCTCGACACCGTGCGCTCGTCGTCGCGCGAGTCGGTGTCGGTCGTCATCGTCATGTTCAAGATGAGCGCCGACATCGACAAAGCGGCCCAGGACGTCCGCGATCGGATCGGCGCAGTGCGGTCCAACCTGCCGCGCGACGCCCGCGACCCCACTGTGCGGCGAATCGACGTCGGCGCGGCGCCCGTGCTGACCTACGTCGCAGAGGGCAAAGGCATGTCGCGCGCCGAGGTGCGTCGCATCACCGAACAGGTGCTCAAGCCACAGCTGGAGCGGGTCAACGGTGTCGCCGCGGTCGAAGTCGTCGGCGGTCAGGACCGTGAGGTGCAAGTCGAGGTGGACCGCAGCAAGCTCGAGGCGCTCAACCTGCCGCTGACGCAGGTCATCGACCGGCTGCGGATGGAGAACTTGGCGTTGCCGGCTGGGCACTTCCAGAGCGATGGAAAGGAAGTCAGCGTCAAGCTCGACGGCGACGTTGACAGCGCCGCACAGGTCGGTGACCTGGTGGTGGCCACGACGCCTGCCGGGACGCAAGTGCGCCTCTCAGAGGTCGCCCGCGTGGTCGACGGCTTCCAGGAAGCGAGGACGGAGATCCGCGCTAACGGTCGCAGCGCCGTCTCGTTCGAGGTCATCAAGCAGTCCGGCACCAACACGTTGCAAATCGTCGAAGCGGTCAAGAAGAAGCTGGAGGACACCAAGCCTCTATTGCCAAAGAACTTTCGCACTTCGATTCTGGTCGACCAGTCGACTTTCATCGAAGAGAACGCGCACGAAGTCGAGATCGCCATCGTCTACGGCGGCGCGATGGCGATCTTGGTCATCCTGCTCTTCATGCTCGACTTGCGCTCGACCTTCATCTCAGCGCTGGCGCTGCCGACCTCCGTCATCGGCACCTTTTTTATCATGTCTTTGCTGGGATTTACCCTCAACATGATGACCTTGCTGGCCCTCTCGCTGGCCATCGGTCTGCTCATCGACGACGCGGTAGTCGTCCGCGAGAACATCTTCCGCCACCTGGAGCTCGGCGAAGACCCCTTTACGGCGGCGTCCAAGGGCACGAGCGAGATCGCGCTCGCCGTGTTGGCAACGACCCTGACCATCGTCGCCGTGTTCCTGCCCGTCGCCTTCATGTCTGGCGTCGTCGGTCAGTTCTTCCGCAGCTTCGGCCTCACGATCTCGGCGGCGACGCTGCTCTCGCTCTTTGTCGCCTTCACCCTGGACCCGATGCTGTCGGCGCGGCTGGCCGTCGCCGTGGATCACTCGAAGCGCCGCAACGTCGTCGTGCGCTTCTTTGAGGCCATGCACCAAGCGGTCGAGGAAGCCTACGCCGTCGTCCTGGCGGTCTCGGTGCGCCACAGGCTGCTGACGGTGTCCTTTGCCGCATTGGTGTTTTTCGGCTCTACCAAGCTCGCCGGGCTGATGGGCAATGAATTCGTAGCGCCCGAGGACCGCAACCAATTCCTCGTCGACGTCGAGCTGCCCTCGGGCACCAACTTGCAGCAGACCTCGGAGGCCCTGCTGGCCGCCGAGTTGGCGATGACCAAGCACCCACAGGTCGTGACGGTCTACAACAAGTTGGGGCCGAACACCGAGGTCAACAAGGCGGCGATGCGCATCGTCACCACCGATAAGCGCGCCCGCGAGGAGACGATCTGGCAGATTCAAGAGGATGTCCGCGCCATCTTGCAGAAGGTGCCCAACGCCAAAATCACCATCCTGCCGCCCGCCTTCGTGGAGGGCCTGCCCTCCGACGTGCCGCTGCAAGTCAAGGTGCGCGGCTCCGACCTCGCATTGCTGGAGCGCGACGCCGCCGCGGTTGAGGCGATGCTTCGCGCCATCCCTGGAGTCGGCGACCTGCAGGTGGCCTACGCGCCCGGCAAGCCCGAGCGCGCGGTCGAGGTCGATCGCCGCAAGGCCGCTGACCTAGGGCTACCGGTCGCGCTCGCCGGCCGCACCCTGCGCGCCGCGCTCGAAGGCGAAGAGGTCGGCAACCTCCGCCTCGACGCTGGTGCCAGCAAGGAGGTCAAGATCCGGGTCAGGCTGCAGGAGTCCGACCGCTCCGACATGGACGCGCTGCTGAGGCTGCAGGTGCCGGTGCCACCGCGCCTTGTGATGACGGCGCAGGGGCCGATCCAGATGGGCGGCTTTATCCCGCTCGGCGCCATCGCCAGCGTGCGCCCCGAGGCCAGCCCGCAGGTCATCGATCGCCAAGACCGTACGCGGCAAATCGCGGTCACCGCGGTGCCGAAGGGCCGCTCGCTCGGCGAGATCGTGGCCGAGCTCGAGCCCAAGCTGGAGGCGTACCGCTTCGGCGGCGACGGCTACTACCGGCTGGACGGTCAGGTCAAGCAGATGAAGGAGTCTGGCGAGTCCTTCGCCCTGGCCGGTCTGCTGGCAATCATCTTCATTTTCCTAATCTTGGCCTCGCAGTTCGAGTCGTTCATCCACCCGCTGACCATCATGGTCTCGCTGCCGCTGGCCATGATCGGCGCCTGGCTTGGCCTCTTCCTCTCGGACAACGACCTGTCGATGGGCAGCAACATCGGCGTCATCTTGTTGATGGGCCTCGTCACCAAGAACGGCATCTTGTTGGTGGACGCCGCGCTCCAACTGCAGCGCGAGGGCATCGAGGCGACGGTCGCCATCGTCGAGGCGGGCCGCAAGCGCCTGCGCCCGATCTTGATGACCTCGGCGGCCATGGTGCTCGGCATGCTGCCGACCGCCATCACCGACGGCCCGGGCTCCGAGTTCCGAGCGCCGATGGCTATCGCGGTGATCGGCGGCGTCATCACCTCGACCTTCCTCACCTTGTTGGTGCTGCCGAGCCTGTTCTTGTGGTTCGACGCCCTGCGCCGGCTGCCTGGGCGCCTGTTTCGCCGCCGCGTCGCTGCCCCCTCGCTAGGAGGCCTGCCGCCCACAGCGCCGCCGCCCTCGACGGCGCTGCTGCTCGCCCTCGGCGCCACATCAGCCCTGGCGGCAGCGGCGTTCACGCTTGGAGCTTCGTCCGCCTACGCCGCGCCCGAGCCTGATGGGCCAGCCGCGACACCCTCGACGAGCGCGGGCGGCCCGAGCGCTCCTCCCCCCGCGGCGATGGCGGTTCCCTCGGCACCGCCCGCCGCCGCCTCGGCGCCGCTGCCCCCAGCTCCGCCACCCCCAGCTCCGCCACCAGCGAGCGTCGTC
>SXGT01420298.1_pt1 | contig 10498 bp, 9 predicted proteins | sample 3176221 | NCBI WGS metagenome assembly SXGT01 (sample SAMN11356862, study PRJNA531348) | freshwater metagenome | isolation source: freshwater sample F1-120 | place: China: Fuxian Lake, Yuxi | collected 2017-12-25
ATGGCAAGCCGCTCAACGTCAACGAGGCCCAGGGCCGCCAGGGTGGCGGTGGGCATCGCCGCCGCTGATTATTCCTGTTTCCCCCGCATCAGCCGCATCCGTTGGGACAAGCCGTCCAAGGAGGCGGACGAACTGGCGACGCTGGAGCGGATGCTGGACTAGCTGCGCGTGCGGTCCCACACCCCGAACTCGTGGGCGATGCACTGGGCGATCAGCTTGCGCCAGACGGGTTCGGCGATGGCGGGGGACAGGCCGGCGTCTTCCGACGCGGCCAGAACCTTGGCCACCACGTCCTCGATGCGCCAGTCGTCGTGGACCACATCGCGGCTCGGCTTGATGCGCGCGGCGGCCTCCATGTAGCGCTGCCGCTCGGCCAGCAGGGTCACCAGCGCGCGGTCCAGCGCGTCTACGCCCTCGCGCACCTGACTCATGTCGGCGCAGTCTTCGGGCGGGGTGCGAGGGTCGATGGAGATGAGCGCGGTCATGGCGCTGGCTTTAGGGGAGGGCGCCGCGCCCGCCAAGCCCGGTCAGCCCACGAAGGCCCGTTCCAGCACGAAATCGCCGGGCTCGGCGTTGGAGCCTTCCCTCATGCCGTAGCCTTCCAGCAGCTCGGCCGTCTCCTTGATCATCGCCATGGAGCCGCACAGCATGACGCGGTCCTTCGCCGGATCGAAGCCCTCTTCGAGGCCGAGATCGCGGAAGTAGTCGCCCGAACGGATGCGGTCGGTGATGCGGCCCGCGTTGTGGAACGGCTCGCGCGTCACCGTGGGGTAATAGGTCAGCTGGGCCCTGGCCTCGTCGCCGATCAGGGGGTCTTCGTGGATGCCGCCCTCGAAGAACGCGCGATAGGCCAGATCCTCGGCCTTGCGCACCGTGTGGGTCACGATCACCCGGCCGAAGCGGGAATAGGTCTCCGGCTCACGCGCCACCGACAGCCAGGGCGCCAGGCCGGTGCCCGTGCCGATCAGGTGCAGCCGCTCGCCGCCGGTCAGGGCGTCCAGCACCAGGGTGCCTGTGGGCTTCTTGCCCACCAGAACCGTGTCGCCGGGCTGGATCTTTTGCAGGCGCGAGGTGAGGGGGCCGTCGGCCACCTTGATGGAGAAGAACTCCAGCTCCTCGGCCCAGAACGGACTGGCCACCGAATAGGCGCGCACCAGCGGCTTTCCGCCCTCGGTGGGCAGGCCGATCATCACGAACTCGCCGGAGCGGAAGCGGAAGTCCTCGGCGCGCGACAGGCCGAAGCTGAACAGCTGGTCGGTCCAGTGTTTCACCCACAGCACCTCGGCCTCGTGATACGGGCTGGGCTTGGCGGGTTTTTCGGCGACGGCGAGGGTGTCGGTCATGGGGCTTCGACTTAAGCCCTTCGCCGAGGATGCGAAAGGTTCGCGGGCGCGACATTTTCTGCGGGGGACGGATACCCGTTCTTATTCCGCCGTCGGCGCGGAAACAGTTGTCACGGGACGCTGAGCCGCTAGCTTGGCCGCCATGCGCACATTGCTTCTGGCCTCGAGCCTGCTTATCGCCCCGCCCGCCTTCGCCCAGTCGATTGATGCGGCCGCCCCGGTCCTGACCCCCGAGCGGGTTTTCGCTGACCCCAGCCTGAACGGCCCGGTGGCTCGGGGGGTCAGCCTGTCGCCGGACGGCGAGCTGGTGGCCTTCCTGCGCTCGCGCGAGGATGACGTGAACACCCTCGACCTGTGGGCCGCGCCCACCGGCGAGGGCGAACCCTACAAGCTGATCGACGCCCGGGCGTTGGTCCCGGACGCCGGCGAACTGTCCGAGGCCGAGATCGCGCGGCGTGAGCGCATGCGCATCAGCCAGCGCGGGGTGGTGGAGTATTCCTGGGACGAGCAGGGCCGCTACATCCTGGCCCCGCTGGAAGGCGACATCTTCCTGGCCGACCGCAACGGCGAGGTGCGCCGCCTGACCGAGACCGAGGGCGACGAGATCGACGCCAAGGTGTCGCCGCAGGGGACGTGGGCCTCCTGGGTGCGCGACCAGAACCTGTACATCCAGCCGCTGGCCGGCGGTGACGAACGCGCGGTCACCACCGACGGCGACGGCCTGATCACCTGGGCCACGGCCGAGTTCATCGCCCAAGAGGAGATGGACCGGGACACCGGCTACTGGTGGAGCCCGGACGAGAGCCGCATCGCCCTGACCCGCGTGGACGAGAGCACCGTCGACGTGATCCCGCGCCTGGACATCCAGGGCGGCGGCGCCACGACCATCCAGCAACGCTACCCCCGCGCCGGCCGGCCCAACGCCATCGTCGACCTGTTCATCCATGACGTGGCCTCGGGCGAGCGGATCGAGGTGGATCTGGGCGACAACGACGACATCTATCTGGCCCGCGTGAACTGGTCGGCCGACGGCGGCACGCTGTATGTGCAGCGCCAGTCACGGGATCAGCAGACCCTGGACCTGCTGGCCGTGGATCCGGCCACGGGCGAGAGCCGGGTCATCGTGACCCAGACCGACGACGCCTGGGTGGGCCTGACCCACGACTTCCGCGCGCTGGAGGACGGCCGCTTCGTCTGGTCCAGCGAGGAGGACGGCTGGCGGCATCTGTATCTGTACGAAGCCGACGGAACGCTGGTGCGCCAGATCACCGACGGCGACTGGGCGGTGAAGTCCCTCGACGGGATCAACGCCGAGACGGGGGAGGTGTTCTTCACGGCCTCCCTCGAGATCGCGGACGGCGTGGCGCGCGAACTGCCTATCGAACAGCGCCTGTGGCGCACCACCCTGGACGGTGGGGCGCCGACGCCTGTCACGTCGGACGGCGGCTGGTGGAGCGTGAGCATGAACGGGCCGGCGACGGCCTTCGTGGGCAACTATTCCGATCCGACCACGCCGTCGCAGAGCGGCCTCTACAGCGCCGACGGGACCTTCATCCGCTGGATCGAGGAGAACCGGCTGGGCGAAGCCCATCCCTACCACCCCTATCTCGCGCGCCACCGCACGCCGGAGTACGGCACGCTGGAGACGCCGGACGGGCATTCGCTGGTCTGGCAGATGACCACGCCCCATGATTTCGATCCGTCGCGGCGCTATCCGGCGGTGATCCAGGTGTACGGCGGGCCGTCGGGCGGCGGCGTGCGCCGGGGCTGGCAGCCCATGACCACCCGCCTGCTGAACGAGGCGGGCTATGTAGTCTTCCGCATGGACAACCGGGGCGAGGGCTATCGGTCCGCCGCCTTCAAGCGCGCGCTGTACCTGCGCATGGGCACGGTGGAGGTCGAGGATCAGGTGCTGGGCGCCGAGTATCTGCGCAGCCTGCCCTACGTCGACGCGGACCGCATCTCGGCCATGGGCTGGAGCTACGGCGGGTTCATGACCCTGCACATGCTGACCGAGCCGGATATGGGGCTGGCCTCGGCCATTTCGGGCGCGCCGGTGACGGACTGGAGCCTGTACGACACCCATTACACCGAGCGGTTCATGTCGACGCCGCAGGCCAACGAAGCCGGCTACGCGGCTTCGGACGTGGTCGATCAACTGGACCGACTGACCGGGCGGCTGCTGCTGCTGCACGGCATGGCCGACGATAACGTCATCTTCGAGAACACCACCCGGGTGCTCAACGCGCTGCAGGAGCAAAGCGTCCCGTTCGAGACCATGCTCTATCCCGGCCAGCGCCACGGCATCCGGGGCAATCCGCGCCAGCTGCACCAGTGGCGCACCTATCTGGACTTTCTGGACCGAACGATCGGAGAGAGAAGCGAATGATGCGCAAGGGGGCTGTTCTTGCGGCGCTGGCGGGGCTGGCCCTTTCGGCCTGTGCCACGTCGGGGCCGACGGATCTGGAGGTCCGCGACCGGGCGACGGTGAACAGCGTGATCGCCTGGAGCCCGGCGGCCAGTGCGGCGACCTGGGACGCCGGGGCGGCTGACCGCTCCATCGTCGGCATGCCCATCCTCATCAAGGACAACATCGAGACCGCCGACATGCCCACCACCGCCGGGTCGCTGGCGCTGGTGAACAATGCGCCCGGGCGTGACGCGCCGCTGGTGGCGCGGCTGCGCGCGGCCGGGGCGGTGATCGCGGGCAAGGCCAATCTGTCCGAATGGGCCAATTTCCGCGGCGCGGACTCCATCAGCGGCTGGAGCGCCGTGGGCGGCCAGACCCGCAATCCCCATGCCCTGGACCGCAACCCCTGCGGCTCGTCCTCGGGCAGCGCGGCGGCGGTGGCGGCGGGGCTGGTCCCGGCGGCTATCGGCACAGAGACCAACGGCTCCATCGTCTGTCCCGCGGCGGCCAACGGCGTGGTGGGCTTCAAGCCCACGGTCGGCCTTGTGTCGCGCACCCACATCGTTCCCATCAGCGAAAGCCAGGACACCGCCGGGCCGATCACCCGCACGGTGGCGGACGCGGCCTTGATCCTGAGCGCCATGGCCGGGACCGACCCGGCCGATCCGGCCACGGCCGAGGCGGACGCCCGCCGCACCGACTATCGCGCAGCGCTGGACGCCGGATCGCTGGCGGGGGTGCGCATCGGCGTGGCGCGGTTCGCCTCGGGCTATCACAATGGGACCGACGCGGTGTTCGAGGCGGCGCTGGCCGACCTGCGCGCCGCCGGGGCCGAGCTGGTGGAGATCACCGAGGGGCCGGAGATGGGGCCCATCGGCCGGGCCCAGTTCACCGTGCTGCTGACCGAGTTCAAGGCCGGGCTGAACGCCTATCTGGCCTCGACCGACCCGACGCAGGTGCCCACCCGCACCCTGGCCGATCTGATCGCGTTCAACGAGGCGACGCCGCGCGAACTGGCCCTGTTCGGCCAGGAGTATTTCGTCCAGGCCGAAGCCACCGGCGGACTGGACGATCCTGAATACATCGAGGCCCGCGACACGGCCCGGCGTCTGGCCGGGCCGGAAGGCATCGACCGGCTGCTGGCCGAGCATGACGTGGTCGCCCTGGTCGCCCCCACGGGCGGCCCGGCCTGGCCCACCGATCCTGTTCTCGGCGACAATTTCACAGGCTCGTCCAGCACCCTGGCGGCCGTGGCGGGCTATCCGCACCTGACCGTGCCCATGGGCTTCGTGCAGGGCTTGCCGGTGGGGCTGTCGATCTTCGGCGCCCAATGGGATGACGCGCGCATCCTGTCGCTGGGCTACGCCTATGAGCAGCAGAGCCGGGCGTTCCGGGCTCCGGCCTTCCTCAACAGCGTCAACGACAATGAGGCGATCGCGCCTCTGTTGAGCCCCGCCGTCTCGCAATAGGAACCGCCCGTGCCCGCCGCCGTTGAGAGCCGGTGGAAAGCCAGCTCCTGATCAATGTCATCGGCACGGGCGCGGCCCTGTGCACCATCACCAGCTTCGTGCCGCAGATCATCAAGATCATCCGCGAGCGCGACGCCTCGTCGGTGTCGCTGCGCATGTACGCCCTGACGGTGTGCGCCTTTTCGCTCTGGATCATCTACGGCGTCATGCTGGGGGCCTGGCCGCTGGTGGCGGCCAACAGCATCTCCCTGACCCTGGCGGTCACGGCCCTGGTCTGCAAATGGCGCTTCCGGGACGGCGACCCGGAGGACTAGCCGAACACCTTCGCCATCAGACGTTCCAGCCATTCGGCGTCCACGGCGTCGAAGGCGGCCTTTTCGGTCGCGTCCACGTCCAGCACCGCGATCAGGGCGCCGGACGGATCGAGGACCGGGACCACGATCTCGCTGGCCGAGCGCGAATCGCAGGCAATGTGGCCGGGGAAAGCGTGCACGTCCTCGACGACCTGGGTGCGGCGCTCGGCGGCCGCAGCCCCGCACACGCCGCGTCCGAACGGGATGCGCAGGCATCCGAGCGTGCCCTGATAGGGGCCCACGACCAGTTCGGTCTCCCTGGCCGGGTCCACCACATAGAAGCCGGTCCAGAAGAAGGCCGGGAAGGCGTCGGCCAGCATCGACGACACTGTGGCCATGCGCGCGACACGATCCGGCTCGCCGTCCAGAACGGCCAGGATTTCGGCCTCCACCTCGGCGTAGCGGGCGGCCTTGTCGGCGGGGCGATTATCGCGGGCGGCGTAGGCCATGGGCTCTCCTGTTGCGCCCGGGATATAGGTCCACAGAAACCTTTGTGACAGCCCCCGTGCCCTCGTGTTTCACGCGAATAGCCAAGTCACTGATTCGCCTCATGAACGCATAATTTCGCCACCATCCGGCAACGCTTGAGCGAGCTTGACGTTAAGCTCTCGTTAACCTTGACAGAAGGTTAACTCGACCGGATCGTCCCGGTCGAACAGGGTTACGCGCGGGCCGCCAGGGTCCTCCAGTCAGCGGGGCGTTATGGACGATCACGACCACCCTGAGTCCAGAAGGCGTGGATTCGATCGGTTCAACCGCTCCGGCGGGGCCGGACCGTTGCCGTTCATCGCGGCGGCGGTGGTGGTTGTTCTGGCCATCCTGGCCGCGCTGATGCTGTCCGGCTTCGGGGACCGGGGGCTGCGGTTCTGGTCCCGCGGCGATCCGGCCTCGGCGGCGTGTCCGCGCCCGGCGTCGGTGACGGGCGCCGAGTTCAACGATCAGGAAGCCGGCATCCGCCGTCTGCGCCGTCTGGCGTTCCGGGGCGACTTCTTCGCTCAGCTGGAGCTGGGCGGGCGTTACGCCGCCGTGCGCGCCACCGACCGCAATCTGGAAGATCCGATCGAGAGCTCGGTCTGGTACGCCATGTCCCTGGCCAACACCGAGGGCTTCGCCCCGATCAACAGCGCGCGCCGCGCCGGTCTCGGCTCGTGGCGGCCCCTGTCGGGCTATGACGACTGCCGCGCCTTCGAGCGGCGCGTGGCCTACCAGCGTCTGGACGCCCAGCTGTCGCGCATGACGCGCGAGGAACAGGAAGAGGTGCGCGACCGGGTCATCTATGTGCTGTCGACCCAGGACGCGGACGGTTACCGCACCCTGGCCCGTCTGCACGACGAACTCTACGGTCCCTTCGGCGAGCCCATCGACAACCGCGAGGCGCGCGCCGCCTGGGGCCAGGGCCATCGGCCCGGCGAGCCGCTGCGCGTGGGCCGAACGGGCCGTCATGCGGCGGTGAACCTGTTCCCGCGCAATGATGTGGATGCCTATCTCTACAACTATCTGGCGGTGCAGACCGGTGACGTGGGCGCCTATGTGCTGCTGCGCGACTTCGAGGCCTCGACGCCCGCCCGGTCGCGCTACGGCGCCTTCGTGGAGGCCAAGGCCCGCCAGTGGGTGCCGCCCTTCGAGTTCTATCCCAACGAGGCGCCGCGCTCGGGCGTGCCCCATTCGGATGAGAGCCGGTCACGGGGCGACGCCTATGACTACGCCCTGACGCGGATCACCGAACTCCCCTTCGTCCATGTGGGCCGCGCCCTGCGCTATCTGGGGGTCACCGACACCGTCGCCTCGGCGCCCAACGCCCTGTCCAGGCGGCAGGTGGAGACCCTGGAGGCCATGCTGGGCCATCCCATGGAGGGGCGGCTGTCCTATCAGGAGCGGCTGCGCGCCATCCAGCTGGCGGCGGTCAACGGCTCGTCGGAGGCCCAGCTGGTGCTGGCGGTCATGTATGCGGAAGGGGTCGGGGTGCCGGCCGACTACGCCCGCTCGTTCCACTGGTTCCAGGAAGCCGACCGCCAGGGCTCGCCCGAGGCCAAGTTCGCCATGTCCAGCTACTTCGCCCTGGGGGTGGCCGGGGTGGCTGATCAGGACAAGGCCGAGGCCGTGGTCTACCGCATCGAATCCGCGCTGTCGGGCTTCACCCCCTCAGCGTCCCGCCTGCAGGCCGTCCTGGCCCAGGTCTCGCGCGCGCAAAGCCGATAGAGGCGCTGGAAATGAAAAAGCCCATCTTCACCCCCGCCCGCGTCACCCTCGCCGCCGCCGTCTCCGGCATGGCCCTGATCGGCCTGGCTGGGCTGGCGGATGGCCCGGCAAGCGCCCAGACCGCCGCCAAGGTGGAAAGCCAGACCCGGCCCAATTTCGGCATCCTGCTGGACCCGCCCACCCGCACCCGCGCCCGGCCCCAGCGCCGCTGGAGCTATGGCGATCACCGCCGCCGCTGGGATCACGGATACGGTCGCGGCCCCGGCTATCCGCCCCCGCCGGTGGCGAGCGAGCAGGTGGTGCTGATCGACTGCGGCGGCAATCCCGGCTCGGGCGGGCTGGAGAACGCGGTGGCCCGCGTGGCGCCGGGCGGCACCCTGATCATCCGGGGACGGGCGGGCGCCTGCGTGGGCTGGCTCAACATCGACAAGCCCATGACCATCATGGGCGACGCCGGCTTCGACCGCCGCGATTGGGACCGGTCGCCGTCGGCCACCATCCAGGCGCCCGACGGCCTGCCCTGCATGACGGTGGCCCAGGGGGTGCGCGTCGAGGTGCGCGACATCGTGTTTGAATCCCGCAACGCCGGGGAGGCGGCCTGCGTGGTGGGCTACGGCGCCCAGATGATCTTCGACCGCACCGGGTTCCGGCATGGCGGGGACGAACCGGCCATCTATGCGGACGGCGGGACGCTGGACATCCGCAACAGCGTCATCGAGGCCCACACCATCGCCCCGGCCATCGTCGCCGACGGCGCGGGCGTCACGGTCTATGAGGTGGACATCACCCACGCCCAGGCGGGCATGGAGCTGATCCCCGGCCCGGGCCAGACCGCCCAGCTGACCCGCGTGTCCATGAAGGGCACCGAGGCGCCGAATAATTTCGGCCCCCGCTCCATCGGCCTGATGATCCGTTCGGGCCGCGACTACGGCCGGGTCATCGTCGAGGGCTCGCGCATCTGCGGCTATGTGGAGGGTGTGGCCATCGAGGGGGCCTCGGTGGAGGTGCGCGACAGCCGCATCTGCCGCGCCGACAAGGGCGTGGTGCTCTACAACGGTGAGCTGGTTCTGGCCGACAGCCGCGTGCGCGCCGACACCCTGGGCGTGGCCGCCGCCTCGGGCCGGGCCGTCATCACCGACAACGTCTTCGTGGGCGTGCGTCAGCTGGTCTTCGCCGAGGATCGCGCCTCGGTCGAGGAGAACGGCAACCGGGTCTGGTCGCGCCACGACATCTGCCGGCCCCAGTTCCAGCCCCGCTACCGTGATCGCTACGCCTTCGCTCCGGCGCGGGGCCAGTCCTGGCAGTGCCAGTACGATCCCTACCCCCGCGACTGGTGGGCCCAGGACGACGGCTGGTACGGCGATCCCTATCAGGACTACGCCTACGGTCTGGACGGCTGGGACCGCTACAACCAGGGCTACGGCTGGTACGACCAGAACGGCCGCTACATCGACGACAGCCGCTATCTGGGCGACGCGCGCTGGAACCGGGGCGGCCGCCGCGGCATCTGGTAGGCGTCAGCCCAGGCGCGCTTCGCCAGGCGGCGGCGTCAAGCGGCCCGCAAGGCCGTCGGTAGGCGCGGAGGGACTCGAACCCCCAACCAGACCGTTATGCGCGGTCGGCGCTCACCATTGAGCTACGCGCCCGCCGTGGCGGAGCGTCTGGCTAGCAGGCCGGGCGGTCATGGGAAAGCCTGCAAGATTGCAGCGATGCGCGGCTGCATGAATGGAACCTGCACCATGGCGCCAAGCGTTCATTCAGATGCAAAAGGCCAAGGTTCGGCCACGGCTGGGGCGCACGCTCCCGCCGGACGCACAACAGGAAGCTCCGAAGGAGACATCATGCCCCGTTTTCCCGCCCGCGCCGTCGCCGTGGCCCGGCCCCGCCCGAACCTGACCCTGATGCTGGGCGCCGCCGTCCTGGCCGCCGGCGCGGTCATGACCGCCGCCCCGGCCCTGGCCCAGCAGGCGACGCCTGCCGCCAACCAGACCATTCTGGTCCAACCCGAGACTCCGACCCTGAACCTGTCGGCCTATGGCGAGGTGAAGGCCGCGCCGGACATGGCCAGCATCAATTTCGGCGTCATGACCGAGGCGACCACCGCCGCCGAGGCCATGGCGCAGAACCGCACCCGCATGAACGAGGTGATGCGCGCCCTGCGATCCGCCGGGATCGAGGAGCGCTTCATCCAGACCTCGGGCCTCAGCCTTCAGGCCCAGTATGACTATGTGCAGAACGAACCGCCGCGCCTGCGCGGCTATCAGGCGTCCAACCGGGTCACGGTCGAGGTTCGTGATCTGGAGCGTGTCGGCTCCACCGCCGATGCGGTTGTGAACGCCGGCGTCAACCAGATCGACGGCATCAGCTTCGGCCTGATCAACCCGCAGCAGGCCGAGGATCAGGCCCGCATGGCCGCCGTCCAGGCGCTGCAGGCCAAGGCCAATCTGTACGCCAATGCGCTCGGCGTGCGCCTCGCTGGCATCCGCAACCTGTCGGAAGGTGGCGGCTATGCGCCCCAGCCCGTGCCGCAGTTCGGCGCCCGCATGGCCGCCATGGACAGCGCCGAAAGCACCAGCGTTGCGCCCGGCGAGCTGACCATCCGCGTCAACATCAACGGCGTCTACGACATCGTGCGTTAAGCCGCGTCCAAGGCCCTCTCCCTCCCCGTTCGGGGAGGGGGCTGAGCCGAAGGCGAAGCGGGTGGGGGCTGCACGGCAAGGCCGC
>SXGT01912760.1_pt1 | contig 10498 bp, 8 predicted proteins | sample 3176221 | NCBI WGS metagenome assembly SXGT01 (sample SAMN11356862, study PRJNA531348) | freshwater metagenome | isolation source: freshwater sample F1-120 | place: China: Fuxian Lake, Yuxi | collected 2017-12-25
CCGCCATGCCGGCGGCGTCGTCGGAAGCGGTGTTGATGCGCAGGCCGGTGGAGAGGCGGGTCGCCTGCTTGGCGTAGGCGTCCTGGCTTGCAGCCAGGCCACGCTGGGCCGAGGACGACGCCAGGTTGTAGTTGATGCGTAAAGCCATGATGTCCTGATCTCCCTATCAATGTCGGTAAGCCGGATGGCAGTCCGGGTACCGACACGTCCATTTCATTGGATGGCAGCACTGAAAAACATCACCGCGGTGACCGAAACCAGCCGCGCCGACGAACGGAAACGGCCCGGCATAAGGTCTCGGCGGCTGAACCGCAGCCGATGCACCGGTGAGCACCCAAGTGCGAGACGCACCATGGCATTCCACCGGGTAGGCACACGCCACCCCAGTCAACCTACCTTGACAACTCTTGACAGTGGCGACCGACGCCCCATGACCCGTGTAAGTTGGCAGACCAACACGGTGGGGGCGGTCACCCGAGTCCCGAACTTTCCGTATTGTTAGTATCGACAGAATGTTCGAGACATGGAGTTAACGGCGCGTGCCAAGGGCCTTAAACCCAGAAAGCTCCCCTGAAGCAGCCTTTCTGCTTCAGGAGAGTTCTAAAGATCCAAAGTGCAATGAGGGCTAAGGCCCGGGAAGGCCGGTGACACCCGGTGTTCCCGTGTTCGCCACCGCGCGGACGGCACCCACCGGTTCATGGGTATCGTCATCATCGTCGGCACCACGACCGGCACGACGCTTCCGCATGTACTCACGCATGTACGCCCTGCGCCGATCCTGACTGTCATCGTCACCCGCCCGAGGCGCGGTTCGCTTGGGATCCCATTCAAGCAAGGCGGTGGCAAGGTGCTGCGACTCAACCACATACACGCCTTGCTTGACCATTGCGGCCAGACGACGGATGCGGGCCTCGCGTTCTGCCGGGCTTTCGGGGTATCGCCCCCCAAATACTGTGGTGACCATTGCCTTACCGTGACTATCGGAGGGCCAACAAATCTCCACAGGGGTGACCCGGAAGTTGGCGTTGATCTCAGCAAGAACTGTCTTAGGAAGCGGTCTGGGTCGCCCCTTATCATCTGGCGACCATGGACACCACGTCACCACCCACCGTCGGCCACACCGAAACGTTGCCGACACCGCAGTTCTGGGCGCACGCTGTTGCCCGGGCGAACAGCCTGATGGTCCTCGAAGACCTGATTGCGCGCACGCCGCTCGTCCACCTGATTGACATCCTCACGTGCCTTGCAAGCTCCCACCCGGCAGCCCGGTCGGCGGCCGCCACACCATACGGGCGTCTCTTCCGCGACCTTGCCAGTGCCGGCCACGACCTCGGCGATGCCTTCGCCTCGGCGATCTCCACGAGCGAAACGATGATCGCGCGCCACCACCGGGGATCGAGACCCGAACTGCCCGATGCGATCACGGGAGCGGTCATCCACGATCTGGATGTGATCGCGATGCTGACCGCGCTGGACGCCACGATCACCAGTGCAGTCGCCCAAGCCCTCGGAATCAACGGCGCACACGGCGGCTTGCCGGCACTTCCGGACCGCACGACGCGGACGGGCGGTTACGGTGCAACGACCGGAAACCCGCCGATGCCGGCCCTCACCCTTCGTGACCTTGCCGGCAAGGCGGGGGTGCACCGCCTGGTCACCCACTTCGCCACGCATGGCAACGGGCACTTCGCCAAGGCGAGGGCGTTCGTGTGGCGTGGCGTGACCGGCGCGGACCCCATTTCCGGTTGCGACCCGGTCATGGTCCATGACCCGATCCGTGCCCACGACCTTGTCGGAACGGTCGATGCCCGCGCCCTCCTGCGTCGAAACACCGCCAATCTCCTGCGTGGGCGACCGGCGAACAATGTCCTGCTCTATGGGGACCGCGGAACGGGAAAGTCCTCGAGCGTGAAATCGCTCCTCCAGGAACCGGACGCAGCTGCCTGGGGGGAGGACCCGGACGCCGGACCGGTCCCGTGGCGGCTGCTTCGCCTGATCGACGTGCCGAAAGCGCGTCTCGGCGACTTTCCCACCTTGATCACGTGTCTGCGAGGCCGTCCAGAGCGGTTCATCCTGTTTGTCGATGACCTGTCCTTCGAGGACGGTGAGACGCAGTACAAGGACCTGAAGGCGGTGCTTGATGGCGGCGTGACCGCGCGACCGGAAAATGTGGTGGTCTACGCCACATCGAACCGCCGTCACCTGATCCGGGAACAATTCAGCGACCGCCCCGATCCCTTGAACACCGACGTGCACGGGCAGGACACTGTGCAGGAGAAACTGTCGTTCGCCGACCGGTTCGGGTTGACCCTGACATTCCTGTCCCCGAATCAGGAGGAGTACCTTTCCATCGCGACGCACCTGGCGAAATTGCGAGGCTTGCCCATCGCAATCCCCGATCTGAGGCGCCGGGCGATTGCGTGGGCAGCATGGCACAACGGGCGGTCCGGACGCACGGCAAGGCAGTTCATCGACGACCTCGCCGCGGAACTCGGCTAGTCGCTACGCGACAATTCAAGCATTAGTTGGCCCATGTAATGAGGGCCGGTTCGAGAGCATTCGCCAGATCAGGATGGGCGGGCAGGATGCGAATGCTATACCCATGTAAACCACTTGAAGTACAAGAAATAGTCCCGGAAAACATCGTCACGCCGTCACCACCGGGGCTATCCTGACATGCCATTGGGGACGGGTTCCCCTGACTGATCTGGCCGGTCGGATCGATTGGCCCATCATAGAGTTGCACGACGACGTCGTTCGGTGAAAGGCGGCCAAGCCGGACACGCGCACCCACCGGCACGGACATCCCGACCGCAAGGCTTGCGGGTGGCGTCTCCATGCGCTCGATCCGGAGGTCGCCCCAACACTCCCTGATCCGTCTTTTCCATGCCGCGAGGTCGCGTGCACCACGGGCGCCATCGGCAAGCAGGCGACCGTACCGTTCAGATGCCCTGAGGTAGAAGTGATCGGTGTAGTCATACACCATCCGATTGGTGTTGAAGACCACTCCGAGATCGCGCATTGACGCCTTCATCATCGTTATCCACCGGCGTGGCAAGCCGTCGGCACCACGGTCATAGAAGGCGGGAATGACCTCCTGCTCAAGCACGTCGTAGACTGACCGTACCTCCACCTCATCCTGGTACGCATCATCCTGGTACGCCTCGCGACCTCCGACCACAAACCCGAGACCCGGTCGGTATGCCTCATCCCACCATCCGTCCAGGACACTCAGGTGGAGGACACCATTGAGCGCAGCCTTCATGCCACTTGTGCCACTCGCCTCTTGGGGACGGCGGGGCAAGTTGAGCCAGATGTCGCAGCCGCTCACCAGATACCGGGCAACGTTGATGTCGTAGTTCTCGATGAAGACGATCCTGTGACGAAGATCATCGCGTCGCGCAAGCCGGATGATCTCGCGGATCAGCTCCTTGCCACCGTTGTCCTCGGGGTGGGCCTTTCCGGCGAACAGGAACTGCACGGGACGGTCACGGTTGTTCACGAGATGCAACAGGCGTTCGACGTCCCGGAGGAGAAGCGTGGCACGCTTGTAGGTCGCGAAACGTCGCGCAAACCCGATCGTCAGCGCACTGGGGTCGAGCACTTCCGAGGCGCGTTCCAACTCGGCCGAGGAAACGCCGCGCTGTTCCAGTTGGGACCGCAGACGTGTCCGGGCAAAACTGATGAGACGTTCGCGTCGTCTTTCGTGGGTACGCCAGAGTTCCTCACCCGGGATGTCATTCACGCGTGCCCAGACGGCACGGTCGTCGTCATCACGGTTCATGCTCGCGTCAAGCCACCGCGGGCCCAGGTAGCGGTCGTACAACCCCCGCATGTCGGCCGAGATCCACGACGACGCATGCACACCGTTGGTGATCGACCTGATCGGAACCTCGTCGACGGGCGCTTCGGGCCAGAGGCGCGACCACATGCGGCGACTCACCTCGCCGTGCAACCTTGAGACCCCGTTCGTCGCACCGGCAAGACGGATGGCAAGGATCGCCATGCTGAACTGTTCGCCACTGTTGCCCGGGTTCTCGCGACCAAGCGCTAGAAACTGTTCACGGGATACCCCAAGGCGTCCGTACCACGACCCGAAATACCGGTCGACAAGTTCCGGGACAAACTTGTCGATGCCTGCCGGAACTGGGGTATGGGTCGTGAAGACCCCACCCGCCGACGCCACCTCGCGTGCCTCATCGAAATTGAGGTGGTGTTCCTCCATCAGGCGACGCACGCGTTCGATACCGAGGAACGCCGCATGCCCCTCGTTCATGTGATAGACCTGCGGTCGGAACCCGAGGGTCTCGAGGGCACGCATCCCGCCAACACCGAGAAGCAGTTCCTGGCGGATCCGGATGTCACGGTCGCCACTATATAAACGAAGGGACGAGACGCGGTCTTGCTCCTCGGTCTCGGGAACGTTCGCGTCAAGTAGCAGCAACGGTACCCGGCCAACCTGGACCCTCCAGACTTGGGCGGTGAGTACGCGTCCGGGAAGATCCACGGTGACCTTGACCGGCGATCCGTCCGGACGACGCTCAAGCGTCATCGGCAAGTTGTAGAAGTCGTTGTCAGGATAGAGTTCGCCCTGCCATCCATCGGCATTGAGGTACTGGCGGAAGTACCCCTCCTGATACGCCAGACCGACAGCCACGAGGGGAACGCCCAGATCCGACGCCGACTTCAGGTGGTCACCGGCGAGGAGGCCCAGGCCACCAGAGTAAATGGCCAGGCACTCAGTCAGACCAAACTCCATCGAGAAGTAGGCCACCTGAAGCGGGTTGCCCGGGTGGGACTTGGAAAACCATGGACGGCTCGCAGGCATGTTGTGTGGCGCGCCATCGACCGGCACAGTCACCGGCTTCCCCATGTACGCATCAAGGGACTCGCAGACGCGTACGTACTGCGCCACGAACCCGTCATCAGCGACGGCCTCGTCAAGTTGGTCCTGCCCGATGGACCCAAGCATGAGACAGGGATTGTGACCCGTTGCTTCCCAAAGGGACGGATCAAGTCGACGGAACAGGTCAAGCGCGTCGCGGTCCCACGTCCACCGCACGTTCATCGCAACGTCCACGAGGCGAGAAAGCGCGGATGGAACCGACGGGGTCACCGTGAAGGTCTGGATTGGTCGGACCATCAGCGTAGTTTCAACCTTTCTCATGCCAGTCAACCGGGCGCGTCAACAAGGCCAACGGGCGGTTGACACCACACAATCATGCAGGTCGGATGAACCTTCGGGTGGCAATGGTCACGCCACACGGGGGCCATGGACTGCCAATCCAAAGAACGCATCACGACGCGACCGGCCATCGGAGACCACCAGTTGCCACGAACCACGGGGAAACGGCACGCAATATCGGGCGTCGGTCACGGTCCGGGTCGTACCCGGCCTGAGAGCGAGATGCCCGCACCTTGTGCGAAGGTCCGCAGGAGGCTGTTGAACAGTGCCCCGCGCGAGCGGCGGATGGTCTCTGGCGCCTGTTCAGCCGCCAGTCCGAGCGCCCGTTGCCAGACGTCCATGTGATCGGGATAGAGCCGGCGCAACGCCGTGACGTAAAACCCACGGCTGTGCCGGTCACCAAGAAGCTGTTCCGCACGCTCGAGAAATGGTGCGAAGTCCGGGTGGTTTTCCGAAGCCGATCCTGACGGCAATCTTGATTGGCCTGACAGATGGAAAACCTCGCCACCCTGATTAGATACAAGCCCTCCACCAAAAACCGTCGACGACGCGGGGGGCATGGTTCCGATGCCCGGTTCCGGTCGTGCAACAGGCCGTCCAGTGCCCGCACGGCCAGGTTCGTCATGACCCGGACTGATCAGTGCCGCCAACGCACTGCGTGGATCGTGGTGTCCAGATAGATTGACAATCGTGGCAATTGATGTTGGGCCCCGTCGTTCGGTCGTCTCCAAACGTTTCTTAAGAATCGTTCCTTGAACGTTTTCCGGTTCCAGAATGAACCCACGGGAAGTCGTTTCAGACTGAACCAAAGGTGACACGCTATCCACGACCTGCGTTTCATGTTGGAACGTAGGTCCCGACCCTCCCTGACCCACTGGAACCTTGTTATCCACGACCAATGTTTCAAAGTGAACGTCAGGTGCCACAACGGCCTTGCCGTCACCTGAGCCGACGGAGAGGTCGTTGCCCACTCCAAGGATTTCGCGGATCTGGAGCTCATCCTCGGTGGTCAGGGGATCCTCCATCAGGACGTGGTAGGTGCTGAAGGTTCGCCGGCGCTTTCCCATGGCCCTGTCGTAGACGTAGTTGTGTTCAACCCAGACGAACTGGCGCACATCCTCCCGTTGGAGCAGACGCCACAGGGTTACGCGGGAGAAGCCGCATGCGCTTGCCAGTTCCGTGGCGCCGACCGTGCAATCGCGGCCGACGCCATCGGTGCCCGCGTCGGTAGTCGGCGACCCCAACGAGCGGTTGCACCGGTCACGCACTTCCATCACCAGAACCGTGGCATCAGGGCCGAGACGGGGTTTCCACCGCTCCCAGAAATAGCGCGACTCGGTGATGCGCAGGTGTGGTCGCAGGATCGTGTCCCTGACGTGCCGGTAGGCCGGGGAGAGCGACAGTCGCTGCGGGCGCATCTGGACGGATGCCCCGATGGTGGCCTGGTCACCTTCGACACTGGCGGACCTGGCGCCACGTGGTCCAGTGGTTGTTGGCCGGCGGTCCATCAACGGCGCCCTCCGCCACGGGTCGCCGGAAGGGTGTTCGCCGATGGGCGCACGCTTTTGGCCAAGGTTCCCGGGGCGGGGGTTCCACGGCTGTCCCCCCAATGGGCGATGACGGCGTCGATGGTGGTGCGCAGTGAAGCGCGCGAGCCTTCGTCAAGCGTTCCGTCCGTCAGGATCCGGGCCAGGGCAAGGAGGGTCGGATCATCCAACCCGAGCGTGACCAACGCGCGGATCGGGTGCCCTCCGGCGCTGAGCAACGCATCCGTCTCCGGTGCGGCGAGTTTCAGGGCGTCGGCGATCAACAGGATCACGTCGGCACCGGGTGCACCGCGTTCGCCCGCTTCGATTCGGTTGATGTAACTGCGATCAAGGCCAACCCGCTGCGCCAACTGACCCTGGCTAAGGTCGAGTTGCTGGCGTAGAACCCGCAGCAGTTCGCCAAAATTCGCACTGCGGACGTTCGCGCCCGCGGTTGACCGTGTTGTCATAAGTGGCCGCCCGTCAATGGCAGTTGCCGGGGGAAGTTGTGCCACCCAGTCTACATCGCCTGTGCCAACAAGACAATAACCCGCACCCTTGGCGTGCCACCGTGGCAACAACTGGTGAAGGCGGTGTGCCACTGTGGCAACAATGCAATCATGCTCCGTTAACTGGTTAGACGTAACGTGATGCCGGTCGAACCGCGCGGGTTGTTGGTGTCCGGGCCAATGCGTGACGTGGAGGAAAAGTGGTGGCCGCAGATGTGCACCAGAGGTCCTTGTGAGTGCAACACGCTGCCCGTGCGTGCCGCTGCCGGGCGCACCGTGGTATCCGGCACCCCCCGGCAGGCGCACCGGTGCGCTCACCGGGGAGTGTGCCGGGGGAGCGTGCCGGGGGAGCGCGTGTCAGTCTTGCGAACGCTGGATGACTGCATCCGTACGGGCAAAGGCATCAGGCCTCATCCGGACCCCGAGACCCGTTCCCTCAGGCGGATAGACGTACCCGTTCTCGATCCGGGGTAATCCCTCGACAACGTCGGCATACCACCCGTGGATATAGGCGCGAACGATCTCCTGGACGTAGCAGTTGGTGATTGCGAAGTCGAGGTGGACGCTGGCCGCAAAGTTGACTGGCCCGGTGCAGTCATGCGGAGCGACCGGCAGGCTGTACGCCTCGGCCATCGCGGCGATCTTCTTCGCCTCGGTCAGGCCACCAACCCAACCGACATCGAACATTGCGATCGAGACGGCGCGTTTCTCGAAGAGTTCGCGGAAGGCGAAACGGGTGGCGAGGGTCTCGCTGGCGGTTACCGGGATGTGCGTGCTGGCGCGGAAGGTTGCCAGGGCATCAAGGCTGTCCATCCGGATCGGATCTTCGAACCAGAGGGGATCGAACGGTTCCACGGCCTTGGCAATCCGGATGGCACTCGGCAGGTTCCATACCGAGTGCATCTCCAACGCGATGTCCATCGCATTCCCCACGGCATCGCGGATCTGCCTGAACGGACGCAATCCGGCCTCGATCTGCCTGGCATCGATCCATTGGCCGCCGGTCTCCGGGCCGAACTGGTCGAACGGCCAGATCTTCATCGTCGAGATGCCTTGGGAGAGCAGGTCCTTCGCCAAGGCACCGGCATCGGTCTTCCACGCATCGAGATCCTCGTACGGGCCGGTGCGTGCCCCATCGGTGAATGTGGCATCGGTGCCTCTGGGCCGGACACCGCCGTATCGGTAGCCGGCGCAGGTGTTGTAGACCCGGACGCGGTCCGCCGTTGGTCCGCCAAGGAGGCGGTAGACCGGCACTCCATGCATCTGACCCATGATGTCCCAGAGGGCCATGTCGATGGCTGAGAGCCCACGGATCTCGGCACCGGTCAGCGCACCGGTCGCCGCGGTCTGGTAAAGCGTCTTCCAATGCTTCTCGATCGCGCCCGGGTCCTGGCCGAGGAGAACCGGTGCTGCTACGGTGTGAATGTAGGCGGTGATCGTTTCCGTCAGGCGCCAGGTGTCGCCCAGTCCGACGAGGCCGGTGTCCGTGTGGACGCGGACGAAGAGGTTGTGCGGGTGTTCGCCGAAGCGGATCGTCTCGATGGCAGTGATTTTCATGGCGCCGGTAGTGTACGCCGGCATCCCGGGGTTGGTCGGGCAGTGCCACCCGGTGCCCGACCAAGCCGGTGTGCAGGGGTATGTCAGGCGTCGGCGACGCTGCCGTCGGCAAAGGTGAACTGCGACCGGACATCCGGGTTGTAGGGGTGCCGGGCGCATTCGGCTTCGTCAAGTTCCACCCCGAGGCCGGGTGCCTGGGGCAGGAGTGCGTACCCGCCTTCAACAACGCAACTCGTCCTGACGACCTCGTACCGCCACGGGCTGCCAAGGGGATGTTCCTGGATGGTGCAGTTGGGTGTTCCCGCATCGACGTGCAAGTTCGCGGCCGTCAGGATTTCGCTGCTGGCGCCATGGAGGGCGACCTCCAGGAACTTGACTTCCGCCATTGCTGCGATCTTCTTGGTCTCGAGGATGCCACCGGCGTGTGAGACATCCGGTTGGATGTAGGCCACGGCCCGCTGCTGGATCAGGTCGTTGAAGCCCCACTTGGTGAAGAGGCGTTCACCGGTGGCGAGTGGAACGGGTGATCGTTCGGCGATCCACGCAAGCGTCGCCAGGTCCTCGGGTTGGCACGGTTCCTCGATCCACATCGGGTGCGCATCGGCGACCTGCCTCGCGAAGTCGACCGCCATGACCGGAGTGAAGAGACCGTGGGCATCGATCAGGATGTCCACGTCGTCGCCAACCGCTTCGCGGAGGCGCTTGATGCCCGCAGCGCCACGGCGCACGTCTCGGCGTGGGTCAACCACACCATCGGTGACCTCGAACGGCCCCATCTTGACCGCAGTGTATCCGGTCTTGACAAGTTGGACCAGTTTGCCGAGGCCGGCGTCGGAGTGAGGTGATCCATGCGCGTAGAGGCGGATCCGATCGCGGGCGGCACCGCCGAGGAGTTGCCAGACGGGAACGCCGAGCATCTTGCCCTTGATGTCCCAGAGGGCCATTTCGATGGCCGAGATTGCCGAGTTCAGTACCGGACCGCCGCGCCACCGCGGGTATCGGTACATCGCCTGCCAGAGCCATTCGATGTTGCGGGGATCCCGCCCGATGAGGAAGCGCTCGTGTTCGCCAATGGCGGCGGCAATCGTCTCGGCCTTGCTGGTAACCGTGCCTTCGCCAAGGCCGGTCAGACCGTCCTGGTTGGTGTAGACCTTGACGAAGACCCAATTCCCCCCGTTCGGGTTCGACGCCACGATGAAGGTTTTCAGACCGGTGATCTGGATGTCCATGGTTTCCCTTTCCTGCGCACCGTACCGCGTGCTGACATCCGCCGATGGACTCGCCCCTGGGAACGTGCCGGTTTGACGGTATCCACGATGCTAGCCCGGCTACCAGAAGACCGGTCGCCTTCTGGAGTGGTCGACCCGTTGCACGCCCGGTCTCTTTGCATTTATACATTGCTTGACGTTTCGGATCGTGGTTCGAGAACCGGAGCTACCTCATGATGCGGACGTCACGGTGCGTTTGAGGCCTTGTGAGGGACACCGATCCCGGCAGCCACACCACATGTAACCGGGCCGGCCGGAGCGGGGCGCGTCCGCTGCCGTCCGAACCGATTGTCGGCTTGGGTCCAAGAGGGCGTGGACAGCAGCGGTTCCGGCGTTGTGACGGTTCACTGATACCCTTTCAACTAAATCACTATGTTTGAAATGACATCCACTGGAACGCAAACCGTTCGCCATGACCTGCGAAACATCGCCGTCATCGCCCACGTTGACCAC
>SXGT01530591.1_pt1 | contig 10497 bp, 8 predicted proteins | sample 3176221 | NCBI WGS metagenome assembly SXGT01 (sample SAMN11356862, study PRJNA531348) | freshwater metagenome | isolation source: freshwater sample F1-120 | place: China: Fuxian Lake, Yuxi | collected 2017-12-25
ACCAGAGCGGCATCCGGGCGCTGCTCGAGTGGGCCGCCAAGAACGACGCCAGCGAGGCCAATCGCGGCAAGGCAACCAAGGCGCTCACCCCGGCGGGGACGATCCCGACGCCGGTGAATCCGTAACGCCGAGCGACGAGTGGTATTGAGGGCGCGGCCCAAATTGCGCCCCAGCACCGCATCGACCTGCTGCTCGAGCGCCTTTGCATCAAACCGCGGCTCGTGCCGGAGTCCGGGTAGGTCGCTCTTGGGCGAGCGGGGCAGCGCGCGGGTGAGCACGGCGTGGGGCTGAAACGCCGTCTTGAAGCCATCGGGGCCATGCCGCTCGAGGTACAGGAGGGTGTAATGGGTGCCGTTGGCGCCGACCAGCTCCAGGTCAACCCGGGCGGGATGGATCCGTTCAAGCTGCCGCTCGGTACATTTGCGAGCGCACCGCTCAAGCGGCACGGGCGAGGTGAACGACCCTGGTGCAGGCCGTGTTCATCAGCGCAGGGCTGCTGGCCCGGGTCCAGGTGCTGCCGTCGCCGGTCGACGTCATCGTGCGCGGCGCCGTGCAGCTGCGTGCGGACGCACACGTCACGCCGAGCGCGGCACTCCGGTGAAGCGCGCGCGTGCGGCGTCGTGCCTGGCAGCCCGAGACCTCGAAAAGGACCCATTCGTTCGGGTGCATCGTAGGTTTGACGAGGGCTTGCGTCGTGACGTGGTTGGTCTGCGGCGGTTCAGCGCACGGAGGGCGCCCGTCGGCGTTCACGCCCGGCGGCGTGCCTCTGGGCGGCCTCGCCGTACCAGGGAGGGTGGCGGTCGCGGTCGTCGAACGCGTCCCCAGTCGGCGGCGCTCGTGTCCGGTCTCAGGCCACCAGTTTCAGATGGTCAATGTGCGGAAACGGCAGGTAGGCGTGCACCTGCGGGCACATGCTCAACGCATTGCGGCATCACGGCGAGGGGGACCCACACCCTGCGCGCCATGGGCTTCGACTGGCCACCCAGCACTCGTCGTCGGCGCGCGCATCGACCCACAGCACGTGCTCGTAGACCTGGTCGGCGCCGCGGTCGAGGGTCGCGCTGACGTCGACGGCGCCACGCCTCCACTCCGCAGTCATGCCCCCCTCGGCCGTGGCGAACAGCAGCGAGGTCTCGTCCCTGGTCCGCGCGGGAGCCAACGGCGCGGGCAAGACTGGCCCGTGTCAATGGCGCATGAGGCGGCCTAGCAGCCGTCCGAGCCGTCGGGCGTGTGGACACAGCCCTTGTCCGGGAGGCACGCGTCGGTCGTGCACGCCTTCCCGTCGTCGCAGCTGACCGGCAACACACCCTTGGCACAGGAGCCCGCGATGCACGCGTCTCCGCTCGTGCACGCATCGCCATCGTTACAGGGAGCACCGTCGAGCAGCGTCACATGACCACAGCCGGTGCCCGAGACGCAGGTGTCGGTCGTGCACGAGTTGAGGTCATCACAGGAGAGGTACGCGCCCCAGGTCCCCGTGGTCGGGTCGCACGTGCGCTGGGAGAGGCCATCGGCGCTGCACCCGACGCTGCCGAGCGGGCACTCGAGCTTGATGCAGACGCTGTCCCAGCAGGTCTCGCCCGCGGCGCAGTCGTCCTGGCCGAGGCAATCGACGCACATCTTCGCCTTCGCGTCGCAGACCTGTTGCGTGGCCTTGCACTCAATCGACGAGCCGCACAGCGCAGGAGCGGGCGCGCAGACGTAGAAGTGGGGCTTGCACCAGGTGTTGGGCGCCACCGTGCAGTCCGCCGCGGAGAGGCACGCGACGCAGCGACCGCTGGGCTTGTCGCACACGCCGATCGGGCACTCCTTGTCCGACTTGCAGGGCGGCGTGGCGGCGTCCGGAGCGGCAGTGTCAGACACCTCCACGACATCGCTGGCATCGGGCTCAGCGACGTCATCCGGCTCTTCGCCTGGATCGGTCCCGGCATCCACCGAGACCGCAGTCTCCTTCTTGCCCGAGGCGTCCACGGACACCACGCCGCTGTCGACGGGCACGACGACCTTGGGGCTCTCGCCGCTGTTGCACGCCGCAAGCGCGAGCGCGACACCACACATCCACCTTGAGCTCACGACCAACCTCCGCACGCAGCGTCCACCGAACGGCGCGCGAAGGATACGGGGAAGCGGAACGCGAGGCAAAAACCTGTCAAGGCCGCGCAGCAGGAGCGAATTGGAGGGTTGGCCGCGGGTCGTGCCGTCGAGCTGAAGCGCGCGATGGGCCTCGCGCTCGCGTGGGACGAACTCCGCAGCCTCTGAGGACCGTGGCGCTACTTCTTGGGAAGGTACTTGTCGATGACCGACTGGACGGCCTCGGGCGACATGCCGCCGCCACCCTCGAACTTGCGACCGTTGATGTAGACCGACGGCGTGCCCTGGATGCCGGCCTTCTGAAGCTCGTCCATGTCCTGCTTCAGAATCGCCTTGGTCTTCGGATCCGCGTAGTCGGCCTTGAACTTCGCGACGTCGAGGCCCACCTCACCGGCCCACTTCGAGAAGTTCTCCTCGGTGAGCTCCTTGGCGTTCTCGAACAGCTTGTGTGAGAACTCCCAGAACTTGCCCTGCTGATGCGCAGCGATCGACGCGAGCGCCGCGCCCTCCGCCTTCTTGTGGAACGAGAGCGGGAAGTGCTTGAAGACGAGCTTGACGCGCGGGAGCTTCTTGGCGAGCTCCTCCATCGCGGGCGCCATGCGCGAGCAGTACGGGCACTCGAAGTCCGACGCCTCGACGATGACCACGTCGCCGTCCTTGTTGCCCAAAAAGGGGCGATCGGTGTACGTCAGCTCGTTGACCTTGGGATCCAGGGGCTCGAAGGTCTTCCCGCCGCCGGTCACCTTGGCGTAGACGTCCTTGGCCGCCGTCCCCGCGGCGATGAGCTTCTTGGCCGACGCAATCTCTTCGTCCAGCAGGCTCTCGAAGCTCTCGAACGGCTGCGCACCGCGCAGGTTGCGGCCGTTGATGAAAAAGTTCGGCGTGCCGCGCGCGTTCACGCCCTCGGCGATGGCCATGTCCTTCTCCACGATGGCCGCGCTCTTCGGATCCGCGACGGTCTTCTTGTACTTGTCGAGGTCGAGGCCGAGCTCCTTCGCGTAACCCTCGAGGTCCGCGTCCTCCAACTTCTGCTGGTTGGCGAAGAGCTTGTCGTGCATCTCCCAGAACTTGCCCTGCTCGTTGGCGGCGATGGTCGCCAGCGCGGCCGGCTTGGCGCGGTTGTGGAACGGCAGCGCGTTGTGCTTCCACACGATACGGACGTCGTCCTTGTACTTCTCCTCGATCTGCTTGAGCGTCGGCACGACCTTGCTGCAGAACGGGCACTGGAAGTCGGAGAAGATGACGACCGAGACCGGCGCGTCCGCCTTGCCCTTGATGGGCTCATGCCCCTGGAGCTCGACCTTCCACACGGTCGGGTCGACCGGCGGCTTGGGCCGCGGCGCGGGCATCCCGCCAATGAGGCTGTTGAGGTAGACGCCGACGTTGGCGCCGAGGTTGGCCTTGGCGCGCTCCTCGTGGACCTTGGCCGGCGCAGTGCCCTTGGCGATGAGCTCATCGACCGCCTTGATCTCGTTGTCGATCTCGGTCTTGAAGGCCTCGAACGGCTGCGCGCCCGAGAGCGCCTTGCCGTTGATGAGGAACGCGGGCGTACCGCCCTGGCCGAGCGCGACGGCGGCAGACTGCTCGTTCAGGATCTGGGCCTTGAGCTTGGGATCGGCGCGATCGGCGTCGAACTTGGCGGCGTCGAGGCCGAGCTCGCCCGCCCACTTCTTGAACGACTCGTCATTGAGCGACTGCTGATTGGCGAAGACCTTGTCGTGCATCTCCCAGAACTTGCCCTGCTTTCCCGCGGCCATGGCCGCGAGCGCCGCCGGCGTGGCCTGCGCGTGGAAGGAGAGCGGGTTGTTCTTCCAGACGACGGCGACGTCCTTCGGGTAGGCCTCGGCGATCTGCTTGAGCGTCGGGCCGACCTTGCTGCAGAACGGGCACTGGAAATCACTGATCTCCATGATTGTGACTTTGGCGTCGGCCGGGCCTTTGCGCGGCGACTCCATGACGTTGGTCGAGCCGCGTGGCGCGACGACGGCCGGAGCCGCCTCTGCCGCCTTGGCTGCTGCTGCAGGAGGCCCTGCCGTGGGCGCAGCAGTGGGAGCGGCAGCCGCGGCAGGCGCGACCTGTGGCGCCGCCGCTCCAACGGCAGGCGGGGGTGCGGCCGCAGCGACGACCGGAGCCGCCGCCGGGGCCGCAGCGGGAGCGCCCGCTGCAGCCGGCTTGTCGCGCGTCGAGACGCTGACGCGCCCCAGCAGAAACGCGACCGCACCGGCCGCGACGACGAGAATGATGACGGATTCTTTCTTCACGATGAGCACCTCTCTCAAGTCCGGCCGCACCGGCCAGACGAGGAGGTACTCGCTCAGCTACGGAACGGCAGGCACGGTCGGAGCCCCGAGCACGTCGGAGCAATGTTGGAATCAGCGAATGGCTCTCACGGGTACCTCTGCTTCCGCTCTGGGCGAAAAGCGCGGGGATATTGGAGGTGGCTCGGCCCGAGGTCAAGTCGAATACAATGGCGTGTGACGACGGTCCGTCGCGCAGAAGACCACCGGAGGGCGCAGGAAACCCGGAGTGCGGCTCGGGCAACGCGCTTCTATGAGCGACAGCGCTGTGAACGAAACCTGTGTCGTGTCAAGAATTCGACTCCCCGGAGGCCTGAGGGAACGGTACGACGTCCCGATAGACGGACTGGCGGGAGGCGCTGGCAATGGAAACGATGGTGGCAGACGCGCGACACGAGGCGCTCGAGCGGTGGAAGCATGCGACCAATCCGGTCGGTTGGGCCACGCTCGATCCGGTTGGACGTCTCGTCTTCTGGGACACCGGCTGCGAGCACCTCACCGGTCTCGGCGCGAGCGCGGTGTTGGGCCGTGCGTGGTCAGTGTCAAGACTCGATGTGAAGTCGGGCGAGCTCTGGTGATCAGACGAAGCGGATCGCATGTGCGGGTAGACGCAAGGGACCGAGCGGACCGAGGACGTCCTCGCGATCGTCCATCCCCAAGACGTAGCCCGCTTCCACCATGCCTGGAACGCCTCGGTCACCGGAGACGCGGTCGACGTCGAGCTGCGCATCGTCGTGCACGGCGCCGTGAAGTGGCTGCACGTCCGGTCCACCGCAGACCGCGACGCCAGCGGTGACGTCTTTCGCCTTACGGGAATGATCCAGGACGTCACGTCCCGGCGACAGCTCGAAGAGCAGGTTCAGCACGCTCAGAAGATGGAAGCGGTGGGCCAGCTCGCCGGGGGAGTTGCGCACGACTTCAACAACTTGCTGACGGTCATCAACTGTACGGTCGAGTCGATGTTAGCCGAAACGCACGAGCCCTCGTCGCGACGAGACGAGCTCGTCGAGATCCGCCACGCAGCAACCCGCGCTGGGGAGCTGACACATCAGCTGCCGGCCTTCAGTCGAAAGCAGGTCCTGGCACCCCGCATCGTGGATTTGAACGAGGCCGTGTCGCAGCGCGATCGCACGCTGCGGCGACTCATCGGGGAGGACATTCGCATCGTCACGCTGATCTCGGCCGAGAGCCCTAGGGTCAGCGCGGATCCGGGGCAGCTCGAGCAGGTCCTCATCAACCTCGCCGTCAACGCCCGGGACGCCATGCCGACGGGCGGGAGCCTCACCATCGCAACCCGCGACCTCGAGGTCGCCCCGCCCGGCGTCGCCGACCCGCACACCGGTCGGTACGTGGAGCTGTCGGTGTCTGACACTGGCCGCGGTTTCTCCGACGAGGTGCGCTCACATCTCTTCGAGCCGTTCTTCACGACGAAGCACGTCGGCCGCGGGACGGGATTGGGGCTCGCGACCGTCTACGGGATCGTGAAGCAGAGCGGCGGTCACATCACCGTCGAGAGCCAGGTCGGAGTCGGAACGACGTTTCGCGTCCTCTTGCCCGTTGCGGCCGGGAACAGCGGGTCGACCGCAGGCAGCCCGACGCCCTTGGCCCCCGGTGGCACGGAGACCATCCTCCTCGTCGAGGACGAGGACGCCCTGCGAAAAGCGACCCGCCGGGTGCTCGAGAAGCAAGGCTACACGGTCTACGAGGCCGACGGGAGCACCGCCGCTCTCGAGTTCGCGAAACACAAGCTCGAGTGTCTCGACCTGGTGATTACGGACGTGGTGATGCCCGTGCTCAGCGGTCGCCAGGTGGCCGACCAACTACGACGCGCGCGTCCCGACCTGCAGATCTTGTTCATCAGCGGCTATACCGACGACGCCGTCGTGCGCCACGGGGTCCTCGTGGGTACCGACCACTTCCTGCAGAAGCCAGTCACGCCGGCGACGCTCGCCGCGAAGGTGCGGTCCGTCCTGAGGCAGGAGCCGTCATTGCGCCAGCCCGGCGCGGAGTGATTCGCCACTCGGGCCAAGACCAGTGTGACCCGCACACGCGGCCCACATGTGCGGGCAGGGACGTTTTCGCTCCGTTCGACGACGGCAGGGACCGCATGCGGGTGGCATTGCTCTTGCCAAGTCGGGCGGCATGGCAAGCACACACTCACATGCTCTCCTGACTCGGCTTTTCACCACGGTCACGCTTCTGCTCGCGGCTCGGAGCGACGCCTACGTGATTTACACGACGGTCTACGTCTGTCCGCAGCAGCGGGTGGACGAGGACGGGATCGCCGACACGGGGCGGTTTCACCTCGACGTCGGGCTCGGCATCCTGATGGTGGGTCGCAAGGACGAGTCGCGTTCCCAAGTCGGCGCTCAGTTCGACCTTCGGGCGCTGGCAAGCAATGGCTTCTTCGGCGGCGCACGTCTGCTCCTCGGCGGCCAAAGCACGAAGATCGACCGCGAACGAGGCGACAGCGTCAGAACAGGCTTCAACTCGCTCGGGGCGCACGCCGAGCTCTCGCTCGGCTACCACTGGAGCACCTCCGTGCGACGCACGGTCATCAACGGCCTGGGGAGCTCCGTCGACGGCGTGATGAAGTGTGACGCCCGCTCCGTGAGCGTGGCTCGAACGTCGCATGCGCTGGCCGCCGCGCCGGTACTCACGTGGCACGACCGTGCGTTCGCAGGCGGCCATCTCGTCTACGAATACCAGTGGTTCCGCGATGGCGTCGAAGGCGAGCACGTCATGACCGGCCGTCGCTCCGTGCCATGGGACTACCGCGTCGCGACGGCGGTCAAGGCCGGCTATGTCCACGGCCTCGGTGCCGGCCTCGCCTGGGATGGGACGCTCGACGTCGGATTCATGTCCTTCTCCATCGGCTTCGGTGGCTACTACGGGGACCAGTTCTCGTGGGTGGCCTCTCTCTCCGTCGGGCTCTCTCTTCTCCCCTGGTAGCTCGCGCTTCAACGCAGACGAAAGCCATGACTTGACAAGGAGGTAAGCATGTCACGCAGCACTCGACTTCTGTCCCGGGCCGCGACGCCCGGGTTGGCCGTCACCCTCACGCTTCTCGGGGGCTGTGGATGGCTCTTCGGCTCCGGTGGGGCCGCCAATGGTGATCCCCTCGCCGAGGACCGCCTGCGACCGGTGCGGCTGGCGACGGCCGAACAGGCCCTGAGCTTCCTGCAGGGGCGAAAGGCCCTCACGTCCGCCCCGGAGCTCGTGCAAAACGCCGAGGCTGCCCAGGCTCTCGCCATCTTCAAGCTCCATCGGGGTCAGACTGCCGACGCGGTCGCGGCCTGGCTGCTCGCGTCTACCTACACCCAACACGCGCTCGTTGCCCTCCAGGCGGCGTCGAAGGCCCGGATTCGAACGCTGCTGGCCGACGGTCTCGGCGGCATCCAGTCGGCCACCTATCGGCTACGAGAGCAGCGCGTCATGGTGTCGCGGATCGCTGGCGCGCGGGACGACCTGGAGTCGGCGTTTTACGGCACGGTCGCGCCGCATGCCAACCGCACCGCGCTGGCCGGAACCCTGCGGGCCGTGACTGGCAGGACGGACCACGCGGTGAGCGAGCAGGACAGGGGGAGGGTGCTGGCGGCCATGGTGTCGCAGGCCGAGGCGAGCCGCCGCGAGTTCGACCCGTCGCTGCGCGCGCTGCTGACGTCGGCGATTCGCGCCCTGCTCGTCGAGGAGCGCGGTACCGGCGCTTGGGTCGCGCTGGCTGCTGCGGCGTACGTCGCTCTCCCAGACATCGCTTTCGACCTCCTGAGCGTGGATACGCTCGAGGAGAATGGCACCTACCTGATCGCATTCGCCAAGCGGCGTCCGGCGGAGATGACCCAGGCCGTCAAGACGGCGCTGTCCAACGGCAGCGACCTCCGCCGCGCGGCCGCGGCGCTGTATGTCGCGAGCATGGCGGAACTTGCTGAGTGGCGGCGCGATGACCTGGCAGCCGTCGCCGAACGGTTGGAGGCGCAGCGTCTCGTCCATGAAGCCTCGGCAGATTCCCAGCGGGCTCGACCCGAGAAGCAGCGCGACACGAAGCGACTGGAGGCCGACGACGCTGCGGTCGCGGCAGGGCGAGAGATTGCCTGGATCGTGGCGTTTCATCGGGCCCGGACGCTCCGGCGCGCAGACGCGCGACGCGCGCTGATTGCAGGCGCGACACAGGCACAGTCGCTACCGATCCATCTGCTGACCAATCTGGGCGACCCGAGCGCGATGTCGGCCGAATACGCCGACATCGCCCGACGCGAGGCCGCGTTCATCCAGCCCGTGCGCGCGCGCGTACTCGTCCGGGCGGCCGAGGCGACGGGCAAGCTCGAGATCCGCCAGCGGGTCGCCTTGGCGCTGGTCTCCGCCAAAGGTGACGGAGCGCGACGCATTGGCGCCGATAGCCTCGAAGAGATCGTGCGTGTACGGCCCGAGGCGATCCCCGAGCTGCTACGTGTTGGTCCTGCCGAAGCGAAGCCGATTGCCATTCGGGCTCTGGCGGCGTCTGGCCTTCCAGAGCGGAAGGCGCTGCTCGTACAGGCGATGCGAGGCGAGTTCTTCACGAAGGACGACGAGGCGTATCACCGAAAGGCCTTGGAGGCCGAGATCACTCAAGGGCGAACGTACGACGTCGACTGGAGTCGCGTCCGCGCGCTCATCGACGAGCACCTTCCGGGTGAACGGGCGGAACAAACCGGGGCTGCTGTCGTCGGCCTGGCGGAGTTGGGCGCCCGCGAGCAGATCGACGCCATGGTCGGACTGGCCTCCGAGCCGACGTTGGCAGTCAGCTTGGCGATGGCCGCACGGACGTTCGGAAGCGCTGCGATGGCCGACCGCCTCCGCCAGTCAAGTTCGCGGGTCAGGAACACGCGCCGCGAGCTCGTCTTCGCGACCCTGACGCTGTACTTTGACGCCAACGCACGTGCTGCGCGGGCCCTGCTGGAGTCTGCCCTCCGCTCCAACGACGACCGTCGACTGGCGATGTCGCTCCTGCCATGGATACCAGCGAACGTGGCGGCTGAGCTCACGCGCGTCGTCGAGCGAGAGATTCAGCTCACCCCTGGGACGGCGTATGAGCATCTGCGGGACAACGTGGGCATTCGGAACGTCGTCGCACGACATGTGACGCGAGTCGCCTCGAATCCGTAAGGCTCGTCGCGTCGTCGCCCACGTGCGAACGACCAACATCACGTCAAGTGTTCTCGTTGGCCCAATTGGACCGCGGTCGGCGCGGCGTGATTCCAGCAGAGGATGACTTGCTTGACACGTCGAATTTCAACACCGAACATCGTGAGATGATCAAGCCCACGCCACCCGCTCGCATCCTCGTCGCCGACGACGATCACGCCGTGGCACAGGCCATCGCCCGGGTGCTGACCCAGGCGGACTACCACGTCGAGGTAGTCCACGCGGGGGACGAGGCGCTAGGCCGCCTGCGGACGGACACCTTCGCGCTGGTTATCCTGGACGTGAGCATGCCAGGGCTCGACGGGCGCGACGTACTCAGCCACTTGAGCCGGAACGAGACGCCATTCGAGACGCCGATCCTCGTCATCACGGGACGATACGATGAGTACGTTCAAGAGACCGTGCTGGGTCTCGGCGCGCGGGACGTCCTCGAGAAGCCGTTCGACGTCCTCGGGCTCGTCTCGCGCGTCAGAGCCCTCATCGACGAGGGCCAGCCGAACTAGATCCCCGCGCCGAGCCCCGTCTCCGGAGGCGCGTCGTCGCCGGCGAACGTCCGCAGGCGCCGCGGCACGAGCCACACCGCCATGCCCGGCTCGAGCCGGAGCGCATCCAGCCGATCGCGCGCCAGCACGGCCTGGACCGGCCTACCGTGACCGGACTCCACCGCCACGTGCAGCCGCGCAAAGGCGCCGGCCGTGTGGAGCGACGTCAGCGTCCCAGGAACAGCACCCGTCGTGGGGGTGTGGCTGATGTCGAGCTCGTGAGGTCGGACCCACGTGCGCTCGCCGGCGCGTGGGCCTTCCAGCACGTTCACGTCGCCGATGAACTCCGCCACGAACGGCGTCGCCGGGTGGTCGAAGACCTCGAGCGGCGTCGCGTCCTGCTCGACGCGTCCTCTGTGCATCACGACGACGCGATCGGCGACCTC
>SXGT01661594.1_pt1 | contig 10497 bp, 14 predicted proteins | sample 3176221 | NCBI WGS metagenome assembly SXGT01 (sample SAMN11356862, study PRJNA531348) | freshwater metagenome | isolation source: freshwater sample F1-120 | place: China: Fuxian Lake, Yuxi | collected 2017-12-25
TGAATTACCTTGTGAAATTGCAAATCTGTCTATGCTTTTTGAAACCAGTTCCGATTTAGAATATACGTCTTGAAATGCATCAGAAGTTTTGTTTGAAAAATCTACAAGATAACCTGTCATTTTATTAAGTTCATTTGCCAGCAAAGTAGACATAAAGCTAATTGGGGCAGTAATTAATAAGTAAATAGAAGCTAAATTGGACAAACTCTCCGCAAATGAAACTACTCCGTCTTTAATAGATCTAAAAACGTCTTTTACTTTTTCAAGCTTAACAGTAATCCCACTAATAGCACCAAATGCAGAAGCAAATTTACTAACCGAATAGTTTGATTCGCTAAAAACTTGAGAGATGGTCCCCATAACTAATTTTAACTTTTCAAGTTTTGGGATAACAGCATCGACTTTGTCTTTTAAAAAAGTAAGTGCATTAATGATTGGCTTTAAAAAGTCTAAACCATAATACAGTTTTAAAACTTTTAAAAGAACAGTAACCCCGTTAAGCACCCTTGATATATTTTTAGCGGTTTGATCGGCATTAACCGACATATTGTAGATAGATGCAACAAAAGATAATATCTTTGTCGGAAATCCAGCAAGTACCGTAAGGGAAGCGGTTAATGAGTTTTTCCACCCTGTTAATTTGACGATAGATTCGCTAAGAGTATTATTTAATGTCCCTGTTGCTTCTCCAGTATCCTTTACACTTTGCTCTACCTTTTTATATTGTTCCTGAGTCTTTGCTAAAGACTCTTGAACCTTTTTATTATTTGTTTCTGTAGTGACGTAGACGGCGCTAGTTTTGTCTTGAAGATCTTTAATAGCACCTTCGAGTTTTGTAAGACTTTCTTCTATTCTTTTAGATACCTTATCGATGTCGCTTCCAAAATTTATATCTATCATCTTGATCCTCTTTTTTTAGCGTTCTGCTCTTCTACAGTATATTTTATAGTGTGGAATTTTTCAATCTGTTCTATGGTTAAATCATCTAATGAAAATCGAACGCCAATTTCAACGGCCTTATTAAAGATAGAAAATTCTTGGATATCCTTTCGGAACTCTCCTTCAAGAAATTTATATTTATCAGGGAAGTCATTCTTAAGAAAGAAGGGATTGATCCCGTTTAACATAAAAATGACTCCCTCTTTTACTAGGTCGTTTTTTTTTGAGGATTTAAAATATGATTAATATACTCAAAAATAAAATCTACCATTGAGCTAAAATTATTTGTATCGCTTTCAAAAGCTTCAAAAGTAATCTTTTCACCATTTAAAGTTATCTCAGAAATTAAATTCATCTGTTCAATTGCATCGATGAAATTAGAAACTAATTTAAAGATATGTTTTTGAAGATTGGCCTGATCTGCCATAATTTCCTGAGAGAAACCAGAAATATCAAAAAACTTTGCCATCTCTCTAAGCTTTAAACTTCTCGCAACGATAACCACGTTTTCTTTTTCAAATCTCATTTGTAAACCCCTATGTTAAGGTGGGCCAGTACATAGGTAAACTGGCCCACAAATATTATTAAAGAGTGTTGATGTAACAATCTTTAAGTGTTGATGAAATATAACCTTCAATTGAAATAGCTATGGTTCTGAATTCGTCACCACCAATAGTGTTCCCAGTAACAGAAGCATTGCCGAAATAAAAATTAAAACATTTTCCTGCAATCCAATTTCCTGCATCGTCTTTTGCTCCTGTGTTAAACATTGCTTTGACTGATTGGTTAGCGAATTGAGCATAGAAAAGATTACATTGGTTAGCTGCCATTAGAACAGTAGTTGATAGAGTAACTTTTCTTCCTGTAATCGGCTTATCGTAAACTCCTGTTTCGGAACAGATTGAAGTAATTTCCGAGATAGTAGCATCTACATTGATATTAACTTCACTCGCCTTTAAGCAGATGTTATCAGTATTTGAAGTACCGATAAAAATTTCATTACTTTTAACGATGATTGGATCAACCGCAGCGGTATCATAAACTGGAGTTAAAGAAGTAGCTAATGAAAGCGCTGTTGTTGCTGTTTGTGTGATACTTGCAGATGTATCGGCAGTTGTACTCCAACCTAAAATATTAGCGGCAGAAGTAGCAGTGTTGGTTCCAGTATTCCATTTTAAAGTAATCGTACTCGAGCTAGCAGTGATTGTAAATTTACCTGTTTGCCAATCAAAAGTAACTGTATAAGTAAGAGCACCAACAGCTTCCATTTGAGCTTTAATTTCAGCGGCAAGATGATAGGGTGATTTATAAGTTTTCTGTGTCAAAACTGCGTTTAATTCAGACCCAGCACCTTCGATGAAATCAATATGATGATTTGTACTATCGATAGTAACAGCATCGCGAAAGAAACTTGTACCTTCAAAATTAATATCTACTTCAGCAGGTTGACCAGCAGTAAATTTAAATCCTAAAGACGAGCAACGACTTCCTGCGATTGCTTCAATAGCACCACTATTCGCATGGTATAGCCAAGCTGAAAAGCTTTTGTGACCTGTTCCAGCACCTTTAAAAAGAGATGCTTTACCAGTTTTAACACCTGTTAATGGAGCAGTTCCAACTTTAAAGTTAAGAGTTAGATCATCAGTAGCAATTGACTCCACGTTGCGGATTGAATAACCATTAATTAAATCTTTGATCAAAAGGGCATGGCCAACTTCTGTGTTAATCCCAGTACCGCCAGCGGCTTTAAGAAGAGAAGTAGTTGAACCAGATGTTAAAGTTATTTCAGTAGCATGATCTGTTTGAGACCCCATAGCTACTTTAATAAACTCAGTCCACTTTGCAGGAGTACCTTCAACTCCACTTCCTTTACAGTAACATTTGAAAGCTCCTTTTGGAGACTCTTTCCCTGTCATTTTTTTACCTTTAGCAATATCACCCGCGATCAGTTCGTTGTTTTCGATAACTTCTAAGCCTGATTCCATAGAGAAACCACCACTCATAAGTGGTAGAAAATCTGCTGCTACTAAAGGGACTATTGTCCCAACTGTTGTTTCTTCCTTGATACCAAAAACGCTTGCTCTTGTTTGTAAACTCATCTTATACCTTCCTTATTGGTTTTCTCTAATCTTAAAATTAAAGTTTAATTCTATGTATTTAAATTTTTTCTTATCAATTCCTAATGTTTTTATTCCAGAATTACTTCTTATAGTAAAAGAGTCTGCATTATTACCTAGGTTTAATTTGCTAACGTCGTTTAACATTTTAACTGCTAGGAGATTATCTTCTAGTAGATTCTTTTTAACAGTGTCGTCGTTGGAAACATCAGTATCTAAAATCCAAAGTTCTCTTGTTAGAATAATTGTGACTGAATACTCGGAGAGTATTGAACAAAATTCTGGGGTAGAGTGAGAGATGTTATCAATCCGTATGCCATAGCCATCCACTAAAAATAGAGCGTTATTAGCTTGAATGTTCTCAGGGATAGGTAAACGTGTCTTGCTGGGATAAAGAGTCCCTAGTTTGGTTATAATAGCGTCATATACGGTTGTAATCTTGGTTGTCATCTGTACATTACCCCGTAATATGTTTTAGACTCTTTTTGATCCTCAATAGCGTTCATGTTAAGATCAATCACGGGTCTACAAGATCTAACCCTTTCCCAATATTTACCTTTAGCTTTTGATTCATTATCCTTATAATCGTCGCCAAAAGAAGAGTAGATCATCTCGGCTACTTTGGAAACTGTTGGGAATTTTAGAACATCTGTATCTAAAATTTGACCTTCATCGAAGATCATATTGGATGTTTTAAGATCGTTTAAGAGAATGTCTGACGCTCGGACGATCTGCTCTTCCCAGTCAGTTTTTCCAGAAGCAAAGGCAGTCTTAACATTTGTTTTATTAAGATCTGGATATTCAACTCCTAGATCGTTATCATTACAGAATTTATGACCAATGTACGGAATTGCTACCGTAATATCTGCACTAAAAGTAATCTTGATCCAATAGCAATCATAGATGCTAATTGAACTAAGAACAGGGATAACTTCACCACCGTAATTAGTAGAACTCCTGGCCCACAATTGGTCTTTATCTGGAACGAATGAAACCTTTCCTGAAACTGCAAGAGTTTTACCACCTACGCTAGTCTCATCGAATAGCTCATTAACGTCTTGCCAAACATTATAATCCCAGTATTTAACAGTCATAGCACATGTGCTAGAGTTTGCTGTTCCTACTTTTATAAAAAAAGAATTGAAAGGAAACTTGCTCCCAATATAAAGAGCATCTTCCGCCGCTTTTATAGAAAGAGATGCAGAACCAGAATAATAATCTTCCAGCAGTTTAGTGTAGTCTGTTAGTGTTCCATTATCTGAAAATACTACTCTCATTATTCCCCTTTTTCTCTTAAAGTGCTGCTATTAAGTCCGCTATTTGTTCAATCGCTGATTGCACGTTGGAAGCAGTAATTGCATTATACGGATTAAATGATACCGCAGAAGCCGTCGTTGCTGAAATGCCAGCACTCATCGGTAAAGATGATACTGTTCGATAATCGTCAAGAGTGGTATCAATCGCTTGTAATGCCCCGTCGGCACGAATGATTAACCGATATAATGGCTTAAATTCTGGACTAATGTTCAATCCTGATAAATTAGGGAACGGAATCGCTCTAGCATTTGATAGGCTTGAGTGACCATTTGCCCCTGCTACCGTTGCCGAAACTGTTTCAGTTACCATGTAAATTGGAGTGTGTAGATCATCAGTAGCATAAACAAAGGTATTGATGTATCTATTTACTGCTGAATTCATTTCCACTAAAGCATAGGTGTCACTTCTAACATAAACAGGCCTACTGTTTGCTCCAATTTTAAAAGGAACCGCAGAAGGTGTTTTGTCGAAAGCAAAAACTGATGCTGCCGTTTGCCATAGAAGTCTACATGTATTCGCAGTAGGAAAAGCAGAGGAGGCGTTAATTACAAATTTTATATCTTCATCGGCAATTTCTCCTGAGGTTGTTGCGAATGTCGCAGCCGCTCCAGTTCCGCTATTGTGAGTAAGAGTTATACCGCTCTTGTATCTAACTCCAATGGTATTATGTGCCCATTCATGCCACTTTTTATTTCTAGTGTATGAATGTCTCTCGTCGTTTACTAATCCGTAGTCAGTTCCATTCCAAATTACGGTTGCAATGATTACATTTGAGTTTTCGTCAATGCCCGGAAAGTTTTTAGTCGCTAAAACAGCTCCCGTAGCAGCATTGAAATACACAAAATATAACCCAGCGGTACCGTCGTCTAGTGTTGCAGAAGTATCCGCAGCGACCGTTACCAGTGTTCCTTTGTAGTAATAATCGATCGGATGAGCTGTCGTTGTTAAAGGGAAGTTGGTAGTTGTAATATGTGTCGGCAATGGATTAGTAGCGCCTACAGGTCTAGCTACAACTCCATGATATGGATTCTTTCCAGCTAATGAAGTCGATGTCAAAGTAGATATCGGTAAATTAGCTAGAGTTATTTTTTTAGTTGTCCCAGTAGTTGTGTCGACAACAGGGATAACGTCTGTTCCAATCGCTGGATTATATGCCGTTAGTTCTGTAATTTTTTTATCTGCCATTGTTGTATCCTTTATAAAATTATTGTATCACCCGTTTCTAATAACAAAAATGATCCATCTTCCAGTAACATCTTATCTCCATTGATTGTTGATGTTATCGAATAGGTATTATCTGCGTTTAAAGTCATGTCCATAAAAGCTAGTTTAGATGCACCATTAGCGAAGGTGTATCTAATGACGGTATCAGAAACTTTACTTGCCGTAATTGAATCAAATGTTAAAGCTTTTATTGCGGTTGGAACTAATTGCAGAACCTTTTCCTTGGAAAAAACTCTAACGGAAACTTGTCCACCGTTTGTTTCTTCAAACTTATCTTGTTCTAAAGTGTTGATATTTCCTATCATGTTTTCACCATAGTCCAATCTGTGTCGCTATTATATGTAACCGTAACAGTATTTTGTAATACCGTTGCGTTTTTAAATTCTAAAGTTGTGGTTGTCTCGCTTACTAGCGTAGAAACAATTTCATCGAAAGTAACGCCCGCAAGAATACCACTTGATGCTACTAGAGCAAGAAGATCATTCCTATCGATAGTGCTAACGCTAACTTGAGACCCGTTGGTTTCAATGAATTTACGTTTTTCTCTTGTGTTTATCGAACTTGGTAGCGCCATGCTTTTAACCTTCCTTGTTTTCGTTGGCCCACATTACATAGGCCCAAGTTTTATGGTGTTCCTCCGCTATCCCAGAGGATAAAAGAGGAACAAAAATGGTGGGAGAAATCACTTCCGTGTTACTCTCCCACACAAACGCAATTAGTAAACTAACTGCTTAACTTTAAGAAACATGTGAATTTTTCCAGCGGTTAGGTCGGCAGTAGCAATAGTAAAAACTAGCTTTTCTGAACCTAAAAGAACAACTGGAAGAGCTGTACTAGAACCACTTACTCCTAACAATTTATTAATTGCTAGCGTTGCTTTAGCAACATCCGCCCAGATTTCTTTTCCTGAACCATTTCCCAAGCTAACAGTTGGAGATCCACCGCTTGTAACAGCAGTTTCAACGAATGCCATAAAATCAGTGATAGCATATTTTTTAGAACTTGATCCATTAACTAAAGCGTCTAATGCTGCTTGAGCTCCTGTATCAGTTGCAAAGTTATAAACAACCTTGATCCATTGTTCGTCATTACTCCACACGTTAGCGTTACTATTAGCTCCGCCAATGTATTTTACATCCGATAGTGTTGCCATTTTATACCTTCCTTTTTTTCAATTTGGTTTTTACTTCTTCCTGAATTTCTCCAGGAACAATTACTTCTTCTTCAACCTTAACTTCTTCAACTTTTTTATCTTCAAGCTTGAGCATAAAAACAAAACGCGAAGGAGATGAATGGAACGCTACAATTTCAAACTTTTCAGTTATTGAGTTGAAGCGTTCCGCTGCTTTGCTAAGGTCGTTGAATTTTTCTACTTTAAACATCTTTTTTCTTCCCTATGTTGTTAAAAATTAATGTGTGTAGATAACTCTTTTATTATCGTACTGCACGGCTCCACACACTTGGTCGCATACGATTACAAAGCCTTTTTTCTTTTGTGCGGCAAGAGAGGCAACTTCAAATTGAGGAGTTCCGAAAGCACCAATCATGAAAGAAGGCATGAAAGAGTAACCAGCGTAACCAGTTAATGAATCATCTTCAATGATTGTGAAGCCTAATCTTGGTTGCATAATACGACCAGAAACGTATGGTCTATCATCAGTATAATCAACAGATGCACTTCCTAACTCATCGATCAATTGACCGTAGTAAGTTGGAGAAAGAACAGTAATTTTTGGCTCTGGACTAGAAAACCACTTAGCAGTTGAAGCCAAGTTTCTGATTGTAGTTAATTGACTCATTGTAAAGTCAGTAACCGAACTTAAATCATGGTCTGGAGTTGTTGTAGAAGCAGAAATCAATGATTTGATATAATCATTGATTTGAACACGAATCTCCGCAAGCATTGTGTTTCTGATGTCGCTATCTTTATCGTTTAGTTGTGACATCAAAACCGCCAAATCTTCAAATTCGTAAGCACTCATCGCTCTTTTGGAGACCGTCAATGTTACCTGTTTAGACTTAAGTTGGTTAGATTCAAAGGTATCTGCATCCGTTCCAATAGTTTTTATTGTAGGAGCATTTTTCTGAATCTCGTTGATGTAAAGGTTAGCGCCCCCAACGATTGGAACTTGTGTTCCGTTTGGTTGAGTAAAAACTTCATAGTGAGATTTAATTAAGTTTGGCCATAAAGTTGATTCACGTAATTCGTCCATGAAAATTGGGGCCCAAAAAGACTGCACCATTTTATTAACGGCATTGACATCATTGTAAGTTGTCTGAGTCATCTATTTCTTCCTTGATATGAAATGTTCCACCTTGGAACATTTAATTTATATTTCTACATTTCTACTTCTGCCATTCGTTCCTTTTTTTCTTTCAAAGGTAGTTTTAACCACTGTTCACGGGTAAGTTTTCCAACGGATTTAGTCCCAGAAGTCGAAGGTAGAACTTTTCCATCTCTAACCTCAACTAATCGCCCATGATCCTTTAAAAACTTATTCACATACAAATTTAAAGCACTCTCATCAACTCTTCTAGTTTCAGGATTAATCGGGATCTCTTTTCTAATCTCATCGTGAAATGGGATTAGGTACGTTGGATTGATACGGCCTGGTAATTTGCTAATGAAGGAGTTAACTCTTATTACGTCGTTAAAGTCCTCATCCCTTCCAGTAAGCTCTTGTCTCAATCTCTCGTTCTCTTCTCGTTCCCGCTTAATCTCGGTTTCCCTGAGTTCCAAAATTTTTTGGTACTCACCCTTCTCAGCTAATTTTTGTTCTTCAATTTGTTTTTCTTTAACCGTGTAGTTGTTCAACTTATCTAGCAACTCCTTATTCTTCGCTTTCACGGCCTGTATTTCTGCCACTGTACGTTGATAAGTTTCGTAACTAAGTTGTTCTCTACCTTTTGACTGATCGCCACCCTCAGGGTTCTGATCAGGATTGACACTGTCTCTCTCTCCCATGTTAAACCTCTTTTGAAAATTAATCAATAGTTTTTAATAATTCTTCAATATCGTTGCGAATTGCTCGCTCTAAAATTTCTTTTTCGTATCCTGCTTCCTTTAAAAAAGAGAAACCTTTTTCCTCAAGATATCCGACTATATCGACGTTTAGTTTGCCATCGTCCCTACTCTCCGTAAGGGTAACCCCTATATGGCCAGGAGAACCGTTAGGAGTAATTGAGTTAATTAGTTGCCCTGTTCTGGTAACATTTGCCGTTCTTGGTGTAGTATTGGGGGAGAGTTCGCCTATTCGTTGAGCGTACTCCCTTGAGGCAATAGTTGATGGCTTAAGTGGTCTAAATTTCTTCTGCTGGCCACCTTCAACATCGACACCATATCCAAGTTGTGCTCTTTTTTTGATTTGATCCGCTAAGATTTGAGAATATTTATCACAATATTCCTTACTCGTAACACGCTCTAAGACTTTAACAATTTTTTCACTTAGTTTTTGGAAACCCATGCTTTCGCAAATCCTTTTTTAAGTCTAACATTATTAACTCTTTCAATGAGATCATTCTTTGATTCTTCATCTTGTGGATAGTAATCTAATATGTGTTTCGCCTTTGGATCTTTGGCTAGATCGTCGTTCTCTACTCCTAGAAAGTTTCTAGGTTCTGTTACGGGTTCAGGATTGCCATAAGTACCCAGGATATTACCTTCAATCTTTCCTTTTAACTTTTTACTAGCTTTCGGGAAACCTATAATTATTTCCCCATCAGAATGATCTACCAACTTAAGAGAGTTAATCATTTCTCCCGTAAGAGTTAAATTAACATCCCTTTTATTTTTACCAGCGATACGGAATTTTCTAGAATTAATATAACTCTCCGAATACTCCGCAAATGGTTCATTATTCTTATCTAAGTTTTCCTCTTGGGTACGCTCAACGATATAGTCGATAGTGTCTTGCGCTATCGCTTTTCGTTCTTGTTCGCTATATCCCTTGGGTATCTTGATCTTGGTTATTAGTTCCATAGTTTTTTGATGTACTCATTGCTAGTTGTTGAGCTTTACTTCCTTCCATATCTATTTCTAATATTAAAGCGTCTATTTCTTTCTCAGTTAAATATGGCTTTAATTCTTTAATAGCATTTCTTCTGGAATTAAATTTATTATTAACTTCCGAAGCTAATACATTAACGGTAGTTGATCTATCTTCGATAACTTTAATACTTGGAAATTCAACTGCAACTTCAAAATCTTCTGTGAACATTCCCATACCGATTATTCTACCAGTAGACACAAGATAATTATGGATTTTAGCAAGTGTTTCCCAAAATTCGTGCTCGATACTAAGAAAAACTGATTGGTTTTCTTTAATCAAATTAGTTGTATCCATTTCTCTAATCATTAAAGAAATTCCAGAAGCAACGTTACTTGAATTTGCTTGCATGTTACCAATACCAACCGATTTAATATCACGAGATTCCATCCAATCGGCCATTTCATTTTTAAGTAGTTCTAAAATTTCGCTAACATTATTTGGAGGATTAAGGGTTCCAACTGATGGAGATTTACCTTCAACTTTAGATTGTAAATTCCAAATGATGTCTGGGGCGTAAGGTTGATTAATGACATCAAGATCAATACCGTAGATAACCCCATGAGCTGAGAACATAGATACATAGTTAAGATCTGTATAAAGCAATGGTAGCAAAATGCTCATTGTGTAAAGATCATAGTCAGGAATTGGAACCAGAAGATTCTCAGAAGCTGATTTATAGATAATAGGCATTTCACCAAAGACATTTATTCCTTCTGTTTCTGACATATCTTCTTTAATAAGTTTTCCTTCTCCGTCAACAGGGATAAATTCATCTTCGGTATAGATCCAATATTTCTTAACTTCCTTCCCGTTTTTATCAACATGATCTAATATTTTAATAATAGCAGTAA
>SXGT01800387.1_pt1 | contig 10497 bp, 6 predicted proteins | sample 3176221 | NCBI WGS metagenome assembly SXGT01 (sample SAMN11356862, study PRJNA531348) | freshwater metagenome | isolation source: freshwater sample F1-120 | place: China: Fuxian Lake, Yuxi | collected 2017-12-25
CCTGCGAGCCGCACATGTTGCAGGGGATGATCGGGAAGCCTTGCTCGGCGGCCACCGCGGCGATGTCGGCCTCGCCGCACTCGATCAGCGGCCGGATGACGTCGAAGCGATCGTCATCGGTGCGGTAGCGGGCCGGCATGGCTTGCAGCTTGCCGCTGTAGAACAGATTCAAGAGGAAGGTCTCGAGCGAGTCGTCGCGGTGGTGGCCGAGCGCCAGCTTGTTGCAGCCCAGGCGCTCGGCCGCGCTGTAGAGGATGCCGCGGCGCAGACGCGAGCACAGCGAGCAGTAGGTCTGCGCGCTGTCGAGGTGCGAGGTCACCACCGAGTAGGTGTCCTCGCGCAGGATCTCGAAGGGCCAGCCGGTGGCCTCGAGCCAGCGCCGCAGGCTCGAGCCGTCGTAGCCGGGCTGGACCTGATCGAGGTGGACCGCGACCAGCTCGACCTTGAACGGCAGCCGCGGCACCAGCTTGGTCAGCACGTGGAACAGCGTGTAGCTGTCCTTGCCACCCGACATCGCGACCATGATGCGGTCGCCGGCGGCGAGCAACTCGTGGCTCTCGCAGGTCTCCTTGACCTGGCGGTAAAGGAGCTTCTCGAGACGGGTCGTGGCGGACATCGCCCGCTACGATACTACGCCGACTCAGCCGCGCGAACCACGACGGCTACGGCGAGCAGCTTCGGCTGAAGGCCGCGGCCTGCTGCCGCCGATCGCGGACGACGTGTCGACCTGGCGACGGAGCCCGTACGCCCTCGGCATGAGCTTGTCGAAGCACGACACCCACGGCGTGGTCGATCGGTGGGAGGTGGGCTTTCGCAAGCAACTCCGGGGGATGCTGCGCCACGAGGACACCTGGGTCTTGCTGTGACCGGCGGCGGCTTCGGCAGGGCGGTTCGTCCGTTGTGGCGCAGGAGCCTCGCAACGGGCGCCAGACGAAGAAGTGCGGGTACTTGCGGTCGAGAAGCCATCGACGAACCCACCTGCACTGAACCGGCTGATGGGAATCACGCCGCAGATCGGGAAGATCGGCAGCGGCGCTCGTGCCGGAGAGCATGAGCAATCGGGTATCGGCAGTTCGCAGCCCCCAGCTGGTCGCCGTGCCGGCCAGCGGACGCTTCGTCGCCCTCCGTCACTCGTCGAGCCGTGTCTTCGACGCTGGGATGGAATAGGAGGCACCAGGTGCGCGAACACGATCAACGCCATCTGCGAGAGATGATTCCTGGTGTCTCGCAGTCGGCCGCCGCTGCCACAGGTTCGGTCTCCGTGCTCCAGCGCCGGGCGGCCGTACGGCCGTCGCTTCCGGCCACGGATCCCCTGGCCGCGAGCCTGATCTTCGGAGACGCCGTCAACGCCGGAGTCCATCATCTCCAGCTGCAAGCGGCTGAGCCGTCCGGGGATACGTCGGGACCGCAGGTCCAGGCGATCGCAGCCCGAGGCGTCTCCGGGTCAGGCGTGCCGTTGCCGCATCTGCGCGAGATCCAGCGCGCGTTCGGCCATCACGACGTCTCCGCCGTGCGCGCCCACGTCGGCGGGCCGGCGACAGCGGCATCGGCGGCGATCGGCGCTCACGCCTACGCCGCCGGCAACGACGTCGCCTTCGCCAGCGCACCCGACCTGCACCTCGCCGCTCACGAAGCCGCACACGTGGTGCAACAGCGTGGCGGCGTCCGGCTGTCGGGCGGCGTCGGTCGCGCCGGTGATGCCTATGAAGTCCACGCCGACGCGGTCGCTGACGCCGTGGTCCGCGGCGAGTCGGCCCAAGCACTCCTCGATGACATGGCCCATCGCGGTGCCGGCGGCGGATCGGCCGTGCAGCTACGCGAAGACTCCGACTACGAGGCCCGCGAGTACATGCGGGAGCGCCCGCCCGCCGCGCAAGAGCACTCGGCGGTCACGCTGGCGGATGTGCGGGCGCTCGTGACCCGCATCGCCGGAGGCGTCGTGACCGGGCAGTTTGCCGACGTCCGGATCAACTGCCGGATCCCCATTCCGGAAGTCCCCGGGCTGTCGCTGACCATCGGCATAGGCGGCAGCATCGCAGTCGGCTCGAACCGCCAGAAGGAGCTCAACTGTTCGCTGTCGGGCGGCGCGATGTTCGGGCTCGGCAGCGTCTTCAACATCAACGCCAACGTGAACGGTGCGCTGCAGTTGACCGGCGAGGACCTCGGCGCAGCGCTCGTCGACTGCTTGAAGCAGTCGACCCACGTCGCGCTGCGCAATGCCGGCGTCGATCAGCGGCTGAACGAGCTGGTCCAGATGGCTCGCAACCCGCAGACCTGCACCCAGCAGATCCTCGCCTTCGGCGTCGACCAGCTCACCGCGGTGCAGCGCGCCTACGTCGCGTTCTTCGCCGACAACGGCGCGGTCGGGTTCAGCGCCAGCATCGGCGTCCAGGCAGGCGTCGGGGTCTCGTCGGGCAATCGCGGTCTCTCGGCTGCGCTCGAAGCCCGGGTAGGCCTCGAGAACCGCGCCGGCGACCGCGAGACCCACGCGTTCACCGAGCTCGCGGGTCAGGTCCAGGGCAACGTCGGGAACAGCCAGGCCACGGTGCGCTACTCGAAGCACATGGTCGATGGCGGCGCCACGACCTGCGCGGTCGAGGTCAACGGTCAAGTGTCGATGCCAGCGAGGGCATGGGCGCCGGAGGGGACGCGCACCTTCATGAGCACCATGCGCGACGGGCTGTTCGTGAACAAGATCGTGACCTGTGCGCGGGCGCTCGCGAACGCGCAGGACGGCGCGTCGCTGGGTGAGGCCATGGCCGTGGTGTCATCGTCGCTCGCGCTCGGGTCGGCGACGTTCGGAAACCCGGGAGCGGGTTTCGACAGCCTCATGGGTATCGAGGTCAGGGTCAGCAACACCGTCGACGCCAGCGGGCAATCGCGGTGGACCGTCGACCGAGCGCGCTTCAAGAGCATGACCCAGCTCGGCACCGGGACCGGCGTCGAGGTGGGTGGGGTCACCGCGAACGTGCAGATCGGCACGTTCATCGACGGAACGGCCGCGGTCAACGACGGCATCCACGCGCTGGCGGGCGACGCCCCGGCCCCGACGGCGAGGCGCTGAGATGTCACCACACTCCATCGCGACATTCGGTCGCTACGCCGACCGGACGCTGGCGCGCGACGTGGCCTTGACCGTGCCCGAGTCCGCACCCGTGGCGGGGTGCCTCACCGCGGTCAAGGTGTTCGAGACTCGCGCGGTCTTCGTCGTCGAGGTTTCGCTCGGCACCTTCCAGCGCATCCAGGACGAGCAGCTCTTCGAGCTCTCGCCGGAGACGACGGCGCCAGACCAGCTCTGCGGCTTCGTCTCGACCTCGCCACTCGATCTCGAGCTGACGTTGATTCCTCGGCTCGCTGCGGCGCAGCGGGCCGCGCAACCCGATCCCGAGACGCTCCTGACTCGCCTGATCACCGGGCTCGAGGGTCGCGACGCAGCGCTGCCGCTGACCCACGCCGCCAGCTTCCGCTGGCTGCGGGTGATGCAGCGAACCACCGCACCGGCCGGGACCACGCGGAAGGTCGGGCTGCACTCGGTCTTTGCCCGAGGAGATGCTCCATGACCGAACTCTCCGTGACCGAACGTCATCAGCGTCGCCTGCAGGATGCCTCCCCCGCCGCAGCCAGCGAGAGCGTCGACGCCGATCAGCTCGGACCGGCGATCCAGCGCCCTGCCACCGCGGCTCCGCGTCCGGCGGTATCCGATCCGGCGGCCGCCAGCGCGAGCTTCGGAGACGCGGTCAGCGCCGGCGTCGATCTCGATCCGTTCAGTCGACGACTCGACCGGCGGCTGGCCAGCGAGGGGGGCTCCGCACTGCCTGCCGAGATCGAGAGCCGAGCCGGCGCCAGCTTCGGCACGTCGATGCGCGACGTGCGCGTACACGCCGACGCCGAGGCCGGCGCGATGGCCGCGGAGAAGGGGTTCCAGGCGTTCTCGTACGGCTCGGATCTGTTCTTCCAGCCCGGGGCCTACCGGCCCGACACCGACGAGGGTCGCTTCGTGATGATGCACGAGCTCGGGCACGTCGCCCAGACCGGGGGCGATCGGCAGGCCGGCGTGCAGGGCAAGGTCGCCGTCGGCGACTCCTCCGAGGACGCCGAGGTCGACGCCGACCGCGCCGCCGCCGCAGCGCTCGCCGGCCGTGGCTACACGGTGCAACGGGCGCGGCTCGCGGTGCGGGGCTTCGGCGCCACCAACCGGGATGGAAATCGCAACGACATCGTCCACCAGAACCAGACCGAGAACTCGGCGCGTCGCGTCGGCTTCGACCTACGCGAACAGTCGATGATCTACTCGGGCAACTGGCAGATGGACATGAACCAGTTCTTGATCCCGGCCATGAGGCGGGCGTCGCCGGCGATCTACGCGGCGATGGATCTGATGCACACGCTGCACTTCGGCTATCCGATCGGCGGCTCGCCTCAGGCCACCGCCGGTCCTGGCCGCGGGCCGGGAGCCGCGGCCGTCGCCGAGTTCGGCGGTTACGACCCCGCGGCCCACATCGACAACCCTGGCGGGCTCACGGGCAATAGCGTCAATGCCGCAGGCGGCAACGCCGAGGCCAGCGCGAACGCCGGCCAGGATCACGAATCGTACGCCGACAGCGAGTCGCGGTATCGAGACCAGTACCATCGCGTCATCGCCGCCGGCCACACCATCCGGAATGCAGAAGCGGAGCCCGGCCGCGATGCGGAGACCAGCGCAGCGTTCGCCGTCGACGAGTCCGGGATTCCGATCTACATGCAGACGAGCCGCAACCAGCTCAAGCAACGGTTGCACCAGGGAATCCAGCAAGCCGCGCAGGGGAACCGCGATCGCGGTCTTCGCTACGGCGGCGAGGCGCTGCACATCATGCAGGACTATTACGCGCACTCGAACTTCTGCGAGATCGCGATGAACACGTTGCTGCGCGCGAACTTCGACGGACGCGGGCAGGTCGCGCCGGCTGCGCCGGGCGGGCAGAGCCTGGTCCAGGTGCTCGAGCTCAGCCGACTCAATCCAGCGCTGGCGAATCAACGGGGGCATCAGCTGAACAGCTATGTCCATGCCCGGGGAGCGCGCGGGGGCGTGGACGCAGATCACAACATGACGGTGGCCGGGCGCAATGGCCAGGCGCGTGAGGTCATGGCGACGGGCACCTTCACGCTCGAGGACACCGCGCACAGCATCCGTGAGAAGGTCGCACTTGCCCTGAGCGGCTTGAATCCGTTCGAGGCGTCGAAGCGCGTCCCCAGCGAGAAGGTCCTGCGCCTGATCACGTGGCTGGAGACGAACCCGACCTATTTTCCGCTCCAGGCAGCGACGGCCGGACGACGCATCGGAACCGGTCTGCAGAGCGTCATGCCGGCGATCGACCTCATGATGAGCGGGACCGGCCACGCGCTCGAAGCGCGCGGCACGGTCGACGCGGTGATGGAACGCGGCGCCGGAGCGCTCAGCAATCTGTGGCACCGGGCGACGGGCGACACCAACGCAGCTGCGGCCGCGACCGCGGAGCACGAAGCTCGGGCGCGGTCCTCCGAAAGCGCTGGAGACCATCAGCACGAGAGGGTCAATGCGTTTCGCGGCGAGTTGCACCGTGTCGCCGAACATCTCGCCCACGGCAGCAGCCTCCGCGAGCTCTACGAGTTCGGCTACGGCGCTGCTTCTGCCCTGACGCTGGAGAACATGGCCCGAATGATCCCTCTCGTCGGCGACCGCGTTGCGGAGCTGGTCAGGCGCGAGGTCGCAGCCGCCAAGGAGTGGCTGCGCCAGCAATTCGAGGCCGCGTGGCATGCAGCGGTCCAGCAGTTGACCGCCGAGATGAACGCGGCGGTGGCGCTCGCGCTGGGTTCGAGCGAGGTCAGCGATCGCACGGGTGCTCGCGGCATGACCCAGCCCACGCACACCGACATCGCCAAGGACTTCGACGCCCACCAGCATGAAACCGAGGACCGACACAGCGTCATCGAGGAGATCGGCCAGCTCGTGCACCGCGCAGATTCGGTAGCCAATTCCATTGGCGCCGTGGCCAGCGGAGTGCAGCGCGTCCTGGGTGGCCAGACCGGGGTCGTCGATGCTCTACGGGAGGTCGGGCACGGTCTGGGCGCCCAGGTTGCCGCCAACCCGGGTGCTGCGGAGCACGGGCACGATCACGAGCATCGACATGGCGGCGCGTGGCTCGCACCGCTGGCGAACGTGATGGCACACCGATCGTCCGAGGCGATCTTGCGCGAGTTCCGCAGTGCCCTCAGCTCGCCGCAGCCTGACGATCGAGACGTTGCGGCGCGCGACTATGGATCCCCGGTGCCGGCCCGCGGAGTCCAGGCCTCCGGCATCGACGCCGTGGTGGACCAGTGGTTCGCCCATCCCGACGACTGTCGCGAGCGGTGGCAGGGCACGTTCATGGACGCACTGCAGGGCCGGCTCCAGAACGCCGGCGTCGGACTGAGCGTCGATCACGACGCGGTCATGTCCATCCGCGCCGAGCTGGCACGGCGCATCGCCCAGCCGCCCTCGCACCAGGCACCGAACGAGGAGTCCACGATCGGCAACCACGGTGGTCAGGATGGGCATCACGATCACGGTGACCACGACCACGGCGACCAGCACGACCATCCGCCCTCGATGATCGAGAGCATCGAGGAGTCGAACATCACCGGGGCGCGCTCGAGGTCGGGCCGCGCTAGCCCGTAGCGCGGGGGCGTCCAGCACTGGTGATCGACTCGCCGGATCGCGCGGCTAGCCAGCGCTTGCCGCCGCGTGCCGGGCCACGCGTGCGATGATCGCGGCATGAGGGTGAGCACCTCCGTCATCGGGTTGCTCGGAGTTGGCCGACGACAACGCGGTGGGAGCGATGTACGTGGGCGGCCGCCTGCTATGGCGCACCATCGCCGTCGACCTGGGTCTGATGCTCGCCAGCGCGGAGCTCGGGATCTGTCGGTTCTCGTGTGGCGACGGTGTTGCCGCCACGGTCGGACCGGCGCTGGCGGTGTCGATCCGCAACTGAGCGGCGCCGCTCGGCGCCGAGACTCGTGATCGTGGTCGTTGGCGTGGACCTGGACGTGAGCGGCCTGCGCGCGTCCGGGCTATCTGACCGGCGGTGGGGCTAGCCTTCGCTCGCAACCGCGCTCGGCGGCGGCGCCGGCGGCGGCGCCGGCGCCATCGGGTAGGCCGAGGGCACGTAGACGACGGCGCGGGGCAGGCGCACGCGGCGGCGCAGGAAGCGGATGCCGAAGAACGCGAGCGGCAGGAGCAGCGGCAACCAGGGCAGGAGCGCGATGAATGCGATCGACAGGCCCTCGGCGGCGGTGGCGAGCGCGGCGATCGAGTCATGCCAGGCCAGGCTGACCCGGCGGCTGAACGACGGCGCCGCGGTGGCGGCGATCTCGGGACGCTTGGTGGCGAGGGTGATGGTGAGCGTCGACAGCGAGACCTGGTCGTTCCAGACCCGCATCTGGCCCTCGAGCTGTTCGATCTCGCCGCGCACGCGGGCCAGCTCGCGCTCGACCTCGAGCACCTCGGCGACGGTGCCGGTACGAGTGGCGGCGAGCTCGATCAGGCGCTTCTCGAGCGCGCGGGCGCTCGACAGGCGAGCGCTGGTGTCGACGTACTCGGCGGTGATGTCGGCGGCGTCGGTCGACTCGGACTGGATCTCGCCGAGCGCCCGCAGCCTGGGCAGCAGATCGCCGAAGCCGGTGGCGGGCACGCGCAGGACGATGACCGCCGACGAGACCTGGCCTTCGCTGCGGCTGACGCGGGTGGAGTCGACGAAGCCGCCGGCCTCCTTGACGATGGCCTCGATCTGCTCGCGCGCGGTGTCGTACGTGGTGACGACCAGATCGATGTGGCCGGTGCGAACGATCTTGCGGTTGTCGACGGGACCGGGCTGACCGCCGAGGGTGGGGCGAAGCTGCCCGTCGGGGCTGCGCGGCTCGGCCGAGAACTGCCTCGCGGGTTTGCCGGCCGGCGCATCGACGGTGACCTGGCGGCCGGCCTCGTCACGGTAATAGCTGGCCGGCTCCGGGGCGGCGCCGGCGGAGGCGGGTTTGCCTTCGTTGGCCTTGCACGCGCCGAACAGGACAGCGGCGAGCGCGGCGATGGCAGCGAGGCGGCGGAGGGAACGGGGACGACGAGATGAAGGATCGGGGTGGGGCATGTGCGATCGAACGCACCACCACGCGGGCAGAGTTGTCGCGATTTGTCAGCGCGTCGTCGTCGCCGATCTAGCTGATGACACGACGCATGATGCGACCGGCGGCGCGGGCGGCGACGGTGCGCGGCACCAGCCGGGTGGCCCACGCCGCGGCGCGATTGCCGGCGCCGGGAATGACCAGGGTGCGACGACCGATGCTGTCCAGGGCGAGCTTCACCACGGGCCCGACTTGCATCAGCTTGCCCGGGACCTTGGCCGGATCGACGCCGGTGTTCATGGGCCCCTCGGTGTCGGTGCCGCCGGGCGCCAGGGTCAACACGTCGACACCGTCGGTGCGCAGCTCGACGGCGAGGGCCTCGCCGAGCAGGAGATCGAAGCCCTTGCTGGCGCCGTAGGCGGCGCTCCACGGCAGGGCCTGGAAGCCACCCGTCGACGCCACGATCACCATCCCGCCACGGCCGCGCGCGACCAGGCGCCGGCCGAAGCCGTGGGCCAGCGCCAGCGGCGCCTGGCAGTTGACCTCGACCAGGCGGCGCAGCACCTCGGGATCGAGATCGACCAGGCGGCCCTTGAGGCCGACGCCGGCGTTGTTGACCAGGAGCCCGACGTCGAGATCGGCGACACCGTCGATGAGGGTGGCGGCGCCGTCCTCGTCGGCGAGGTCGCAGGGCTGGATGCGAACCTCGGTGCCGTGGGTGGCGAAGAGCTCGGCGCCCAGCGCCTCGAGCCTGTCGAGGCGGCGCGCCACCAGCACCACCGACAGGCCGCGCGCGGCTAGCTGGCGCGCAAATTCGGCGCCGATCCCTGAGGAGGCGCCGGTGACAACCGCCCACGGACCATACTTCGCCACGAACGACTCTCGCTGCGCCATACGCGGAGCGTATCCGATCGACGCAAGGCGCTGCGGTATCATCGGAGGGTGGACGACAACGCGCCCACCGAGACGCCGGCGACGGTGCCGATGGCGGTGCCGTCGCCGCTGGCTCCCGGCGAGGTGCTGGCCGGCCGCTACCGCGTCGGCCCCCTGCTCGGGCGCGGCGGCATGGGCGAGGGCTACGCGGTCCACGACCTCGATCTCGAGGAGGATGTCGCGCTCAAGCTCCTGCGCCACGAGCTGTCCAGCGACGCCGGCTACCGCAAGCGCCTGCGCAGCGAGGTGCGGCTAGCGCGGCGCGTGTCGCATCCCAACGTCTGCCGCGTCCATGATCTCGGCCAGCACGAACGCCACACCTTCGTCACCATGGCGCGCGTCCCCGGCAAGAGCCTGCGCCAGCTCCAGCGCGCCATCCGCGCCGGCGAGGCGCCGCCGCTCACGCTCGCGACCATCGTCGACATGCTGTCGCAGCTATGCGCCGCGCTCGGCGCCGCCCACACCGCCGGTGTGCTCCACCGCGACGTCAAGCCCGACAACATCATGGTCGACGAGGGCCGCGTGGTGCTCACCGACTTCGGCGTGGCCAGCGTGGCTGGCGAAGGCGACGGCATGGTGGTCGGCACGCCTGCCTACACCGCGCCCGAGCTACTGCGCGGCGAGAGCTGCGACGGCCGCGCCGACGTCTACTCGGCCGCGGTCGTCGCCTTCGAGCTCATCGCCGGGACCACGCCGTTCATAGTCCACTCGATGCGGCAGGCGGCGCGGCTCGCCCTCGATCGCGAGCCGGCGCCCCCGCTGCCGCCCACGCTCACCGAGGGCGCGCGGCTGGCCGCGCTCGATCGCGTGATCCACGCCGGACTGGCGTCGGAGGTGGCCGATCGGCTGCCCACGCCGGCGGCGCTGGCCGAAGCCCTTTCGGTGGCGATGCGCGAGACCGTCGAGACCGCCGGCGAGAGCGGCGCCATGCCCGCCACCCAGCTCACCGACGCCGCCACCGTCGGGCCGCAACGGCGGCGCGTCGAGCCGCGCGTGGCGACGGTGCTCACCTTCTTCACCGACGAGTCGACCGGGCCCGACACTCAGGCGGCGTCGGAGACCCTGGCCACCCCCGACGTCGTCACCGGCGACGCTCTCGAACACGCCGTCGTCGATCTGGGCGGGTGGCCGATCTCCATCGGCTCGGGCGCGGTCACCGCGCTGTTCGGGGTGCCCACCTCGCTCGGTGACGACGCCATGCGGGCGCTGCGCGCGGCCCAGCGGTTGCTCACCACCCACCGACGCGGGCGCGCCGGTATCGACACCCGGCGCGTGATGGTGCGTCCCGACGGCAGCGGGCACGCGCTGGCCGGCGTGCCGCGCGACGTGGCCCGCACCGCCGACGCGCTGGCGTTCGCCGCGACAGCCGGCCAGGTGTGGATGTCGGCAGCGGCGTCGCGTCAGGTCGCCGGTCACGTCGCCGTCGCGCCGGCGGGCGAGGCCGGCGGCGTGCGC
>SXGT01074892.1_pt1 | contig 10496 bp, 10 predicted proteins | sample 3176221 | NCBI WGS metagenome assembly SXGT01 (sample SAMN11356862, study PRJNA531348) | freshwater metagenome | isolation source: freshwater sample F1-120 | place: China: Fuxian Lake, Yuxi | collected 2017-12-25
CATCGACGCCGCAGGAGTCCAGGGTGCAGGCGTTGCCGTCGGCGCACACCACCGCCTTGCCGATGCAGGTGCCGCCGCCGCAAGTGTCGAGGGTGGTGCAGACGTTGTCGTCGGAAGGTCCTGTGATGATCCTCGACGTTCGTGGTGGGCGCGCAGCGATGCGCGCCCACCACGGCGGATGCGTGCGTGGCGATCGTGGGCAGGCCACCGTCGAGTTGGCGCTCGTCCTCCCGTTGTTGATCGTGCTGATGCTGCTCCTCATGCAGCTTGGCTTTGTCGCGCGCGACTTCGTGCGCGTCGCCCATGCGAGTCGCGAGGCCGCGCGGGCTGCGTCGGTCGATCCGAGCGACGACCGTGTGCGCGAAGTCGTGCGGCACCTACTCGGCGAGGCCGCGGTCGATGTCGAGCGCGCCGGCGGGATCGGCGAGCCGGTAACCGCGAGCGTGCAGTACGTGTCCCGCACGGAGGTGCCGATCATCGGAGCCTTGTTGCCCGACATCACGATCGACGACTCCACGACGATGGCTGCGGAGCAGGAATGAGCAGTCCGACCCTTCGAGCCGACCGTGGCTCCGTCACGGTGCTCTCGACGATCCTGTTGGTGATGGCGTTGGCGCTCGCCTACGGCATCGTTCGGGTGGGGGCGGCGGCGGCGCTGCGGACTCGAGCCGAGAACGCCGCGGACGCAGCTGCGCTGGCGGCGGCGGATCAGCTTGCGCTCGGTCATGGCGGCGCCCAGGCGCGGGTCGCAGCCGAGGAGATCGCTCGTTCGAATGGTGCCCGCCTGTTGGTGTGCGATTGCGACGGTATGGCCGCCGAGGTCGTGGTGGAACTGATCGACGGTGTGCCACTCGTCGGGTTCCCCGATATCCAGGCGCGAGCGCGGGCCGAGGTGGGTTGGGGCCGGATTTCACCGGGCCGCCAAGATTCGGGGGTGTAGTGGGCGCAAGGTGACGATTGCTGGAAGACTGTCGGCATGACACGATTTCGTTCGCTCGCGTTGACGGCGGCCGTCATCGTTGGGGGTGTCGTCGGCGCTCCCGCAGTCGGTGCTGCAGGCTCGACGCCGCTGTCGACCGGCCTGAACGCCGATGGGCAGCTCGGCAACGGCACGGTCGTGTCGCGAACGACGCCTGCGAATCTGGTCGGTCTTCCACCCATCGTCGCAATTGCGTCAGGTCGTGAGCACGCGTACGGCCTCGACGAGAACGGTCGAGTGTGGGCATGGGGCGACAACTCCCGTGGCGCGGTCGGCGACGGGACCAACACCGATCGACCTACGCCGGTCCAGTTGGCGCTCACCAACGTGGTCGAAGTCGAAGCCGGTCACTATCACGGCATCGCCCGGCGTTCCGATGGCAGCGTCTGGACGTGGGGCTACGGCGCCATTGGCCAACTCGGGCTCGGGAATCTGAGCAACCAGACTTCACCACAACCGGTACCGGGCCTGGCGAACGTCATCGCCGTCGCCGCAGGACGCGATATGAGCTACGCGTTGCTCGCCGACGGCACGATGATGGGCTGGGGCAACAACACATTCGGTGAGGTCGGCGACGGCACCACGATCCGGCGATCGAGCCCGGTTGCGGTGATCGGGCTGACCTCGGTGGCCGAGATGGCGGGCGGGCGAAACCACGCGCTGGTTCGCAGAACCGACGGGTCGCTGTGGGGCTGGGGTGCCAACGACTTCGGCCAGCTCGGTCTCGGAACCACGACGTCGCGGTCGACGCCGGTCCAGGTGATCGCCGCAGGCGTCCGTCATGTCGACACCGGCGCCGAACACAGCGTGGTGGCGATGACCGACGGGTCGGTGCGGACGTTTGGGCGGGGTTGGCGCGGGCAACTCGGACTCGGGAACACGGCGATGCAGACGTTGCCGCAGACAGTCTCTGGGCTCACGGGGATCGTCGAGGTCGGAGATGGTCGCGACCAGTCGTTTGCGATCAACGCGGCCGGCGCGGTGTGGGCGTGGGGCTACAACGACTTCGGTCAACTCGGCGACGGCACAACGACTCAGCGGAACGCACCCGTGTCGTTGGCGCTCACGGGCATCGCGTCCGCCCAAGGTGGGCGTGGGATGACGATCTTCCTGCCGACGCCGGGAGACCCGCCCCCGCCGCCTGACCCGACGATCCTGCGAGAGTGGGACTTCACGAACGGGCTCACCGGCTGGACCTCGGTGTCGGGATTCACCGTTGACAACGCGCTCGGATCACCCACCGACGAGCCGCCGAGCGGACGGGTTTCGGTGAACAACGCGATTGGTCAGGCCCGTCTCGCGATCGGTTCTTCGCCGGCCGCGGCGTGCGCGTCCGTCGACGTGCGCATCGAGTCGGTTGGCGGCACCACTCGCCCCGCGTTGATGAAACTTCGCACCGCGGCGAGCGCTTCGGTGGCTCGGTTGCAGATCGACACGAGTCGTCGGCTGTATGTGCGCAACGACGTCACCGGTGCGACGCTGACAACGACCGCGATCTTGCCTTTGTCGACGTGGACGCGAGTCCGGCTCTGTATTGCGGTCGGAACCGCGGGTCTCATTCGCGTCGAGGTCGGCGGCGTTCAGGTCGGGTCATGGAACGTCAACACCGGAACGGCCAATCTGACGACGGTTCAGCTCGGTGACAACGACGCAAGGACGATCACCGCGAACTGGGATGCGCTCGTCGTGACATCGGGAACGACCTGACATCCGCGCTCGGCCCCGACGGCAACCAGCGGTCACGCCCCCAAGATGCGCAAGAGGGCGATCGCGCCTGACTTGTCGAGGTATTCGTTCCAGTTTCCGCACTTGGGAGACTGGATGCACGACGGACAGCCATCGTCGCATTCGCACGCATCGATGAGCGCGAGCGTCGCCGCGACGTGCTCGACGCGGGCGGCAAAGGCGAGTTCTGCAATTCCTGCGCCGCCGGGATAGCCGTCGTAGACGAAGATCGTGGGCTCGCCGGACTGGGGGTGTGACGCCATCGAAACACCACCGACGTCCCACCGATCGCAGATGGTGAACAACGGGAGCATGCCAATGAGGCCGTGCTCGGCCGCGTGGACCGAACCGAGGAGTTGCGCCGGCTCGATCCCGCCGCGGATGAGCGCAGGGAGCGGCACCGTGTACCAACAGGCGCGCGTGTGCAGCACACGTTCATCGAGTTCGAGTGACACCGTCTCGATGACGCGGCCGTTGCTGATATGGCGTCGTTGATAGCCCGTGACCTGTGACGCGACCGCCACGGCGCCGACGTGCACAGTCGCCGGACCGATCCGAACCGACTCGTCGACCGAGACGATCGCGATGTCGGTGTTGCTGCGAGCTTGGGTGTACTCGTCGAGGTCGTCGGCTGGTCGCGCCAACGCGATGCCGTCTCGCTCGACGAGCCGCTCGACGCGATACTGCCGACCGAGGTGCAGGTAGATCGCACCTTCGTGCGCGACCGAGTGGGCTCGACCGCCGTCGACCGTTCCGATGACCTCGCCATCATCGCTGTCGATGAGTCGCACTTCGTCGTTGTTTCCGCTCCGCAGGTTGACCCGAGGGGCGGGAGGCTCACGCCCAGCCCAGTAGATCTTCCCGCCTCGCGGCTTCGCGAGGTCGTCGCGGACCAAGCCGGCGACCACCTCATCGAGTCGGTCGCCGAAGTACTGCTCGTCGTCGGTCGTGAGCGGAAGTTCGTGGGCCGCGCACGCGATCTGCGCACGCGCAACGAACGGGTTGTCGGGGTTGACGACGACGCGTTCGGCGGTGCGAGTGATGATCTCGTCGGGGTGGAGTAGATACCAACGATCGAGTTGGTCATCGCCGATCACGAGCACCGCTGCTGCCCGTTGACCGGACCGTCCTGCTCGGCCGATCTGTTGCCAGAAGGACGCGAGCGTCCCAGGAAATCCGTTCAACACGATGGCGTCGAGCCCGCCGATGTCGATGCCGAGCTCGAGTGCATTCGTTGCGGCGATGCCGAGGAGATCGCGATCGACCAAACGTTGTTCGATCGCGCGTCGCTCTTTCGGGAGGTACCCGGCGCGGTACGACGTCACCCGTTCGGCGAGTGATGGGTCCGGCCCCTCGGTCAGCGCTCGACGAGCACTTTGCGCCACGAGTTCGGCGCCTTTGCGGCTGCGCGTGAACGCGAGCGTTTGATGGCCGGCCGCGACGAAGTCGGCGAGGAGCGCGCCGCACTCGACGTTGGCCGACGCGCGAACCTCGCCTGGCGAATCCGCGAGCGGACGCTCCCAGAGCGCGATGGATCGCGCAGCACGCGGAGATCCGTCGTTGTCAACCGCGATGACGTCGAGGCCGCAAAGCGCCGACGCCAACTCCGCAGGGTTCCCAATCGTGGCGCTCGAGAAACAGAACACCGGGTTCGAGCCATAGTGCGCGCACAGCCGTCGGAGTCGACGGAGCAAGAGCGCGACATGGCTTCCGAAGATCCCGCGAAGCGAGTGCAGCTCATCGACGATGACGATCTCGAGCCGCATCAGGAATGTCGCCCACCGCTGGTGGGCAGGAAGGATCCCGACGTGGAGCATGTCGGGGTTCGTGAACACCACATTGGCGTTTCTTCGTGCCCAGGCTCGATCACGATCGGGCGTGTCGCCGTCGTAGGTGACGGCATGCAGCCCAGGCACGAGCCACGATCGCAGCGAGCGCAACTGGTCTTGTGCGAGTGCCTTGGTGGGAAACAGCGCAAGCGCGGTTGCGGGTCGTTGGTCCAGCACGGCTTCGATGATCGGAGTCTGGTAGCAGAGCGATTTCCCTGAGGCCGTCCCCGTAGCGATCACGACCGATTCCCGGCAGCGGAGGCGATCGATCGCCTCCGCCTGATGCACGAACAACTCGCGGATACCACGAGTTCGGAGCCGTTCGAGCACAGCATCGTGGAGCGGAGCGGTTGTCTCGGCGAATCGAGCAGGCTGTTCCGCAACCGTCCGAATGTGTCGCGCCCGTGCGAGGCCGTGCGGATGGGCGCAGAGGTCGTGCAGGGTGTCGACGGCGTCCAAGGCGTTCAGGTCGTGGTCCGCATCGATGCGTATCTCGGACTCATCGACCGGTCGGATTGTCCGGTGTGCCAGCGTTGTGCGACTGCAGCACCCCGTCGTCGACGAAGTCGGCGAACAGGGACTCGGCGCCGTCGCCGAGCCGGAGGCAATCGCCGCCCGAGGTCGGGATGGCGACGTTCTTGATCTTCGTCGGGTCGACGTCGAACGCCGCTTGGCCGATTCGGAACAAGTCGGAGAGCTTCCCACCGTGGATCTTGGCGTGGCGTTGCAAGAGCGCGAGCAACTCGAATCGCTGTGCCGGCGAGGTGTAGTCGGTGCGGAGCTTCGAGAAGCCGGCGATCATCAGGTAGCCCTGGTTCCAGGTGCGCTGGATGTCACCGGGGCCGAAGTCATGACGATCACGTGAGAACTCGAGCGCTTGCCGACCGCCCATGTGAATGACCCCGGGCGAGAAGTACGCACCCGAGTAGCGATCGCTCATCTCGAACGGCACGTTGACGTCGAAACCGCCGACGCCGTCGACGATGCTCTCGAATCCGGCGAAGTCGACCGACACGGCGTGACTGATCGGTGCGCCGGTCAGGTCGGCGAGCACTTCGCCCGCGAGCTTCGGTCCGCCTTCGGAGTGCGCGTTGTTGATCTTGCTCGTGCCGCGTCCTGGCACCTGGGCGCAGGTGTCGCGGGGCACGTTGATGATGGTTCCTTCGCCGAGTATCGGATTGAGCGCGACGACGTGCATCGCGTCACCGCGTGCACCTCCCAGCCCAGGCCGATAGTCGCTCCCGATGAGTGCGACGAAGACGACGCCATCGGGCTGTCCCGCGAACGACGCGTGATCGAGGCGGACGATGTCGATCGCCGTGCGCCCGCTGACCAAGGGGACGTTGACACCGTTGATCCACGCGCCGACCAGAGCGACGGTCCCCAGGACGAAGCCCGCGATGGCGCGAATGCAGTGGCGGATCCACCGGCCGGTCACGGTGCGACCTGCGCGGTGGTGGTCGTCTCGGTGGTGCCGTCGTCTCGGACCACGATCATCTCGTAGCCGACGACCTTCCATCCGTCGAGGTACGAAAGGACGAGTTCACCGAAGTGATGCAGTTCGAGCCGACCTTCTGCGGTGTCGAGTTCGGCTTCGAAATCGATGCGGGCACTCACCAAGGGGATCGAACCGAATCCCTCGGTGAGCCCGACGAGATCGACCGGCGCCAGCTTCACCGTGGCGCCCTCGACCTCGGGGAGCCCTTCGGTCGTCACGACGCCGCGATCATGCGCACCGTCGGCCAAGCGCGCCGCTGCGGCCAGTCCGACCAATCCCTTGGGGTCGAACGCCTCACCGCGCAGCGGGTCGACTAGGGCTCGGGTCACGTACCGATCGACGGAGGTGAGGACGTCGGCGGAGACGTCGGCGGCGAGCGGCGGCGGGTCGGCGTGGTTCGCGCCCGGGCCTCGCAGCTCCGTGGCGCCGAGGGTGACGTCGACGTCGACGGGCCCGGCAGTTGTGGTGGTCTGACCGGCGGTCGAGTCTGCGCCACTCGTCATCGGATCGGCCTTTTGGCCGCCGCTGCACGCAGCGAACGCGACGGTGGCCATGACGGTGACCACGATGGCGACGGCGCGACGAAACAGGCGTTGCGAATGCATTCCCTGCAGCATGCCACTCGAGGTCGGCGCTACCGTGTCATTCCTGGTCAGCGGATTGCTGACGCACCCGGAACGGAAGGATCCGTCGTGGCGCTTCGCCGGTTCGTCCACAAGATCACCAAGACCACCGCCGAGATCGATCGCGAGAAGCTCGGGGCGTTCTGTGAGTCGTGCGCGGCAACGCCGATCGGAGAACTCGAGCTTCGCAAAGTCGGGCGCACCGTCGGAGAGATCCGAAGCGTGCGGATCGTTCCGCGTGCCGGTGCCGCCGCGGTCGAAGCAACCGTGACCGACGGGGACGATTCGATCATCGCGGTGTTCCTTGGTCGTCGCCGCGTCGGTGGGATTTCGACAGGGCGACGACTCGAGATCGAGGGCATGGTCGCGCGCGATGGCAACCGCAAGTTGATGTTCAACCCCATCTACGAACTGCGGTGATCAACTGCCAGTGAGAATACGACGCACGTCGTCTTCGGAGTCGGGAGTGACCATCGCGAGCACCTCGTCGCCGGGTTCGAACACGGTGTCGCCGCGGGGCATGACGACGTGTTCGTCGCGAACGACCGCCACGAATGTCGCGTCGCGCGGGATGTCGAGGTCCTTGATGGCGTGGTCGATGACGGGGCTGTCGTCGGCGAGCGTCACCTCGACGAGTCGAGCGTTGCCGCCTTCGAACGACAACAACCGGACGAGCCGCCCAACCGAAACCGCTTCTTCGACCAGTGCGGTCACGAGATGGGGCGTCGACACTGCTACGTCGACGCCCCAGTTCTCGTTGAACAGCCACTCGTTCTTCGGGTGATTGACCCGGGCGATCACCCGCGGCACCGCGAACTCTTGTTTGGCGAGCAACGCGAAGACGAGGTTGTCCTCGTCGTCACCCGTCGCCGCGACTGCAACTTCGCAGCCCTCCAAATCGGCTGAGCGGAGCGAGTTGACCTCACAGGCGTCGGCGATGTGCCACTGCACGGCGTTCGCGGTCTCGGCGCGTTCGGCTACAGCTGGGTTCTGCTCGATCAACAGCACCTCGTGTCCTGCGTTGCTGAGGTCGTCGGCAATGAACAGGCCAACGTTGCCAGCACCAGCGATCGCGATACGCATCAGTGACCTCCTGGGTGCTCGAGTCGGGCTTGCAGCTCTCCGAGCGCCTCGATGGCGCACATGAAGTAGAGGAGATCGCCCTCCTGGCCGATGACGTCGCTGTTCGGAATCAGACCCTCGCCGAAGCGGCTGATGGCAGTGAGCCAGAATTGGCCGGGCTCTTCGACCTCGGAGAGCGGACGACCGACTGCGCCGACTGGAATGGACCGCTCGACCAGGCAGACCTTGCCGGACGGGTCGATCCATTCGTGGGGGGTCTCGCTCGGGAGCAGGCGCCGCATGACCTGGTCGGTGGTCCACGCGACGGTGGCGACCGTCGGGATGCCCAGACGTTGGTAGATCAGCGCTCGTCGAGGGTCGTAGATGCGAGCGACCACTCGTTCGACGCCGAACGTCTCGCGTGCGATTCGAGCGCAGAGAATATTGGTGTTGTCGCCGTTGCTCACGGCGGCAAACGCGCCGGCCTCGGCGATTCCGGCCTCGGCAAGGTGATCTCGGTCGAATCCGAACCCGACCACCTTCCGGCCGGTGAACCCTTCGTGGAGCCGTCCGAACGCCCGCGCGTTCTTGTCGACGACGGCCACGGTGTGGCCCAGCAGTTCGAGGTTCGCGGCCAGTTCGCTCCCGACCCGCCCGCAACCCACGACGACGACGTGCACGTTGATCTCCCTCGGTCGATCCGGCCGGATGTTATGACTGCGGGGCGAGCCGCTCGGAACGGGGTCCTACGCCGGGCGGTCCATCGATGGCAAGCTTTCGGGCCGCGCCTGCCCCGGAGAATCGATGCTCGACACCGCGAAACGATTGCTGGTCGGCCGCCCTCTGTCGAGCGCCGATCTCGAGCACCAACGTATCGGGATCCTGATTGGGCTCGCGGTCTTCTCGTCGGATGCGATCTCGTCGACCGCCTACGCGACGGAAGAAATCCTGTTCGTGACCGCCGGATCTCCGAGCAGCCTCGCGGTCGGGCTTTCGAAGCTCGTCCCCATCGCGATCGCGGTCGCGATCTTGCTCGTCGTCGTCGTGTCGAGTTACGTGCGCACGATATATGCCTACCCAACGGGAGGCGGTAGTTACATCGTGAGCCGCGACAACCTGGGTCGGCAGCCGTCACTCGTTGCCGGGGCGTCGATCCTGATCGACTACGTCTTGACCGTCGCGGTGTCGATCTCGGCAGGAGTCGCGGCCGTGATCTCGATTCCGGCATTTGCCGACCTGAAGGACTACCGGGTTCCGATGTGCCTCGGTGCGATCGCGTTGATCACGGTCGTCAACCTCCGCGGCATCAAAGAATCAGGGAAGATCTTCGCGCTACCTACCTACGTGTACATCGCGTTCTTCTCCGCGTTGCTCGGGTTCGGTCTGACCAAGAGCTTCTTCGGTTGGTTCGGCGGGATCGACCCCATCGAGTTCGATCCCGAACTAGCGCACGACATCAAGGAGACGGGTGGCGGACTCGGGCTGGTTGCCCTCGCTCGAGGGTTCTCGTCGGGTGCCGTCGCGCTCACGGGTACCGAGGCAATCGCTGACGGCGTTCCCGCGTTTCGTCGGCCGGCCCCGCGTCATGCGGCGATCACCCTGATCTCGATGGCCGTCGTGCTCGGCACGCTGTTCTTCGGCTCGGCCGTCCTCGCGCAGCGCCTGCACCCGATGCCGAGCCACGATCGCACCGTCATCGCCCAACTGGGGTTGCATGTCTTCGGCGACAACGCCGTGTTCTTCGCACTGCAGGTTGCAACCGCGGTCATCTTGTTGTTGGCGGCCAACACTGCTTACGCCGACTTCCCTCGGCTTTCGTCGATCATCGCCCGTGATGGGTTCTTGCCGCGCCAGTTCTCGAATCGAGGTGACCGACTCGTCTTCTCCAATGGCGTCGTGGTCCTCGCCTTCTTGGCCGCAGTCCTGATCGTCGTGTTCGGTGGCATCACGACCGCTCTGATTCCGCTCTATGCCGTCGGGGTGTTCACCTCGTTCACGCTCAGCCAGGCCGGCATGGTCGTCCACCAACGTCGCGAGGCGGGGGGTCGGTGGACGCCCGGCGCGTGCACGAGCGCAGTCGGCGCCTCGGTCACGGGGTTCGTTGCCATGATCGTCGTCGTGTCGAAGTTCGGACAGGGTGCGTGGGTACCCGCCGTCGTGGTGCCGCTGATCGTGTTGCTGTTCACCCTCGTGAAAAGGCACTACGAGGCCTTGCGCGCGGAGCTCGCGGTTCCCGAGGATTATCGACCACCGCGAATGAATCACACCGTCGTCGTGTTGGTCAGCAGCGTGCATCGAGGAACGCTTCACGCATTGGCCTACGCGAAGTCGCTCGCACCGAACCGACTCCTCGCCGTCACCGTCGTGTCCGACGCCGACGAGGAAGACCGGATCGCCGAGCAGTGGGCGCGGTTCCGCATCGACATTCCGCTCGAGATCGTGCACTCGCCCTACCGCGAGTTGTCTCGACCCGTACTCCAGTTCGTGGATGAACTCGACACGGCGTACGACAACGACATCGTCACGGTCGTGTTGCCGGAGTTCGTCGTCAGTCGTTGGTGGGAACACCTGTTGCACAACCAAACGGCTTTGCTGCTCAAAGGTCGGTTGCTGTTCCGGAAGAACACCGTCGTAACCTCGGTGCCCTATCACTTCCGAAACTAGAAGGCGCTTGCGTTGCTCGACACGCTGAAACGGCTCATGGTGGGTCGCCCCATCGCCTCGTCGGAGGCGGATCACCAGCGGCTCAACAAGCCGATCGCGCTGGCGGTCTTCTCCTC
>SXGT01160986.1_pt1 | contig 10496 bp, 9 predicted proteins | sample 3176221 | NCBI WGS metagenome assembly SXGT01 (sample SAMN11356862, study PRJNA531348) | freshwater metagenome | isolation source: freshwater sample F1-120 | place: China: Fuxian Lake, Yuxi | collected 2017-12-25
ATGGGCTCCATCAGGGTCATGGGCGCCATTTAGGGGTTAAAGAGGGAAAATTCGAGGCTGCGGCCAAAGGAAAGGGCCGCGCCCTTGCGGACACGGCCCTGAAACCTTCGGAGAAACCCGCGACTACTGACGGTAATGCTTGATGCGCGTGGTGCGCAGGCCCTGCATGCCCCATTTGTCGATAGCCTTCTGCCAGGCGCCGAATTCCTCGGCGGTCAGGCGATAGCGCTCCAGCGCCTCCTCGATCGTCAGCAGCCCGCCGAGCACGGCGGCCACCACCTCGGCCTTGCGCCGGATAACCCAGCGGTCGGTGTTCGGGGGCGGCAGGTCGGAGAGAGTCAGCGGCGTGCCCGTGGGGCCCACCACATACCGCTCTCCGCGGCTGTTAAGACGCTGTTCCTTCAACATGGGCTTATGCCTCGTACGTCACCATCACGATCATGAGCATACGCGGCAGCCCTGAAAGGCCGCTTAAGCGCCTTGGTGAACGGAAGGATAAAATCCGCCGTTTCCGGGTGGATTCCACCCCAAATGCTTAGGCTATGATTCATTGACTCTAACGATTACTTGCCCGCGTATCAGCGTTTGATCATCAGCAGCTCTTCCAGCATCTGGTCTGCGGTGGTGATGATCTTCGACGAGGCGGAGTAGGCGCGCTGGGTCGTGATCAGGCCGGTGAACTCGGTGGACAGGTCCACGGTGGAGGCTTCCAGCTGCGAGGCGCCGATGAAGCCCGCCCCGCCCGAGCCGGGGGTCTTGAGGTTGTAGGTGCCGCTGGCCTGGCTGACGGAATAGGCGTTTCCGTTCACCGCATGCAGACTGTCGGGGCTTGGGACGGTGGCGAGGGCCACCTGGGCGATGCGGCGCATGACCCCGTTGTCGAAGATGGCGGTGACCGAGCCTTCGTCGTCGATCTGGATGTCGGTCAGGTTGCCGAACGCCGTGCCGTTGGTCAGGGTCGCCTGCACCACCGAAGCGCTGTCGTACTGGGTCAGCCCGCCCGCCGAGGCGTTCAGGTCGAAGGTGACAGTCTGGTCGTCGATGCCCAGGCCGTCGGCCCAGCGGAACTCGCCGGCGGCGGGCGCGCCGCCGTCGGAGGCGCCGAACTCCAGGCTGGCGTTCTCGGGATCGTCGAACAGGGCGGCGGCGCCCAGGGCCTGCATGGCCGGCACGTCGAGACGGCCGTCCTGGGTGAAGGCGACGATGCCGGAGCGCAGCTGGCCGTTGTTCAAGCCGGCGCCGGTGACCACGTCACCCTCGGGGATGGCGCGGATCTCGGCGTACCACTGGTTGGGGGTGTCGCTCTTGAGGAAGGACACCGCCAGGGTGCGCTGACCGCCCTTGGAATCCGACACCGGAATGGTCAGCTCGAAGTCCGGCTTCACGCCGGTTCCCGCTTCCGGATCCCACATGGCCATGGAATTGGTGGCCGGATCATAGGCGTTTGCGCCCACCGGCACCGCGACCGCCGCCAGCGCCTCGGCCGACACATCTTGGCTGGAGCGCAGGTTGGCGTTCAGCTGCACCCGCGTGGTGGCCTCGGCGGTGCCGCCGACGGTGCCCACATTGATGGAGCGCAGACGGTTCAGATCCGACGGATCCGTATTGACGTTGCCTTCGGTGTCCACCGGCCAGCCCTGCAGATAAAGCCCGGCCGTGTTCTTCAGATAGCCCATCTCGTCCACGCGGAACGCGCCGGCGCGGGTGAACAGTCGGGTGTCGGCGGGCGTCAGGCCCTCGGCCTGCTCGGTCACCACGAAAAAGCCCGAGCCTGAAATGCCCAGGTCGGTGGAGGAGCTGGTGCGCTGCAGCTGGCCCGCCTGGCTGATGAAGTTGCGGGTATTGGCCATGACGCCGCCCGCGGAATAGCCGGCGCCCTGGTTCTGGGCGTTGACCATGGTCTGGAACTCGCCCTGGGTCCGCTTGTAGCCAATGGTGTTCACATTGGCGATGTTCTGGGAGATGGCGGACAGGGCGGCCGAGTTGGCGGCGAGGCCCGAAACGCCGGCGAGAAGCGCGCTGTTGATGCTCATGGTGAAACTCCTGAAAGGAAAACTTTGAACGGGGTCAGTTGAAAGGGTTCAGGGCCGAGGCGATGGAGGCCATGACGCTCTCCTCGTCCTCGGGTGGAAGCTGCGCCTGGGCCTGTTCCTCCAGGGCGATGACATTGCTCAGGGGCACGACCGAGCGGCCGATGGTCAGGTAGGGCTGGCCGTCGTACATCTCGACGCCGCTGACCCGGCCGCGGATCAGGACCTGGGAGTCCACCGCCGTGCCGCCCGCCGAGGCGGCGGTCACGCGCAGGGTGTAGACGCCGCCGTCCTGGACCTGGCCGCCGCCGGCGGTCTGGCCGTTCCAGGTGAAGTCGTGGACGCCTTCGGCGGTCTGGTCGGCCTGGCCGGTCCAGACCACGTCGCCGTTGCCATTCAGCACCTCCATGGTGACTTCCGCAGCGTCTGACGCCAGTTCGTAGCTCCAGGTGGCCTCGCCGTCCTGATACTTCACCGCCTCCCAGGCGGCGGTGGCTTCGCGGCCGATATAGTTGGCCGCGCCCGCCATGCCCGACCCGCCGCTCTGTTCCAGCAGGGCGGTGAGCAGATCGTTGGTCAGCAGTTGCTGCTCCACCCCCGCCATCTGGGTCAGCTGTCCGGTGAACTCGTTGGAGTCCAGCGGCGACAGGGGGTCCTGATTCTTCAGCTGGGCGGTCAGAAGCTGCAGAAAGGTCTCGAAGTTCGAGGCCAGCATCTGGCTGCCGGCGTTCATCCGGTTGCCGGCCTGGGTTGTGGAAATGGCGTCAACCATGGGTCAGACTTTCATGTCGACGCCCTCGGGCGTCAGGCTGAGGGCGGTCCAGCGCGGGGGCGCGGAAAGGGTGTCGGCGGCGTCGACGAGCTGTCCGGCGCCGGTGAAGGCGCGGCCACGCTGGTCAAAGGGCTGGTCGCGGCGGCCGCCGTCACGTTCGGCGAACTCCAGCGATCCCTCGGCCATCTGGAATCCGGCGGCCTCCAGCTGGCGACGCAGCTCGTCGGCCCGGCCGCGCAGCTCGGCGGCGGCGGCGGGATTGTCGAAGGCCAGGCGCGCGGTCAGCTGACCGTCAGAGTCCACCTCCATGCGTACGTCGACCCGACCCAGATCCTCGGGCGTCAGCACCATATCAAAGCGGGTGGATCGGGCTTCCAGCCGCCGCACGATCTGGGCGGACAGCATGGCGGTGGTCTCGGCGCTCGCCCGGGACAGGGTGCTGGGCAGATGCTCGCGGACGGAGGCCGCGCTCTGCGCATCGACGGCGCGGGTCGGCTCGGGAGCGGCTTCCCCGTCAGGCGTCGCCGGCTCAACGGTGATGGGCGCGATCTCCGCTCGGGCCTCCATAGGCGCGGTCCCCGGACCCGGCGCAGGAGTCGTCGTGACGGCGGTATTGGTCGGGGCCGGCGCGGCGACGGAAGGCCGGGGCGCGTCTGCGGACTCCGCCGCAGAGAACAGGCTGATGCGGCTGTCGCCCTCACGGCGCTCGCCGCGTCGTTCTGCCTGGGCCGGGTCGGGGCGCGGCGGCTGGGCCAATCGTCCCGCTTCGGGCGAGACGACGACCGTCGCCGCCTGCTGGCCGGCGGCGCGCGCGGCTTCGGTTGCGGCGCGGGCGTCGGTGACAACTGTGGTCCGAGCCGCTTCCGCCGCCGTCCCTTCAGGCGCCGCATCGGGCGTCGGTGGGGCGGCGCCGCCGGCGGACTGAGATGCGGGCGACGCTTGTGTGGGCTGGGCGGTCTGGTTGACCTGGACGGTCTGGGCGCCCTGTGGGGCGGAGACCTGGAAGCCGGATCCGGCTTCGGCGCGCGCCGAAGCGGCGGCTGGGGGCTGATCGCTCGCCGATTGGGGGTCGCCTTCGGCGGAGAGCGCCGGAGACGCGGTCGGTTCGGCCTCGGGCGAGACCGGAGGAGAAGCGGGCGCCGGAGCCGAAGCCGCGCCGGCAGGTTGTGCAGTGAGGGTCTGCGGGGGCCGCGGAGGCGTAGGGGTCGCGGTGATCAGCCCGGCTGGCGCCGGCCCGCCGTCATCACCCGCGCCGGCCTCGGAGCCTTCACCGCTCTGTTCGCCCTCGTCGCTGTTCGCAGCAGCCTCGTCCGAAGCGACAAACGTGTTGGCCCCATTGAAGCGGAATGGCGTCAGGGACATGCCCGCGCTGGCCGCCGTCGAAGCCGCCGCCGCCTCGCCCGTCGCCTCACCCGTCGGCGCCATGATGGCCAGCAGGCCCGCGAAGGCGCCGTCCGCCTGACCGCCAGACTGACCGGACCCGGACGCACCGGCGCCGCTGCCCGGAACAGGGGCGTTCAGCATGGCGAACAGATCGAGTGCGGACATGGACCGGGCGGGCCTTGAGGCTTGGGGATGAGACGGCGCGTGCTGCGCCCGGAATTTCACGTCGAGGTCACAAGCAACGGCCGCGCCACAAGGCTTGATCGACATCAAGGCTCTGAAATTAAAACAGAAAGCTGGCGTTCATCGCAGGCGACCGGGCGGCGCCCGAGGCGCTTTTTGCCGTGCCGGGCGACCTTTCTTGCCCGGCGCCCCCGACGCTCTGCGGACTGGCCCGTCCCTTGCGCCGTGGTCAGCGCGGCCGACCGTCGCGAATTGAGAATGTCATGACGATCAATGACTTGAGCAAATTCGAACTGGACAACGCCGGGCAAAAAGCGCCCGGGCGCCAGCAGGCTTTGCCGGGTCACGGTGCTGAAAGCGTGCGCGCATGTCCCTGAACCTGATCATGAACACCGCCACCTCGGGCCTGATGACGGCCCAGGGTCAGCTGCGGGTGGTTTCGGACAACGTCGCCAACGTCAACACGCCCGGCTATGTGCGCAAGGTGGCCGAACAGCGGGCCATGACCACCCAGGGCATGGGCGCCGGGGTCGAGATCGCGCGGGTGCGCCTGGCCACCGACCGCTTCCTTCAGGCCGCCAGCTTCAACGCCGGCGCCGAGGCCGCACGCCAGGGCGTGCGCTATGAACTGTTCGACCGCATCCAGAATCTGTTCGGCGATCCCAGCGGCGGGACCGACTTCTTCAGCCAGGTCGACGAGATGTTCTCGGCCTTCGCCGTGGCGGCGGAGGATCCGATCTCCTCGCCTCGCAGGCAGGAGGCCCTGTTCCGCGCCCAGTCCCTGTTCGACGAAGCGTCGCGGATCCAGACCCAGATCCAGGCGGTGCGCGAAGACGCGGACGGCCGCATCCAGAGCGCGGTGGACGGCGCCAATCTGCTGGTGGAGCAGATCGAGGCCCTGAACGTCGAAATCTCGCGAGCCTCGGTCAGCGGGGCCGACGCCTCGGGCGCGGAAAGCGCCCAGGCCAAGCTGATCGGCGAGCTGTCCGAACTGATGGACGTGCGCGTCAGCGTCCGCACCCAGGGGGGCGTCAGCGTGCGCACCTCCGCCGGCGTGCAGCTGGCCGGCGATGGGTACGCCACCCTGGAGTACCAGCGGGCGGGCGCGGTCAACAGCGAGAGCGCCTTTTCCGAGATCTGGATCACCGAGCCGCGCGGGACCAAGCGGTCCCTGGCCGAAAACATCACCTCCGGCGAGATCAAGGGGCTGCTGGAGCTGCGCAATGTGGACGCCCCGGCCGCCGCCGACCGCTTGGCCGAACTGGTCACGCGGGTGGCCGACGAACTGAACCGCGCCCACAACGCCAACAGCGCCGTGCCGGCCCCCGCGACCCTGACCGGCCGCAACGTGGGCCAGTCGTTCGAGAACGCCATCGCGGGCTTCACCGGAACCACCAACATCGCCGTGGTGGATGCGGGCGGCGTCATCCAGAACCAGGTCGAGATCGTCTTCTCGGGCGGGACCATGACGGTGAACGGCGCCGCGGCGACCCCGGCCACCTTCCTGACCGTGCTGAACGCCGAACTGGGCGGCGCAGCCACGGCCAGTTTCTCGGGCGGCGTCCTGAGCCTTGCGGCGGGGGGCGCCAACGGCGTGGTTGTGGCGGACGACCCGGCCAGTCCGTCCAGCAAGACCGGACGCGGCTTCTCGCACTTCTTCGGGCTGAACGATCTGGTCTCCACTGATCGCCCCGCGCTGTATGACACGGGGCTGACGGGCACGTCGGCGCACGGTTTCACGGCGGGCGAAACCCTGAAGTTCCGCTTCACCGGCGATACAGGCGCGAAGCTGCGCGACATCGAGGTGGCGATCCCGGCGGGCGGGACGGTGGACGACCTGCTGGCGGCGCTGAACGATCCCAACACGGGCGTGGGCTATTTCGGGGGCTTCTCTCTGGATGCGTCAGGCGCCCTGACCTTCAACGCCACGCGCACGCCGGCGCCGCAGCTGTCGGTGCTGGAGGACCGCACAACCCAGGTTCCTTCGGGCGTTTCCCTGACCGAACTGTTCGGCATCGGCGGGGCGCGGGCGTCGCGGGCGGATGGATTCTCGATCCGCGCCGACGTCCGCCAAAGTCCGGCGCGACTGGCCCTGGCGCAGCTGGATCTGAACGCCGCGCCGGGCGCCAAGGCCCTGTCCTCCGGCGACGGGCGCGGCGCCCTGTTGCTCGCGGACGCCGGTCAGAAGGCGGCGGCCTTCCAGGCGGCCGGCGGCGCTTCCGGCGGTCCCATATCGATCGCGCGTTACGCCTCGGAAATGGCGGGCGACATCGGGGCCAAGGCCTCCATCGCCAAGAACCGGCAGGAGGCCGCCGAAGGTCTCTTCAACGAAGCCAAGGCCCGCCAGGTGGCGCAGGAAGGCGTGAACCTCGACGAGGAGCTGGTGCTGCTCACCACCTACCAGCAGGCCTTCAACGCTTCGGCCCGCCTGATCCAGGCCGCCGGCGACATGTATGACACCCTGATAGGGATGATCTGATGACCCGCGTCTCGACCTTTGGAAACTACCAGAGCGCCTTGCTCAACCTGATGTCGGCCCAGTCGCGCGGGCTCGAGGCCCAGAAGCGTCTGTCCACCGAAAAGGTCGCCCACGACCTGACGGGCTATGGGCGGGGCGCCGAGACCCTGACCGCGCTGAAGTCGGCCCAGAGCCGCATCACCGGCTTCATCCAGACGGGCGAGGCTGTGGCCGCCCGCATGACCACCCAGGCCCTCGCCTTCGACCGGGTCGCCGCCGGCGCGGACGGCGCGCGCCAGGCCATCGCCGAGGCTATCGCGGCCGGACGGGCGGACGGGCTGATGCTGGAGATGCAATCCTATTTCCAGACCGCGCAGGACGGTCTCAACGCCAAGCATCAGGGTCGCCACCTGTTCTCTGGCGGCGACACCGAGAACCAGCCGGTGACGGTGGACACACTGGCCGATCTGGCTGCAGCGCCCGATGTGGCTTCTGTCTTCGTCAACGATGATCTGGCCACCGTCTCGCGTCTCGACGAGAACGCCACAATGCAGACCGGCTTTCTGGCCGATGACGTGGGGTCGGAGCTGTTCCAGATCTTCCGCGACATTCAGGAGTACCACACCGGCCCCAACGGCCCCATCGACGGCCAGATCGATGACGGCATGCGCGACTTCCTGACCACGCAGCTTGGACGGTTCCGCGACGCCCACAGCAACATCACCGACGTGGCGGCGCGCTCGGGCGCCATTCAGGCGCGGGTGGATTCCATCCTGACGTCCCACGAGAATCAGCAGGTTTCGCTGCAGGGACTGATCGGCGACCGCACCGACGCGGACATGGCCCAGGCGGTGACCGATCTTCAGCTGTCGCAGTTCTCGATCCAGGCTTCGGCCCAGGTCATCAGCCAGCTGCAATCCACGTCCCTGCTGAACCTGCTGCGCTTCTAGGGTCTGATCGGATCGGACACGGTCCCCGCCCCCGGCACAGGGCCCGAATCTAGCCCCGCGCCAGACGCATGAACTCCTCGCGGGTGCGCGGGTCGTCGCGGACCACGCCGATCAGGTGGCTGGTGATCAGGCTGGCGCCCGGCACATCGACGCCGCGCATGGTCATGCAGCTGTGCTCGGCCTCAATGATCACGCCGACGCCCTGGGGCCGCAGCACCTCGTGGATGGTGCGGGCGATGTCGGCGGTCATTTTCTCCTGGATCTGAAGGCGCCGCGCGAAGCCGCGCACGACCCGCGCCAGCTTGGAGATGCCCACCCCCCGGTCGGTGGGCAGATAGGCCACGTGCGCCTTGCCCACCACCGGCAGCATATGGTGCTCGCAGAAGCTGACGAAGCGGATGTCCTTCAGCACGATCAGCTCGTCATAGCCGCCCACTTCCTGAAAGGTGCGCTCCATGTATTCGCGCGGATCGACCTCATAACCGGCGAACAGCTCGCGATAGCTGCGCGCCACCCGGGCGGGCGTGTCGACCAGACCCTCGCGGGCGGGATCGTCCCCGGCCCAGCGGATCAGGGTGCGCACGGCGGCTTCGGCTTCGGTCTGGGAGACGGGGGTGCTGTCGTCGGTCATGGGGCGTCCTTAGCGGATCGGAGCGTCGGGGGTCCAATGGAGGGGACCCTTTCGATACGATTTCCCCCGGCGAACGGATGCGAGCGACTGATCCTAACGCGCTGTTAACCATGCACCCGGCAAATTCAGCCCAGTGATTTGCGACTGGCGGGGCGTTCGGCGTGACCGGAACCGAGGTGATGGATGTGGGCCGCGACGCCCTGTGGCTGACCATTCAGCTGGCGTCGCCCGTGCTGATCGTGGGCCTGATCGTGGGCGTGGTGATCGGCCTGTTCCAGGCCCTGACCCAGATTCAGGAAGCGACCCTGATCTTTGCGCCGAAGATCATCGCCATCTTCGTCTCCCTGTTGCTGTTGTTGCCGCTGATGGGCGCCCTGATGGGCGGGTTCTTCCAGCAGATCACCGAACGCATAGCGGGCATGTAGGGCGGGCATGGAGCCTTACGCCGCCGCCGATCAGGTCTGGGCCGGCGGGCTGATCTTCGCCCGCGTGGGCGCCCTGCTGATGACCATCCCGGGCATCGGCGAATCCTATGTGCCGCCGCGCATTCGCCTGTCCCTGGCCCTGGTCATCTCCATCGCCCTGGCGCCCGTGGTGGTCGGCTATCTGCCCCCCCTGCCCGCCACCATGGGCGGGGTGGCGGGCTGGGTGATCCGCGAGGTCGCCACCGGCCTGATGATCGGCGCCCTCTTGCGCATGATGCTGTCGGCGCTGGCGACCGCGGGCGAGGTGGTTTCGCTGCAGACCACCCTGGCCTTCGCCCAGACCGCCAATCCGCTGCAGGCCCAGCCGGGATCAACCCTGGCGGCCTTCCTGACCCTGCTGGGCGTGACCCTGATCTTCGCCACCGACACCCACCACCTGTTCATCGCCGGGCTGGCGGGCAGCTATGAGGTGATCCCCCCGGTCAGCCCCCTGCTGCTGAACGACTTCGCCGCCATGGCTGTGCGGACCGTGGGCGACAGTTTCCTGCTGGGGGTTCAGCTGGCGGCGCCGGTGCTGGTGTTTTCCATGATCTTCAACCTGGCCTCGGGACTGGTGGGGCGGGTCATGCCCCAGTTCCAGATCTTCTTCGTCACCGCCCCGCTCAGCATCATCCTGGGCCTGTCCATCTTCGCCCTGAGCCTGGGCGTGATCGGAACCATCTTCATCGAGCGGTTCCGCACCCTGGCCATGGGTTTCACCGGAGGCGCCGGTGGCTGAGGAAAAGGATCAGGAATCCAAAACAGAAGAGGCAACCCCGCGAAAGTTAGACGAGGCGCGGAAAAAGGGCGACGTCGCCAAGACCCCCGACCTGGCCAGCTGGCTGTCCCTGATGGGCGCCTCGGCGGTGCTTCTGATCGGCGGCGGCTGGTTCAGCACCCGCATGGCGGCCGAACTGGTTCCCTTCCTCGCCCAGCCCCACGCCATGGTGGACGCCCTTCACGCCGGCGCCGGGGTTGAGATCGGCACGCGGGCCATCTGGTCCACAGTCCCATTGCTGGGCGCCATCGCCCTGGCCACCATCGTGGGCGGCGCGGGCGGCAATCTGATCCAGTCCGGCTTTCTGTTCACCGGCGAGAAGATCAAGCCGAAGCTGGAGAAGATTTCTCCACTGAAGGGCGCCAAACGCATCTTCGGCCCCGACGGCCTGGTGCAGTTCATCAAGACCCTGCTGAAGGTGATCGCCATCAGCGCCATCGCCTGGGTGGTGCTGAAACCCCACACGCGGGAGATGGAAGCCATGGCGGCCATGACCCCGGCGGCCATCCTGCCCATGGCGCGCGATCTGGCCGTGGCCATCATCGGGGCGACCCTCGCCTTTCTGGGGGTCACCGCCTTCGCCGACTTCCTGTGGCAGCGGCACCGCTTCGCCAAGCGAATGCGCATGACCCGCGAGGAACTGAAGGACGACTACAAGCAGTCCGAGGGCGACCCCCACGTGAAGGCCAAGCTGAAGCAGATCCGGGCCCAGAAGGGCCGCCAGCGGATGATGCAGAACGTGCCCAACGCCACGGTGATCGTCACCAACCCCACCCACTATTCCGTGGCCCTGAAGTACGAGCCGGGCAAGGACGCGGCGCCCCTGTGCGTGGCCAAGGGCGTCGAC
>SXGT01189102.1_pt1 | contig 10496 bp, 10 predicted proteins | sample 3176221 | NCBI WGS metagenome assembly SXGT01 (sample SAMN11356862, study PRJNA531348) | freshwater metagenome | isolation source: freshwater sample F1-120 | place: China: Fuxian Lake, Yuxi | collected 2017-12-25
GGACAGGCCCCGGCCCAGGGCGGTCCCGGGGACGCGCTCACGCCCGAGGAGCTCGCCCAGATGCTCTACCGGGCGCTCCAGCAGGGTGACGACGCCATGATGCGGGCCATGGCCCGCCAGGCGGTGCGCCGGTACGCCGGGATGGAACCGGGGCGCCCCGTCGGCGGGACGTACTACCTGTACCGGACGCTGCGGAACCTGGACCTCGACGGGATGCTCGAGCGGCTCATGGAGCAGTCACGGGAGGATGCGCCCGAGCCGCTCACCCCGCTCGAGGAACGACTCGAGCACGACGAGTTCGAGCACCGGATCGACCAGCTCAAGCAGGAGATCGAGGCCGAGATCCGCCGGCGGCTGGTCGCCGACCGGGGCGTCGAGGCCATGGCCCGGACGCTGCGCAAGCCGCTGCCCGAGGACATCGACTTCATGCACGCCAGCCGTGAGGAGATGATCTCGCTGCGCAAGGCGCTGCAACCGCTGGCCCGGCGACTCGCCGTCCGTCTGGCCCGCAAGCGGCGCCACGGCCGCAAGGGGCCGCTCGACTTCCGCAGCACCGTCCGGCACTCGCTCAGCTACGGCGGCGTGCCGGCCGAGCCGAAGTTCCGCTACCCCCGGCCGTCCAAGCCCGAGATCTTCGTGGTCGCCGACATCTCCGGGTCGGTGGCGGCCTTCGCCCGCTTCACCCTGCACCTGGTGCACGCCATCGCCTCGCAGTTCTCCCGGGTCCGGTCGTTCGTGTTCATCGACGGGATCGACGAGGTGACCCGGTTCTTCGAGGGGACCGAGGACATCGTCGAGGCCGTCCACCGGGTCAACACCGAGGCCGACGTCGTCTGGGTCGACGGCCACTCCGACTACGGCCACGCCCTGGAGGTGTTCTGGCAGCGGTGGGGGACCGAGGTCGGCCCCAAGACGACCGTCATCGTGCTCGGCGACGCCCGGAACAACTACCACGCGTCCAACGCCTGGGTGATCAAGGAGCTGCGCCACCGGGCCCGGCACGTCTACTGGCTCAACCCCGAGCCCCGGGCGTACTGGGACACCGGCGACTCCATCGTGGGGGAGTACGGCGTCCACTGCGACGGCACCTTCGAGTGCCGCAACCTCCGCCAGCTCGAACGCTTCGTGGACCACCTCGTTTAGATGGCTCTTCGCTGAGCGCTCATCGCGGTCGGCGGCGGGGCCCCATCCCCGCCGCGGGCGGACCGACGTCCGGGTTGCTGATCGCTCATCTGGATGGCTCTTCGCTGAGCGCTCATCGCGGGCGGCGGCGGGGCCCCATCCCCGCCGCGGGCGGACCGACGTCCGGGTCGCTGATCGCTCATCTGGATGGCTCTTCGCTGAGCGCTCATCGCGGTCGGCGGCGGGACGGCCGCAGGCTCCCGCTACGGTGAGGCGGTCGAGCACGGGGCGTCCGCAGGGCGGACGGAACAGGAGGACACAGTGTCGCTGGCGGATCGGATCACCGGGCGGGTCGACCGCTACAAGCCGCGGGTCACCGAGTGCGTCATCTTCGCCCGGCCCCTCCCGTTGATCGCCGACGAGAAGCCGCCCGCCGGCGACGAGTTCGCCTTCCGGGCGGTGTTCGACCCGAACGACCCGTACCTGGCGCAGATCGAGTCGCCCGAGCGGCTCGAGCTGATGAAGCCGTTCTTCGCCCAGGGGTCGTTCGTGATGCTCGCCATCCACCTTCCGTCCGACCGGACGGTGTCGAAGATGTGGATGCTGACCCACTCGCCGCAGCCCTCGGACGCCAAGCGGGGCCTGCTGCCGATCCACCTGGCCCGTGACGAGTGCTTCATCCTGGACATCTGGACGCACCCGGACTTCCGCCGTCAGGCCGTGGCGTTCTCGGTCGCCTACGAGCTCGGCGCCGCGCTCGACGAGTACTACCCGCACAAGCGCTGGGTCTACGGCTACGCGCACAAGGACAACGAGGCGTCCCGCGGCCTCATGGAGCTGATCTACGGCATGTGGGCCGTCCAGGAGATCAAGGAGGTCGAGGTCGGCCCGTTCTGGGTGACCGTCGTGCCGGGGTCCGACCACCCGAAGTTCGGCCCGTTCTCCAAGCGGGGCCGACACTCCGGTGACGGCTTCCAGATGCCCGGCCGGCCCCGATCCGGAGACCTGGCCCGCGACTACCACCACCCGGAGGGCTTTGCGAAGGCCCGCCTCGACGCCGTGGTCGCCGACGACTGGTTCTGGAACGGGCCCGAGTGGTTCGACACCGACCACCCGACCGGTCCCGACGGTCGGCCCGCCACGCCCGAGACCCTGCCGCGCGAGCTGCCGGGGGACGACTCCTGAGCCCGGAGCCCCCGCCCGGTCCGACCGAGTCGGACCTGGTGGCCCGGCTCGGCCTGGAGCCACACCCCGAGGGTGGCTGGTCCCGCCGCACGTGGGTCCACCCGGCGCCGGCCGGAGCGCACGACGACGGTCCGTCCGACCGGGCGGCCGGCTCGGCGATCCTCTACCTCCAGACGGCCGGCACGGCCTCGAGGTGGCACCGCGTCGACGCCGCAGAGGTGTGGGTCCACGCCGGTGGTGGACCGCTCGTGCTCGAGACCTGGGCCGAGGGTGACGCCGCCGTCGGCCGCCACCGGCTCGGTGGTCCGGGCGACGACTCGTCCGTCCCGCAGCACGTCGTCGACGCGGGCGTGTGGCAGCGGTCCGTCGGCGGGTCGGCGTGGGCCCTGGTCACCTGCGTGGTCGTCCCGGAGTTCCGGCCCGAGGGCTTCGAGATGGCCGCCGACGACTGGTCGCCGCCCGTGGCCTGACCGGTCGTCCTCAGTCGAGGTGCAGGCCGCACTCGGTCTTCTCGCGTCCCACCCAGCGGCCCGAACGCGGATCGGCGCCCTCGGCGACGGGGTGGGTGCACGGCATGCAGCCGATGGACGGGTAGCCCTGCAGCGTCAACGGGTTGACCGGGACGTCGTGCGCCTCGATGTGCGCGGCCACCTGCGTGGTCGTCCAGTTGGCGAGCGGGTTGACCTTGACCAGGCCGCGCAGGTCCCGGCCCAGGATCGGCGCCCCCGCGCGGCTGGCGGCCTCGTCGCGGCGCAGGCCCGACATCCAGGCGGCCTTCCCGGCCAGCGCCCGGTCGAGCTGGCCGACCTTGACCGAGGAGCAGCAGTTCTCGGGGTCGACCTCCCAGAGCGCCTCGTCGTGCGGGGCGACGGTCATGATCCGGAGGTTGAGCCCGTACCGACGGCGCACGGCCTCGACCGTCTCGAGCGTCTCGGGGAAGTGGTAGCCGGTGTCGATGAACACGACCTCGATCGCCGGTGCGACGCGCACGGCGAGGTCGATGAGCACGGCGTCGGTCATGGACGCGGTCAGCGACAGAAGCGGACCGAACGAGGCCACGGCCCAGTCGATGATCTCCTCGGCCGGTGCCGACTCGAACGAGGCCGACAGCTCGGACAGCTCGGCGTCGGTGAAGGTCGCCGGCGTGAACGGGCCGGGTGCCGGGTCGTGGCCGGACGACTCGCCGCGGACGTCGAGGTGGAGCGCCATCAGACGGCGCACTCGGAGTCGCCGACGGCCGCCTCGTACGGGCCGGTCTCGTCGTAGTCGACGTAGTACTCGGGGTGCGTCTCGGGGTCGGGGAACTCGGCCAGGTCCGCCAGCAGCTCGGCGGCGCCGGCGGCACCTCCGGTCCGCTCCAGGTGGGAACGGAAGTCCTCACCGACCTGACGGTCGTCCCGGTAGGCGGCGACGAGGCGCACGACCGCCTCGGGCACGGCCTTCGCCGGGAGCCGCAGCGCCTTCTGGCCGAAGTGCACCTGCTCCTGGCCCACGTAGCCGCCGAGGAGCAACTGGTAGCCGGGGGCGCTGCGCCCCTTCGCCCGGCGCTCGGCGCCGAAGAACCCGATGTCGGCGATGTGGTGCTGGCCGCAGGAGTTGGTGCAGCCGGAGATGTTGGTGCGCACGCCGTCGACCTCGGCCAGGCCGGCGGCCTCGAGCGCCTCGCCGATGGCGGACGCGAGCCCACGGGACTGCGTCACGGCCAGGTTGCAGGTGTCGGCGCCGGGGCAGGCGACGACGTCGCGGGACAGCTCGGCCCCCGGCTCGGCCATGCCGATCGCATCCAGCCGCTCGAACACCGTCCGCAGGTCCGACTCGGCGAGCCGGCGGAGCACGAAGTTCTGGCGGTTCGTGATCCGGATCTCGCAGTCGAGGTCCCGGACGAGGGCCGCCAGGCCGCGGAACTGCTCGGCGGTCACGTCGCCGAGTCGGGACCACGCCATGGCCGACACGGTGCCGTTGGCCGCACCACGCACGACGTTGGCCTGCTCCCAGCGGGCGAACGCCGTGCTGCCCGTCAGGGTGACCGGCACGCCCTGGCCCAGGGCGGTGACGGGTCCGGTCCCGGCTCCGGCGGGGGCGTCTCCGGCCTCGGCCACCTGGGTCGGGATCCCGCCCGGCCACGACGAGGACGCCAGCAGGAACTTCCGTGAGGTGACGATCCGCCGCTGCAGCTCCTCGAAGCCGAGGGTGTCGACGAGCCACTTCATGCGGGCCCGCAGCTTGTTGTCGCGGTTGCCGGCCTGCTCGAAGACGCGCACGCAGGCCTCGAGCGTCGGGAGCAGCTCCTCGCGGGTGGTGAACTCCTCGAGGGCCAGTGCCGGGTGCGGGTTGGCGCCCAGGCCGCCGGCGACGAAGACCCGGAAGCCGGACTCGAGCGTGCCGTCGTCGAGCTGCCGGGTCACGGCGACGACGCCGACGTCGTTGAACATGGCCTGGCCGCAGTCGGTGACGCAGCCGGAGAAGTTGATCTTGAACTTCCGGGGGAGCCGCTGGGCGACCGGGTTGCGCAGGAAGTGCCGGAACGTGGCCTCGGCCCAGGGCTGGATGTCGAGGACCTCGTGCGGACAGGCGCCGGCGAGGTGGCATCCCATGACGTTGCGGACGGTGTCGGAGCAGGCCTCCCGGGTGGTGAGCCCGACGGCGGCGAGCTCCCAGAGCAGGTCCGGAACCTGCTCGAGCTGCACGAAGTGGAACTGGACGTTCTGTCGGGTGGTCAGGTGCCCCCAGCCGCGGCTGTAGCGCTCGGAGATGTCGGCGAGGCGGTCGAGCTGGTGGGGGAGGATGGCGCCGTAGGGGGCCTTGATCCTGATCATCTGGTTGTGGCCGCCCTGGCGCTGGCCGTAGACGCCGTTCGCCAGCCGGAAGACCTTGAAGACGTCCTCGTCGAGCTCGCCCGCCAGGTAGCGGCCGAGCTGCGTCTCGAACTTTTGGATGTCGGCCACCATGTCGGGGTCGATCGGCACGCCGTCGAGGGACGGCCGACCGTCGGTGTCGAACTCGATCGTGGTCACGGGAGCTCCAGGGGGAAACCGGGCCGGCGAATACCGACCAACTCGGTCAAGTTTCCCAAAGCTGACTCAGGAGGTCAAGAATCAACCGGGTCGGCGGCGTCCTCGAGCACGGTCCAGGCCAGCGGGAACCAGGGTGTGAACCGATCCGGATGGTCCCGGACCTCGTCGTGCAGCTCGCCGACCGGGACCCCGCGCCAGTCGCCGACCTCGGCGGGGTCGGGGTCCGGGTCGACCTCGACGATGCCGACCACGACGTGGTCCCACTCGTGTTCGACGAGTCCCGATCCCGGGTCCGTGGCCCGGTAGACGAACGCCCCGACCTCTCGGAACTCCTCCGGCGCCGCGCTGATCCCCAGCTCCTGGCCGACCCGCCGGGCGGCGGCCTCGAGGATCGACTCGCCGGGGCGGGGGTGGCTGCAACACGCGTTGGTCCAGAGGTCCCGGAAGTGGTGCTTGGTCGAGGCCCGCCGGTGCACGAGCATCCGGCCGTCCGGGTGGAACAGGAACACGCTGAACGCCCGGTGGAGCGTGCCGGCACCCTGGTGGGCGGCGAGCTTGCCCATCGTGCCCCGCTCGGTCCCGTCGGCGGCGAGGACGACGACCTGCTCCTCGACGGTGCTCACGGCCGACTCCTGTCGGCGGCGGCGTCGACGAGCGCCGGCCGGTCGTCGGTGGCCTCGTCCGGGTCCTGTCGGACCCACAGGGCGAGCGCCAGCGTCATGAGAGCGAACCCGAAGCCCCAGTCCTCGATCGGTGAGTCCCAGAAGATCCGCAGACCCGAGAACACCTCGGGGTTGTAGATGACGATCACGGAGCTGAGCTTGGTGAGCCACCCGTCGACGGGGATCTGGAAGAGGGCGCAGATCCCGACGGCCAGCCAGTAGGCCCGCCGCCGGAAGATCCCCGATCGGATCCAGAGCAGCTCGGCGGCGACGACGACAGCGATGGCGACGACGGTGAGCACGCTGTACCAGGGCATCAGACCAGCTCCCGATCGTCCGTTCGCTGCTCTGCCCGCGGATCCGGCCCGGGGGCGGGGGGCAGGAAGCGGCCCAGCGAGCCCGCCCGAAGGGTGCCGATCCAGCCCAGCCGCAGGACGTTGCCCACCGCCTCGTAGCTCAACAGCGCGCAGAGGGGGATGACGACGAAGAAGGTGAGCTCCTCCACCGGGATGTTGCCGATCCGCCAGCCGGTGGTGAACTCCGGTGAGAACGTCCAGTGGCCGAGCCGGATGGCGGCGACGTCCCACACCACGAACGCCGCAAAGGTCGGGAGGAGCGCCCGCAGGAGCCGCCGGGGCCGGCGGTAGACGCGGGCGTGGAGGACGAACTCCAGCGGGAGCGTCACGATCAGGCACAGGGCCATCACGATCAGGTACTGGAACTGCTCGACCCGCACGGGGTCACCCCCTCCGTTCGTCGACCAGGCGTCGGATCGTCCCGACACCCAGGTTGCGGGCCGCCACGGACAGCTTGCGTGCCGTCGGGACCCGGGCCCGCTCGGTGAACACGTCGTAGCCCTGGGCGGCCACCCGGTCGAGGATCTCCGAGTAGAGGATGCGTGCGGTCCGGATGGCCGCCGCCGACTCCGGCGGCAGCATCGAGATGCCGATGTCGGCCGAGCGGTAGAGCTCGGCGCAGCGGTCGACCTGGAACCGCACGGCCGCCACCCACTCGGGGGTCACCCGCCGGGCCCACGGGTCGGCCCCGAACCGCTCGAGGTCGTCGAGCGGGAGGTACACGCGGCCCCGCTCCAGGTCCTCGCCGACGTCCCGGATGAAGTTGGTCAGCTGGAAGGCGTTGCCCAGGTCCATGGCGTGCGGGCGCGTGGCCGCTGGGTCCTCGGGCCCCAGGATCGGCAGCATCATCTCGCCGATCACGGCGGCCGAGCCGTCCATGTAGTCGAGCAGGTCGTCCCAGGTGCGGTAGCTCTCCACGGTGAGGTCCATGGTCATGGACCGGAGGAACCGTCGGAAGTACGACGGGTCCAGGTCGAAGGCCCGGACCGTGTGGACGACCGCCTTCAGCACCGGGTCCGTCGAATCGCCGAGCTCCAGGTCCTCGAAGAACCGGTCGCCGAAGTCGCCGAGCGCCTTGGCCCGCACGTCCACCGGCACCGGTCCCAGGTCGTCGACGATGTCGTCGGCGTACCGGCAGAAGCCGTACAGGGCGTGCACGTGGTGGCGCACCACCCGGGGCAGGACCTGCGCCGCCCAGTAGTAGGTGGTCCCGTAGGCCTTGTTCAGCTCCCGGCACCGGGCGTAGCTCTCCTGGAGCGACACCGTCGTCCGGGGTGTCCCGACCGGACCCCGACGGGAGGAGGTGCGCACCGCCGCGGTCACCGGAACCTCCTGGACCCGCCGGCCATCCGGTCGACCCGGGCGGCCGCGAGCTTGCCGGAGATCAGCACCATGGGGATCCCGACACCGGGGATGGTCCCGGACCCGACGAACACGACGCCGGGGTGCCGGCGGTCCTCGAGGTGGGGGCGGAACGGCCCGGTCTGGAAGAAGCGGTGGGCCAGGGCGAACGGCGTGCCCCGCTCCATGCCCTGGGCCTGCCAGTCGAGGGGGTCGGTCAGGTGCTCGACCCGGACGTCACCGGGGTAGCCCAGGTCCTGGACCTTGGAGGCGAGCTGGTCCCGGATCACGTCGCGCTCCCGGTGCCAGTCCACCTTCCCGTCCAGGTTCGGGACGGGCTCCAGCACGTACAGGATGTGCTTGCCGTCGGGGGCGAGCTGCGGGTCGGTGACCGTCGGGGCCGTCACCAGGATCGACGGGTCGGGCATCCGGGTTCCGTCCCGGAGCAGGGCCGTGAACGCCTCGTCCCACTGGTCGCCGAAGTGGATGTTGTGGTGGGTGGTTCCCTGCGGGAGCTCGCCGTCGACGCCCGCCAGCCAGACGGCGCAGGACGGCGAGTACCGGCCGACCCGGGTCACCAGCGGCGGCTGGGCGCCCAGCAGTTGGCGGTAGGCGACCGGGACGTCGGCGTTCATGACGACGGCGTCGGCCCTGAGCCGCTCGCCGCCGGCGAGCAGGACGCCGTTGGCCCGGCCCGAGGCATCGGTCGTGACCCGCTCGACGACCTCGCTGTAGCGGAACTGGGCTCCGGCCTTCTCGGCGGCATCGGCCAGGCCACGGGGGACCGAGTGCATGCCGCCCTGGACGCCGTAGACACCGGCGACCGAGTCCATGTAGGTGATCACGCCGTAGATGGCGAGCGCCTCGAACGGCGAGAGTCCGGCGTACATGGCCTGGAACGAGAAGATCCGGTGCAGGCGGGGATCGTCGAAGTACTCGCCCACCACCTTGTGGAGCTTGCGCAGTCCGCCGAGCTGGAGGAGTTTCACCAGCGCCATGGGTCGACGCAGCATGTCGAGCGGGTTCGACAGGTCGGCGTCGATGAAGTTGGGGAGCTCGAGCTCGTAGAGCTCGGCCAGCCAGTCGGCGAACCGGCCGAAGGCCTCGGCGTCCTTGGCGCCGATCTTCTCCCGGATCTCCTGGGTCATGGCCTCACGGCCGGCGGCGACGTGCAGTTCGGAGCCGTCGGCGAACAGCGCCCGGTAGGCGGGGTCCAGTCGGGTGAGCTCGACGTGGTCGCGGCGCTCGGCGCCGACGGCGGCGAAGGCGTCGTCGAGCAGGTCGACCATCGTCATGACGGTCGGGCCGGTGTCGAAGGCGTAGCCCTCGAGCTCCAGCAGGCCGGCGCGGCCGCCGGGCGTGCTGGCCCGTTCGAGCACGGTCACGTCGTGACCGAGTCCTTGCAGGTGGCAGGCGGCGGACAGGCCTCCCAGGCCTGCGCCGACGATCACGACGTCCACGTGGTCCTCCGGTTCGTGTCGGTTGGTCGGGCCGAGCGGGCGGGGCCGGTCACCGGTCGCGCCGGGTGCAGTAGACGGCCAGGTCGATCAGGTCGTTGCGGGCCCCGGCGTCCAGGTCGGCGGCGGCGAGGGCGTCGACGGCCTCACCCAGGAGGTCCTCGATCCGCTGCTCGACCGCCGTGCGGGCCCCGGTGGCCTCGAGCACCTCCTGGATCTCGACCACTTGGGCGGGCGTCAGGTCCGGGTTGCCGAGGTGGGCCAGGACCTCCAGCGCCGGACGCAGCTGCTGGCGTTCGGCCACGTCCAGGGCGTGCAGCACGAGCCGGGTGGGCTTGCCCTCGCGGAAGTCGTCCCCGACGGGCTTGCCGACGACGGCCTCGTCGCCGAACGCCCCGAGGACGTCGTCCCGGAGCTGGAAGGCCTCACCGACGGGGAGCCCGTAGCCGGTGAAGGCGCTCGACAGGTCGTCGAGCCGACCGGCGAGCGCCGCCCCGAGGTGGAGGGGCCGCTCGACGGTGTACTTGGCCGACTTGAACAGCGAGATCTTGCGGGACGTCGCCGGGTCGGCGGCCTGGTTGGCGGCGAACGAGACGTCGAGGATCTGGCCCATCACGAGTTCCACCCGGAGCTCGTTGTAGACGTCCCAGGCCGACCGAGGGGCACCGGTCAGCAGGCCGTCGGCGAGCACCAGCGCCAGGTCGCCGACCAGGACCGCCACCCCCTCGCCGAATCGCCGGGACTCCCCGGCCCAGTCGCTGGCCCCGTGGACCTCACCGAAGTGCTGGTGGATGGTGGGTTCTCCCCGGCGGAGCACGGATCCGTCCATCACGTCGTCGTGGATGAGGGCGAACACGTGGAGCAGCTCGAGCGCTGCGCCGGCGTCGAGCACCTGCAGATCCCCGTCCGCTCCGCCGGCCGCGGCATTCCCCAGGTGGCAGAACGCCGGCCGGAGGCGCTTGCCGCCCCGGACCGTGAAGGAACGGAGCCGGTCGAGGGGCTCGTCGAGCAGGGTGTCCACCGTCGACCAGCGTCGGTGCTCCTCGTCGAGCACGTGATCGAGTCTGGCGTCGACCCGCACCCGCACCCCGTCGAGGGCCTCGGGAGCGGTCACGACCTGTGGTTCGGGGGGTGCTGACATGCGGTGAGGAACCGCAGGCGCCCACCTCCTGATTCCCGATCGGTCGGATCCGGCGGGGTGACATCTCTCCGGCCGCCGGGCGCATCCGCGCGCCGGTGGATCGACGAAGCAGTGAGGTTGGAAGGCGGCGGCGACTCTTGGCGGCGGTCCGCCGCTCAGACGGCGGGGGACCGGAGCAGCTCCGCCACCCCGAAGGCGAGGTCGAGCGACTGCCGACC
>SXGT01414370.1_pt1 | contig 10495 bp, 3 predicted proteins | sample 3176221 | NCBI WGS metagenome assembly SXGT01 (sample SAMN11356862, study PRJNA531348) | freshwater metagenome | isolation source: freshwater sample F1-120 | place: China: Fuxian Lake, Yuxi | collected 2017-12-25
GGGCGGCCGCCGACGGCGAGCGTGGCGCGGAGGCGGCTGGCGGCCGGGGGGACGACCCAGAGCTGGTCTTCCTGGGTCCAGACGAGGGTCTCGGCGCGGCCGCAGGCCGGAGCGGGCGCCCACTCCAGGGTCTCGCCCCAGCGCAGGAGGCGCGCGGCCTCGAAGGCGACGGGGCGATCGAGGACGAGCGTGTAGGTGCCGACGAAACCGAGCACGAAGAGCGGGAAGACGACGAGCATCGCCTTGCCGGCGAGGGCGAGGGCGGGGCGCGCGGGGCCGATCTGGAACGTGATGCCGGGCCCCTCGGGTGCGATCTTCTTGGCGAGGAGACGCTCGGGGATCTGGAAGAGGAGGATCGCGAGCCCGAGCTGGGTCGCCCCGGCGATCGCCGGGACCACGAGCTGGAGCACGGCGAGGACGCCGGTGCCGGCGAACAGGAGGAGGAGCGCCAGCGCGACCTCGCGCTTGATGCGGCGCGCGTCGTCGGGGGCGAGCGGGAGCTCGGGAGCGAGGTTCAACGCCGGGTCCACACGGTTGACTTAAGGGACGGTTCGCGCAACGTTGATGCTCGAATTCGCGAAGGCTGCAATGTGGCTGCCCACGCGGGTCGAATCCGTCTCGGGGTCGGCGTAGGACGCGCTTCGAGGATTCGTGGGCGGACGCAACGCGCTCCTCGCGGACGTAGGTCGCCTACCGAGTACAGGCGCGAGGGCGAAGCATGCACGGAAAGTCTCTTGACCGGAAGCGATGGCAAACGGACCGCCACGGCATCGCGCTCCTGATGGCGGCCGTCTTGTTGGTGAGCCCGGTCGTTCTGGCGGGGCGCGCCGCGGCTGCGAGCCCCGAGGGGACACCGGGGGCCCCGACCGCCAAGAAGCGGATCTTGGTGGTGCGGACGCAGCGCGCGAAGGACGTCGAGGCGCTGGTCGTGAGCAAGATCGCGAGCTACCTCGACACGATTCTGGAGATGGACCAGCGGATCGAGCTGGTGCCGGCGGCCGCGCTGGCCGCGATCGCGGCGCCCAAGGCGCCCGAGCAGACGAAGAAGCCGCAGGAGCGGTTGGCGCAGAGCGGGACGCTCGAGCGCGCCGACGAGGCCGTCGAGCAGGCGCGTCAGGCCGGCGACAAGAAGCGCTGGGGGGACGCGATCAAGGCGTACACCAAGGCGATTACGCTGTTCGACAAGGAGCTCGGGCGGCTCAACGACTTCGACAAGTACTTCGCCGTGATGCTGGAGCGGACGCTGGCGTATTTCGCGGCGGGCTTCGACGACAACGGGGACGAGGACCTCTCTCGCGTGATGGCGATGAAGCCGGATCTGGTGCTCGGCGACGACGTCCCGAAGTCGGCGGCCGTCGCGTTCGTGCGTGTGAAGCAGCGGCTGCAGCCAGCGGGCGGTGAGCTGCGCGTCAAGGCGAGCGCGCCGGGGGCGCTCGTGCTGGTGGACGGGTCGAGTCGGGGGACGGCGCCGGCGACGTTCAGCGGGCTGGCGCGCGGCGATCATATGGTGCGGGTGGTGGCCGACGGGTACGAGCCGTTCGCCCAGATCCTGACCGTCGAGGACGTGACGGTCGACGTGGAGGCGCAGCTGACACCGCGGCCGGGTGGGGCGACGCCGACGCCGAACAACCCGCCGCAAGCGGCGGAGGCAACGACGGGGCTCGAGACCTTCGCGGCGCAGGGCGAGTTCGGTGCGCCGTTCGGGGCGGCGGCCAAGGCGCTCGCGAAGGCGAATCATTTGGACGCGGTGCTGATGTCGTACGTACGGCGCAACAAGAGCGACTACGAGCTCGGATTTTTCGTGTGGGAGGCGGCCAGGGGGCGGGTCGCGGCGCTGGATCCGGCGACGCTTTCCTCGGATCTGGCGGGGCTCCAGGTGGTCGTGCTCGAGCAGTGCGACCGGATTGGTCCCGTGCTCGAGACGTTTCCGACCGAGCGTCAGCTGACCGGAAAGTCGCCGCTCTATGCGAGCCTCGAGGCGGCGGTGGTCAAGGACCCGGTCGTCAAGGACCCGGTCGTCAAGGACCCGGTGGTCAAGGACCCGGTGGTCAAGGACCCGGTCGTCAAGGACCCGATCGCCAACGTGGGAAACCCCGGCGACCCCAACCTGCACAAGAAGAAGAAGCCGGATGAGGACCCCGCCTTTTACGAGACGTGGTGGTTCTGGACGATCATCGGGGGCCTCGCGGCGGGCGGCACGACGGCGCTCATCCTGACGCAGTCGGGCGGCGGCGGCGGCTCGGGCGGATTCACGACGACGGTGAGCTGGTGACGCGGATGATGACTCGGGTGACAGGCGTGGCTGCGTGTGGGGAGCGGGGGCCGCGCTGGGGCCTGCGGGTCGCATTGCTCGCGGCGCTCGGCGTGGGCGGTGGGACCGGATCAGCGTGTTCCGGGGACGGAGCAGCGAGCGTCGAGGGCCTCTCGGTCCAGCTCCTGATTGCGGCGGAGGACGACCCGTTTCACGGCGTGAGCTGGGTTCGGTTGCTGGTGACCGGTGACGGACTGGACGAGCCGTACGCCCGCTTCGAGCCGTACTCGGCCGGCGGGCACGCGAGCCTCCAGGGGATCCCGTTCTCGCAGCCGGGAGAGAAGCGCTACCTCGCGGTCGAGGGCTGGGTCGATGTCGCCGGCAAGCCTGGCTACTCGCTCAGCCGCGGCCGCTCGGGCGCGTTCGAGTACAAGGCGGGCGACGCGGTGATCAACCTGCAGATCCTCTTCGCCACCGTGAACGCGTTCGTGCCGCTGACCGCGATCGACACGGGAAGCGCGCAGCGCCTGGCGACGCCGCGGGTCGGCCACACGGTCACGGTCACGCAGGACGAGGTCGTGGTCGCGGGCGGCGGGACGATCATCGACGCGGGGGCGACCTGGTGGAACGGGTCGGGGTTCGCGTCGTTCACCAAGACGGTCGAGGCGGTGGACCTCGGCACGATGACGATCAGCGGGCGCAAGGACATGGTGCTGCCGCGCGCCTGGCACACTGGGACGGCGCTGTCGTCGGGCCAGGTGATCTTCGCGGGTGGCTACGATTCCAGCGGCACGCCGACGGCCGCGGTCGAGCTCTACAATCCGCCCGCCATCACCGTGCAGCAGCAGGTCCTGTCGCCGATGGCGAAGGCGCGCGCGGGCCACACCGCGACCGTCATCAGCGACACCGAGCGGCTCCTTCTGTTCGTCGGGGGCGACGCCGAAGGCACGTGGGAGCTGTGGGATCCGGTCGGTGGCTCCCACGGGGCCGAGCCGCTGCCCGACGGCAAGCGACGCGGGTACCATCAGGCGACGGCGTTCACGAGCGGCGCGAACGCCGCGCTCCAGGTGCTCATCACCGGCGGCGAAAACGACAGCGAGGTGCTCGCGACCAGCCTCGTCTACGACGCGCCGCAAGACGACGTCATCGTCATCGCGAAGCCGATGCCGGGCGGGCCGCGGACGCAACACGCGGCGGTCTGGGTGCCGCAGCGCAGCTTCATCTACGTCGCCGGCGGCTTCACCGAGCGCGATCGCAGCGTGGCCACGGCGGCGATCGATGTGTTCGGCACCCTCGACACGGCGTTCCGCGACGACAACGCGGGCTTCGCGCTCGGGACGGCGCGCGGCGGGCACGATGCGGTCCTCCTGCCGGACAACGTCGTGTTCATGGCGGGCGGATTGGGGGCGGCGCCGACGGTCCCGCTGGGCACGGTCGAGGTCATCCACGAGTTCGTCGACGCACAAACGCTGACGCTGCGAATTGCGGTCGCCTCGAGCGCGCCCGGCGCGGTGCCGTTCCTGCCGGAAGACCGCGTCGGGGCGCACGCGGTGGCCCTTTCCAACGGCATGGCGCTGCTGGTCGGCGGGGCGACCGTGGGCGGGACCGGGTTCGCGATGGTCAGTGACCTCTGGCTGTACAACCCGCCCTGAGAAACTGGCCATCTTCTCGCGAAGGCCCGGCTTGGGTCCGCCTCGGACCCCGAAGCCGGGCTGCCCGCGAATTCGCGGCTTTCGCATGCGCGCGCGTGCTGTTAGGATGCGCGCGCTTTATGGCTTCCAACCTAGGTTTCGTCCCCTTCGTTCTCGCCGCAAGTGCGCTGCTTGGAAGTGTCCCCGCGCGCGCGGCGCTGCCGGCGCCGGAGGCGGTGCCGATTCGCATCACGCCGCAGGAGCGCACGCTGCACCGCGGCGACGTGCTGAACGTGACGGTCGAGGTCGTCAACACGTCGGCGGTCGACCTCGTGCGCGGCGGCGAGGGCGGCGGGGTCCTGCTCGGGCTCGTGGTGCCCGACGGCTTTCGGGTGGACGGCGGCGCGCGCGTGCAAGCGATCGGCGCGCGCGAGGTGGCCGCCCTCGTGGTGCCCAAGGGGCGACTCGCCGTCGCGCTCGGCGGCGTCGGCGAGGATGGCAAGCCGCAGGCGCTCAACCTCGCGCACGGGCAGGGGCTTCGGTTCCGCTATCGGCTCATCGCCGTGTCGCCGGCCAAGGTCGCGCGCGAGGTCGTGCACCGCGCGCGCCTGACGGCCGCGGACGACGCGCCGATCTCGAGCGATGCGGTGGTGCGTCTGCGCGTCGAGTCAGAGCCCGAGCTCGACACGAGCGTCATCTTCGGAAGCGTCTACTGCGACCAGAACAAGAGCCGGACGCGCGACGATGGCGAGCGGGGGCTGGGCGGCGTGCGCTTTGTGGCGGACAACGGGCGCACGGTCGACTCGGACGGGAGCGGCGCGTGGCACCTGCGCGAGATGGCGCCCGGCGCGCACGTGGTGAAGCTCGACGTCAATACGCTCGGGCCCGGCGAGGCGCCGACGACGAGCGTGCGGGCGCTGGTGGATCTGACGCCCGGGACGCCGGCGCGTGCGGATTTCGGCGTGACGTGCGCGCGTGGCGAGGCGCATCCGACGGAGGTGACGGGACCGAACGCGGCACCGCCGGCGTCCGCCGTGGCGCCCAAGGCGCGGCTGAGCGGGCTCTTGTCGGACCTGTCGATCACGCTCGATGGCGAGCGGCTCGCGGGGCGGCGCGTGACGCTGGTCCTCGAGGGGCGCGAGCCGGGAAAGACGACCGAGGTGCGCGCCGTGAATGTGCCGTGGCGACCCGGGACACTCGACACGCCGATCGTGTTTCGCACGGGCGTCGTCGGCGAGCCGCTGCCCGCGGCGGCGACGACGAGCTGGCGGCTCGAGGTCGCGGCCATGAACGAGGCGGGCGGTGACGATGTGGTGCGCGTCTTCTCGGGGCGCGGGACGTTGCCCAAGGCGCTCGCGTGGGACGGGCTCGACGGCGATCAGGTCTCGGCGGCGCTGAAGCGCGGGGCGCTGCATCGGGCGCGGCTGTTCGTCTCCGATGGGGACGGCGAGATGCTGACGAGCGCGCCGGCGCTCATCGGGGCGAGCTTCGGCGGGGCGGGCGGCGAGCTCGGACGGCAACAGCTGCGCGACGGGCTCTTCGACAAGCAAGAGCAGCCCACGGCGAAATTGCAGGCGGCGCTGCGGCGGCTCGTGGCGCAGCTCAAGAAGACGCCGGGGGCGCGGATCCTGGTCGAGACGCACGTCGATCCGGGGCCGGTCGCAGAGGCGGACCTCGTCAAGACGCGGCGCCAGGCGTTCAACGTGATGGACTTTGCCAAGAACAAGCTGGGGCTTGGCTCGGGGCAGTTTCTGGTGGTCGGGGTGGGCAGCACGCGGCCGATGCGGCCGAACATCGGGCCCGCCGATCGCGCGTTCAATCGGCGCGTCGAGCTGGTAGTGTTACCGCCTGAGGTAACAGCGTCGCTGGTCGCGCCGACGCTGCCGGTGGGGGTCGCGCAGGTGTCGGTGCAGGGCCTTGCGCTGGCGGTCGATGCGAAGGATCCGAAGCTGGCGTTTGCGACCGAGACGGCGCGCGACCAGGTCGTGGCGATCAGCCTCGAGGCGGCCGACGGTGCGCGCCGCGCCATCAAGCGCAAGGTGCCCAGCGAGCCGGCCCGCAAGGTGGACGACGCCTCGACCGGCGCGCCTGGTGAAACTGGTGGGACGGATGCGACTGGAACGAAGGGAACGGATCCCTTTGCGCGCTTCGGCGGCGATGCGCTCAACGACGCGCTCGGACCGGGCGCCGAGGCCGTCCCCGACGGCGGGCCCGCCGGGGTGCGCGCACGAACGGCCGACGAGCTCAGCATCTGGCTTCCGGCCAAGGGCGGCCTCCTCGGAGCGCCGCGCGTCTTCGTCCACGGCCACACGCACCCGAAGAACCGCCTGAGCATCGACGATCAAGCGATCCACGTCGGCGCCGACGGGCGCTTCGAGGCGATCGTGGCCGTCCCGAGCGGCAAGCACAACCTCGCGATCGTCTCGCGCGACCCCGCCGGCAACGTCGCGAAGCTCGCGTGGCCCGTCGAGGTGAAGGACGTCGAGCTGTTCCTCCTCGCGATGGTCGACGGGGTCGGCGGTCAGATCGGCGCGCGCCTGGCCGAGCTCCCGTCGTACCTCGCGACCGACAACGGCTCGCTCTTCGTCGCGGGGCGCGGCGCGCTCTACGCGAAGGCGCGCATCTCGGGCACGTTCCTCAAGAAGGACCTCTTCATCACGGCGCACGCCGACAGCGCCAAGAAGGACGCCTTCGAGCCGTTCTTCGAGCAGGTCATCGATCCCGGGCGCGACTACGTTGTTTACGGCGACGCGAGCCAAGACGTACGCGACGCCAACGCGCGCGGGCCGCTCTATGTGCTCGTCGAGGTCGACCGCTCGAAGCTCGGCTGGGGCAGCTTCCATACCGACATGGAGGGGATCCACCTCTTCCATTACGATCGCACGTTCGACGGCGCGCACGGCGTGGCCGACTTCGAGGTCGCCAAGGGCTGGCGCACCAAGGCGCAGGCCTTCGTCACGGACGCCAATCGCAAGAGCGTCCGGCGGCACGACGACCTCGCGGCGACCGGCGGCTCGCTCTACTACCTGAGCTCGCGGGACATCATCGAGGGCAGCGAGCGCGTCACGCTCGTCGTGCGCGAGCTCGACACCGGCATCGAGATCGGTCGCGCGCACCTCGCCCGCGACCGCCACTACCGCATCGACTACGCCAGCGGGCGCGTGTCGATGCGCGGACCGATTCCGTCGGTCGTCGACGCGCTCTTCCAGATCGAGGGCTACCAACCCTTTGCGGGGCGCGCGATCCTCGACGGGCACCCGGTCGCCATCCTGATCGACTACGAGTCGCGCGCGGTCCGCAGCGCAGGCGACCTGGCCTTCGGCGTCCACGCCACGCAGGAGATCGCCGGCTGGGTCGAGGTCGGCGGCGGCGTCATCCGCGAGGGGCGCCCGGCGGGCACCGGCGGGTCCGACGAGGACCACCTGGCGTACCGCGCGCACGTGAAGGTCAAGCCGAGCGAGCACAGCACGGTCTTCGCCGAGTACGTCGCCGCGCGCGCCAACGACGGGGTCGCGCAGGCCTCGACCGACGGCGGGCTCTCTTATCGCGAGGTCGATCGCGCGTCGCCGCTGACGACCGATCAGGGCTACGGTTTCTCGCTCGGCTTCGATGTCGATATCGGCGAGATCGCGCAGACCAAGGACGTCGATCTCAAGGTGAAGGCGCACTGGCAGCTCCTGCAACCCGGCCTGCACATTGCGGAATTCGCGGCCGAAGAGGCCGCCGAGAAGTGGGGCGGCAACGTCATCTGGAAACCGACCGAGGATGGACGCGCCGAGTTCCGCTACGACGGCGGGACGGTCCTCATCGCGGACGCCGAGTACAACACCGGCTACCGCGCCATGCGTCGGCACCGCTTGCTGGGCCGCTACGAGCACCGGATCGGCGCGTTCGACGTCTTCGGCGAGGCGGGCTACGGGCAGCATCGCGACGACCTCGACGGCGCGGTGTTCACGACCGGCACGGTCACGGCGGGCGCGCGCTGGCGGATCCTCAAAGAGCTGGTGGTGATGGCGTCGCAGGAGGCGCTCATCGGCGGCGACGACAAGCTCCTGGGCCCCGCGGCGACCGATCGCCTGAGCACGAACTTCGGGGCGGAGCTCGGGCTCGCCACCGATCTGGCGCTGCGGCTGGTCGAAACCGTGCGCTGGAACGGCGACAACGCCACGCGCTTCGGGCTCGTGTCGCGCGACGCCAAGGGCGGCAAGACCTACATCGAAGAGCGCCTGCAGCGCGGCGACTCCAACGGCCGGCTCGTGCACGCACTGGTGGTCGGGACCGAGGCGCCGCTGGGACCGACCGATGGCAGCGACGGCGCCTCCGACGGCCGCATCTACGGCGAGTATCGGGTCGATGGCGGCATCTCGGGCAAGGCCAACCACGCGGTCGTCGGGCTCGGACGCCGCCTCGAGCTCGTGCCGGGCATCAACCTGACCTTGGCCTACGAGCGCAGCCAGGCCCTCCAGCCGCCGGCGGCCACCACGGCCACGGGCGCTGTCGACGGCGGCTCGCGCGACGTGGTCTCGGGCGGCCTCGAGGTCTTGGCGCTCGACGACGTCAAGCTCGGCGGCCTGTACGAAGTCCGCTGGGACCGGGACCGGATCGGCGAGGCCGCGCCCGAGGTCTTTCAGGCCGTCGCGCGCACGACCTTCGATGCAAAACTCGCTACCTGGGTGAGCCTCTTCGGCTTCATCGACTACGACGTCACGCAGGATCTACGGTCGCGCCAGGTCCTCAAGGAGGATCTGGTCGCAACGCTGGGGCTCGCCTTCCGACCGCTCGCGAATAGCGATTTCATCCTCGCCGCGCGCTGGTCGCGGGTCCTCGAGCGGGCCACCACCCGCGAGACGACGCTCTTCGGCGAGGCGCTGACGCGCGAGGAGCGCACGCTCAGCGATCTGGTCTCGCTGACCGGGATCATCGAGCTCCCGTTCCGGCTGCAGCTCACCGAGAAGCTCGTCTGGCGCGTTGGCGTCGGGGCGCTCGACGGCGCCTCGGGGAGCCGCGACATCCTCCTTTGGATCACGCGCCTCGCTTTCCACGTCGTGCCGAACGTCCCCTTCGACATCGCCGCCGAGTTCCGCATGACGGCCTCGGTGTTCGGCTCGGGCACCGAGCAGAACGGCGGCCTGGTCGAGGTGGCGTACACCCTCTTCGAGCACGCGCGCCTGGGTCTCGGCTGGACGATGAATGGCATCGCGGGCGAACTCATGCCGGGCGAGGCCGCCAACGACATCCAGAACGGCTTCTTCGTGCGCCTGACCGGGATGTACTAACCTACGGGCATGCCTGCCAGCGCACCCGGGATCTGCCCCCTCTGCGAGTCGCGCGGCCCGATCGGTCGGCCGTGTGATCAGCGCCCGTGTCAGCGCCGCGGCTACGCGTTCATCCCGCTCGCGTACCTGCCGGCGGATCACGGCGCGCGCGGCGCGATCGACCCGGAGATCGGGCGCGTCGTGGGCGATCACCTGCTCGTCGGCGTCGTCGGCGGGGGCGGTTTCGGCAAGGTGTACCTCGCGCTGCAGCAGCCGATCCTCATGCGCACGGCGCTCAAGCTCATGCGCGACGAGGTCGGCGAGCAGATCGCCGGCGCCCTCGAGCGCTTCGAGTCCGAGGCGCAGGCCATGGCGCGCCTGTCGCACCCAAACGTGGTGCGGCTGCTGCGCTACGGCGTCCACCAGGGCGCGCCGTTCCTGGTGATGGAGCTGGTCGAGGGCGGACGCACGCTCAAGTCCGAGCTGGCGCGGCACGCGGCGGCCGGGCGCGAGTTCGATCTCGGCCTCGTCCGCGACATCCTCGAGCAGCTCTTGAACGGGCTCGAGGCGGCTCACGCGCTGGGGATCGTCCATCGCGACCTGAAGCCCGAAAACCTCATGTTGCAGGCGGTCCCCGGGCACCCGAACCTGCTCAAGATCCTCGACTTCGGGCTGGCCAAGTTCACGCACGAAGGCACCGAGACGTCGCTCGCGCTCGGGACGCCGTCGTACATGGCGCCCGAGCAAATCCTCCGGCGCCACCTCGGGCCCTGGACCGATCTCTACGCCGTCGGCGCCATCGCCTTCGAGCTGGTCACCGGCCAGCGCGCGTTTGCGGCCGAGAACCCGCAGGCCATCGTGGTCAAGAAGCTCGACCCGAGCTGGGATCCGGTGCGCGCCTCGGGCGTCGCACTCCCACCGCGCCTCGCGGCCGTCCTGTCCAAGGCGCTCGCGCAGGACCCGGAGCGCCGCTTCCGAAGCGCTCCGGAGCTGCGTCTTGCCTTGCGCGAGGGCCTGGCCGAGCTGACGAGCGACGCACGCCTGGGACGTAAGGGCGTGGATGTCTCGGGGCTCGTGTCCCCGAGTGAGTTGGCGCGCGCGCGCGAGGTTCCACTCGGCACGCCAGTCCTGCTTCCGGGCGCTCCCGCGGCGCCGGCCGCGCTGCTTCCGGGGGCATCCGCGGCGCCGGCCGCATTCGACACGCCGATCGCCCGCGACGCGACCGGATCCTCGACCCCGACGGTCCTGCCGTCGACCCCCTTGGGCACCGACGCGCGCCCGACCCGGCCGCGGCGCGCGTGGCTCATCGCCGCGGCGCTCGCGGGTGCGGGAGGCGTGAGCGCGGCCGTTCTGGCGAC
>SXGT01921613.1_pt1 | contig 10495 bp, 9 predicted proteins | sample 3176221 | NCBI WGS metagenome assembly SXGT01 (sample SAMN11356862, study PRJNA531348) | freshwater metagenome | isolation source: freshwater sample F1-120 | place: China: Fuxian Lake, Yuxi | collected 2017-12-25
CTCAACCGCAGCCTTCAGACCAGGAAGAGTAGTTATACAAGAAACCCCTCTAGCAACTGCTGCTGTTCTAATCTTTCGCCCATCCCGCGCGGCTCCTCGCCCAAAAGGTGTGTTGATCACAAGGGCAATTTTGCCTTGATTGATTAAATCTACCGCCGATATAGCTCCCTGATTTCCATCTTTCTCGCTATGTTTTGCAACGAGCTGCGTTGAAACACCATGAGTTTTGAGGAAATTGTGCGTTCCAAGGGTTGCATAGAGCTCGAAATTTAACTCAGATAATCCCTTAACCCCTGAAATCGCCTCACTCTTATCTTTGTCAGAGAGCGAAATAAAGATTGCGCCACCTAGTGGTAGCGCTCCAAATGCTGCTATCTGCGATTTTGCGAAAGCTGCCCCAAAAGTTGATGCAATTCCCATCACTTCACCCGTCGATTTCATCTCTGGTCCTAAAACAGTATCAACGCCCTCACCATCTACTCTTCGGAAACGATTAAAGGGAAGCACTGCCTCCTTCACGCTAATGCCACTAGCAACGCCATCGCCGTTATCTGGAAGCATCCCATTTTCTCGTAGCTCTGAAATCTTGATCCCAGTTGCTATCAGTGCTGCCGCCTTTGCTACCTGTCTTCCCGTTGCCTTACTGACAAATGGAACAGTTCTAGATGCCCTGGGATTTGCCTCTAAGACATAGAGCTTTGATTCTGAGACGGCGTATTGAATATTGATCAGTCCTAATACTCCAATACCAGAGGCAAGTTTCTTGGTTGCTTGGCGAATCTCGGCTATCAATTCTTTGGTTATAGATTGAGCTGGAATTACGCAGGCTGAGTCACCAGAATGAACGCCTGCCTCTTCAACGTGCTCCATGATACCTGCTAGGTAGAGTTCATTGCCATCAAAGAGCGCATCCACATCAATCTCGATTGCATCATCCAAAAATTTATCAATCAAGACTGGATGCTCAGGATTTATCTGAGCGGCAATGGTGATGAACTCCTCAAGTGATGCATCGTCATAAACAATTTGCATGCCTCGTCCACCTAGGACAAATGAAGGGCGGACTAGAACTGGATATCCGACTTCGCTTGCAATCTTTAAGGCATCTGTGTAGGAAAAGCCAGTGCCAAACGTAGGCGCTCTCAGCGAGTTCTCCGTCAATACTCTTCCAAATGCACCACGATCCTCGGCTAGATGAATTGCCTCCGGCGGTGTTCCAAGAATTGGCACCCCCGCGCTCTTGAGCTCTGCGGCAATACCAAGTGGGGTCTGGCCACCTAATTGCACAATAACGCCAGCAATCGGCCCTGCAGCAACCTCTGCGCGATAAACCTCAAGAACATCTTCAAGAGTTAATGGCTCGAAGTAAAGGCGATCTGCGGTGTCATAGTCAGTAGATACTGTCTCTGGATTGCAATTGATCATGATTGTTTCATAACCCGCCTTTGATAAAGCAAAGCATGCATGAACGCAGGAGTAATCAAATTCAATTCCTTGGCCGATTCGGTTTGGCCCACTTCCAAGGATTAATATTGCCGGTTTACTTCGAGGTTTGACTTCGCTTTCTAAATCGTAGGATGAGTAGTGATAAGGCGTAAAGGCCTCAAACTCACCAGCGCAGGTATCAACTGTTTTAAAGACCGGAAATAAGCCTAGTCTCTCTCGCACTTTCAATATCTCTGATGCGTTAGTGTTTCGAAGCTGGGCTATCTGTTGATCTGAAAAACCCATCTCTTTAGCACTCCTTAGAAGTCCTAGAGAAAGCTCACCTGCAGCTTTAATCTCCGAAGCTTTACTGTTTATTTCGACAATTTGAGAGAGAAACCAAGGATCGATCGCGCATTTGGCATAGACCTCCTCGATTGATGCACCAAGTGCTAGCGCTCTTTGAACCTGAATCAACCTATCTTCTGTAGGTGTGGATATTTTCGCCATCAATTTCTCAAGGTTGTCAGAAAAGTCCCATGAGAAAGATGATCCCTTCTTCTCCAAGCTTCGCATCGCCTTTTGAAGTGCTTCAGGAAAAGAGCGACCAAAGGCCATGGCTTCTCCAACGCTCTTCATTGTTGTTGTAAGACGCGTATCAGCCTCAGGAAATTTTTCAAAGGCAAAGCGAGGAATCTTCACCACGATGTAATCTAAGGTTGGTTCAAATGAAGCTGGAGTTTTCTTTGTAATGTCGTTAGGAATTTCATTTAGGGAATATCCAATAGCAAGCTTGGTGGCAATCTTGGCAATGGGAAAACCAGTTGCCTTTGAGGCAAGCGCGCTACTTCTTGAAACCCTTGGGTTCATTTCAATCACAACTACCCGACCATTGGCTGGATTTATCGCGAACTGAATGTTGCAACCACCGGTGGCCACTCCCACCTCACGAATAATGGCAATGCTTAAGTTTCGTAGATTCTGGAATTCAACATCTGTAAGAGTTAACGCTGGAGCAACAGTAATTGAATCTCCTGTGTGGACTCCCATGGGATCGATATTTTCAATGCTGCATACAATCACTACATTGTCATGATTATCACGCATAACCTCTAATTCATACTCTTTCCAACCGATAATTGACTCTTCAAGTAGAACTTCATTAACAGGACTAAAACGCAAACCCGCGCCAGCGATAAGCTCTAATTCATCTTTGCTAAAAGCAATTCCACTACCAAGTCCTCCCATAGTGAAAGATGGTCTAACTACCACAGGATAATTGAGCTCATTTGCTGCTTTGAAGCAATCATCCAAACTATGACAAATGATTGATTTTGCAGACTCTCCTCCAATTTTTGCAACGATTGCCCTAAATTCCTCTCGATTCTCACCCCGCCTAATGGCTGCGACATCTGCGCCAATTAGCTTTGTTTTGTATTTCTCTAATATTCCATTCTCATGGAGAGTTATCGCAGCATTTAGGGCTGTTTGTCCGCCAAGAGTTGCCAGGATTGCATCTGGGCGCTCCTTAGCGATAACTTGTTCAAGAAAATCTAAAGTAATGGGTTCAATATAGGTTGCGTCTGCAAATTCTGGATCAGTCATAATCGTGGCTGGATTCGAATTCACCAAAATTACTCTTATGCCCTCTGCCTTTAAAACGCGGCAGGCTTGAGTTCCAGAATAATCAAATTCGCAGGCCTGGCCGATAACAATTGGACCACTACCGATTACCAAGACACTCTTAATCGATTTATCTAGAGGCATGTTTGCCTAACATCTCAACAAACTGATCAAAGAGATAATTGGCATCGTGAGGACCGGCGGCAGCCTCTGGGTGATATTGAACCGAGAAGGCTGGTTTATCTAGAAGCTTTAGTCCTTCAACAACAGAATCATTTAGACATATGTGAGTCACCATTCCAGGGCCATAAACTGTTGAAAAGATCCCCTCTAGTGGGGCTTCAACGGCAAAACCATGATTCTGCGCAGTGATCTCCACTTTATTACTTTCAACATTTAGCACTGGTTGATTAATACCGCGATGGCCAAATCGCAGTTTATAGGTATCAAAACCTAAAGCCCTTCCAAGTATTTGATGTCCGAAACAGATGCCAAAAATGGGGAGTGATGCATCAAGGGTAGATCGAACTAGCGCCACTATTGAATTCATCGTTGCTGGATCTCCCGGACCGTTTGAGAGAAAGAGCCCATCAAACCCACCGGCCTCAACATCTTCAAAAGTTATCGTTGCAGGCATTAAGTGAACTTCAATTCCGCGCGAAGCCATATTTCGAGGAGTTGCAGATTTAATTCCCAGATCAATTGCTGCAACTTTAAACTTTCTCTCTCCAAGTGCAGGAATGATCTCAACTTTTTCAACCGTGACCTCTTCGGCAAGAAATGCCCCAGCCATCTCCTGCGCACTCCTTACCTTTACAACCATCTCTTCTCTTGATAGTTCGCTACCTGAGAAGATGCCAACTCTCATCGCTCCTCGCTCGCGCAAATGAAGAGTTAAAGCTCTCGTATCAATTCCCCTAATTCCCACGACGCCATTTGAAATTAAGTCATCTTCTAAACTTCGCTCTGAACGCCAATTTGAAACTCTTGGAGAGGAATTTCTCACCACAAATCCACTTACCCAGATTTTTCTCGATTCTTCATCTCGAGTGTTCATTCCAGTATTGCCAATATGCGGAGCGGTCATGATCACAACCTGGCGGTGATAACTCGGATCGGTCAGCGTTTCTTGATATCCCGTCATTCCAGTTGAGAAGACAGCCTCACCAAAGGTCTCGCCCTTGCAAGCCCAAGACTCTCCTTCAAAGATACGGCCATCATCTAGAACTAGATACGCCGTCATCTAATTTGAGTTCCTTTCATAGACCAGCGCGCCATTATGGAATGTCTTAGTGATAACCCCCGGCAAGACCATGCCATCAAAGGGTGTGTTTTTGCTCTTAGAGGCAAGCTTGAGTCGTTCAACTTTCCATTTCGAATCTAGATCAACGAGTGTGAAATTAGCTCCTACTCCAACTGACATTGACCCATGGCCTTGGTATCGCCCTATTTGCGCTGGAATCTTTGACATGCGATCTACTAATTGAGCAAGTGTTAGAAGCTTCGTCTCAACCATAGCCAGGTATGCAATTGAAAAAGCAGTCTCAAGGCCAACCATGCCAAATGCTGCGGCGCTCCATTCGCAATCTTTTGATTCGTGAGGATGAGGCGCATGATCCGTTGCAATTATGTCGATTATTCCATCTGCCAGGCCTTCACGCAGTGCTTGCACATCATCTTTAGTCCTAAGCGGGGGATTTACTTTATAGACCGGGTCATAGCTCTCTGCTAATTCATCGGTTAAGAGAAGATGATGTGGCGTCACTTCAGCGGTAACTTTTATCCCACGCTTTTTTGCAGTTCTTATAATCTCAACCCCACCTGCAGTCGTGAGGTGACAAATATGTAGGCGAGAGTCAACATGCTCTGCAAGTAACACATCTCGGGCAATGATCGCTTCTTCGGCAACGGCGGGCCAGCCTTTTAAACCAAGGCGCGCTGAGATCTCGCCTTCATTCATCTGTGAATCCTGGGTTAGCCTAGGATCTTGTGCGTGCTGAGCAATAATTCCATCAAAGGTCTTTACATATTCAAGAGCTCTTCGCATTACCAAAGCATCAGAGACGCAATGTCCGTCATCACTGAAGATTCGAACCCCCGCCTCTGATTGATTCATGGCGGATAGCTCTGCAAGCTGCTCTCCGCCTTGACCCACAGTGACCGCTCCTATTGGAAACACATCACAAATCCCATGGTGCTTACCTAAACGATAAACCTGCTCGACAACACCAGCTGTATCAGCAACTGGCAGAGTGTTGGGCATAGCAGAAATTGCTGTAAATCCTCCGGTTGCCGCTGCCATTGAACCCGTTAACACTGTCTCGGCATCTTCTCTGCCGGGCTCTCGCAAGTGAGTATGAAGATCCACAAAACCTGGCAGGATCATTAAACCTTTGGCATCAATTTCCTTAGCGCTACTTGATGAGTCACTTTCGTTGACGAATTTGCCATTGGAAACAAAGTAATTACCTACCTTCCCATTTGAATCTTTAGCTCCCTTTATCCGATAGGAATTCACATACTCTCCCCACTACTTGCAAGCTCTTTGAAAGTTGCTCCTCCGAGAAGGAGATAGAGAACTGCCATTCGAACACTAACCCCATTAGCGACTTGCTCCACGATCACCGAGCGCTGCGAATCAGCCGATTCAGCTGAAATCTCAAGACCTCTATTCATCGGACCAGGATGCATAACTATCGATTTAGCTTTCATCTGTTTCATCCGCTCTGAATTAAGGCCATATCCTCTGGCATATTCCCTCTCGGTTGGAAAATAAAGATCGCTCATTCGCTCCTTTTGCACGCGAAGCGCCATTACAACATCGAGAGATTTAATCTCGTCATCGAGTGAATAGCTAACCCCTACTTGCCAATCAGAGACACCTACAGGAATTAGAGTTGGCGGAGCAATCAAAACTACCTCAGCGCCAAGTTTCTTAAGCAGCAGAATATTGCTTCTCGCAACTCTTGAATGAAGAATATCTCCGATGATGCCAACTTTTACCCCTGACAAATCGCCTTTATTCGACTTGAGATGGCGACGGATAGTAAAAGCGTCGAGAAGAGCTTGGGTGGGATGTTCATGAGTTCCATCTCCAGCATTAATTACCACTCCCTTCATCCACTCTTGCTTTGCTAATTGATGAGCAGCTCCTGATGCGCCATGGCGAATAACGACTGCATCTGCCCCCATTGCTTGAAGAGTAAGAGCAGTGTCTTTAAGGCTCTCGCCTTTACTAACACTTGATCCCTTAGCGGCAAAGTTGATTACATCTGCTGAAAGGCGTTTAGCTGCTGCTTCGAATGAAATTCTCGTTCGAGTTGAGTCTTCAAAGAACAGATTGACAACAGTTCTTCCTCGAAGAGTTGGAAATTTCTTGACTGCCCCTTCAGAAAGGCGGGCAAGTTCAGATGCGGTATCTAGAATCTCTATAGCTTGATCTTTACTCAAATCTGAAATCGAAAGTAGATGTTTCATTGGGATCTGCCTTCGATAAGTACTTCATCAAGTGAGTCAATTTCAGTTAAATGCACCCTAACTGACTCTTCCTTAGCGGTCGGAATATTCTTTCCAACAAAATCTGCTCTTATCGGAAGTTCTCTATGCCCGCGATCAATGAGAACAGCCAGTTGCACGCTCTTTGGTCGACCAAGTTCATTCAAGGCATCAAGGGCTGCGCGAATCGTTCTGCCGGAGTAGAAAACATCATCTATCAGGACAACATCTTTTCCATCAATACTTCCACCTGGAATGCTGGTTGGAAGCAGAGTTCTTGGTGCTTTTAGGCGCAGATCATCTCGATACATTGTTATATCAAGGGTGCCGCTTTCTAGTTCCGTTTTTTCAATTTCAGAGATGGCGCCTGCAATACGTCTACTTAAATATGCTCCTCTGGTTGGAATGCCAAGAAGAAGTAGATTTTCTGAACCATGGTTCTTTTCAAGAATTTCATGAGAAATGCGACGTAGCGCGCGGGAGATTTCACCGCTATTTAAAACAACGCTCATTACTACTCCTTCGCCGCCTCACAGGACGGATCGTTAAAGGTTGGCGAATACTAGCATGTGCTGGATTGGCTCCTGAAATCTGTGGAAAAGCCAGAGGGGCTCTCTGGTTATTGGCTTATTTTGACCCAATGACAACACCTTTAGAGATATCGAAAAGACTGAGACAAATCAGGAAGCAACAGCACTTAACTCTCAAACAGGTTGAAATACGTTCAAGAGGAAAGTGGAAAGCAGTTGTAATCGGTTCCTATGAGCGGGGTACTAGGTCACTGAGTATTTCAAAGGCCAAATCCCTCTGTGAGTTTTATGGAGTTCCGCTATCAGCTCTCTTTCAAAGTGAAGGCATTAAGCACGCACTACAGTCCGAAGGAGCTCTACGTATCGATCTAAGAGCCTTAAGGAGCAGGCTTGCAGAAAATGATCCACTAATTGCCCAGCTCCACAATCTTTTATCCTTTATCGCAAGGAGGCGAGATGATTGGAATGGAGAGATTATGAGTGTTCGCTTGCAAGATAATGAGGTGCTAGGGCTTTTGGTTCAAAAGGAGCCAGGCGAGCTAAGAAAAGCTCTAGAAATAAGAGAGTTGCTCTTTAAAGCACAAGGTCAGGTTTAATTTCCAGGATTTTGCTCAATACTCCATTTACATACTTACTTGAATCCTCGGTGGAAAAGTTAGTTGCAAGCTCCAGTGCCTCGCTGATAGCCACTGCTTCAGGCACTGACTTAGACCAAAGTAGCTCGAAGATGGAAAGACGAAGGATGTTCCTATCAAGAACCGGCATCCGGTCCATGTCCCAGCCTTGAGCATAAGTTGCAATTAACTCATCAATTTTTCGCCTATTTAACTCAATTCCATCGATTAACTCTTTTGTGAATTCTCTAGCCTCATACTCCATCTCTGTGACTCTCTTGAGGAGTAGATTCGCTGCGCTACTTTTTCTGATATCACTTTCATAGAGCAGATCTAGAGCGGCTTTTCGGGCCTTGGAGCGGCTGCTCACTTAGTTTGCGCGCCCGAGATAATCACCGTTGCGGGTATCGACTAAAACAACTTCATCTTGCTTAATAAAGAGAGGAACTTGAATTGTGATTCCTGTTTCAAGGGTGGCTGGTTTAGATCCTGCAGATGAACGATCTCCTTGTAAGCCTGGTTCGGTGTAGGTAATCTTAAGCGGGACATTTGCTGGCAGTTCGACATAGAGAGGATTTCCCTCGTGTACAGCAACTATCGCCTCCGTGTTTTCAAGCATGTAATTTGCCGCATCCCCTACCGTCTCAGATGAGATGGTCATCTGGTCGTAGGTGCTGGAATCCATAAAGACAAAACCAGCCTGATCTTTATAGAGAAATTGCATATCACGCTTCTCAAGAATTGCTACATCCACTTTAACTCCGGCATTGAATGTCTTTTCAACTACTTTTCCTGAAAGGACATTTTTAAGCTTAGTTCGAACGAATGCTGGACCCTTACCTGGTTTCACGTGCTGAAATTCAACAACGCTCCAGAGCTGACCTTCTATATCTAGGGTCATTCCGTTCTTAAGATCGTTCGTGGTAGCCATAGCGGCGAAGATTACCTTTTAAATCTCTATTTAACTAATTTACTCAGCGCAGCAAAGGCAAGGCGATATGAATCAAGGCCAAAGCCCGCGATGCTGCCTTGGACAACCCCTGCAATTACCGAGGTATGGCGAAACTCCTCTCGAGATAACGGATTACTCAAATGAACTTCAATGCAAGGTGCTTTAAGCATCACTACTGCATCACGTATTGCATAAGAATAGTGCGTAAAAGCCGCAGGATTAAAGATTACTGGAGTTTTACTATCCGCAGCTGCATGGAGCCAGCCAATCAACTCTGATTCATCATTACTCTGCTTTACTTCAACATCAAAATTGAACTCTTTAGCTCCTTGACGGCAAATCTGCTCGATATCAGAGTAAGAGATATCTCCGTAATAAGATTTTTCACGAAGATCTAGTCGAGAAAGATTAGGTCCGTTGAGCACTATTACTTTTGTCAGGCTCATCTACTCTCCAATACTTTCTAGGAAACTCTTCTCCAGCTGCTGATCTGTAATACCTTCAGCTCTTGTTGGCGTTCCCAGAGCGCTCAAGGTAACAAAGCGAATTCTACCCCCACGCACCTTCTTGTCATTGCGCATAATCTCGAGTAGTTCAGGCCATGAGCCATTTGGGTATTTGGCATTAAGTCCTAGGGTATCTAGAACCTGATTCTGCCTATCAAGATCTTTGGCAGGAAGTCCAGAGAATTCAAACGATAGTTGAGCCGCAAATCGCAAACCCAGAGCTATCGCTTCACCATGACGAAGCGAGTATTTAGAATGTTTCTCAATTGCATGGCCCAAAGTGTGGCCGTAATTCAAAATCTCACGAAGGCTTGATTCCCTAAAGTCATCACTGACAACTTTTGCTTTTACTGCGATAGATCTATAAATGAGCCCCGCCAAATTCTTCTTCCAGTTTTCGTCTATTAAACCAAGTATCTCGGTATCATCAATAAAGCCACATTTAGCAACTTCTGCCATTCCTGCCTTGAGATCACGTTCAGAGAGTGAATTGAGGAAATTCTGATCAATTAAAACAGCACTTGGTGAGTGAAAGGCCCCAATGAGATTCTTTCCTGCATCCAGATTTAATCCGGTTTTTCCTCCAATAGCTGCATCGACCATTCCGGCAAGTGAAGTGGGGATGGCGATCCAATCAACACCGCGTTGATATGAAGCGGCAACAAAACCTGCTAAATCAGTGGTCGCTCCTCCGCCAAAACCAACAATGAGGCAGTTTCTATCAAGTTTGGCAGCAGCGATCTTTTCAGTTACCTGGTTAAAGGACTGAATACTCTTCTGCCCCTCCCCATCCTCCACTTCAATCAAGAGACAATGCGAAGGAAAAGCTGCTCCGAAACTGACTGAAATAGATTTAGGAGTAATAAGCACTACGTCTCGGTTTTGGGTTAGTGTAGATAGATCTCTCCAAACATCCTCTGTAAAGCTAATCTCATAGCGCTTTTCGGCATTAACAGTTATCGGTTTCATAGCGCCAACTCTTTTACTATCTCTTCAACAACTTCAACAGGTTTCTTGTTATCAGTTGAAACTCTAGCCTTGGCAAGTGCTTCATAGGTTGAACGGCGCTTTTCCATCAAAGCAATCCATTGCTGTCTGGGATTTCCAAGAAGTAAAGGGCGATCTCGATTAAAGCCTACTCTTGGTGCTGCATTAGAGATTGAAACATCGAGAAAAACAACATTTGCCATTAGCGATAACCTCTTGGACACTTCAAGATCCATAACCGAACCTCCGCCGAGTGCGATTACGCCATCTTGGTTCTCAATCAAATCAATCACCACAGCGCTCTCCATTTCCCTGAACGCGGGTTCTCCATCAATTATGAAGATCTCGGAAATACTCTTTCCA
>SXGT01584395.1_pt1 | contig 10494 bp, 9 predicted proteins | sample 3176221 | NCBI WGS metagenome assembly SXGT01 (sample SAMN11356862, study PRJNA531348) | freshwater metagenome | isolation source: freshwater sample F1-120 | place: China: Fuxian Lake, Yuxi | collected 2017-12-25
CTCGACCTGTCGAAGATCGAAGCGGGCAAGATGGAGCTGTTCCTGGAGCACTTCTCGATCCCCGCGATGGTCGCTGAAGTCGCGTCGACGGTGCAGCCGCTCGTGGAGAAGAACGCGAACAAGCTCGTCGTCGAGTGTGCGCCCGACGTCGCGGGCATGTTCGCCGATCTCACCCGGACGCGGCAGGTGCTGTTCAACCTGTTGTCCAACGCCTGCAAGTTCACTCAGAAAGGGACGGTCACGGTCAAGGCGTCGTTGACCCAGGCGAACGGCAGGCCGTCGGTCCAGTTCGAGGTCAAGGACGAAGGCATCGGCATGACGCCCGAGCAGGTGGGCAAGCTGTTCCAGGACTTCACACAGGCCGATGCGTCCACCACACGGAAGTACGGGGGAACGGGCCTCGGGTTGTCCATCTGCCGCAAGATCTGCCGTATGATGGACGGCGACGTGGCGGCCACGAGCGAAGAGGGCAAGGGCTCGGTATTCACGGTCGTCCTCCCCCTCGAAGTTGTCCGCACGGGCGTTCCGCACTCCGCGGAGCCTGCACACGCCCACGAGGTGGCGACGCTCGCGAGTCGCGGGACCTTGCTGGTCATCGACGACGACCCGGCGACGCGTGACCAGATCTCGCGGATGATGGAAAAGGAGGGCTTTCGCATCGAGACGGCCGCGGACGGCAAGACCGGCCTGGAGAAGGCCATGGCGCTGCGGCCGAGCGCGATCTTCCTCGACGTCTACATGCCGACGATGGACGGCTGGGCCGTGCTGAACCGACTCAAGGCCGACCCGGAGCTGGCTCACATCCCGGTCACCATGATCTCGATGGCGGACGAGAAGCACATGGGCACGGCGCTCGGTGCCACTGACTTCATCTCCAAGCCGCTGCGCAAGGTGGACCTGCTGTCGGTCCTGGCGCGCTACGGCGGGGCCTCCACGACGGTGCTGGTCGTCGACGACGACGAGGTGAACCGCGACATCATCGCGCAGAGCTTGAAGTCCGAGGGGCGCGTCGTCGTCGAGGCCGAGAACGGCCGGGTCGCGCTGGAGCGTCTGGCGGAGATGCGGCCGGCCATGATCCTGTTGGACCTCATGATGCCGGAGATGGACGGCTTCGAGTTCCTCGAGCACTTCCGCAGGGTTGAGGAGTGGCGGGAGATCCCGGTCGTGGTGTTCACCGCCAAGGAGCTCACGGCGCAGGACCACCAGCGCCTGCGCGGAGGGGCGCAGCGGATCCTTCAGAAGGGGTCGTACTCAAAGGAGCAGGTGCTCGATGAGCTCCGGCGTTGGGCGGTGACGACGGCGACCGGCAATCCGAGCGCGGCCTCCCGTTCGGCGCCGGCCGCCGACTGACGGTGTAGGAGGTGGGTATGGGTCTTCGTTTGTTTGCGTCCTGGTGTGCGTGTGTGTCGGTCATCGTTATCTTCGACGCGGCGGAGGCGGGTGCTTCTCCGCCGCCGGAGGGCGGGTCTGCGCCCACGGCCGACGACGCGCCGGCGGCCTCCGGGGGCGGCGGCTACGGGTACGACGGCGGCTTTTTCCTGCGCACCGCGGACCGGCGGTACTCGATGAAGGTCAACGGCTTCGCGCAGCTCCTATATACGGGCACGATCGTCGAGGGCGATTACGCGAACACGTTCGATCTCGGGCTCGGCCGCCTCGCCTTCTCCGGCGAAGTGTTCGATCCGAGTCTGTCCTACTTCTTCCAGATCGAGGGGTCGACGTTCGGCGACCACAACGGGATCGGGATGCTCGATTGGTGGATGCGATACTCCGTTTCGCCGTACTTGTATGTGTTGGCTGGGCGCCACATCCTGCCGTATAGCCGCCAGTTCTACACGCATCCCGGCAACCTGCTCTTCGCGGACCTGTCCTCGGCCGACTACGCGTTCAACATGCCTCGCGTCATCGGTGCCCAGATCGGCGGCTCCGCCGGTCCAGTGACCTACGACGTGTTCGTCAACAACAGCGTGCGCGCGCTGGACAACTCGACTCAGCACAATCGCGGCGAGGGCATCGCCGCGGGCGCCCGCCTCGAGGTCGCCATCCTCGAACCCTACGGCTACATGGAGTCTGTGCCGTCGGGCGACGCGCCCGCGTCCCTCTCGGTGGGCGTCGCCGCGGCCTACAACGAGGTCGCCGAGGACTCCGGCTTCCAGAACGTCGCCAAGGGCGACGACACCCTCAACGTGACGGCGGACGCCGGCTTCCGCTTCAAGCGCCTGTCGCTGCAGGGCGCTTTCTACCTGAGACGCAAGCTCAACAACGAGGAGGGCAACAACATCGGCTACTACGGCCAGGCCGGTTGCGTCCTCTTGCCGGACCACGTGGAGCTGACGGCTCGCTACTCGGGGGTCCACTTCGATTCGAGGATCCCGCAAGCGGACGGTGCAGCGGCGCTCGGCGCCCCCGGCAGCCCGACCGAGATCACGGGGGGGCTCAACCTCTACCTGTTCGGCCACGTCGCCAAGCTCCAGCTCGACTACACATTCGTCAAGACCGATCTGTTCGAAGGCGGCGACTCCACCGCGCACCGCTTCCGCGTCCAGTCGCAGGTGCTGTTCTGATCCTTTGACAAATTCCACGCTCGTCTGCTGCCCGAGGATAGTGCTTCCGAACGGGGCCTCGAAGCGCTCGAGGTGACGGTCGAAGACCGGCACGAGGACGGACGCTGTCGGGTCGAGCGGCCGGCAAACACCGCTGCCCGCTGGCTTGGACGCGTTGTGGGGCGCAGTCGGGCGCGCCGTCGGGCAGATCGGCACGGAGCGCACTTGCGCGAAGGGAGGGGCGCGAGCGCCGCTAGGGGCGCTGCCCCCACCCGAGCGTGCCGGCTCTCCACAGCCGGACGCGCCGGAGGAACACGTCGATGGCCAGCGCGAACACCACTCCGTAGAGCGGGAAGTGCCGAATCGGCGTGGTCTTGCTGGTGGTCACGCCGCCACGGGGGCGCGCCACTCTGCGCTCGCCACCAGGAGGCACAGATGTGCCGGGCACGGTCTTTCTTCGATCCAGGGATCCCCGTCGTTCGTAGTAGCGGGTGACTTGACCGAGGAGCCCCCATGACCATGACGAACCGGAACCTACTGTGGACCTTCATCCTGGTGCTCTCGACCGCCGGCACCGCCCATGCGCAGACGCAGAACGGTGTGACCGTCTCGCCCGCCACCGCGACGATCTCGCCGGGTCAGACCAAGCAGTACACCGCCACCGCCAGCTTCAGCAACGGGAGCAGCCGCCAGCTTCACGCGGCAAAGCACGCCTCCGCCGGCGGCTTCCACGGCTGTGCGCTGCTGGCCAACGGCGCTGTGAACTGCTGGGGCGAGAACATCTACGGGCAACTCGGCAACGGCGGCTCCGTGTCCACGAGCATCCCCACCACCACCTCGGGCATCTCGGGAGCGTTGCACGTCGCTACGGGATACCAGCACTCGTGCGCCATCCTGGCGGACACGACAGTCAAGTGCTGGGGCAGCAACCAGTACGGCAAGCTCGGCGACGGTACCGGCGCCGGCTCGCTTACGCCCGTCGTTGTGCTCGGGCTGTCGGACGTGGTGTCCGTAGCGCCGGGCTACTTTCACACCTGCGCGGTCAAGAGCGACGGCACGGTGTGGTGCTGGGGCTGGAACGTCAGCGGACAGCTCGGCCTCGGCAACAACACGGGGCCCGAGCTCTGGGGCGGACAGGCCGCGGCGCTCTCCCCGCGGCAGGTGATCGGCATCGACAACGCGATCTCCGTCGCGGTGGGCCTCGAGTTCTCCTGCGCCGCGCTGGCGGACGGCACGGCGTCGTGCTGGGGTCAGAACAGCTACGGCAACCTCGGCATCGGCAACGCCGACGGGCCCGAGCTCTGCTTCTTCGAGCCGTGCAGCACGACGCCGGTGCCCGTCGTGGGGCTCGACATGGTGAGCACGATCACCGCCGGCCAGAACCACGTGTGCGCGCTGGTGGCGGGAGGCGACGTGAAGTGCTGGGGCTATGGCGCGTTCGGCCAGCTCGGCATCGGCTCCAGCCCCGATGTGAGCGCGACGCCCGCGCCGGTGCTCGGGCTCAGTACGCTCGTACAGAACGTGTCCGCAGGCCATTGGCATACGTGCGCCGCGATGGCGGATGGCACGGCTCAGTGCTGGGGCAGCAACCTCGCCGGCGCGCTCGGAGTGGGGACGGCGCCCGAGCCGTGCGCAGGCAGCACATGCAGCTCGACGCCGCTGACGGTTGCCTCGCCGGGGCCCTACGCGCATGTCGACTCCGGCTACTTCGTGTCGTGTGGGAGGCTCACGGCGACGGCGGGAGGACTCACGCACTGCTGGGGCCAGGGTACTGACGGGCAGCTCGGAGACGGCACCATCGTCAATGCGCCGACGCCGGTTGAGGTCCTCGGCATCGGCGCGCTCTGGACGACCGCGAGCTCGGCCGTGGCCACGATCGACACGACGGGGCTCGCTACGGCGGTTGCGGGCGGCACGACCAACGTCAAGGTCACCACGGCTGTGGCGGGGACCGCGACCGCCACGCTGACCGTGGCCCAGAAGTACACGCTCACCGTCGTGAAGACCGGCCTCGGCACGGGCACCGTCACTAGCTCGCCTGTGGGGATCAGCTGCGGCGCCGACTGCACCGAGGATTACGCGTCTGGCACGACCGTAACGCTGACCGCCACGGCGGCCGTAGGATCGTCGTTCGTCGGATGGAGCGGCCCCTGCACCGGCACGAAGAAGTGCATCGTCTCGATGACGGCGGCCAAAACGGCATTCGCCAACTTCAAGAAGCGCAAGTAGCTCTGCGCGCGTAATGAGCGGGCTGCCAGACACCAAACGCTCGGGGCATCGCCGTCACGACGCTGGTGTGCTCATTCCTCCGGTCCGTGTGCTGGGCGACCGACACATCCGTCGGTGAGCACCCGCGGGGCGTGTCCGATACCGGCTCGAGTGGATTACCGAAGGCGCGATACGCCGAGGCAGCGGATGGCGTATCGACACCGACCTCGGATACCGCGTGGTCCTCGAACGCGGCGGGGTCGTGACGTGGACGGTGGACCGTTCGCGCCTGATCTGGACGAGCTGGATCTTACCGCCAACCGCATCGGCGACAGTGGGGCGCTGGCCCTTGGTCGCGTATTGCAAGCGCCCCGCCGGGTCGACCTCGCTCGGAACCAGATCGGCCCGGTGGGGATCGCGGCCTTGCCCCCCAAGCTCCGTCACGCGGACCGGCTCAGCCTGCGCGGCAACGCCATGGGCGACGCGGGCGTCGCGGCGCTGGCCGAGCATGGCGACTTGGAATCGGTGCAGGATCTCTGGCTTGGCGGCGTCGGGCTCACCGACGTCGGGCTCGACGCCCGTTCTGGCCGCCGACCCGCCTTGCCTCACCGATCTCGACCTGACGCGCAATCAGCTCACGGACGGCGGCGGCGCCTCGTCGCGTCCCCTCTGATGTCGCGTCTGGTCGGGCTCGTTTTGTTCCATAACCGGCTCGGCCTTGGTGCTGAGAAGTCACTCCACGGCCATCCGTTGGCGTTTTCGCTGCGACGGAGCGGGCGGACCGATGGCCGGTACACCGTCAGGCCCGGCGCCAGCGGAGGAGCGTCGGGACTGCGAACCTGCGGGTCACCTCATCGCCCGGGGGCAGGAAGGGCTCCTGGCTCAGGGCTGTAACGGCGGCCTTCAGCGCGCCGCGCGGCATCTTCTTGAACAGGACGGGGCGGAGGACATGGGCGCGGAAGAGCGCGACCTCCTCACCGCGGTGCTTCGGGGTCAGTGGCTTCATGAGAACTCCTTTCGGGCGGCGCACCGTGCGCCGGGAGAGGAGGGGTCTCATGGGCGTCTCGACCCCATAAGGCCGCGAGGTGGTGGGCTCGAACCCGGCCCGCCCCGTTGGAGCGTCCGGCTCACATAACCTGCAGGGCTCCCGCCAGGACCCGGATCTCGTCCGTGGCCTCCCGCGTCGCGCGGTCCGCGTGCCCCATCAGTCGCTCGATGAGCCCCCGCACCGCCGCCCTCCGAACCGCCGGCGGCGAGGCCGGTGCCGGGGCCGGGGACAGCCCGGGGAAGAGCGCTCCCGTGAGCGCCTTTCGACCCCAGCGCGCCAGGCTGCGCCACCGCTCCGGCAGATCACGGCGGTCCGCCGGATGCTCCAGGCAACGCGCCCACACGATGCCCTGCGCCTCGTCGAGGCAGGTCCAGAGGAACAGCGCCAGCACGACCGTGCGCCCGAGGAAGCGGGACCGGGCCACCATCTCCGCCGGACCGACCAACACCACCGCCTTGCAGCCCCAACACCGGAACCGACGACACCGCACCCGAAGGACCTCCGGCGCCCCACGCGCCCACGGAAGGCAACCCCGCACGAGGCGACACCGGGCAGTGCGACGGCCGAACAGCAGCGACCGATGGGGTCGCGGCAAGCCAGTCCTTGATCGAGACGGACGAACGAACGAAACTCGCGATGCCCAAGGCGACTCCTATAACCCGCCGAAGGTACCGGTGCCCCGGAGGTCTAGGCCGAGCCACCACTCCTCCCCGGCCTCGTGCCGGAGGAGGAGCCTTCAGAAGAGCACCAGAACGAGTGGAAACGCCACGCCGCGGTCGCGATCCGTTTCGCGGCCCCCCCGGGGGGGCCGGTCCCAGGCGGTCCCGAACACCGGCCGCGTGCCCGTTCAACAACTCCGATCGGCGCTCGAACACCGCCGGGCGATCACCCCCGCGACGCAGCTCGCCGCGGGAATGAACCCCAACCCAGCGTCTCCGATCCAAGGAGATCAGCTGCCGTGCTCAAGAAGCCGGTACCCGGGTCACCGAGCCTGCGTGGCAACAACTCTAGGCAGAGAATCGCATGGCCGCGAACGTAGAGCGGCTGCCGACCGCGGCCGACCGCCGGAAACTACGGAAGTCCGGAGTCGACGGCGGGATCCGGGTGGCGCTGTGGGCGTGGCGGCTTGCCCCCCTCACGAGCCCGACCTCAAGTTCAGCGCCGAGTTGCCGATAGACTGGGCGAGGTGGACCTTGCCCGAGTCGTTTCCCCCGCAAGAAGCCGTTCGGACGAGTGGTAGTGGGCCGGCCGAGGCCGGACGGCGACCTGCGGAAGGACCCGGCGGCAGCTCCCAGGGTGTCGGTCTGCGGACCGCATCGTACGCGGCGGGTCGGCGGGCGCTCGCGGCCGCACCGCCGAGGCTCAAGGGGGCTCGGCCCGACTTCGAGCGCCTCCCGGACTCGGGCAGAGGGTTCGAACACTCCGGTCCCGAAGAGGAACAATATGGAAAGGGACCCCTTATCGCGCTGATCCAGGGGGCCACGGCGCGAACGTTGGAGCGCGTGTTGCGGCTCGGGCGGGACCGCTCAGCGGCGCATGAGGGCGGCGCGAGTGAGATGGCAGACGGTGAGCGGCGCGGGTCGTCGCCGGAGGACCGCGTCCCTCGGGACCTGCCGGTGGTGGCGCCCTCGAAGGCCCAGGTCAAGGCGCTCAATCAGTACCGAGGCAAGGCGCTCGGCGATCACTTGACGCATTTCGACGGGACCAACGTGGACATCGGGTTTTACTACCAGTCGAAGTCGGGGCTCGTGGGGAACGAGTTCCGAAACCACAAGCGGCTTCCGAATGCGTACGTAACCAACCAGCGCATGAAGGGCGGAAAACTCGTGAAGTGGAGCGAGCGTTACCTGAAGCGACCCGCGGAGGACTGGGACTTGGAGGCGAACTGGGCCTTCGTCCAGGAGCTCCTCGAGGCGCCGGAGGCGGAGGTGACGCAAATCTTGGTCGACAAGGTGTACGCTGACCTGCTTGAGCAGCGGGTTCGCGAGGTGATCGTGGACACCGAGAAACGAGCGCGGGCCCTGAAGGTCATCCAATGGTCCAATAACCACGACAACCACTTCCACATCCAGGCCCGCGAGCGCCAAAAGCCCGGACCTGGGCGATGAGCTGGGGCCTCTTCGCACTCGCCGCGCTCGGGGCTTCGCCGCGCTTGTCGGTTGCCGACCTCACGCCGCAAATCCTGGGCTTCGACGCCGCTGAGAACGTGGCATTCTTGCAGTGGCGGCAGGAGGACGATCCGAAGCGCGGCGTGGTCCAAGAGCTGCTCGTCATGGTCGTGAGTCGTGACGGCGAGGAACAACTTCGGAGCTCGCTCGGTCACTTTCGCGACGAGGACGGAGGCGCGCTGGAGCTCGGCCTTACCCGCGCTCGGATCCGGGCCACGAACGCTTGGCTTCGGCTGGCCGGCTTTCGGGCCACGGGCCGCGCCGGTTCGCGTCGAGCGCCGGAGGCAATTCGGCTGGACGAGTCGACGACCAGGTTGACCTACGACACCCAGTGCGGAGAAGCCGTGGCACCTTGGCCGAGCGCCGAGGCCCCTCCTGTCTCGAGCCTCCTCGCATGGGGCGCGAGCGCGTCGGGCGGTCGAGCCGCGGCGCTCGTGATGCTCGCCGCGCCCCCAGAGTCCTCGCCCCTCGCCGGGGACTTCGTCCTACTCCAGGGACCGCGCCCGAAGTGCCCCTAAGCCGGAGCGACCTCCGGAGCAACATCCCGAGGAGACGGGTAGTTTCGGACGCGTACGCTCGAACCGACTACGTGAACCCGCCCGTCTCGAACCTGTTCGCCTATTCCGGCGGCTGCACGGCACCGGCGGGCTACGGCGAGCCGTGCATCCGGCCGAGCCAGTGCGCGACCAACAAGTGCAACGCGGTGGCGCCCTTCGTGGGTCAGTGCCAATGCCGGTCCGGTGGCGACTGCACGGGCTTCAACTTCTGCGACGGCGACGGCCTCTGCAAAGTTGGCTGCGGCAACGCCGGCCAGTGCGGCGGCGGCACACTGCATTGCGGCTCAGCCCACAACTGTGTGCAGTGCCTCGTCGACGTCCATTGCGCCGGGAAGGGTGGCCTCGGGCTGCGCGTGCTCGGGGGATGCATCTGAGGTCGAAGGAGCCCGCGCCGCGCCCTTAGGCGCCGCGAAGCAGCTCGGCCAGCCGGGGTAGGGCCTCCGCCGCGGGCCAGACGTCGACAGCACCGTGTTGCTCGCGGTGATCGCCGAGATAGAGCAGCAGCGTGCGGGCGATCGGGTACTCCTCGCGAAAGGTCTGCAGCCCGCGGAGATCGGCCGGTCGCACCTTCGCGGAGTGTTTGACCTCGATGGCGACGAGACCCGCGGCGCCGTACAGGACGAAGTCGACCTCGACGCCGTCCCGAGTTCGCCAGAAGAAGAGCTCGAACTCAAGACCCGCATGCGCGAGGGTGGCCCGAAGCTCCTGGAACACGAGCCCTTCCAATGCCGCTCCACCGATCTCTTCGGGTCGGTCGAGGGGGCCGCGCGGTCGGATGGTCCTGAACACCCCGACATCGAAGAAGTAGAACTTCGGGTGAGCGACCACGGCCCTCTGCGCACGCCGCGCGAACACCGGCAAGCGCGCCGCCAGCAGCAAGTCCTCGAGGATCTGGAACCAGTTGTCGACCGAGCGACGCTCGACGGCACACTCGCGGGCGACCTCGGTCACGTTCAGGACGGCCGCATGCGAGAAGCTGGCCGCCTCGAGAAAGCGGGAGAACTGGGCCAGGTTTCGGACGAGCCCCTCCTGTTGGACCTCCTCCCGGAGATAGGTCTGCACGTAGCTCCCGAGGTACCGGGCTGCGTCGGGCTCGGCCAGCAGCGCGGGGAGGTGGCCCCATGCGAGGGAGCGCTCGATTGAGAACTTCGCTCCGAGCTCCGCCGCCGTGAACGGATACATCCGGTAGCTGAGCGCCCGCCCCGCGAGGCGGTTCACGCCGCCGTGGCGGAGCTTCCGGGCGCTCGACCCGGTGAGCGCGAAGACGGTGCCGTCCGCCTCGATCATCCGGTGCACCTCGTTCAGGAGCTCCGGCGCCCGCTGCACTTCGTCGATGGCGACCACGGAAGCGCCCTTGGGGACCAGGCTGCGGAGCTCCTCTGGCCTCGCCAGGAGCCGCGCAAAGGTGGCGCCGTCGAGCAGGTCCACCGTGAATTCGGGGCGAAGCTCCGTTCTGACCCACGTCGACTTGCCGGTGCCCCGAGGCCCGAACAGGAAGAAGCTCTTGCCGGGGAGAACGCGCAAAGCTCGGTGTTCTGGGACCATCTGCCCAGGCTACCAGCTTTTCGGCGAGTCCATTTCCGAATTTAGCCTCAAATAGGAAACTTCGCTTCCAATGCGATGCAACGTCCCGGTCCGACGACGTTCGTCGTGACGACATCCCGCTCATGCTCCCGCTCGCGGGCGCTCTTGCCCTCCTGGACAGCTTTCAGAAGCGTTGCGCTGCGGAGGATGAGCCTGGAGTTGGCGCGCGCCTACGCGCCGTTCGGCTGGCTCCTCCCGCGACGTGCTCGTTGCTAGGGGCGCTGCCCCCACGCGAGCATGCCGGTCTTCCAGAGCCGAACGCGCCGGAGGAACACATCCAAGGCCAGCGCAAACACCACTCCGTAGAGCGGGTAATGCCAAATCGGCGTGGTCTTGCGGGTGGTCACGCCCCGGGTGTCGAAGAGCCGCTCGGGGACCGGATCCAC
>SXGT01625275.1_pt1 | contig 10494 bp, 6 predicted proteins | sample 3176221 | NCBI WGS metagenome assembly SXGT01 (sample SAMN11356862, study PRJNA531348) | freshwater metagenome | isolation source: freshwater sample F1-120 | place: China: Fuxian Lake, Yuxi | collected 2017-12-25
CACAGCCTCGCCCGCCTTTGTGACGTCCGAACTGTGTGTCCAGTAGGAGGGTTCCTGGTTTCCTTCGATCGTCAGCAGGACCAACCCCCGCCCTCGTGTCGTATATCGGCCCGATGCTTCTCCATCCGTGTTGAAATCTTCGGTGTAGAGTACATTGGCAGCAACAGGAGGAACAACGGGTGGCGGCACCACCGCTCCGCCGCTCACACCTGCGGCGTAATCAACCGTCTGGATGAGCAACTGCTTGCCCGCGTCAGTAAGATTGGCAAAATCGAGCGCAATATTGATGGTTTCCGACCCCGCCCCAGCCTGGCCTAGGAACAGTCCAATGCGTTTGTTCGGGGCCACGCTGCCATCCGCGAGTTTGTCGCCCTTCTCATATACGAACAGGGTTGGATAAGTGCCGTTCTCCAGCACGCTGGCCACCACATCGGCGTCGGGTGACACCAAGCCGTAGTTAAAACTATAAGGTTCATTGTAAATCTTCACTTTGCCGGAAAGGCCCTTCACGATGGGATGATCCGCCTTGCGAATGAAAAGCGAATCGAGTGGGTCAGCGACTGGCGTGTCCACCAAGTCCGCGGGGCGTCCGGTGTTGCCCCACTGGGTGAAGTCATTGGAACCATCTTCGGTTCGTTTGACCCAGTCGGCATTGTCGTACATATAAGCCTCGAAAGAAATGATCGGCACATCCGTGTCTTTGAGGCTGAAAATGCCCGTACCAGTGCCGACGGGGTCGAGCACCGATGTCGAGCCGATCGTTTCCGAAATGAAGACGACCTTCTTTCCCACAGCCGCCGCGACCAATTCCTCCGGTGGAACCCCGGTGGTGAAGGGCACCACAACATAGTCCTTGCTGGTGAAGAACTCGATCAACGCGGCGTCGGCGTTGACGGGCGATTCCGCGTTGCTGGTGATAAAAAGCATCTCACCCTTGGATGCAGCCCGTGCTTGTCCGGCGGCTGCCAGCAGAAGTGAGAGACATAAAAACCATCTAAAAATCCCAATTTCCATGAACGTTCGGGGATGCTCATTAACAATCATAAGATTACTTGTGCGGTTTGGTTGATGTTTGGAACGGTAGGTTTATTGTCAACAATTCGCTTCACGTCAACAGCTGATTCGTTCCCCAAACCCCCGTACAAAAATTCACAATCCCCGAATGGCTCAAGCACTGTCATTATGCATGTGAATCGAGTTGAGGTGTTCGCAATCTGTGAGGAAGGAGGCTTGGGTGCGGGATTCCTTGGTAAAAATGGTCGGAGCGACAGGATTCGAACCTGCGACTTCGTGGACCCAAACCACGCGCTCTAGCCAGGCTGAGCTACGCTCCGACCCTAGAGGCGCACAATATCCACACATGCCAGCCACGCGGCAATGACAAATTTCCACTTTGGGCGGACGAACGTTGAGAATGAGGCTACTTCCAACGATGCACCCAACCCCGCGCCATCAACGTGAGTGTCCGGCCATTCAATTCAGCCGTGACCGTGGCGTCGGTAAAATTCTCCACCACCCAACTGCCGTCGCGGAACAGGTAAAGCGCGACCTGGTTCGGCGCGGTGAACGTGGACTTGAAAGGGCGCAGCAGGGGCGCGCGCAAGGCGTCGAGTTCGGGTTGTGTCAGTTGGAGCAGCGACTGCGGGTCGCCCTTCAGCGGCAGGACGTGAACATTCGGCGCGTCTAGCTGCACCTTGTTGGCCAACTGCTGCGCCAGGCCGTCGGTGACGAGGACCGGTTTGCCGACGCGGATGAACTTCGCGAGCTTCGTCGTGAACTCCGGATCCTTCAGCGCGTGAACGGAGAAGAATGCCGTCGGCGCTTTCGCCGGAAACTCGTGGCAGGGCACAAGCGGCAGGCCGAGCATGCCGACGAAATCAAATACGTGCTTTTCATTTTCAGGATGGCTGTTGGGCGGCTTGTAGGCGGCGAGGCCGACTATTTCGCGCCCCTCAACTTCCTTCGCGACCGCGAGCAGCTCCGGGATGTTCGCGCTCAGGGCCTCGATGTTTTTAGGCCCGGTCGTCCCTTGCAGCCCGCTGTAGCAGAAGAGCAGCGACTCGCGCGCGTCGGCCAGCACCGTCTGCCGCGCCTGCTCGACGTAGGTGCGCTCAGTCGTCCCCAGCCAGTCGTACCAGCCGCCGCCGCATTTCCTCCCACCGATCCCTCCCAGCCAGCGCATGATGAAGTAGGCCTCGTATTGGACGGTTCCACCCCAGCGCTGGTCGTTGTAATCGCGCGTCTCGGTACCGACCCAGATGCGGTCGAAGTCCGCCGTCTCCCGCGCCACGTCATAGCCGCGCTCGTGGAATGTGTCATACCACTGCGGGTACTTGATGATGAGGCGGGCCTTCCGGTTCACGCGTTTGGCCGCGCCCAACACGCGGTCGCGCGACAGGCGCAACATCAGCTCGCCGCGATAATCCTCCCAGGTGTCGCCCGGGACCGGATACGTCTTCGCGCCGATCGTGACCTTCCTGGCCAGCCGGGCGGCGTCGCACTCCGCGCAGGCGCAGTCGGTGAACCAGAAGTCGTCGATCATGATTTCGTCGAACAGGCCCGCGGTGAATTCGAAGATTGCCTGGATGCGATCCTGCGTCGGCAGGTCGGTGTAACAGGCGATGATGTTCCAGCGCGTGGACTTCTTGCCGACCTGGGTCGGCGTCACGCAGCCGGACACTTCGAAGCCAGCGGCGAGAAACCGTTCCTTCGCATGTTGCAAAGCCGCGCGCTCGGCCTGGTAACCGTCGCGGAACGTTTCGATGAAGACCCTCGTTACTGCCGTGCGCCGACACCAGTCGATGGCGCGGTCGATGCCTTCCTCCTTCGTGAGATGATTCTTCACATCATGCGCCGTGAAGAGCGTCGAGAAGCGGTGGACATCCTGATGCCGCCGCCCGAGCGCCCACAGGTCCCCGGTGGAATCGGCGCCGCGCGCGCCGGCGAGGCCAACCAGAAGCAGCAGCGAAAGTGAAAGCGCTGCGAAATCCGAAATCCGAGTTCCCGAACACCGAAGGAAGGCCGAAATCCGAAAGCCGAAATCCGCCTGGGGCTCAGTTCGAGAAATCCGATCTGAGCGCCACGTCTGTAGCGGCCGCCTTCGGACGTCGGGATTCGGATTTCTTTCGGACCTTGGATTTCGAATTTCGGACTTCGAGTTCATTGGATCGTTCCTTTCTGTGCCGGACCTTTGCCGCCGGTGGCCTCCGCCCAGGCCAGGAGCTGTTCGATGGCCTTGTCGAGGACGATCCGCAGATCCGGATCAGAGAGGATTTCCGACGCCAACGCTCCTACTTGAGGCAACGCCTGTGCCGATCCGCTGTCGAGTGAAGACGGCAGAATGAACACGAAAGCTGACGATACGTTTGCGATCTGACGGATCAGGTTCATCGGCTTTAATGCGAATTCGCACGCTGACAGGCTTCAATACTGTCCTCGACTGGAGAGGTTACCTTGATTTACGTCAGAGTTTCGGTCTTGAAACTTCAGGACCAATCACCTGACTGAAATCTTGCGGAGACCGTGGAATAGCCGGCGGAGACCCAGATGGCGCCGGAGAATCGTGCGCTTGAGCAATGGCTGGAGGGCATGATCAATTCGGGGCAGGCGCGGCAGCTTGTGGTGGGATTGCACAATTCGACGAATGACATTTCGACAAGATTCCTCCTTGCCAGTACAAGTCCCTCAACCATGACGCCCGGTAGCCATCATTTGCCGATTTCTCGTCGGCGCTTCCTCACAATCACGTCGGGCGGACTCGTCGCACTCACCTCATCCTCGTTGACGTTCCACGGCCCACAGGCGCTCGCAGCCGGGCGGAAGCGGCTGCGCGTGGGGGCCATCATTACGGAGTATTCCTACCGCAGCCATGCGCACGTCATCCTCGAAAACTTCCTCGAACCTTATCTTTTCAACGGACGGCTGACCTCGCCGGACATGGATGTGGTCAGCATGTATGTGGACCAGGCTCCAGCAAACGAACTCTCACGGAAGATTTCAGCCAGGTATCATATACCGATTTACAAGACGATTGCCGGGGCGTTGTGCTGCGGTGGCGACCGGCTGGCCGTGGATGCGGTGCTCTCAATTGGCGAACATGGCAAATATCCCGTCAACGCAAAGGCTCAGATGGAATATCCGCGCAAGCGGTTCTTTGATGAAATCGTGGCCGTGTTCCGTGGAAGCAACCGTGTTGCGCCCGTCTTCAGCGACAAACATCTTTCGTATCGCTGGGACTGGGCCAGGGAAATGTACGACACCGCCCGTCGGATGAGGATTCCCTTCATGGCCGGCAGCTCCGTGCCGCTGGCGGAACGAACACCTCGCTTGGAATTGCCTCGACGCGCGCGAATCGAAGAGGCCGTTTCAATTCACGGCGGCGGAGTCGAGTCGTATGACATTCACGGGCTTGAAGTGCTCCAGTCAATGGTCGAAGACCGGCGCGGCGGCGAAACGGGAATCTCCTCGGTGCAATTTCTGGAAGGTGAACAGCTTTGGCAGGCGGCGAGGGAGGGGCGCTGGTCGCCGGAACTCGCGGCGGCGGCGCTCGCCACAAAACCGATCCAGGGACTCCCTCCAGCGCGGGAACTGATGCAACCGATGGCGAAAGCGGGGCGTGATCGGCCATTTGTTTCGCATGGCATCCTGGTGAGTTATCGCGACGGCACTCGAGGGACGATGCTGGCGGCGGGCATCACAGGAATTCGTTGGTATTTCTCATGCCGCCTTGCAGGTGAAACGTCACCTCGGGCGACGAGTTTTTACGTGGGCCCGTGGCAGAACCGAAACCTCTTCAAAGCCCTGTCACACGCGATTCAAACGCATTTCCGCGAACGCCGCGCGCCGTATCCCGTTGAACGAACATTGATGACCACTGGAATTCTTGATGCCGCGATGGATTCGCGTGTCAAAGGCGGTGCCGTGGAGGAGACACCGCAATTGCTGTTCGCCTACAAGCCGCGCGACTTCCGCCGGATGCGCGAGATGGGGGCAAGCTGGAAGCTCATCACGGAGGATCGTCCCGAGCCAAAAGGTATCGAGTATGCCGGACAGTAGGGGAGTTCGACCATCGAACCGCATCCAACCAACTCCATGATCCGCCTTGAACGCAGATCATCATGACGAGGCCTTCCGCTTCATTCGCACACGGCATCCCAGCGTAAGAAAGACTTCCTGAACCCATGCTGACTTTACTGCATTCGGGTGAAACCAGTTGTGGCAAACGGGTATTCACATAGTATCTTGATAAGGTCATGATGAGACATCCCAAAATCTCGCTGGCGACTAATCCCGCGAGCCTCAAACCCGGTGGATATCAACCTCTCCGATTATCCTCTGGTTTGTTGATCTGGAAGGTGTTTTTATCGAGTGTGGCCTTCACCAGGCACAACCGGCGTCCGGTCTTGTTCATCCTTGCGCTCAGTTTGCTCTCGGCAGTCGAGGCATCCGACTCCATCCGGTGGCGTACCCGGCAAGATCGTGTTGATGCGCAAATCGAAGCGATGGACCTTCAACACCTGTTGGGACGCATTGCAACGGAAACGGGCTGGAGCGTCTTCGTGGAACCGGACACCAGCGCGCAGGTTTCCGTGAAATTCAAAGACACTCCTTCGAATGAAGCACTCAAACTCCTGCTGGGCGATTTGAATTACGCATTGGTTCCTCAAAAGGAAGGGAGCTCAAAGCTCTATGTCTTTCGAACAGCGTTCCAGCGCGCGACATTATCAGTTTTAGCAACGGCGACGACTGACGAAGAGCCTAAATCAAAAGCCATCCCAAACGAGCGGATCATCACCTTGAAGCGTGGCTCCAAGAAGACAATCGAAGAACTTGCGAGCGAGCTTGGAGCCAAGGTCATCGGAAAGATCGACGGCCAGAACAGTTACCGGCTTCAGTTTGAAAACGAAATGGCTGCAAACGCCGCAGACAAGGCGCTGGCTGGAAGCCAGGATGCTTCATCAGATCTGAACTACGCAGTGGACCACCCAGCCCGTTTGGATCGTGTATCCAGCAACATGGCCATTCCATTCCCGCTTAAACCAAGAGTAAGCACCGATGGAAGCCAGGTAATCATCGGCTTGATCGACACAGCAGTACAGACCTTGCCCAAGGACATGAACGGATTTCTGCTGCCGGCTCAGAACGCGAGCATGGACGGCTCCGGCCCGACTCCTCAAAATCAGGTGACACACGGCACTTCAATGGCGGAAACCATCTTGCAGGGCTTGAGCCTCGCACCGAAAGAAACTGAGGGTTCGTCCGTACGGATATTGCCCGTGGACATCTATGGCGGCCATGAACAGACAACTACTTTCGAGGTGGGCCGGGGCATTTACACCGCCATCAATTCCGGCGCCACAATCATCAATCTCAGCCTCTCCGGCGACGGCGATAGCAAATTCCTTTCAGACATGATCGCCGATGCGCGAAAGCAAGGCGTCCTGTTCTTCGGCGCCGCCGGCAACGAACCAACCACGGCCCTCACCTATCCAGCCGCGTATCCGGGAGTCGTCGCGGTCACCGCTGGCGACCCTCGCGGCAACATCGCTCCCTACGCCAATCGGGGAAGCTTTGTCGATGTGATGGCTCCAGGAACAAGCCTGGTGCAATTCGCGGGCGAGTCCTTCGTCATTTCTGGGACATCCGCCTCGACAGCCTATGTGAGCGGGACGGCGGCGGGCTACAAGGCAACAGGGCAAAGTGCGGATCAAGTCGAAGCTACATTGCGGGAGGCTCTGGCAATTAAGCCCGTCAAGCCTAGAACGGGCAAACCATAGCAGCCATCCCCTTCCCAGATTTCAAAACCCGAACTGCCAGCGGCTGGACCAGATCCCGCAGCGAAGTTGGTCACTGAACTCGCCGTGTAATCGCCAGACCGAGTTGGGTCAGCCTTTCGGCGTCAGATTGAGACCTGGCCTCGGCGTAAATCCGAAGGATCGGCTCGGTGCCAGAACCGCGCAGCATCAGCCAGGATCCATCAGCCGCGACAAATTTCACACCATCGTACGACTTCACATCCCGCACAGGCGAGCGAAGTAATTTCACCGGAGGTTTGGTCTTGCAGAACTCCATCAGCGCGGCGCGCTTCTCCAACGGGAATCGGGTGTCAACTCGCGCGTAATGATGCGGACCGAATTCCTTTCCCAGATCTGCCAGGAGCCGGGAGATCGGTTTCCTTTCCGCCGCGAGCATTTCAAGGAGCATCAGGCCTGCGAGAATTCCGTCGCGCTCGGGCACATGACCTGGAAAACCTATGCCTCCGCTTTCTTCAAAGCCGAGCAGGACATTCCCTTTGATCATCTCGGCGCAGATGTACTTGAAGCCAACTCCAGTTTCCACGAGTTCCAACCCGTACCTTTCACAAATTCGGTCCACCATTGAAGTTGTGGTCAGCGCCTTCACTACGCGTCCAGTCGCCTTTCGATTCACGATGAAGTGACGCAGGAGAAGGCAAATCAACTGGTGAGTGCTCAACGCATTCCCATGTCCATCCATTCCGCCCACGCGATCGGCATCACCATCCGTCACAAGGCAAAGATCGTGCGGGTGACGCCGCAGAAAGGCCGAGCTCAGGCCGTAGTTTTTCGCGATCGGCTCAGGGTTGATTCCGCCAAAATTTACATCGTGAGCCGCGTTCAGGGTCGTCACGCTGCATGTTGTTCCGGCGAGCAACGCATCGAAACAACCGGCACCAACTCCAAAGAGCGCCTCGTGAGCGAACTTCAACCTCGACTTCGCAATGAGAGGAAAATCCACGAGCTTCTTCACGGCTGCATAGTGGGGTTCTCGAAGATTTCTGATCGCAACCCATCTCGGTTTCAGCGCTTTGTTGAAAGGGGTGATTTGGACCGGATTCTTATCCAGCAAAGCCTCAACATCCTGACACAGCCCAGGGTCGGCGGAGCCGCCGTAATGAGCCTTGAGCTTGAAGCCATTAAAAGCGGCGGGATTGTGGCTCGCTGTGATCATGACACCTCCAACCGCTTTCCGTTCCCGGACAGCAAGTGACACGGCAGGCGTGGGCGTCGGCTCTTCCGTCAGTATCACTTCGATCCCATTCCCAGCCAGTACCTCGGCCGTACGGCAGGCAAACTGGTCCGACAGAAAGCGCCGGTCGTAACCGACAATCACTCTCTGACTGGTGCCGGGCACGGGATTTTGCTTCCAATAGTCAGCAGTCGCTTGCGCCACTCGTTCAAGGTTCGCAAAGGTGAACCCTTCCGCGATCACCGCCCTCCAGCCGTCAGTTCCAAACTTGATATTGCTCATGTGGACTGATCAAAAAATTCCTCGGCTATGCGCCTGACGAGGCTGTCCGAACTTCCTCCACGATCTTCCGCATCTTTGCAACGGCGGTCTTCATGCGTGGCTGACCAAAGAGGCCGGTGCCGCTGACGAAAGTATCTGCACCCACGCGCGCGCATTCGGCCGCCGTATTAAAGGTGATGCCTCCATCCACCTGGATGCGATAATTCAACCTCCGCTCGCGGCGCCACACAGCGGCCTGCTGGATTTTTGGCAGTGTTTCCTCGATGAACGGCTGTCCGCCAAAACCTGGATTTACGGTCATCACCAGCAACAGGTCTATTTTGTCGAGGTAAGGTTGAACGCTGGCGATATTGGTGGGTGGATTCACCGCAAGGCCCACCTTCTTTCCCAGCGAGCGAATTTTCCAGAGAAGCGGTTCGACACGGGTTCCCAGTTCGACATGCACCGTCATCTGATCGGCGCCAGCCTTGGAAAACGATTCCAACAGCACCTCCGGCTTTGAACACATGAGATGCACGTCGAAGAACAAGCGCGTTAACGAACGAAGTGCTTTGACCGTCGCCGGCCCGAATGAAATGTTTGGTACGAAGTGGCCGTCCATGATGTCCAGGTGAAGCCATTCTCCACCGGCTCGCTGCGCTTTAATGCTGTCGCGTGCGAAGTTTCCGTAATCCGCAGCGAGTAACGAAGGCGCGATAATCATGCGCCAGGAAGTTAATGAAACGGCTCTGTGAGTCAACGATTCCACTCTGACCCCTGCAGCCCGCTGCTTCACGTTCACCAATGACCATCAACAGGAACTACCCGCTGCAAGAAAACTGCGCCGGGCAAACTTGGCTGTGAGTGTGAAAGCGCCTTGTATCAGGCTGTGACTGGCGAGGGAGTCCCTAGTCCGGGGAGTTCTGGCGGCGTGGGCTTGGGAACTTCCGGAAGCGGCGTCGCCGCAATCGCTCCCATTGGCGGATCGAGACTCGGAGGAATGGGGGCAGGCGGGGTGAATTTACCGGTTTTCACAATGTCCTCAACTTGTTTGCCGTCGAGAGTTTCGTACTCGAGCAGTGCCTTGGCGATCAGCTCAAGTTTGTCGCGATGGCTCGTGATCATTTCCTTGGCCGTGTTATAGCCGTCGTCGATGATGCGTTTGACCTCGGCGTCAATCTCCTGGGCTATCCTTTCCGAGTAATCCTTCGTGCGCATCATGTCCCGGCCCAAAAACACATACTCCTGACTTTCGCCGTAGAGAACGTTGCCCAGCTTCTCGCTCATTCCCCAGTGCATCACCATTGCCTTGGCCATTGCAGTTGCCTGTTGAATGTCGCTCGCAGCACCACTCGAAATGTCGTCGATCACCACTTCCTCCGCGATGCGGCCTGCCATTGTCATGATGATCGTGTCGGTCGCCTGCTTTTTGCGCATGTTAAGGACGTCTTCCTTGGGCAACGACATCGTCACTCCCAAAGCCCGCCCACGCGGGATGATGGTGACCTTGTGCAGCGGATGTGTGTGCTTCAGCAGGACGTTGACAAGAGCATGTCCGGCTTCGTGCCAGGCGGTGGCTCGCTTTTCCTCGGCCGACATTGCCATGCTCCTGCGTTCCCGCCCCCACCGGACTTTGTCGCGCGCTTCCTCGAGTTCAGCCATCCCGATGGCCTTCCTGTTGGAGCGAGCAGCTGCAAGTGCGGCTTCGTTCAAAAGATTCGCCAGCTCAGCTCCGGAATAACCCGGAGTGCCGCGCGCGATGACGGCGAGGTCCACCAAAGGATCGAGCTTCACATTGCGCGCATGGACTTTAAGGATCGCCTCGCGACCGCGCACGTCGGGAAGATTCACCGTGATCTGTCGATCGAAGCGGCCTGGGCGAAGGAGAGCCGGGTCAAGCACGTCGGGCCTGTTGGTGGCGGCGATGATGATGATGCCTTCCTGCGTATCAAAACCGTCCATTTCGACGAGCAGCGCATTCAAAGTCTGCTCGCGCTCATCGTTGCCGCCTCCCAATCCGTGTCCACGACTGCGGCCGACTGCGTCAATTTCATCTATGAAAATCAGGCAGGGCGTGTTTTTCCGCGCCTGATCAAACATGTCGCGCACACGGCTGGCTCCCACACCCACGAACATCTCCACAAAGTCCGATCCACTGATGCTGAAGAAAGAGGCGTCCGCCTCGCCTGCGATCGCCTTCGCAAGCAGTGTTTTTCCAGTTCCGGGAGGGCCGACCATCAGGATGCC
>SXGT01668375.1_pt1 | contig 10494 bp, 6 predicted proteins | sample 3176221 | NCBI WGS metagenome assembly SXGT01 (sample SAMN11356862, study PRJNA531348) | freshwater metagenome | isolation source: freshwater sample F1-120 | place: China: Fuxian Lake, Yuxi | collected 2017-12-25
GATAGCCGGCCTCGGCGAGCAGTTCGCGGGCCCGTTCGGGGTCGTAGGGGTAGCGCTCGTCGAACTCGTCGGCGTGGTACGGCGAGTCGCTGTTGAAGTGCTGCCAGGTGACCTCGCCGAGACCGTTCTCGACCTTCTCGTTGATCTCGTCGCGGTTGATCGCATGGCTGACCGCCTGGCGAACCCGCACATCCTTGAACGGTGTGTCGCCGTTCTGTTGGCTGGTCTGGCGGAACTCGAGCTGCGCGTACTGCCCCGCGAGCGCCGTGCCGACCTTGGAGTCGGGCAGCTTCGTCGCCACTTCGTAGGAATCGCCGAGGAACTTGGCGACATCGACCTCGTCGGCTTGGTAACGCTGCACCGACGGCGGACCGAACGCGGCCTGTCGGAACTCGATGCCGCCGAGCTTCCAACTGTCGGCGTCCCAATAGTCGGGGTTGCGGGTCAGCACGAGGCTCTGGCCGCGTTCGAACGACTCGAAGGTGAAGGGACCCGCGCCGACGGGGTGGTTCTCGGCGTCGCCGAACGCCGACGGCGCGACGAGCATGCCGTCCTGGCCCGAGAGCGCGGCGACGAGCGAGTTGCCGCGAGCATCGTCGAGGGTGAGCACGACGGTCGTGGCGTCGGGCGCCTCGAACTCCACGACGTGACCGATGTCGGTCAGGTTCGTGTTCTGCTGGATGTACTGGAGGCCGTCGATCACGGTTTCGGCAGTGAGCGGCGTGCCGTCCTGGTAGGTGACGTCGTCGCGCAGGGTCAGCGTGACGACCTTGCCGGCTTCGGTCACTTCCCATGCGGTCGCGACGTGCGGTTCGAGCTTCCCGTTGCCGGCGTCGACGATCAGCGTGTCGTAGACGAACGTCCAGATGTTCTTGTCGCACGTGTTCTGCGAGATCGCCGGGTCGAGGTTCGTGATACCCGTCTCGAGGTCGTACGCGTAGCGCAACACGCCATCGGGATCGACATCGCCTTCACCGCTCGGCGACGAGTCGTTCGTCGCCTCGCTCTCGCCCTTGCCCTTCGACTCGCCGCACGCGCCGGCGAGCAACCCGATCACGATGACGCCGGCGAACCAACGCCGCGAGCGCGCGGACGACTTCGTGGTGACCATGACAACCCCCCGGTCGGGCACCGAACGCTCGGACTCTATGACACGAACGTCAGGTTGTCACGCCATCACATCTCGCAGCGAGCGACCGTCCGCGCGTCGCTCACGCGAGGGCGACGAGGTCCAGATAGTCGTCCGACCAGTAGTCGAGTGCGCCCTCGGGCATCATCAGGACGCGTTGCGGTGCGAGTTCGGCGACGAACTCGGGATCGTGGCTGACCAACACCATCGCGCCCTTCCAGTCGCGCAGCGCCTGGCCCACCGCCGCTCGACTCGGCGGGTCGAGGTTGTTCGTCGGCTCGTCGAGGAGCAGGACATTGTGTCTGCCGGCGGTGAGCATCGAGAGCACGAGCTTGGTCTTCTCGCCGCCCGACAATGTCGCGGCGTCCTGAAAGGCCATCTCGCCGGGGAGCCCGAACATGCCGAGCAGATTGCGGCGTTCCTGGTCGGTGAGATCGGGCGCGTAGTCGCGCAGGTGATCGAGCAGCGTGCGCCCCGCCACGATCGTCTCGTGTTCCTGCGCGTAGTAACCGAGCGACGCGCCGTGGCCGAGCGAGTGCTCACCCAGGTCGGCATCGAGTTGGCCCATGAGCACCTTCAACAGCGTGGTCTTGCCCGCGCCGTTGAGCCCCATCACGAGCACGCGCTCACCGCGACCGACCGTGAACGTGACGTCTTCGAACACGGTGTTCGCGCCGAACGCCTTGGCGAGCTGATCGGCGACCAGGACCGTCGTTCCCGCGCGCGGCGGCGTCGGCAGCCGCAGGTTCATCTTCTTGCGCTGCTTCACGTCGACCACGCGCGTCGTCTCGAGCCGCGCCACGCGCGTGTCGATCGACTTGGCGGTGCGCGCCCGCTTGGCCGTCTGCCCGCGCATGGAGTCGGCGAGGTCGGCGAGGCGCTTGATCTCGGCGTCCTGACGCTGGGCCAGCTTGGCGCGGCGAGCTTCGTCGGAGGCGCGGGCCTTCACATACTGGGTGTAGTTGCCCTTGTACTCGACGAGCTCGCCCTCGTCGAGGTGGAGCACGCGGGTGATCGACTGGTCGAGCAGGGCGAGGTCGTGGCTCACGACGAGCAGCGCGCCCTGGTACGCGCGCAGGAAGCCGAACAGCCATTCCTTCGCGTCGACGTCGAGGTGGTTCGTCGGTTCGTCGAGCATGAGCGCGTCGCTGCCCGCGAACAGGATCCGGGCGAGCTCGACTCGTCGGCGCTCGCCGCCCGACAGCGAGTCGATCGTCATCTCGAGCCGGTCGGCCTTGAGCCCGAGGCCGGCCGCGATGCGTCGCACCTCCGCCTCGGCCGCGTAGCCGTCGAGGCGCTCGAACTCGTCGTGGGCGTTCGACAGGCGGCGGACGTTGCGGTCGCTCGGGTCCTCGGCCACCTCGGCCTGGAGCTTCTCGATCCGCTGGACGAGTTGGTCGAGACCGCGGCCCGACAACACGTGCGACAGGCCGGTCGCCTCGACGCCCGCGCCGCGCGGCTTGGGGTCTTGGGGCAGGAACCCGAACGCCGGGGGTCGGCTGATCACCCCAGCCGCGGCCGGGTTCTCGCCCGCGAGCACCCGCAGGAGCGAGGTCTTCCCGGCGCCGTTGCGTCCGACGAGGCCGACCTTGTCGCCCGACCGCAGGGTGAACGACCCGCCCACGAGCGTGAGCCGACCACCCACCTCGACCGCGAGATCGCGCACCTGCAACATTCACCATGGTCGCGCAGCTTCGCCCCGAGCCACGATCGCATTGAATCGGCGCATTGCCACACGGCTCGATCGTGGAAGACCCGGAAGACCCGAACGAGTCGGAATCTCCGGCGGCCAGGCGGAGTTGGGGTGGCGATGACCGTCACCGTCGACCCCGTCGCCGAGATCCTCGAACTCGACCGCAGCCGCGTGGACCCACGTGCCACGGTGCGACGCCGGGCCGCCCAGCGCCTCCCGCGCCTCGCCGCGGATCATCCGACCCTCGCACTCGCGACCGCGCAGCGCTGGATCGCCGAGGGCGGCGACCACACCGAGACCGTGGTGCGCCGCGGGCTCCGGCCGCTCATCGACCAACGCGACCCGACGGCGTTGCGCCTGGCGGGCTGGTCGCCGTCGGTCGCGGTCCGCGTCGTCGGACTAGCGCTCGCCGACGATCCTGCCCCCGCGTTCGGCGGCCGACTGCGTTTCGAAGCACGGGTCGTCTCCGCCGAGACCCACGCGGTGCCCGTGCTCGTCGAACACCACCTCGAGCACCGCGACGCCAACGGCGCTCCGCGCGTTGGGAGCGGTCGCCTCATCGCGCGCACGTTGGAACCGTTCACCGACCAACACGTGGCGCGGAGCTTGCGGCTCCCGAGCCAGCCGTCGCATGGGTGGGCGCCGGGACCGGCCGGCCTCACCCTCACGGTCAACGGTCGGATCGCCGCGGCGGCAACGTTCGTGCTCTGAGCGTCACCGCGACACGGGTCGCCCGAGCGTCAGCGCAACTCCGGCCGCGACGCGCGGCGCATCGGCGTGTGCACGATGCCGTCCTCGACGAAGTCGTCGCCGCACACCTCGAAGCCGTACCGGCGGTACCACGTCGTGAGCCGGCTCTGCGCGTCGAGCACTGCCGTCGCGTCGTCGAGGAGGCCGACCGCAGCGGTCATCAGACGATCGGCGAGCCCGCTGCCGCGATGACCGGGCGCGACGACGACCCGCCCGAGCTTGCGAACCCCGTCAGGTTCCACGAGGACCCGCGCCGCCGCGACCACCGTGGACTCCTGCGTGACCCAGAGGTGCAGCGTCGTCGGTTCGGTGTCGCGTCCGTCGGGGTCGAGGTAGGCACACTCCTGCTCGACGACGAACACCTCCGATCGCAGGCGCAAGATGCCATACAACACGTCGAGGTCGAGGTCGGCGAACGCTGCGATCCGGAGCATCCCTCGACGCTACGACCCCTCGTTGCGTTCGCGGCGCAGGATCGCGTTGCCCCACGAGTACCCCGGCGACCCCGCGGCGGCCCATGCTTCGGCGAAGTCGAAGAACTCCTGACCGAACGGGTCGCCACCCGTGAGCGGCATCGATCCGCGCTGCACCGCCCAATCCCACGGAGCGAGGGCACGGGCCCGATCGAAGTGCGGCGCGGCCTCGGCGTCGCGACCTGACCGATGCAACCATGCACCGATCCGACGGTGCAGCCGAGCGAGATGATCGTCGAGACTCGGGACCTTCTGGTTCGCGGCGACCTCGTCGAGCGCGAGTGGGAGCACGCCTTCGCGCACCCACGCCCCGAGTTGGGCGTGATGCACCGAGCTGTCGATCCCCGTGAAGTCCTTGAACAGGTCGTCGACCGGGGTCACGTCGGGTGGCCGCACGATCCGGTCGTCTTCGTCGATCCAGATCGCGGTCGGGACGTTGATGAACCCGTACCGCTCGGCCACGACGTGGTCGGCGTCGATCACACACGGATACGAGGGATTCGCTGCCTCGATCCATTCGCGGGCGGCGGCGGCCTCGTCGAGCGCCACCGCCACGACCGTGAATCCGAGGGGTGCAAGTTCCTCGTGCAGTGCCTGCCACCCGGGCCGGTCATAGCGACAGCCTCACCAACTCGCCCAGGCGACCAACAACTGCTTCTTGCGACCGAGCGACGAGAACGTGAACGGAGTCGCATCGACCGTCGGCAGCGTGAAGTCGGCCGCCCGCCGATCACGCAACGATGCGGCGATCTGCACCGGGTCGTCGCCGAGCGCCGCGACCCCAGCCTCGGTGTCGATCGCGACCGGGAGGTGCAGCGCCTCGCCCAAGCGCGCGAGATCGACCCGGTCGTCGACGACGACCGCATCTCGGTCGCGGAGCGGAACGCAGACCGCTCCGCGACACAGACCCTCGGGTCGCAGTTCCCAGCCGGTGGCCGCGGCCACGTCGTCGACCGCGATCGTCGCGCGCTCGGTCGCTCCGGCAGCGACCGTCGCCTCGCCGTCGCCGCGCAGGATCGTGAGCGTCGTCATTCGTTCGTCGTCATTCGTTCCTCGTGATGGGGCTCGGTCGTCACACCGGCGCGCCGGGGGCGACGAGCGGCCAGGGCCGTTCGCGTTCCGCCTGGAGCGCGAGATCGAGCAGCCAGTCTTCGCGGTGGTGGGGAGCGAGTACCTGCATGCCGATCGGCAAGCCGCGCGACAACCCGATCGGGATGCTGATCGCCGGGTTGCCGTAAATGTTGCTCGGGATCGTGAGCGCGCCGTTGTTGCCGAGTCCGGCGGCGGCACCCTCGACCTCTTGGGGCAGCGGGCCCGTGTTGCCGAAGGCGACATCGGGGTTCGTCGACGCGAACACGAAGTCGACCTCGTCGAAGATCGCGGCCATCGTCTCGTTCATCGTGACGCGCTGTTCCTCGATGCGCCCGCGGGTCTTGATGTCGTACACCTGGTGCGCGATCTTCAACCCGAAGCCGATCTCGAGCGTGAGATCGTCTTCGCACTCGGGGTACCGGTCGCCGAGTTCCATCACGATCTCCGACATGCCCGACAGCGCCCACTCGAACGACAACTCGGGGGTCTTCACCGGCAGGTCGACGAGTTCGAGCCCGACCTCCTTGGCGAGCCACTCGGCGTGCATCGTCACCTGGTCGGCGAGGTCGGAGTGCACGACCGCGCTCCCGAGCGTCGGGGCGATGACGGCCTTCTTGCCGCGCAACGAGTCGAGGTACGACCCGAGCGCGGTCTCCCATCCGTCGACGCGCGGGAGCGAGTACGGATCGCGGCGGTCGAAGCCGTTGCACACGTCGAGGTAGCGCGCGGTGTCGCGCACCGAGCGGGCGAGGCAACCGCTGACCGCGGTGAGCGACGCCATCACCATCTTGGGGCCCTTGGGGATCCGGCCGTAGGTGTTCGTGAGGCCGAGCGTTCCCGTGAACGCGGCGGGAATTCGGATCGAGCCACCGCCGTCGCCGCCCGTCGCGATCGTGCAGAGTCCACCGGCGACCGCGGCCGCCGCGCCGCCGCTCGAGCCCCCCGGTGTGTGGTCGCCGTGCCACGGGTTCTTCGTCGCGCCGTTCAGCTTCGTGAACGTGAGGTTGACGCCGCCGAACTCGCTGCTCGTCGTGAGGCCGAACGGCACGGCGCCGGCCGCTTGGAGTCGTTCGATCATCGTGTTGGTGTGCGTGGCGATGTCGTCCTTGAACACGACGCTCGCCTCGGTCGCCGGCCAGCCCGCGACGCTCGTGAGTTCCTTCACGCCGATCGGGACACCACCGAACGGAAGCGACGGATCTGCAGTCGCGGCAGCGGAGCGGGCGCGTTCGGCGTCGACGAAGCTGAAGGCGTTGAGATCGCTGCGCTCGACGGCGGCGAGCGTCGCGTCGAGTTCCTCGATCGGGCTTCGCTCGCCGGCGCGGAACGCGTCGACGAGCGAACAGGTGTCGCCGAGCCACGGCGTGTCGACCATTGCGGTGCCCCCTCTTGCCGGCAGCGATGCGACGAGCCCCGCGACTCGCCGCGCCCGGCGACGCTACCCGTCGGCCGCCGCGGTGTCGTCGGTGCCGGTGAACCGATCGACGAGGAAGACGACGAACGGGAGCACCGCGGCGATCCAGCCCGGCGTGCGCGCCCGCCAGGTGAGGGTCGGCCACTCGAACACGGCCGGGTTGTCGATGCGGAACTGCACGACGGCGACGTAGAGCCCGGCGAGTCCGATCGCTGCCGCGGCGCCGAGCCGCAGCCCGGCGCGCGCCCACGGCCAGCGCAGCGCGGCGAGCACGGCGAGTCCCATCGGCACCCCGACGTACGGCGCGATCACGAGCGAGCCGAGCCCAGCGACGAGCGCGCCGAGACCGAACGACCGCACACCGAGCGGCACCGCATGGCCGGCGAACCACGACCACGCCCCCACCAGCGCGGGATCGTCGTCGGCGCGGGCCCGGGCTCGCGGGTCGCGCCGACGGCGGCGCCAGGCGAGTGCGATCAGCACGAGGCAGAGCAACCCGCCGGCGAGCGACAGTGCGATGCCGATCGAGACGCGCCGTTGCGGGGTCCATTCGAGGTCGATCACGAGATCGCCGCGGTCCGCCGGATCGACGAGCCAGCCGTTGGCGTGGCCCTCCACGAGCACCGGTGCACCGAGCGCGTCGCCGCCGCGTACCCGCGCGGTCCAGCCGCGGTTGTGACTCTGATCGAGCACCAGCCAGAACGGCTCCTCGGCGTCGCGCACGGTGACGGTGGCGCTCGTCCGGTCCGATTCGTCGACGACGAGATCGGGCCCGACCGCGGCCGGCGCACCGAGGCCGCCGGTCACCTGCGCGCCCGAAACGGTCGCGGCCGCGCCACCCGCAGCCGACGCGAACACCAACCGATCGACATCGATGCCGGTGTCGACGCCGCGCACCGACTCGATCACGTGCCGCCCGGCGCCGAGGGTCACGTCGCCGTCGCAGGCTTCGAGGCGCAGCGGCTGCATGGCACGCAGATCCGCGTTCGTTCCGACGATCCGCACGCTCACCGGCGAACCGTCGATGCGCAGGAGGTCGTCGCGGCACTCGTCGGGGAATTGCACGGGGATCTCCCCCATCGACACCCCCGCGCCGACCTCGGCGAACGCGACCGGCAGCGCGACCGCCTTGCCGGAGAAGAAGTTCGTCGCGGTGCGTTCCTCGGCCGCGAGTACCTGGACCCGCAGTCGCGTTCCGGTGAGCGGCGCGAAGTCGACGGGGACCGTGACGGTCGCGTTCGGCACGTCGCGCTCTTCGATCGGAGGGAGGTCGACGAGCACTTCGGCGTCGTCGACGAGGACGCGCAGCTTGGTCGGCAGCGAGTGCCGGCCGTCGGCGATCACCTGCAGATCGAGGTGGTCGTAGGTGTGGGGTTCGATCGTGACGATCTGCACCCAGGCTTTCTCGATCCCGAAGAAGATCGATTGCCACGCCGTGGCCGGGTCGTCGTCGAAGGCCGAGTAGGCGCGGCACTCGACACAACCGGCCATGTAAGCGCTGTTCATCGCCCGGCCTTCGCTGCGCGCCAGGCCTTGCACGAGGTCGATCTTCGACGTGTCGGTCACCGCTGGGCCGAGGCGCACTTCGCCGCCGAGCGCGAACGTTCGCTCGGTCGGCAACTCGAACGCGCGGAGCAGATACAACTCGGGGTCGTAGCGCGGGGGCACCGGGGCGACACGTTCGCGCCGCAACAGCACGACCAGTGGATGCTCGAGCGACGCGTCGCCGTAGGTCGCGAGCAGGTCGGTCGGCAGGCGCACGACCTCGCGTTCGGTGACGAGGGCTCCGGTCGCGGCGTCGCGCAGGCGCACCTCGCCGAACCCCACCGCCGAGTATCCGCCGTAGAGCGGTCCATCAGGGAGATTCGTGCCGGTGATCTCGATCCGCACCCGCGCGAACGTGCGCTCACCGAAGACGACCGTCTGACCCTCCTTGCGCCGCGACACGATCGACAGGTCGGTGTCGAAGCGCTCGCCGACCTCGTTGCCGTCGGCGTCGAGGAACGTGAGGTGGGCGGTCGTGATGACGCGGTCGCGGGGTCCGCTCAACACCTGGACGAGGTTGACCCGGTCGGTCGTGATCGGTGCCGCGAGCTCGATGTCGAGGTATTGGCCGACCGCGCGGTCGAACGCCGCGGCCTTCCACGCCGTGCCCGTGTCGCCGTCGAGCGCGCGCGCCGCGCGGTCTTCGGGCGTGTAGCTGATCGGGTTGCCGTACGCGGATGCGCGGACCTGCGCGACGCCGTCGGGTTCGGTCACCGTGAACGCGTCGTCGGACGCGTCGGGGAACACGTCGAGACGAGCGTCGGAGAGGTCCTCGACGAGCGGCTCCTCGCCGGCCGTCTCCGTGTAGCCGACGTTGTCGCGCACGTTGCTCCACCGCCGCGCCCGACGGCGATTCGTATCGGTGAGCACGAGCACCGCGTCGTCGCCCGTCGCCGCGATCAGCGCGGCCGGGCCACCGTCGCCGGCGAACGTGGCGCTGTAGAACACGAGACCGGTGTCGTCGAGCAGGCCCGCGCCCGCGACGTCGGCGAGACCCTCGCCGTCGCCCGCGACGACCACCGGCGCGTCGGTACTCGCGGTCCGCAGGATCGGTCGCGCACCGTCGACGGGATACACGACCACGCGATCGGGGAGCCGGATCCCGCTCTCGGGATCGCCGAGCGTGCGCTCGTCGATCGCGGGCGCGCGGTCGAGCACCGGGTACTCGGTCTCGGGCGGCAGCGGGCCGCCGAAACTCGCCTCGGCGTCGAGCCCGATCGCCGCGAGCATCCGTTCGAGCTCGCGCGGGCGCGCCAGGTCGTAGCGCTGCCACTGGATGTCGTTGCGGGCGACGACCGTGCCGATCCCCATGCGCCCGAGCAACTGCACCAACCCCGGATCGTCGGTGACGCCCTCCTGAAATCGCCGGTCGAGTGCGTTCAACAGGTCGGCGCTCGGCGGGCTCCCGTAAGGGATGAGTTCGCGCGCGACATACGGGCGGTCCATCAGGCCGGGCGTGATCGGGTCGACGGTGTTGCCCCATTCGTAGGAGGCGAAGTCGGACCCGGCGAGTTCGAGCACCCGCGTCTGCGCGCCCGTCGCGGCATCGGGCGGCGTGTCGAACGACGCGATCGCGTCGCTCCAGTAGTCGGGGATCGACTCCGGCCGCAGCAGGTTCTTCCCGTAATACGTGCCGTTGCGCAACGCGGGGAAGTCGACGAAAACGAGGCCGATGACCATGATCGGGACCATGATCGGGACCACGACCGGCACGACGAACGCGGCGCGTCCCACGCGCGGTCGCGCCTCGCGCTCCCGCAGCCACGCGACGGCAGCGTTGACCCCGACACCGAGGAACATCGCCTCCGCGAGTGTGACGAGCGGAATCGCACGACCCGTGCTGCGCAGCGCGAGGCCCGCGGTCGACGAGGTCGCAAAGGCCTTGAACACCGAGCCGAGCGGTGTCGGCGAGTCGTACGGGTGCGCGCCCGCGGCGAACACCACGCCCAACAACAACAGCCCGGCGAAGTAGCCGCGGTGCCGCCACCGCACCGTGCAGGCTGCGAGCAACGCGAGTGCGGCGAGGCCGTAGCCGACGAGGATGATCTCGGGCCGCTGCGTGTAGTGCTCCGAGCTCTCGATCCACGCACCGAGACGGTCGCGTCCGTAGAAGAACCAGTAGCCGAGGCCGCGCAGGATCTCGTTGGGCGTCGAGGTGCGCGCGACCGCCTTGACCGTCTCGGTGAACCTCAGGATGTTGAGGCCATAACCACCCTGCAACGACAGCCCGGCGATCCACCACAGCGAGGTGACCGTCGTCAAGGTTCCGATGCGCAACGACGTGCCGAGCGCCCGGCGGGCGTCGATCTCGCGTAGCCCGAGCCACGACCACACGATCCAGGCGACGGGCGCGACCCCAGCGAAGATCAGCGCGGTGGCGTTGACCCCGCCGACGACC
>SXGT01861601.1_pt1 | contig 10493 bp, 3 predicted proteins | sample 3176221 | NCBI WGS metagenome assembly SXGT01 (sample SAMN11356862, study PRJNA531348) | freshwater metagenome | isolation source: freshwater sample F1-120 | place: China: Fuxian Lake, Yuxi | collected 2017-12-25
CCCGCCGCACCCACGCCGGCGCTCCCCGCCGCGCCCGACCCGCCGGGGCACGACGACGACGTGCCGCCGTTCTCGCCGCCGTTGACGCCCGCGCCGCCAGCGGCACCCGTCGCGCCGTTCGTCCCGTCGGCGCCGTTGCTGCCGTCGACGCCGGCTTCGGCCTCGGCCGCAGTGTTCACCAGGTCGACCGTCGCGCCCGAAGCGGCGCGCAGCCCGTAGAGCGTCGTGCCCGCCGGTTGGGTCCGGGCCTCGCCGCGCACCGTCAGGCCGTCGAAGGTCACCGCGACCGCGCCGGACACCACCGCGCCGGCCGGCGAGCCCGCCAGGCTCGTGAAGCTCTTGAACGGCTGGCCCGACACGGCCGCCGATCCGGGTCGCGACCAGCCGACGAGATCCTCGAACCCGCCGAGCACCGAGACGTTGCCGCCGAGCGCGAGCCCCGACCCGACGTCGTAGGTCGCGCTCGCGAGCGCGACCTCGGGCCGCGCCTGGGCGATGGCGGTCGCGGCTCCGGCCGCGGGGGTGAGCTTGGGTGCCGCGGCCGTGCCCGCATTGGCGTCGTTGCCGTCGGGCGACACGAACACCGCGTCGCGGACCTCGAAGACGTGCTCCGCCGACAGGCCGGTCTGGCCGATCCAGTCGGTCTGGCTCGCCTGCGCGGTGTAGATGCCCGGGGCGAGCGGCGCGCCCGTGGCGGCAGTCCAGCCACCGCCGACCGTCGTCGCCGCGAGCGTCTCGATCGGAGTCCCCGTTGCGCCCGCACCCGCGTACACGTCGACCGTCACCGCCTCGGCGTCGCCGCCGTCGAGGCCGGCTGCGCCTGTGAGGGTCGTCGCGGCGATCGCGTCGGTGTTCGCACGGTGGCGCGGCGACACGATCGTCACGTCCGGGGCCGCGGCGTCGGAGTTACCGGTCGCGGTCGGGGCGCCCGCCCCCGTCCCCGCACCGTTCGCGTTGCGGGCTCGCACCTCGTACTGGCACGAGTCGCCGTCGCCACAGGCGTGCGTGAACGCGGTGTTGTCGCCCGCACCGGTGCTCGTCCAACTCGAGAACGGCTGTGCGTTGCGCGCGAAGCGGAAGTCGTACCCGGCGATCGCGCGTCCGCCGTCGGAGGTCGGGGCGCTCCACGACACGTCGACGCCCTCGTGATCGGCGCCGCTCGTCGCCGCGGCGATACCCGACGGTGCACCGGGAACGGCGCCGGGCTGTTCCACGATCGTGACCTCGCCCTGCGCGTCGCCGATCGTCGCGCCGGTCGCATTGGAGAGGTTGACGAAGAACGACTCGGTGGGTTCGGCGAACGGATCGCCCGCGATCTTGATCGGCACCTGCGCGAACCGTTTGCCGGCGCGGATGACGATCGTCTTGGTCTTGGGGATGAAGTCACCGGACGCCGCGGTGTTCGGCGCGGTTGCGAGCGTCGCCGTGACCGTCGTCGCGACGGGCCGGCTCAACGTGACGAACGCGTACACGTTCTGCATCGTGCCGAGCGAGGTGCCCTCGGTGGTGACGAGGTCGGCGACCGAGAGTTGCGCGGCCGTCGGGGCGACATCGTCGTCGACGATCGTGATCACGCCTTCGGGGTCACGCAGACGCGCGTTCGTCGGGCCGTGCAGGAGGATCCGGAACGTCTCGTCGCCCTCGACGAGGTCGTCGGCCTTCACGCTGACCGTCACGGCCTTGCTGATCTGACCGGTGTTGAACGTGAGCGTGCGGTTGCCCTTCGCGGTGTAGTCGCCGGGGGCGGTCGCGGTGCCGTTGCTCGTCGAGTACTTGAGCGAAACGGGCGCGCCCGCGGGCGCGTCGAGGCTCACCGTGAGTCGCGCCGTCTGGCCTCCGACGAGGTCGCCTTCGCGCAGCGTCACGTCGCTGATGCTGACCGCCTGGTGCGCGGTGTTGTTCTCGTAGATCGCACCGCGCGCAGCATCGGTGGCTCCGGTCGCGGGGATCGTCGCCGTGAGCGTGAACGTCTCGACATCGGCTTCCCAGAGCGAGTCGGTCGCGATCGGGACATCGATCGTCTGGGGCCCGTCGCCCGGCTCGAACGAGATCGAACCGGAGGTCGCCGTGTAGTCGGTCGGGTTCAGTGCGGTGCCGTTGCTCGTCGCGTAGGTGACGGTGACCGGTCCGCTCGGCTGCTCGGTGAGCGCGACCGTGAACGAGGCGGCGGCGGTCGGCGAACCCTCGGTGGCTTCCCCGCCGGTGACGACGACACCGGGGATCTCGTCGTCGCGGATCTGGCCGGTGGTGGCGGTGTCGACCGCGATCCCGCCCGACACGGCACCGAGCGCGAGCGTGAACTCCTCGGTGCCCTCGAGGTCGGCGTCGGCGAGCACCGGGACCGACACCACCTGCGTGCGGGGACCCGACGGCGTGAATGTGAGCGTGCCGGTCGTGTCGGTGAAGTCGTCGCCAACGGTCGCCGACGTCCCGGTCGTGCCGTAGGGCACGGTCACGTTGCTCGTCGGTCGGCGCGTCAACCCGACCACGATGTCGACGGTCGATCCCGACGACTCGGTGGCCCAGTCGCCCTGGAGCGTCACGCCCGGAAGCGCGACGACGTTGTAGGTGACGCTCGCCGACGAAGGACCGTTGCCCGACGTGTCGGTGCTCGTCACGGTGAAGAGCTGGGGCCCGAGGGCCGACGTGTCGATCGCGACGCCGTCGGCGACGGGGCCGGAACAAGTGGCGACGCCGGTGCCGAGCGCGTCGTCGGTGCAGGCGTAGTCGGCGAGCACGGTGCTGCCCAACGCGTACGTCCCGCCATTGACGGGTGAGGTGATCGCGATCGACGGCGCGGTCGTGTCGGGCGGGACGATGAGCGTGGTGTGCAGCGCGGCGGGTGGACTGCCGTCGGCGAAGCATTTCACGAACACGTCGAGCGCCCCGATGACAGGAGCGTTGACGTTCGCGGTCAACTGGTACGACGGGTTGCCGGGGTTCGCCTCGTTGAACGGCGGGTTCCCGCCGTGACGCATCACGACGCTGCTGAACAACGCGCCCGACGCGGTGAGGGTGACGTTGACCGTCGGCGGGGTCACCACGGTATTGCCGCCGTAAATGCCGCTGCTCGACAGCGTGATGACTCCCGACGAGTGCGAAGCCGACCATCCGGCGGTCGAACCCGACAGCGCCACGCTCTGGAAGGTCGCGTTCCCCGGCACGGGCACCTTGAGCGAGATGCCGCGGATGTTGTTGACCGTGTTCCCGCCGAAGTCCGCGGGGATCACGACGGGGTCCATCGTCACCGCGACGACGAAGTTGCTCCCCGACACCACGTTGTCGGGAGCGGTGACCTTGAACGTGAGCGTCTGGTCGGCGTCCTGGGGGCCCGCGAACGACGTGTCGGGGTACGCCGTGCACTGGAAGGCCTGCACGGTCGTCTGCACGTGTGCGCCGGCGTCGTCGCCGGCACCGATCGCGAAACCGATCGGGACGAGCAACGCGACGAGCGCGATCGACGACCTTCGGCGCATGCCCCGCTCCCCCAGACCCGTTTCGACGCGCGGCCGAACGAGGGAATCCTCCCTGATCGACCCACCCCTTCCCGAAGATACTTACCGTCCAGTATCGCCGGGCCGGAGCAGGCCGGTCAAGGAGTTGCGCCGCCTCAGTGGATCACGCCTCAGTGGATCACGCCTCAGTGGATCACGATCGAACCGCTCGACACCGGGGTCGTGGCCGCGGCGTCGTTCGGGGCGCCGGACATATTGTCATAGAGCACCTCGCCGGTCGCCGAGTTCCACACCTTGATCCGGAACCGGTCGGGTGTGCGGGTCTTGCGGCCGTCGATGACCGACACGAGGAACTCGTACCCCGCGACCCCGTTCACCTTGCCGGTGCCCTGGTACAGCGCCTTGGTGTTGTTGTCGGTGACGAGCAGCGACTGGTATCCGGTCGACTTGAAGTTGAAGCTCGCCGCCCGTGACCAGCCGTCGTCGCGGCGGCCGTCACGGCAGCGGCCGTCGTCGCCGTAGCCATCGTCGTCGTGGCCGTCGCGGTCGTCGTCGCGCCCGTCGTCACGACCGGAGTGCGCGCTGCGGATCCGCAACTGGAACTCGGTGCTCCCCGTCGGGAGCGGGTCGCTCAGCCGCTTCCGCGCGACGAATCCGAATTCCGCGCGACCGACGAGGTTCGCGTCGTTCGGGTTGTTCGGCGTGTAGGCGCCCGACGGCGAGTTGATCCAGCCGCCACCGGTGACGAACCCGCTGCTGCCGTCGAACACGGTGACCCGCGAGATCGCCGTGCCCGTGACCGTGCCGGTGTCGTCGTCGACGATCGTCACCGCGACCGAATAGGTCCCGGCGACGGCGTAGCTGTGCGTCGCCGCGACGGAACCGTTGCCGGCCGTCTCGGTGACGACCCCGGTCGAACTCGTCGCGTCGCCCCAACTGACGGAGGCGGTGTGCGTGTCGTTCGCGCCGGGCTCGACGAACGTGGTCAGCGCGCTGATCGACGTCCCGACCGGAACCGGCGTGGCCGGAACGGTCACGAGGCCGATGCCGGGCGCCTGATTCGCGATCGCGACGGTCGCGATGTCGGTGACGGGCGCGTTCACGCCGTCGTCCGCGGTCAAGGTCGCGGTGATCGTCGCGTCGTCGTTGCAGGTGATCGACGGCACGAGCGTGGCGGTCCCCGACATGGTGCAGGTCCCGCCGGCGTCGATCGCCACATCGAACGACCACGACAGCGCGAGCGGATCGCCGTCGGGGTCGACCGCGGTGCCGGCGAGCGGCAGCGGAACACCTTCGAGGCCGCTGTACGGCCCGGCGGCATCGACACTCGGCGGCGCGTTCACGACCACCGCGACCGTGGCGAGGTTCGTCCCGCCGTCCTTGTCGTTGACGACGACCTCGACGTCGTAGGTCCCCGCCGCGGCGTAGGTGTGCCCACCGGTGACGCTGCCCGAACCCGGGATCTCGGTGACCGCACCCGGATCCACGGCGGTGTCGCCCCACCGGATGGTCGCGGTGTGGTTGTCGTTCAGGCCCGGGTCGGTGAACGTCGTCGCCAACGCGACCGCCGAACCGAGCGCTACCGGGTTCGGCGCCACTGTGGGAGCCGCCACCGCGGGATCGCCGTTCTCGATGTCGACCGAGACCGAGTCGACCACGATCGGGTTCACGCCGTCGTCGACCGTGATGGTCACGTCGACGAGCGCGTCGTCGTCGCACGTGAGGGTCGGGGTGAGTGTCGTCGCGTCGACGAGCGAACACGCGGTTCCGACGTCGGCCGTGACGATGGTGTAGGACCACGAGGTTGCCAAGACATCGATGTCGGGGTCGCTCGCTGTCCCATTGAGCGTCACCGGAGCACCTTCGACGCCGGAGTAGGGGCCTCCCGCACCAGCCGTCGGTGCTCCGTTGATCACGACGTTCGTGGTCTGAACCGTGGTGGCGCCGTCGTCGTCGGTGACGGTCACGGTGATCGTGTAGAGACCCGACACCGTGTAGACGTGCGAGCCGCTCACCGTGCCCGAACCCACCGCGCTGATCACCGGGACGGTGTCGATCGTGCTGTCACCCCAGTCGATCGTCGCGGTGTGCGAGTCGTTCGTACCGTCGTCGGCAAAGGCGAGACCGACCGAGACGGTGCTCCCGTTCGGTGCAGTGTCGGCCGACCCGACCGCGCCCGCCGAGAGCGGCGACGCGTTGCCGACGGTGATCGTCGTCGCGTCGGTGACCGCCGGGTTCACGCCATCGGACACCGTGAGCGTCGCGACCACCGAGGCGTCGTCGTTGCAGGTGAGTGTCGGCGTGAGGGTACCGGCACCGATCGGCGAACAGACCGTGCCGGGCGCGCCGGTCACGGCGAACGACCACGAGATCGTGAGCGCGTCGCCATCGAGGTCGAGCGCGCTCCCCGACAGCGCGAGCGCCGCGCCCTCGGTGCCCGCGTAGGGCCCGCCCGTCGAGGCGGTGGGCGGACTGTTGACGACGACCGTCGCGGTCCGCACGTCGGAGCCGAGGTCGTCGTCTTCGAGCGTCACGACGATCGTGTAGATCCCGGGAGCTGCGTAGGCGTGGCTCGCGCCCAACGCGCCCGAACCGGCGGCCTCGCTGATGCTCGCGGCCGAGGCGGTGAGGTCGCCCCAGTCGACGGTGCCGGTGTGCGTGTCGTTCGCGCCGTCGTCGGTGAACGGTGCGAGCACGCTCACCGCTGCACCGACCGCGATCGGGCCGGTCGGTGCCGACAACACGCCGAGCAGCGGCGCTTCGTTGGCGACGGCCACGACGGTCGAGGAGACGACCGCCGGATTCACGCCGTCGTTGGCTGCGAGGTCGGCCACCACGACCGCGTCGTCGTCGCACGTGAGGCTGGGCGTGAGCGTGTCGGCGCCCGACGCCGCGCAACTCGCGCCGGGATCGGTCGCGCCGGGCGTGAACGTCCACCCGACCACGAGTGGGTCGCCCTCGGGATCGATCGCGGTGCCGGCGAGCGTCGTCGGCAAGCCTTCGGAACCCGCGTACGGCCCGCCGGCGTCGGCCGCGGGCGGCCCGTCGACGAGGATCTGGGCGGTGCCGGTCGCGGTCCCGTTGTCGTCGTCGGACAACGTGACGGTGGCCGTGTACAGGCCCGGCAGCACGTAGGTGTGCGCGTCGGTCACGATGCCGGCCCCGCTCGCCTCGTTCACGACACCCATCGACGATGTGGTGTCGCCCCACGAGATCGTCGTGGTGTGCGTGTCGTTGGTTCCCGCGTCGGCGAAGTCGAGCGTGAGGTCGGCCGGCGTGCCGAGCGGCACGGCGACGTTCGGGACGGTCAGAGTGCCGGGCGTCGGCGCGACGTTGCCCACCGTCACCTGCGCGGTCGAGGTCTGGGTCGGGTTCACGCCGTCGCTGACCGACAGCGTGGTCGTGACGAGCGCGTCGTCGGTGCACGACAACGATGGCGTCAGCGTCGCGGCACTGGTGAGTGAACACACGGTGCCGGGGTCGCCGGTCCACGTCGCGGTCCAGGACTGGGTGAGCACGTCACCATCGGCATCGGACACGCTGCCCGCGAGCACGACGGCGGTGCCTTCGCTCGCGACGTACGGTCCGCCGGCCGAAACGACGGCAGGGGCGTTGCCCGCGGTGATGATCCGGACCTGGTCGTTCGCTCCGGCGACGTGGAGGCGGACCTGCACCGTGCGGTGGTCGGGCAGCACGACGATGTCGGCGCCGGAATTGCCGGTGAACTCGGCCTCGCGACCCGACGACCCTCCGGGGTAGAGCGTGCCCGGCGCGCCCAGCACGTCGCTGGTGCCGAGCGTCGCCCGCGTCGCGGCGATCCCGATGATGTCGCTCGCGAACGTGACGGTGCCCTCGAACGTGACCTCGGCGTTCGCGACCGGGTCCGCGTGGAGGATGTGGCTGTCGACCTTCGTGCCCGCAGTGACGAACGACGCGGTCTCGAGCGACGCGACCGTGCTGTACGTACCGACCTGGGTGATGTCGACGCGCAGATCGGAAGCGAGCGTCACGTTCTGGGCTTCTTCGATCGCGGCCATCACCGTGTTCGACTCGAACTGACCGACGCGCAGCGACGGCGGCGCGGCGACGTTCACGGCCGCGCCCGTCCAACTCGTGATCAGCGCGTGGGCGCCGATCGCCGGCGCGCCGACGCTGACGACGACCGCCGCGGCGACTGCAGCGAGTGTCCGGCGCGCGCCTCCGCGGGTGTGCGCCCGCTCCGGCTCGAACCGAAGTCGCGCCGAACCGCTTTCGTGCGCAGGTGTCCTCATGATCCGCCCCCCCGTCTCCGCAGCGCCATCCCGCCGGCGCCGCGTCCGCGCGGCAGAGTAACCGGTTCGTGCCGGTCGCGCTCGCGGACGCGTCCCGGCGCGCGGCGAACACCTCAGAAGGGCGAGTCGGCGGGGTTCGCGAGGTCGAGGAAGAGGCTCGACAAGAAGATGAAGGCCAGGATCGACAGGGTCGCGACCATCACGGGGACGAGCTTGGCGAAATCGACCCGGACCCGCCGGCCGCGCACCCGCGAGGCGATCGCCTCGTAGCTCGCGACCGCGATGTGGCCGCCGTCGAACGGCAACAAGGGCAACAGGTTGAGGAGGCCGACGAACAGGTTGATCGCGATCAGCAACGAGAAGACCGAGACCCAGCCTGCCCGCACCGCGTCGTTGGCGACCTTGCCGAAACCGATCGGCGACACGAAGCGGGTCTGGTTGCCGCCGGAGTCGCCATCGGAACCGAAGTTGTCGAGGTACTCCCCCAGGCCGGCGGGCGAGAAGATGTGCCCGAGCCCGCCGATCGTGTCGCCGGTATACGCGAGCGTCCGCGCGGGAGCGAGCCCCAACGCATCGAACGCCGACACCGAAGGAACGAAGATGTCGGGCTCGAGGCCCGCGAACCCGACCTTCGTCGCGCCCTCGGGCTCGTCGAGCACCTTCTCGCCGGTGACCGGATCGAGATAGGCAGTCAGCAACTCCACGTCGAAGGTACGACGCGCGCCGCCGCGATCGACCTCGACCGCCAATGTCGCGCCGGGGCTCGTCTCGAAGATCTCGACCATCTCGTCCCAGTCGGCGATCGCGTCGCCGTCGACCGCGAGGACACGATCTCCTGTGCGGAGCCCGGCCGCGTACGCCGGTCCCTCGATCCGCTCTACGACCTCGCCAGCGGCGTCGTGGCGGAGGATCTCGGTGCTGACCCGATCGATCGTGGTCGTCGTCTCGCGTTCGCTGTAGTCGCCGGCACCGACGAGCACCACGTACACGAGAAGGATGGCGAGTGCGAAGTGGGTGACCGGTCCGGCGACCACGGTGCTGACCTTGCCCCACCAACCCTTCGACCGGTACGCGCGCGGTTCGTCGGCCGGATCGATGTCGTCGAGGTTCGTCATCCCGATGATCTTGCAGTAGCCGCCGAGCGGGATCGCCTTGATCCCGTACTCGGTCTCGCCACGTTGCACCGACCACAGTCGCGGACCGAATCCGATGAAGAACTCGGTGACCTTCATGCCCGCGCGCTTGGCCATCACGAAGTGGCCGAGTTCGTGCAGGCCGATCATGAACACGAAGAAGAACAACAACACGCCGATCGTTCCCGCGAGCGTCGGGTTCACGACCACGAGCGCGACGGCGGCGGCCGCGAACACGGCGATCCCGGCGACCACCTGCCGCACCTCGATCGACAGGTCGTCCAGGGGGTCCTTCACGCGATCCTCCGCTCGACCGATGCCCGGGCGCGCTCGCGCGCGAGGCGGTCGGCCTCCAGTACGTCGGCTACGTCGTCGGCGGGACCGGCCCCGAACTGGAGCACGTCGTCGACGACCTCCGCGATCGCGGTCCACGCCAAGCCGCCCGCGAGGAATGCCTCCACCGCGATCTCGTTCGCACCCGACAACGCGGCGGGCGCCGTGCCGCCCGCCCGACCCGCGGCGTACGCGAGCGCGAGACCGCGGAACGTGTCGAGGTCGGGCGGTTCGAACGTGAGCGACGACAGTGTCGTCCAGTCGATCGCGCCGAACGGTTCGGCGAGGCGCGCCGGCGCGCCGAGTGCGAGCCCGATCGGCAGGCGCATGTCGGGCATCGACAGCTGCGCGATCGTCGCACCGTCGTGGAATTCGACCATGCCGTGGATCACCGACTGCGGGTGGACGACCACGTCGATGCGGTCGTAGTCGAACCCGTACAGCTCGTGGGCCTCGATCACCTCGAGGCCCTTGTTGATGAGCGTGCTGCTGTCGATCGTGATCTTGGCGCCCATGCTCCAGGTCGGGTGCGCGAGGGCCTGTTCGACGGTGACGTGTTCGAGTTCCGCGCGGGTTCGGCCGCGAAACGGCCCGCCGCTCGCGGTGACGATGAGCCGCGCGACCTCGGCGGTGCGGCCCGAACGCAGACATTGGTAGAGCGCCGAGTGCTCCGAATCGACGGGGACGATCTCACCGCCGCCCTCGGTGCGGGCCTTCTGGACGACCGGGCCGCCCGCGATCAGGCTCTCCTTGTTCGCGAGCGCGAGCCGCTTGCCGGCGCGCAACGCGCCGATGGTCGCGGGCAGCCCCGCGAAACCGACGACCGCGTTGAGCACGACGTCGGCGTCGTCGAGCGCCGCGAGTTCGGCGAGCGTGTCGCCGTCGGCACCGCTGATGGCACGCTCGGCCGCGATGCCGAATGCCGCGGCCTGCGTGGCGAGCAACTCGGTGTTGCGGCCCGCGGCCAGGGCGACGACCTCGTAGTCGTCGGGGTGACGGGCGATGACGTCGAGTGCCTGGGTCCCGATCGACCCCGTGGAGCCGAGGATCACCACCCGCCGACGCGCCATGCGCACAGGTTACGGGCGCGACGACCACCCACCCCGTCGCGCCGCCCGCATCTCCCCCCGATCCAGCTTCCCCATCCCATCTTCGTTGAGCGGTCCGGCGTGCTCCGCACGCCGGACTGCTCAACGGAAGCCGTCGGAGGTCGCGCGGTCAGGTGTAGAGCAGGAAGATCGCGAGGAAGTACACGATCGGCATCGAGAACAACATGCCGTCGAAGCGATCGAGGACCCCGC
>SXGT01037897.1_pt1 | contig 10492 bp, 10 predicted proteins | sample 3176221 | NCBI WGS metagenome assembly SXGT01 (sample SAMN11356862, study PRJNA531348) | freshwater metagenome | isolation source: freshwater sample F1-120 | place: China: Fuxian Lake, Yuxi | collected 2017-12-25
CTCAGTCCCGCCATTCAGGCCGGGCAGTTTGACCCCCCTGCCCTGCGAACCGCGTTAATGCAGCGCCTCGCTGAACTTGCCTCTCCAGCCGGGGCTTTCCAGAAAGCCTGGCTTACCCGCGACCCGACGGGCGAATGGAGCCGCCTGCTGCAATCCTGGCTGGGCGCGTCAGGCCCGTCTCTCCGCCATGGCGTCTGGTTTTCACCGGACGGGCAGCGCGCACTGCTGTTGGCCAAAACCCGGAGTTCGGGCTTTGAACTCGAATCTCAGGCAAAAGCGCAACAGCAGGTTCTGGACCGCGTTCAGACCCTTGCCGCATCATCCAGGATCCGCCTGAGCCTGGGTGGACCCGGCGCGATGGGAGTGGAAGCCAACACCCGAATCACCCGGGATGCCGCCCGTCTCTCAGCAATCAACAGCCTGCTGATCATGCTCCTGATTTATGCGGTTTACCGGTCCTGGCGGGTGTTGGCGCTGGGCCTGATTCCCCTGATTACCGGCGTATTGACCGGAGCGGCGGCCACCCGCCTCCTCTTTGGTGAACTGCACGGGATTACCCTGGGATTCGGGGCCACGCTGGTAGGAGTCGCCGCCGACTATCCCAATCACTTTTTCACCCACCTGCATCCCGCAGAATCGCCAGAACGGGCGATGAATCGCATCTGGCCCACCCTCAGGCTGGGTTTGCTGACCAATGTTGCTGGCTTCGCCGCCATGCTGTTTTCCGGATTTGCCGGACTCAGCCAATTGGCTGTTTTTGCCGGCACGGGCCTGCTGGCGGCCGGCCTGTCGACTCGTTGGGTGTTGCCGCCCCTGTCGGGAACGGGAGTGCGGCTGCCCCGCTGGGTAGCCGAGGGTTCCACCCTCCAACAGGCGAGCCGCTGGCTGCCGTGGGGGCGATGGTTTCCCATGGGAATCACTGTGCTGCTCTGTACGCTTTTCGTGCAGTCGGGTTCTCCCCTGTGGAACGATGATGTGGGTGCGCTTAACCCCGTACCCGCCGCAAGACAGCAGCTTGATGCATCGCTGCAAAGGGATTTCAACGTACCCGACCTCGGAAAACTCGTCGTGATCACGGCGCCGGATATCGAGTCGGCTTTGCTTGTTGCCGAATCCCTCACCCCCACCCTGGAAAAGCTTCAGCGGCAAAAGGCCATTACCGGCTTCGATCCGGCCACCCGTTATCTGCCCAGCCAAAGTCTTCAGCGTCAACGTTTAACCCTATTGCCCAGTTCGAACACGCTAGAGCAGAATTTGCAGCAGGCTGAACAAGGCTTGCCATTCAAGCCCGGAATCTTTGCTCCCTTCATCACCGGTCTCACCGGCGCTCGTGAGCGGGGTCCGCTGCAACGCAGCGACCTGGCCGGAACTCCGCTGGCCGACCGGGTCGACAGCCTGCTGGTACCCCTGCAACAGGGCTGGGCTGCCCTGATCCCGCTGTCAGGCATCACCGATGAAAGCGCGATCATCGAGCAGCTCAAACCCTTCCATGACGCAGGAGTCCAGTTTGTCGACCTCCGGGAGGAATCCACGCGGCTCATGCGAAATTACCGCCAGGAAGCACTGCGCCTGCTGGCCTACAGCCTGATAGTCATTGGCGGATTGCTGATCCTGGGTTCAGGAAGCGTAAGGGATGCGCGGCGGGTATTTTTTCCCGTGCTTGCCGCCAGCCTCTGTACGGCGCTCATCATGGCTGTACTGTTTCATGGCCTGAATCTCTACCATCTGGTTTCACTGTTGCTGGTCACCGGACTCAGCCTGGATCAGGCCCTGTTCTTCAACCGGGACGCCGCTGATCCGGAGGACAGACGGCGCACCCTGCTCTCGCTCCTGGTTTGCAGCGCCAGCGCCGTGCTGGCGTTTGGCACACTCGCCTTTTCCGGGGTCAACATTCTCCGCGCCATGGGTACCACGGTCGCGGTCGGCGCTGTGCTGGCCATCGGTTTTGCCGCGTTGCTGGCACCAAGACCCCTGACTCCGCGATAATCCACGGCCTATGCTGTCAACCACTCAACCCGGCACCCCGGCCAACGGCATTGGGGCCGTGCCGCCCATCTCTCCGATCATCCTCAGCGCCTATACCCTGACCAATGCCCTGGGTGCCGGCCGGGAGGCCACGCTCTCCGGTCTTCGTGCAGAAGCCTCAGGTCTCAGACCCTGCGACTTTCCCGGTGTCGACCTGCCCACCTGGACAGGCCGGGTCAGCGGCCTGGAACTGGAATCGGCGTCGCTGCCGCCGGCACTCAAGGCGTTTGAATGCCGCAATCACCGGCTTGCGTTAATGGCGCTACAGCAGGATGGATTCATGAACGCCGTGACCAGGGCCATCCGGCACCATGGCACCGGGCGGGTCGCTGTCATCATCGGCACCAGCACCTCCGGGATTCTGGAAACCGAACTGGCATACCGTGCCCGGGACCCTTTGACAGGAAAACTGCCGGGTGATTTTCGCTACCGGCAAACCCAAAACACCTTTGCCCCCGCCGATTTTGTCCGCACCGTGCTGGGGCTCACCGGACCAGCACTCACTCTTTCGACGGCCTGTTCCTCCAGCGCCAAGGTATTTGCCAGCGCGGCACGAATGCTGGCGACCGGGTGGTGTGATGCGGCGGTCATTGGCGGTGTCGACAGCCTGTGCAACACCACGCTCTACGGATTCAGCTCGCTGGAACTGATCTCCGATGAACCCTGCCGCCCGGCGGATCGTGACCGCAAAGGAATATCCATCGGCGAGGCGGCCGGATTTGCGCTGCTGGAGCGGGCCACCCCCGGTGACGGGCGTCTTGCCCTTCTGGGTTACGGGGAAAGCGCGGATGCCTACCACATGTCCTCCCCGCATCCCGAAGGGCTCGGTGCCGCCGCTGCCATGAATCAATGTCTGGCACGCGCCGGGCTGGAGCCGGGTGCCATCGACTTCACCCTGCTGCACGGGACCGCCACACGGTCCAACGACAGCGCCGAGGATAATGCCCTGGTCAGCGTGCTGGGCGTGCAGGCGCGCTGCGCGTCCATCAAGGGCTGGATCGGCCATACGCTGGGGGCTGCCGGAATCATGAACGCCCTGATCGCCAGTATCTGTCTGGAAGAAAGTTTCACGCCGTCCAGCCTCCAGACCCGGACCGTTGACCCGGGCTTCAACAGCCAAATCATGCTGCAAACCGAATCGCGCCGCCTCGGTGCCGTTCTCAGCAACGCGTTTGGTTTCGGCGGCAGTAATGCGAGCCTGCTGCTGGGATGGGCCGGGGGAGATCGGCGATGAGTCCGGTGCTTATCTCAGGCATCGGCCTGTTAGGCCCCGGACTCCCGGGGTGGCCAGCCAGCCAGGCAATCCTGACCGGGGCTGTTCCCCATGTTCCTGCTGAACTCTCCACGCCCGCCGGCGCCTGCCTGCGCGCCGCCGAACGTCGCAGAGCCACGGCGGTCACCCGGCTGGCACTGGATGTCGCCAGCGAGGCGCTGGGAGCATCCCCGCCAGTGACCGTCACATCGATCTTCACCTCCTCCGGGGGTGAGGTCGAAGTGATTCACGGTATCTTCGACCAATTGGCGGGAGAGGATCGGCGTCTGTCACCAACAGCCTTTCATAATTCGGTGCATAACGCGGCAGCGGGTTACTGGAGTATTGCCAGTGGCTCACGTCAGGCCGCAGACAGCCTCTGCGCCTATGACGACAGTTTTGGAACCGGGCTGGGTGAGGCGCTGCTGCGCTGTGCCGCAGGTGAACGCGATATCCTGCTGGTCGCGGTGGACCTGCCGCCACTGTTTCCAATCTCCGAGTTCAGGCGGCTCGGGCAGCCCTTTGCCGTTGCGTTGCTCATGAATGCCTCCGGCGAGCCGCCCGGACTGGCACGCCTCCAGGGTCATTATGAACCGGTGCCAACCACCGGCAGAGCACTGACCGATCCTTCGCTGGAAAGCCTGAGGCTTGCCAACCCGGCTGCACGCAGCCTTCCCCTGCTGGCGGCCATAGCCCGGCGCGAGGCAGAAACATTGCGCTTCGGCTATGGAATGGCAGGAAACCTGACCGTCCGGGTCGAACCATGCGCCTGAATCACGAGGCCATCGCGAGCCTGATTCCTCACGCTGGCAGCATGGTATTGCTGGATCAGGTGATCGGTTATGACGCCGATCACCTCCATGCCACCAGCGCCAGCCACCGGCTGGACTCCAACCCCTTGCGCCAGGGGGACAGGCTCCCGATCACGGCGGGCATCGAATACGCGGCTCAGGCAGCCGCCATTCATGGCGCACTCACCGCCCATGAGCATTCCGTCCCCCGGCCAGGGTTTCTCGCCATGGTGCGCGACCTCCACTGGTGCGTCACCCGGCTGGATACCATCGAATCCGGGCTGGACGTTAGGGTGACACGGCTGAACGCCCAGACCGGCAGCGTCATGTATGCGTTTCAGTTACTCGCCGGTACCGCCACCCTCATGACGGGGCGGCTGGCCGTTTTCTTTCCCGAAGGAGAACAGACTCGATGAAACATGCCCTGGTCACCGGAGGCAGTGGCGCCATTGGCGCGGCCATCAGTCACGCCCTGGCCAATGAAGGGTTCCACATCATCGTTCACGCCAATCAACGGCTGGAAGCAGCCGAGAAGGTGGCGGCTGCCATCCGCTCCACTGGCGGTTCGGCCATTGCGCTGGCTTTCGATGTGACTGATTACGCCGCCTGCCGCGAAGCACTCGACGCGCTGGCAGCGTCCCAGCCGGTACAGGTTCTGGTGAACAATGCCGGTATTCACGATGACGCCCCACTGGCGGGCATGAGCCGCGACCAATGGGACCGGGTGATCGACGTCTCCCTCAACGGGTTTTACAACGTGACGAGGCCGCTACTCATGCCCATGATGAGGACGCGCTGGGGCCGGATCATCAACATTGCCTCGATAGCCGGGGTCACCGGCAACCGGGGCCAGGCCAATTACGCCGCCGCAAAGGCCGGGCTGATTGGCGCGAGCAAGTCGCTGGCACTCGAAATGGCGAGCCGCAATGTGCTGGTCAATGTCATTGCACCGGGCATTATCGAATCCGCCATGAGCGAAGGCGCCTTTGCTGCCGAGTACATCTCCCGGCAGGTTCCCATGAAGCGTGCCGGGAAGCCCGATGAAGTGGCCCACCTCGCCGCTTTTCTGGCATCCGGGAAGGCGTCCTACATCACCGGCCAGGTCTTTGGCGTCAACGGCGGCATGCTATGACGGGTCCGGCCACGCACGGTGTCGAGACCCTGCTGTTTTTCACGCTGCTCCAGCTGATCCTGATTATTCTGGCCGCACGCTGGGTGGGCTGGCTGTTTCAGCGGTTCCATCAACCGCGTGGAGTCGGCGAGATCGTGGCCGGTCTTCTGCTGGGGCCCTCCCTGGCGGGGGCGCTGGCGCCAGAAGCGTTTCACTGGGTGTTCCGCTCGGTGGATGGCACCGCACTGACCCTCATCAGCCAGATCGGGCTCATTCTGCTCATGTTCCAGGTCGGCATGGAATTCGACTTTTCCCAACTGGGTGATCGCCGTAACCGCCATGTCACCTGGCTGGTGACCGGCGCGGGCATCCTGCTCCCCTTCGGTCTTGGCTTTGCCTTCGGTCAAGTCTCGGCACCGTGGCTGGCGCCGGGCATTGCGCCCCTGGCCTACAGCCTGTTTATCGCCATTGCCTTTTCAATCACGGCCGTCCCGGTTTTGGGCCGCATCCTGATGGAATTTGGCCTGACCCGCAGCCGGCTGGGCGTCATCACAATCGCGGCGGCCGCAGCGAACGATGTCATCGGCTGGCTGCTTCTGGCCGTCGTCGCCGCCGTGGTCTCCAGCCAGTTTTCCTGGTCAGTTGTGGGCCAGCAAGTCAGTCTGCTGATGGTTTATTTTCTGGTGTCATGGGTCATCATTCGTCCCCTGCTGCACCGTTTGGTCGACTCATTTCCAATACCGGACGGCAAGCTGCCCCAGGATCTTCTGGCCCTCTTGCTGGCGATCATTTTTGGTTCGGCGATGGTGACCAGTCAGCTGGGAATTTTTGCCATCTTTGGCGGCTTTACCGCTGGAATGCTGCTCCACGACCGCCCTGCGCTGCTGGCCGCCTGGCGGCATCGGGTCGAAGACCTGCTGGTCGTGTTCTTCCTGCCGGTCTTCTTCACCTACACGGGATTGCGGACCGACATCGGCAGCCTTTCCACCGCCCGCCACTGGCTCTGGTGCGGTGCGCTGATCGCGCTGGCTACCCTGGGAAAATTCGGCGGCGGCTACCTGGCTGCACGGGTTGGCGGGATGAACCCCGCCGCCGCACGCTGCATCGGACTGATGATGAATACCCGGGGGCTGATGGAGTTGATCGTGATCAATCTGGGCCGCGACATGGGCGTGATTCCAGCCGAAATTTTCACCATGCTGGTGCTGATGGCCGTAATCAGCACCCTGATGACCGCACCGGGACTGCGGCGCTGGCTACCGGAAACCGCCCGGTCAAAGAATAGCCGGTAGCTTGGGCCAGACCTGCCTCTTTGGAATCAAATCACGACCGGAATGAGTCAGGCGTGTCCTGTCCCATCATCTCGATCAGCGCCTGACGTGACAGCTTGCCTGTCTCATTCCGCAGCAACCGGTTCATTTTGTGCACAGTCCTGGGCATAAAGGCGGGATCGAGTTCGGCCCTGAGGGTCTCCAGGATGGCGGCACGGTTCAGGGCCGGCGCGACCACAAAGGCCACCAGACGAGCCGGTCCACCCTCCGGGTCATCCGGCAGGAAAAAAACCCCATCCTCGACGCCGTCAATCGCAAGCAACGAATGATTCAGCACCGAAAGAGAAGCCCGTTTGCCGGCAATATTGACCAGATCCGACGAACGCCCCTCAAGATAGAAATGCCGTTCATCGATCAGCCGCAAGCTATCGTGCAGCACCACCGGCACCGGCAAATAAGGAGCCCGGAGGACAGGAGGCTGACCCTGTTCCTGTTGTTGCAGGATGAGCGGCTCGAAGAGAGTCCAGACTGCCGTCCGGGCAGGCCGCCGTCCGGCCATGGACCCGGCTTCGGTGCAGCCATAAATTTCCAGCAACGGGGCCTGGAATCGCTGCTCGCACGTTCTGGCCAATCCGGTATCGAGTGGCGCCGTCGCGGATACGAGAAGAGCAACGGGCGGCAAGCTCGATCCGGCGCGGATCAGCGCCCGCAGATGGACAGGAGTCGTTACCAGAATGCCCGGTTGACGGGCAGCGGCCAGCATCCCGGCAATATCCGCCGGATAGAATGGCCTGGCCGATTGCAGAACCGCCCCCCGGCATAACGGCAGCAGGATACTGAGCTCAAGGCCATACATATGTTGCGAGGGAACCGTTGCGAGGATGGACGCACCCCCGGTGTTGCCCAGAGAGGTGTCGATCAGCCTGGCGCTTTCGCAAAGTGCGCCCCAGGTTTTGATATGCGGCTGGGGGACTCCGGTGCTGCCGGAGGTAAATCCGATCACCGCCGTTTGCAGCGGTTCGATAGCGAGGGAATGCTGACGGATGGGCGCAAGATCGTTCGGTCTGGCCACGCGCCAGCTGGACGCCACCGGCTCACTGGGGCGATCAGTCAATGTCAGGGCGGCCGGATAAATCCGTTCCAGCTGCTGCAAATGACGGCGGCTTCGATCCGGCGGCAACAGCGTCACGAATCCGCGAATCAGGCTGGCGGCAAAGCCCAGACAAAAGAGATAACGATCTTCGCAGAGATTGATGACATAGCGGCTATCCGGCAGTTCGCGGGCGCAGGCTTCGGCCTCGGCCAGAAACTGGCCCCAGCTCACCGGCTCGCCCCGCACCTCGGCAAAAAGAGAGTCAGCGGATCTCAAGGGATACGAATGAGCGGCAAGACCAGCGCCGGGCCGATTCAGGAAGCGGGACTGGCGGACGAAGCGGCAAGCTCTGCCGCCACGCCCTCCAGCCAGGGAGTGGCAATGCCAGCCTCTCGCGCCAGTTTCAGTGCACGGCGCAGCCGGACCGGAGCCGAGCGTCCCATGCAGATATGCTGCGGATCGCCCTCAAACCCCTCCAGCATACCGGCCATCAACCGTTCACGCGGCAAGGGCTGTCCGGCCAGCCACTCCTGAAGATCAAGCACTTCACCCGCCACGCCTTTCGCCAGCTCGCGGTGATGCTGCCAAAGTTCACTGACCGTCCCCCCGGCCCGGATACCGGCGATATTGATGGTCAGGATATAGAGATTCTTGCGCACCATCTGGTACAGCAGATCCGCATCCGGCATTTCCCGGCACGGGACATCGATGACCTGCAATGAACGGATAATCAAGCCCGCCTTGGGGCCCGCCGCCGGTGTCGGCAAGACCGGCACAAAGGGCCGCCCCTTTTTCTTGTCGAACCACACCACGATGACTGTCGGCTCGTTCAGGCCATGCCGGAGCCAATCACGCGGCATCAGTTCGTTTTGCAACAAGGCGGCACCAGACCGCCAGGCGGCGGGTAATGCCGTCAGCACGGCATCCAGATCCCCCTCGCCCACCGCGACCAGAACCAGCTCGGGATCAGGCACCGCATCGGCGGCGGCGGACAGCGACTGGCCGCGCAGAACGGGAACCACCGGATAGCCCAGCTTGAGCATTCCACGAGCAAACAGCTCGCCCATTTCGCCCATGCCGATGATGATGACTGGTTTTTTCATCAGGATATTCTAACCGGGCCGGACGGATGTCCGGCGTGTTCAAAATCTCCGGCAGTACGCTCAGCAGCGTCCGCCCGACAGGCCGACCGCCCTGAGCGCCTGATCGTCCGGTGCGGGCAACCCATTTTTTTCCAGGGTCTGACTGAACCACTCCAGGGTATAGAGCAGCGGGCCTGACGCATACTCATAGACACCGTGGGGGTGTGAGAAAAACACGGCAGACGCCATGGTGCCGCCCTGCCGGGTAATGCCCGCCATGGGTGCTCCCGGATTATCGATCAGCGCCCCCACCGCCCCCGGCAACTCATCGCAGAGCTGCTGGAAAACGGCCATTTCGCCCTTGATGATTCGTATCGGACTGATGGATGCACTCATTTTTTATTGGGTGTTCTCAATGGGAGACTGGAAAACGACCGTCATGTTACTTCAATCGAAGTGGTGGCAGATAAAAACACCGGGATACTCCCCGCCGTCCTCGCTCAAGCCAGGGCCGGGAACTCCGGGAGTTTTGACGGTATCATGTCCGCCTCGCCCCAACAGGACATCCCGTGAACTTACCCCTGCGTTTTTCCTCTCTGGTCCTGATCGGACTCTCCAGCTGTTCCCTTTTCGACAGGGACGACAGTCACCCTGCCGTGTCCCTGGTCAGGGTGGAAGAAGGACCGGAGGCGGAAGCCCGGGCGGCGTTGGTCAACGTCATCCGCCTGGCCAGACAAAAGGACCTTCCTGCCTTCAAGAAACTGATCCTGCCGGCTGATCTGCCGGACTTTGAAGCCCGGGAAAAAGAGCGCCCCGGATTTTACCAGGCCATGATGGCAACGATCTCCGCCGAAAAACCCAGGGAATACCGGCTGGAACTTACCGGCTCCCTCGCCCGTTTTACCGCGCAACCCGCACAGAAGATCGGCGACTACAGCAAAAAGCCGGTTACAAAAGTACTGCTGGTTCGCGACGGCGATCAGTGGGAGCTGGGGAAGAACTGAGCCGCCGATCGGTACTTGCAGGCCTTCCTCACCAATAACCGCCCATGACGCCCATGCCCCCCATACCGTACATGCCGCCCATGGGATACATACCGCCCATGCCATACATGCCACCGTACATTCCGCCCATGCCGTACATGCTCTGGTTGTATTGCGCCTGATACATCCTCGCATCCGCCGCGCGCTTTTGCTCAAGCAGCGTCTGGAACTGCTCGACCTCGGCCTGTCCACCGACATAGATGCAGTCGCACTCGTCATGGTCGGCATAGATGTAGGTGGGTTTCACCGCCTTGTCCATATAAACCACCTTGCGCTGAGTCATCGCCTTGAGATTCGCCTCCTCTTCCGGATTTTTCGGCATGTAGAGATGGAAACCGGCCGCCGCAAGCAGCTGCTCGTTGGATTCGTTATCGCGGTTGCTCATGGCGGCACAGCCCATAAAAACCGGGAGGATCAGCAGGGTTGCGATAGTTTTCATAGTCACTTTGCTCGACAGTCATGAAATTTCAAAACAGGGTAAAAATGTGGTCATCATCCACTCCGTGGGTACACGGCCCGGTACAGGCTATCCCCTCCGGCAGCCAGAGGGGGCCGGTCCGTCGTGTTGAGGCCGCCTCCCTGAACCCGCCGAAAGCTTGAAAACAGACCGCACCTGCCACCCTGAAAAACTGCATCTGCATCACGTGGATGACCGGTTAATCGTAGCGGAAAAACCGGCGGGTCTGCTCTGCCAGCCGGGGCTGGGCCCCGAACTGGCCGACTCGCTGATTACCCGATTGCAGCGGGAATGGCCAACAGCCCAACTGGTGCATCGGCTTGACCGCGATACCTCGGGGTTGCTGCTGGTAGCCATCGACCCCGCC
>SXGT01115028.1_pt1 | contig 10491 bp, 3 predicted proteins | sample 3176221 | NCBI WGS metagenome assembly SXGT01 (sample SAMN11356862, study PRJNA531348) | freshwater metagenome | isolation source: freshwater sample F1-120 | place: China: Fuxian Lake, Yuxi | collected 2017-12-25
ATGGGTTTGTCGGTCGTCTGCGCTTCCAGATAGATCTGGAACTTCTTCTCTGCGGAGAGAAACCGTCGCTTCTTAGGCACGCTCTCTTGGGAACTCTCGGATGGATTGGGTTTGGTCATTGTTCCGTTTCATTTTCGGACCGCCAGGGGGAGGGAATGGTTCCCTTCTTTGACGTCACGAACTCAGAAACGGCGGGAATTGGTATCGCCTTGGGCATGTGGGGTCTGTTTTTTGTAGTTTCCTTCCTTGTCGCCTGTGCCTTGTTTGCCTGCGGCTACAAATCTCCCAGTGAAACGTTCGATGTTGGGCAGCGCATTTGGAATGGGAGAGTTGTGACGGTACGTTCCTGTGTTGCATTCGACGAATACGTGGCAAAGGCTGAGTCGGCTCGGCTGGAAGGCAATCCTGGGGATGTCGCTCAGTTCATTGCAAAAGCCGAAAGGGAGATCATGCCTAAACTGGATCGATAGGCATTTTCTTTGACTCTCCACCAAGACCGAGATTTGGATTTCGGTCTGGTTGCTATCTTAAACATTTTCTGACTGGCTTATGCGGATTCAAGGCGCGATTCCTGTGTGTGCCCCGTTGATGATGAACGGTTGCGGCATCGATCCGCCTGAGGACCACGTCGTTTCCATGTCCACAAGTCAGACCCAACCTTGGTTCCACCTTCCCTCCAGTAACCGGACGCCAACCGACCCACCATCGGCAATTCTGAGAAGCGAGTTTTCTAAAGTGTTCCCGTGTTGATCGCATCCAGCTTACTGACTCTCTCGGAACTATGCCACTGACCCACGACTCCCCAGTATGCCTTCAAATCGCCACCAGTTGACCTCATGACGATCCAACCGAGCCGAAAGAGGGAACGGCTAGAACTCAAGGTCCAGACTCGCCAGCGGGCTTGTGGAGGCTGGAACCCGGAAATCTTCAATGACACCAAAGTTTGCCTCGATTCCGACAACTTCAGTCTCGAACGAGTTCAGTCTTCAAAATTCCGACAAATTCCGACAGTGAAAGTGCGAAATGGTGCGCTTTTGAAGCAAGATACAGTTTTCGACTAAATGCTCATTTTATACTGTATTTATGCGGGTTTTGTGCACGTTTTGGCGTCAGTCGCGAAGGCCTATTAACGGATCCACCAACCGATAGAAACGCGGCTGTGTTCCGAGGGGCTCGGTAAATGTCAGCAGACCCGATGCGTTGCCGGTGAGGGTTCCAGTATTGGACCACGGACCGCTAACGGTCGCGGATGATTCAATAATATAAGAACGACCTACAATCGCTTGGGAGCGAATCTCCACGCGGGCGGGCGCCCCGGCCAGAATGGCAATCTGGAGTGGGCTAGCGGAAATCACCGGAGAGATATAAGAACGACCTACAATCGCTTGGGAGCGAATCTCCACGCGGGCGGGCGCCCCGGCCAGAATGGCAATCTGGAGTGGGCTAGCGGAAATCACCGGAGAGCCCGTCACACGCACCAATACGGTTCCCGTCACAGCCGGTCCTACGCCATCTGAGATTTGGTACGTGAACGTATCCTCTGCCGCGGGATCACCGGCGGCGGGTGCCCGGTAGGTTATAGTTTGACCCTCTCGAGTCATCGAACCTCCACGCGCCGACAACGGAGCCACCGACACCCACAGAATTGGGTCCCAATCGGGATCAAAGTCGTTGGCAATCAGTTGCGAGATGAGCACCTGAACGGCCTGCCCGGGGCGTCGCTCAACGGTATCGGGAAACGCCGTGGGTTGCACATTGATCCACCGAACCACCTGGCTCCAAAAGCCAGCTCGGTGCATATACCCATCGATGGGCTGGTTGTCCTCCGAATCGGCGATGGGTATCGCGATCGTGCCCGAAACCGAATATCGATAGGAACTCGCAGCACCACCGCCGCTGGAAATGATGCCGCTTTCCAACTGCAACGTATCCGCGAGGAGTGGACTACTCCACAGTGCCAGCAAGACGATTCGACGTTTCAACGGTCGCCTCCTGCTTTTGCCAACGCTGTATCGGCGGGGAATTCCCCTTCCTTGAAGAACTTCTGCGAAATGACCGTCCCTGAGTTCAACGTGACTTCCGCCTTGAGATCGCCGTTTGGAAACCATGCGCGTGAGATGCCATGGGGTTGACCCTCACGAAGACTGACTTCTTCAGCCAGTTGTCCATTCTCATGCAAGCGTCGGAAAACCCCTTCCAGTTTACCGGCGCGAGCGATGCCTTCGGACAACTTGGAGCCGTTTGGATACCATTTGGTGATCGCCCCCTCACTGACCCCATTCACAAAATGTTCCTGAACTTGCCGCACCCCATTGGTAAACCATCCTTCAGAGATGCCATGCAAAATGCCGTTGGAGATCCAGGACCGCGACCGCAATGTTGCGTCCAGGTACCGATCCATCATCCATCCCGTAAACGGTTCAGTAGTGCCCAGGGCAAAAAGTCGTCCCTCTCGTTGAGAAAGGTTTGATCTTAACTCACTTGGCGGCTCCGGTCGGATCGACGGCCTTGGCCAGGGGACTACCCAGATCGCCACGACCGAAATTCCCAAAAGCAACATCAACCACCACCAAGCCTTCGGTCTCGAAGGTGAAGAGTGTGCGAGTCGATTGCCGTCGGTCTTGTTCACAGGGAAAGCATGCTCCAGGGGCTGATGTCAATGCACGACCAACTTAAAGAATCGTGGCCGCAGCTCGTCCTGTGAAGGTGCCGAGGTCAAAATCCGCAAGGGCCGGACATCCGTGGACTCATAGACCGCTCGTGGCGCGGCAGAGGAGCCATCCGTGCTCAGATTGAAACTGGTGGGGTTCCAGGTCTGGAGATCCGAAGACGCCTGAATAGTATAACTGCGCCCACGGATCGCCGTGAATTCAAGCACCGACCGGCCCGCGGTGACTGAATGAATGCCAAGTGAAAAGCCATCCTCGGGATCGAAGGCGTAGGTACCAGCCAAGTATTCTTGAAGATTGCTGAGCCCATCCTTGTCGGCATCATCCTCGGGACGGATGTCGGCCAAAGATTTCCCTCCCCCAAGGGCGGAGATTAGATTTCGCTCCCAGGCGTCCGGAATACCATCCCCGTCGGAGTCTTCACCCAAGGTGAGATCGACGCGCGACACAGCGCTCGGCCTCGCAACTAACGCCGAGACTCCAATCATCTCGATGGGGAGATAATTCACGTTCCCAATCCTCACTTTTAGACGAAAGGGCACGGTCGGAAGCAGGGCCGTCGGCTTGTACTTATCCGCGGTACCACCCGCGTCGAGAGGAACCCTCAATCGATAGTTCACGCCCAGGTCAAGTTTCGAATCGACGGCAGTATGAGCCATGGATTTACCGTCCACTTCCAAGATCACCATCGGGTTGGACCCTTTGAGCGGATTGCCCTGTTCATCGCGCACCAAACCAAAAACGGAATGATGCGGTGCCGGTGGAAAGGCCAGCACGGGAAACACCAACAACACGGCAAGCAGACTGATCCGATGAGTTCTACGGATGGCGCAAATGGAAGCGTTCATGATATGCAGCGGTTCGTGGGTTCAGTTGCCCGAGTAGGAATAAGTTGTGAAGTTCAGCTTGATGTCCTTCACCGTTTGGATCAAACGCTCCAACCCTTCATCTGGATTGTTGAGGAGTGTACGACCTGGTATGACGATCTTCCACTGGCTATTCCAAACAGACCGTCCAACCAACCGCTCATTATGGAATTCTGTGCGAGGTAGCGTCGCGTCATAGAAAATGAGTACAAACTTAGCGATGTCGTTGACCGGTCGGAATGCGGGATGTTTTCGGATGCCAAACAATGGTTCCGCCAAAGACTCCGCGGATTGGTAGAGCTTCTTCGTGGAGAAGTCGGATCCGCCGATGTTAAACGGCATAGGTATGGCCAGATCTTGCACACTCCAGGTCCTGACCTGACTGGCGTCGCCCAGCGGAGGGCTGCGCATCGAATCCACGCCGACCGGTATAAGATAAACATAAGGCGTCGCCGATAGCCCTTGCGGATCGAGAAACCAAAGACTTGGATCGCTCGCCGACGTGCCATTGGCGGAAACTACCGCGTCGCCGATCGCTGAGGGATCTCCCATCCCGCGATATCCTTCGAAGGCCACCCCAACGCCCCCAATCTTGGTGGCGAAGAAACTGGTACTAAAGGCATGATCCCCTGCCGCCAAAGGACGTCCAAATAGATTCAGACCATCCGCCACTGTGGTACTGAAGGTGAGGACCAGACCGGGCACAGGCAGACCACTTCCGTTATCGATCTGCATGCAATACCTCCGAACGTCGCTGTCAGCCAAAATGTCCCGCATTCGGGCGCGATTGAGCACATCCTTCCAATGGTTGTCACCATCGTGCCCCGGCAAAATGCGCTCCTTCTCGGTCCGCAGTGAAACGGTGGTCGAATCGGTGTCCGGGCGATTGATTCCAAGGCGGCTACGCAAGACGTCCCAGTCGGCCTTCATCTCAGCCAAAGCGCTGGAGATGCCAGGGTCACCCGAATTGCTGCCGGCGAACTGGGGCTCGCCGTCCTGCACAACACCTAACGCCCGAGATGCAATAATCTTCCCCGTGAAGTTGCGGCCAGCGCGAGTGCCCAACAGCCCCGTTTCATAGTCATACGCATTGGCAGCGAGCAGTGCGTAACGGGCCGAGAGATCAAACAACGTCTTGTAACGTTCCAATTTCTCGTTTCGGAATATTCGGAAGGCCGCATCACGGGTGCGATATCCTTGAACGACTGCCGCCGCTCGCTGGCGGAACACCTGTCGCTCCGCTTGGATACGGTCTCCCTGAGCAATTAGTGCGCGCAATGCCCGTTGTTTGTCTTCCAACTCACGCACTCGTTCATTCACCGTCCACCAACGTTCCTGCGCATCACCCAGTTTGTTGACTAGGTCCTGCACGGCTCCTCGGAGCTCGGTATCACGGGATAACGGTTCGAGCTTGTAGAATTCATTGTACGTCCGCGCAGTCTTCAAAGCCAAGTCCAGGGCATTAATGACGGTGTACCTCACAATCTGCATTTCATCGACCACCTTTTTGGTGACCAATCCAGCCGCTTTAACCGCTGAACGTCCGGCGGAAGTCAGGTCACCACCCGACGCAAGACCCACGATGAGACTGTCGGGAAACCCTTCGGCGATAAGATTGGCGGCGTCTTCGATATCCTCGGTGATGGAGTCCTGGATCTTCTGAATCAGATCGTTGGCGAACTGAACCTTTTCCAAGACCTGGTCGGCCATCAGCATACTCTCCCTAACATCCCTGGCTTCATCGTAGTCGGCCACGCCAGCTTTGAAGACATCGATGGACTTTTGTATGACTCCCAAATCCCGGTAGACATCATTGATGTCATGTCGAAGTCGACCGTGCGCGGCGATCTGTTCGCTGATTGCTTGTTGAATCGCCCCGGGCGAAGCGCGTCGACTAACCCAACTCTTTGGCTTTTCAAAGAACCCATGATTGCCGATGTCCACCTTGAAAACAAAGTTCGTTCCCTTGGCAACTCCAGCCATATTGGTGACTACTTTTAGATACATTCCATTCCTCGGGAAACCGTCAGGAAGATGTGTTGGGTTGAGTGAGCTGACTAGTATCACCGGAAGATTGAAGCTTTTGCCGTGCGTAAAGTCACCGGTCGCCCAATTCACAGGAACATCTTGAATGTTAAACTCCCAAGCATGCCCCGCTGTTACTCTCTGCATCTCGGGGATGTCATACTCCGGTAAATCAACGTAGCTATAATGAATTAAGTCCGGTCCGGCATAACCCTGCCTGTAAAGATTTCCTGGTCCAATGTCGTCCGGATATGGCGTGCCGTAGAGTTCGATCAAGGAATTGGTGTAGGATTGCTCCTGCATGCCCAAGGCTGTCTGAAAATCGGCTAAGGAATCTTGTTCGGAACGTAAGAGACGCGTTACATCCTTGGCATCGTCAAACGCAGTCACCGCATTTCCCAAAGCTGCCGTTGCACGTTGATAGATTTGCTCAAAATGCGTGCCACCCACCACGCCAACCACCATGTTCGGATTCAAGTCAAAGACCATCCCGTCTTCCGGAATGCCCAGCGGAGAGAGGCCACCTTCTGCGTTGTCGAGGGTTGTTTGCAGCCCATCGGCCAGGATCGCCAATTCCCTGAGTTCAGGAACGGTGGTGCGATCCACTTTTTGGATTCCCTCGTGCGTCGATATCGGATCGACATCCGGAAGGATGGCATTGCCCACGATCCAATTTAAATAGGTCCCTTGTCCCACACGACTAGCCCAATGATCGAGGCCCCACGAGCGGACTGGATGTTTTGTTCCGCCGTCGGTGACGTTCACGTAGCTGCGTTGGCTGTTTTCCCGGGTCTGCGCAAATTGCTCCCACCCTGCCTGATGAACCGGTTGGAAATCCTTGCGCCAGGTCAGATCGAAGACTTGCCGACCTGCACGAGCCAGCGCCGCGGCAGCTGCGGCAAACTTACGTTCGTCCTGATAGTCCACCGAGACCGGCTTGCCCAACACGTTCACCGCCTCAATCCTGGGCACCCAATCAAAGTTCGCATTGTTCAACAGGGAATAATAACCCTTCATCGACGTCAGATAGTGCCCGTAGGCGTCTCCATGACCCTGTGGGTACATACGAGCCGCGTCCTCGGCGTTAATGATTCCGTCGGGGGATTGGTCGGGTTTTTCCTGGATGTTATAATTCAACGCATAGATCACTTCTCCAGCGTCGATGCCACGCGTATAATTCCAAATAAGTCGGTTGTAAACGGGTGTCACCTCAACGCCAGGAAGTAACACATCATCGCGACCTCGGAGAAGCGCGAGTTCTTCTTCCAGCAAGGAAGGCACCTGGCCTCGGAAAGCAAACAAAGCGGTGGCAATTTCACCATACGTCTTGTCGGCGGTGCCGATACCAATGGTCGGATTCGCGGCGTCAGCCCACGCCTCATTGCCAATCAACATGTACAAGTCCGAAAGGTACCCGGCAGCTAAAAGCAACGCATCGTTCGCAAACGCGTAATTGAATCCAGACTCAATGCTCAACGAACGGCCACGCCGCAACACAGTTTCATAAATCTCAATCAAACCGTAGTTATTGATCGTGTCCAGGTTAAGCGCCACATCCCCTTCCCAACGGCGTCCCGCTTGTGTGATAATACTCACATCGGTGTTCACCTGGTTGTTGAAGAGATTATTGATCCGCTGGTTGAACGGATTGATGCCGGCCAACACCCGCTTGATCCAACCTTCGGCGAGAGCGGGTACAGTCCATTCAGACCATTTCTCGAAGAGAGGATGGCCCTTGACCATCGGCCGGTAGCGCATGACGACATAATTATCCCCCAATGCCTGCACCCCCGCGCCTCCCAAGGTATAGCTAGGTATGTTGGTGCTGATCTTGGTCAGCGGCAAATATTGTGACATGGTTACATCGATGGAGGGTGGTAACCCACCCGCAGTTGCGGCGATTTTCCACTCATACTCGTATTCGTCGTAGCGTCCCGCGAGATCGCCCGAATGTTGGAACGTGACGTATTCACTCAGCGGGTTGGCTGAAGTGATGATCTTGAGTTCACCGCGGTTCAGTTTGCCGCCGACCTTAAAGATATGCATGGCCACGGGATCCCCCGATTGGGTAAACGCCGTGCCACTGGCCTCCAGCAGGGTCACGTAGCCACTGCCAGGGCCGGCCGCTGTCAATGCATACGAATCCACGGCGATATTGTCATTATCCACTTCAGCCAATGCCCCAACCCCTCTCGGTCGTGTTAGCGCAGGATTGCGAATGTAGGTCCCAAGCTGGAATGGATTTTCATAGTAGGTATACACCGCTGTGGTTAGTTCATTCACCAACTCCTTCCACTTGAGATAGTTGACGGTGTCATTTGTGGGACAAAGACCAATTACCGAGTCGAGATCCAAACCTCGCAACACGTTCAGTTGCAGATAGCTCTCTCCCAAAATTTCGTTCTTGAATTCCCCGATCAGCGCTAATTGCCCCTTCGATCCCCGATTAGGATCGACGAATACACGCGTCGCCAGGTGTGGCGGCAGATTGGGGAAGTAGTATTTGCCTTGATAGAGTTCAGTCTTCACGCCCGCAGGTATCTTTCCGGTCACAGCGAAATGCTTGGTGATATCCGCGAACTTGGCTCGAGTCGGATCGTGCAGCACAACGCTCGGGGCTCTGGTGGGTAAATTCGCTGCTATCGACTGCTGATAAAGCACGTGAGCCGTCTTGAAATCGCGCACGCCGGGCAAGTTGAACGCGGGCTTGGTGAGCGTCGCTGCGAATGGCAAGGTGGGCACGGGTTTCCCGCTGTCTTTGGGGTCGCGCACCGGCCAGATCGGACGATAGACGATATCAAGCGCCTTGGTTTCTTTGGCTGCCGCATCTCCAAGGAAGGCACCAGTCGCCGAATCAAAGGGCCGCAAGTAAGGAACAATGCTACCAACGGCCGGTGGATTCGTGATACCGGGCCAAGCAAAACTGGGCAGCGTTTTGTAGTAATAACGCAAGGTGAAGCTATTCGCAGGAACAGGCGAGGCGGCGAGGAACGGCGGTCGATTGGTATACGTAATGACACTACCAGTATAGGGGTTTTTACTCACCAATTGCAGAGGGGCCTGCATTAATGCTGGGCCACTGGCAACGATTGCCAACGTGAGTTTGTTGGTCACTGCAGCGAGGTCGTAGATGTCACGAACCACGATTTCCACCACACTCGTACCGATATTCGCTTTCGCTGGAACCCCTCTCAGACTCAATCCATTCAAGGAAATCCAGTTTGGAGCATTGGCCAGCCTGAGCCCAAGGTACTCGTCCTGACGCGAAACATGGATCGTGAAGTCGAATGGCACTCCGACAACGGCAGTCGCGACCGTCAAAGGAGTAAACTTGTCGTCCGTGGCATTATATGTCCCCACGTGCAAGGGCTGTAATCCCGCGTTCGGCCCACGATAAACCCAAAAATCATGGTTGCGATCTCGGTATGTAAAAAACTGGTAGTGTCCGAAACCGCCATTGGCATCGGCAGGAGTCCAACCACCCGGAAGATCCCCACCCTTGTCAACGTGCGGTTCGGTGTTGTAATTGAACGCAGTATCTCCGCTCCCTTCCACGGGTTTCGGCAGGAAATTCAGGGGTGGGGGCGGTTGTATCAGTTGACCCGCTGGCACGATGTAATCAAACACCCAACCGGCTTTTGGTTTTTCACGAAGCACCTTGAAACTGGCCATCGCCGGGCGTCCATCGGGGGCCTTAAAATCCAACAGTACGAACGGATCCGAGGAGTATTCGTTGTTGCTCTGCGTCGTGATATTCAAGTCATCGCGAGTCGCATAGGGTGTTCCACCGGACATGATCGCGTGCTCCTCGTTGGGATTGTAGCCCGGTAACGTCTTAACATTTTGCGCGTAGATGGTACCCAAGGCTTCCGACGTGCTGAGGCCAGTCCCGCCGAGTTTGCTGGCGAGAACAATTTCCCTTGGATTGGTGGGCCATTTGATTGTGTAACGCCCCATGACAGCGGGCCAGTAGATGGGCTTGAAGCCCAGCACTCCATTGCCCGCATTGAGCCCCGCACTAGCGGCATTCGGCCGAAACCACCAGACTTCCAGACGATTGCCATCCGGAATAGCATTCACTGGAATGATCGAGCCGAGGTTGGCTGCTTCAAATCCAACGACAAATGGATCAGTGTAGGCCGTCGGATTGAATGAGATCCCGATGACCTGATTGACATAACCAGCGAGGTGAGCCTGACCTGGGGCACTCCCAAATTCTCCAGCAGGAGGATTGATTCGCTCACCGACGGCCACCGTCTGGTTCACGATGCGCGGGGCCTTCAATTCATCCGGCCAAACGAAGGTGACGCCATTCCACGCGCTCAAGTTGGTCGCGATGCTACTGGCGGCGAAATTGGTCGCTCTCAAGTTGTTTTCAAACCAGGAAAAAACTCGCTCAAACCCAATTTCCTCGCCCGAGTTGAAACGAAGCAACGTCCGATGAGCGGGCTGAGTGGCGTCCAGGAACGTATAAAATTTGAAATCGGGAGTAAACTTGGCACGCGGGAAATCCAATGGATCCTGATATTCGATGACTGGCGCATTGACCGGCTCCAACACGACGGCGCTTTTCTGTGCCTCGAAGTCGGTGGCCACGGCAGGGCGGACGTACAGGCTGTACTTGTCGACGGCCATTGGCCAAACCAGAGTATATCGACCAAATAACTTCGACCATCGTAGACCTGCCTCGCCGGTTTCCATCCAGTGAACGAGGTAATCGTTCATGTTCTGTGTTTCGCGCGTCGCGTAATACTCGACACGCTCTGACCCGTTCACGTTGTGTTGAAACGCAAAGGATAAACCGGTGACTTTCCTCAAAGGCTCTGGTTGGAGCTCGTCAACACTGCCACCCCCGGGGGGAATAATTCGCTCACCCAGTTCGACCGTGACATCCGATGGAATGGCTTGTTTGGAGACTTCGACGATTTCGG
>SXGT01221160.1_pt1 | contig 10488 bp, 7 predicted proteins | sample 3176221 | NCBI WGS metagenome assembly SXGT01 (sample SAMN11356862, study PRJNA531348) | freshwater metagenome | isolation source: freshwater sample F1-120 | place: China: Fuxian Lake, Yuxi | collected 2017-12-25
GGATCGACCTTGGACTGAGCCGACCACTCGTAGAGCGTGTGTGCCTTGCTGAGGGCGACGATCTCCTCGCCGGTCATGCCGGGAGCCTGGGTCTCGATGGCCATGGCGACAAGCCTACGCGCCGAACTGGGTGCGGCCAAGATCCAGTTCCGGACCGATCGGCAATACCACTTGCACGAGGGCTGGCGACTCGCGCGGCGCGCGATCCCCGGAGGGCCCGCGTCAGTCGGCCACGGGAAGCGCCACCGGCGTCGTCACGTGCGCCTGCCACCCGCGGGCAAGTCGGTCACCAGCGCGACCGGAGTGCCTGAGCGAACAGCGCGATCCCGTCGCGAATCTCCCGTTCGGTGAGCGATGAATAGCCGGCCAGCACACCGCTCCTTGCCGGCTTTCCCAGGTAATAGGGCGACACCGGATACATCGTCACCCCCAGCTGGCTCGCGCACTCGACGAGCAAGGGGAGCTCCGCGACCGGCACGGTGGGCAGCCAGAGCATCGCGTGCAGGCCGGCGCTCACCCCCCCGATCGCGACGCGGTCCCCCAGGTGTTCTCGGGCCGCCGCCATGAGCGCGGCTCGTCGGCGGGCGTTGGTCTCGCGCAGCCGCCGAAGGTGGCGCTCGTAATGGCCGGCCCGGAAGAACTCGGCGAGCACCATCTGCGGGGCGGTGGGCGCAAACAAGTCTGCGACCCATTTGGCCGCCAGAAACGGCGACACGAGCGATCGCGGCAGCACCACATATCCGATGCGCAGCTCCGGCGTGAGCGCCTTCGACACCGTTCCCATGTAGATGACGCGGCCCGTCTCGTCGAGTGACTGCACGGCTTCGATCGGGCGGCTGTCATAGCGCAGCTCTCCGTCATAGTCGTCTTCGAGGATGAAGGCCTGCCGCGCGCGCGCCCACTCGATGAGAGCCAATCGCCGCGCGAGCGGCAGGACGGTGCCCGTCGGGAACTGATGCGAGGGCGTCACGTAGACCAGCGCAACGCGCGCCGGGGAGCGTGACAGGGCCGTCACGTCGAGGCCGTCCTCGTCCACCGGACACGGAATGAGGCGCGCCCCCGCCGCGCGGAACGTTTGGCGCGCACCATGGTACTGGGGGTTCTCGATCGCGACCGGTGCCCCGGTGTCCACCAGCAGGCGGGTCACCAGGTCCAGCGCCTGCTGCGAACCGCTCACGATGACGACTTGGGCTGGATCGCAGCGCACGGCACGCGTCCGGTGCAGGTGGGCGGCCAGAGCCTCCCGCAGGGCCATGTGACCGCCGCCAGGCGCGCCGCTCGGGACCGCCCGTGCGGCCCGGCGCGAGACGAGGGTGTGCCAGGTGCGGTGGGGGAAGTCGATGGCGATGCGGTTGCCGTAGTGGAAATCGATGTGGCCTGGCTGCTTGGCAATCGGTGGATCCGGCGGCCGGTGTTCGGTCTCGGCGAGCAGACGGGCCGCGTACCTGGACAGGGCGGGAACGGCCTGGGCGGCGCCCGACCCGTCCGTCGCCATGACGACGCGGCCGAGCGAATCCGGCAGGTCGGCCGCCACGACCGTGGCGGATCCCGTGACCCCCTGAATGTAGCCCTCTGCGGCGAGCTGTTCGTACGCCTGCAGCACCGCGGTGCGCGACACGCTCAGCTGCAGCGCCCACGCCCGGGTGGACGGAAGCTTGGCGCCGGCGGGCAAACGCCCAGCCAGGATCTGCGCACGCACGAAGCGGTAGATCTGACGGTAGATAGGTTCGCCGGCCTTGAGGGGGACCAACATGCGCAGGTACTGAGGACGCCGAGCCCGCTCCGGGACCGGATCCACGCGACAGACCCATCTTACCTTGCGGCGGCATGCCACTGTCGAGGTCTGCCCCGCCGCTCTCTACGTGATCACCGGTCGGCGCGAATCCAACTGGTCTTCAGCCAACGCCAGGAAGTGGATCTTGTTACCGACCATTCCCACGGCGTAGAGTCGCCCTCGGGCTCACCGCGTCGCGGGGCGCGCAACGCTGAACGCACGGTGTGTCGGAGGAGGGGCCATGCGCGTGATCGGTATCGCCGCGTGCGTCGGTGTGTGTCTCCCGCTCGTGAGCGGATGCTCGACAACCGCGCCGCCGGCCGGACTGACCGCCGAAACCGTGTATCGGAACGGTGTCATCATCACCATGGATTCGGCGCGGCCGACGGCAGCAGCCGTGGCCGTCCGCCGCGATGAAATCGTCGGCGTGGGGACCGACGACGAGATCCAACGGCTCGCCGGGCCGGACACGACCATCGTGGATCTGGGCGGTAAGGTCATGCTGCCGGGTTTCTACGCGGCGCACGATCACTTTCCCGGCTCCGGTATGGCGGCCGTCACCGGCGTCGACCTCAACAGCCCGCCCATCGGAAAAGTGACGCAGATCGCCGAGGTGGTCAGCCTGCTGAAAGAGCGGGCCGCAGGCACTCCCAAGGGTGCATGGGTCGTCGGACGCGGCTACGACGATACGCTCATCAAGGAAATGCGACACCCGACGCGCCAGGACCTGGATGCCGCGTCGACCGATCACCCTATCTTCATCACCCACATCTCGGGGCATCTTGGCGTGGCCAACAGCCTGGCGCTGAAGCTCGCCGGCGTCACGCGGGCCACCAAGAACCCGGAAGGTGGCGTGATCCGTCGCGACGCCAGCGGTGAACCCGACGGCGTCTTCGAGGAGGTCGGAGGTCTGGTCTCGCGCCTGATTCCGCCGCCGTCGCCGGAGAAGACGCTCGAGGGCATCAAGTGGGCGGTTCGCGACTACGTCGAGGAGGGCGTGACGACGGCGTCGGTGACGGGCGGCTCGCGCGAGAGCCTGCGGGATCTCCAGGCCGCCGAGCGCGCCGGCATCCTCGACCTGCGTGTCAACGTCTACGCGATCAAGGCCGAGCCGGGCCAGCCGTCAGCGGTCGAAGCCGGGGGCCTAGTGACCGGATTCGGCGGGCGGAAGATCAAGATCCAGGGAATCAAGATCGTGCAGGACGGCTCCATTCAGGGCTACACGGGGTACCTGAGTCAGCCGTACCACGTTCCGTTCAAGGGCGATCGCAGTTACCGCGGGTATCCGCGGCGGTCACGCGACGCGCTGACCGCGATGGTCAAGGAGGTGCATCGCGCCGGCTACCAGATCGCCATTCACGGCAACGGTGACGCCGCCATCGACGACATCCTCTACGCGTACGCCGAGGCGCTCCGCGAGGTCCCGCGAGCCGATCATCGCCACCGCATCGAGCACTCACAGATGTCGAGAGACGACCAGATCGATCGGATGAAGGAGCTGGGTGTGACGCCGTCGTTTTTCGTCGGGCACGTCTTCTATTGGGGCGATCGGCATCGCGACATCTTCCAGGGACCGGATCGCGGGTCGCGGATCAGCCCGCTCGCGTCGGCGGCGGCCCGCGGCGTGACATTCACGATCCATGACGACACGCCGGTCACGCCCGTGAAGCCGCTGCAGCTGGTGTGGGACGCCGTCAACCGGCTGACGACCAGCGGCAAGGTCCTCGGGCCTGGCCAACGCATCGACGTCGAACGCGCATTGCGCGCCGTGACGATCGATGCAGCGTGGCAGAACTTCGAGGAGACGACGAAAGGGTCGATCGCCGTTGGCAAGATGGCTGACTTCGTCGTCCTCGGCGAGAACCCGCTGACCATCGAGCCCACGCGAATTCGCGATATCCCGGTCCTCGAGACGATTCTCGGGGGCAGAACCGTCTACAAGCGCCCGCCCGCGACCAAATGACCATGGAGGCTCGTATGCCGATAACGCAGCAGACACCCGCCCGCGTGGGCGCCGCCGTCGCCTTCGCTTTGACCGCAGCATGGCTCGGGGCGGGTTGGGTTGTCGCACAGACCACCTCACCCGACACCATCTACGTCAATGGCACCATTATCACGATGGACGCAGGGTCGCGAACCGTGTCGGGTGTCGCCACGCTGGGAGACCGTATCGTGGCGGCCGGGACCGACGCCGAGATTCGCAAGCTGGCGACCAGCCGCACGCGCGTCGTCGATCTCCAGCAACGCACGATGCTGCCAGGGTTCATCGACGCGCACAGTCACTTCCCCGGTTCGGGCACGGCGGAGCTGTTCACCGTGAACCTGAGTAGTCCACCCCTCGGTTCGATCAACAGCGTCGAGAACATGGTGGCGGCCCTCAGGCAGAAGGCGCTGACGCTGCCGAAAGGACAGTGGATTCGCGGCGGCGGATACGACCAGACCCTGCTCAAGGAGGGCCGTCATCCAACCAGGCAGGAGCTCGACCGCGCCTCCAGAGACCACCCGATCCTCATCACGCACGCATCGGGCCACCTGAGCGTCGCCAACACCCGCGCCCTCGAGCTGGCGGGCCTCACGAAGGACACGCCGCAGCCCCAGGGCGGTGTGATCCAGAAGGACCCGAAGACGGGGGAGCTGACCGGGCTACTCGAAGAAGTGGGTGGCATGGTCGGCCGGCTGATCCCCCCGCAGACGCCCGCCGAAATCCAGCAGGCGATCGACTGGTCGGTGCGCGACTACGCGTCGAACGGTGTCACCACGGCGACGCTGGCCGGCGGCGGCATCAGCAACGCCTTGCGGCAGGCCGCCAAAGAAGGCCGCCTGCCGTTCCGGATTGTCGCGATGATCCCGGGCGCCGCGCGGCCCGACGGCGGAGCGGCGCCCACCATCGTCCCGGCGGCCCGCATCGGCGAGGAGATGCTCAAGACCGGTCTCACCGTGAAGCTGATGCAGGATGGCTCGATCCAGGGCTTCACCGGGTACTTGTCCAAGCCTTATCACACGCCGTACAACAACGACCCGCAGTATCGCGGGTATCCGCGAGAGCCGCGGGCCGCGCTCGTCGAGCGCGTCAAGGCCTACCACCGGGCGGGCTATCAGATCGCCACCCACGCCACTGGCGACGCGGCGATTGACGATGTGCTGTTCGCTTATCGCGAGGCACTGGCGGAACGGCCGAGGCCCGATCATCGCTTTCGCGTGGAGCACGCGCAGATGACACGCGACGATCAGCTCGATACGATGAAGGCGCTTGGCGTCTCTCCGTCCTTCTTCGTCTCGCACACGTATTTCTGGGGCGACCAGCATCGCGACATCTTCCAGGGACCGGAGCGCGGCGCACACATCAGCCCCCTGGCAGCCGCCGTCGCGCGTGGAATCCGCTTCTCGATTCACCTCGACAGCAACGTCACGCCGATGCGGCCGCTGCAAGCCGTCTGGTCGGCGGTGAACCGCCTGACGCGCACCGACAGGGTACTGGGGCCCGACCAGCGGATTCCGCCCCTGCAGGCGCTGCGAGCGGTGACGATCGACGCCGCCTGGCAGGCGCACGACGACACCATCAAGGGATCGATCGAAACCGGCAAGCTCGCAGACTTCGTCATCCTCGCCGAGAATCCCCTCGTGGGCGATCCGCGGCGGATCAAGGACATCCACGTGATGGAGACGATTGTCGGCGGCCGGAGTATCTACCGGCGAGATTCAGGGAGGACAGACCGATGAGCGGGAAGCAAAAGATGACACCCAGCGAGGCACTGGTCGAAACGCTGGCTGCGCACGGGGTCAAGGACGTATTCGGCATCGTGGGCTCGGCGTACATGGATGCCCTCGACCTGTTTCCCCTGGCGGGAATCCGGTTCATCCCGACCGTGCACGAACAGGGCGCCGCACACATGGCCGATGGCTACTACCGGGCCAGCGGCAAGCACGGCGTGTGCATCGGACAGAACGGACCTGGGGTCACGAATTTCGTGACCGCGATCGCCGCGGCGTACTGGGCGCACAGCGCCGTCCTCGCGATTACGCCGGAAACCGGGTCTCTGTCGGTGGGCCTCGGCGGCTTTCAGGAGACCGATCAGCTGCCGATCTTCTCCAAGATCACGAAGTACCAGGCGCACGTGAACAACCCGGCGCGCATGGCCGAACTGACCGCGCGTGCGCTCGATCGGGCGATTCTCGAGATGGGACCGACGCAGCTCAACATCCCGCGCGACTACTTCTACGGGGAACTCGAGTGCGAAATCCCGGCCCCGATTCGCATCGACCGGGGCCCCGGCGGAGCGGCCAGCCTGGATGCGGCAGCGGATCTGCTGGCGGCGGCGAAGTTTCCCGTGATCATCGCGGGCGGTGGCGTCGTCGCGTCGGGCGGGGTGAACGAGTGCCTGGCGCTCGCCGAAGCGCTCGACGCCCCGGTCTGCAACTCTTACCTCCACAACGACTCGTTCCCCGCACACCATCGTTTGTGGTGCGGCCCGCTCGGCTACCACGGATCCAAGGCGGCGATGAAGGTCCTCGCGCGCGCGGATGTGGTGCTGGCCCTCGGCTCTCGGCTGGGGCCGTTCGGCGTGCTACCGCAGTACGGGTTCGACTACTGGCCTGCCAGCGCCAGGCTGATCCAGGTGGATGCCGACGCTCGGATGCTGGGCCTCGTCAAGAAGACGTCGGTGGCCGTCAACGGTGACGCGCGGCAGGCCGCGCAGGCGATCTCCGCGCGTCTGCAGGGGCGCAGCCTGGCGTGCCACGCCAACCGCGCAGACCGCCTCGCGGTCATCAGCACCGAGAAAGCTGCGTGGATGGAGGAGCTCGCGACGTGGGATCACGAGAAGGACGCGTGGAGCCTGGAAATCGCGAAGGGGTCCACCTACATGCATCCGCGACAGATGCTGCGCGAGCTCGCCAAGGCCATGCCGGACGACGTGATGGTGTCGACCGACATCGGCAACATTTGCCAGGTGGCGAACAGCTACCTGAGGTTCACCCGGCCCAGGAGCATGTTCGGCGCGATGATGTTCGGCAATTGCGGCTATGCGTTCCCCACCATGATTGGCTGCAAGGCCGGCGCGCCAGACCGCACCGCCGTGGCCTACGTCGGCGACGGTGCGTGGACGATGAGCTTCGGCGAGATCCTGACGTGCGTGCGAGAGCAGCTGCCGGTCACGGCGGTGGTGTTCAACAACCAGCAGTGGGGCGCGGAGAAGAAGAACCACGTCGACTTCTACGCCAATCGGTTCCTCGGCGTCGAGCTGGAGAACCCCAGCTTCGCCGCCGTCGCCAAGGCGATGGGCGCCGAGGGCATCGTCGTCGATGCGGTCTCGCACGTCGGCGAGGCCTTCCGCGCGGCGTGCGACGCGCAGCGGCACGGTAAGACGACGATCGTCGAGATGATGTGCACACGCGAGTTGGGCGACCCCTTCCGGCGCGATGCGTTGAAGAAACCTCATCGGCTCCTGGCCAAGTACGCGAGCCTCAACGCTCCGGAGTTCGCACGGGTGGGCGGCTAACCGTGGACCGGCGGAGTCGCGAAGCGGCCGTCGGGCACGGGCACGAGAGAGCGTCAGCATGAACGAGCGCGCACAACTGCAGCGGCACCTCAACCCGTGGCACATCGGCGCCCTCGCTCTCGGCTGCATCATCGGGTTCGGCTGTTTCGTGCTGCCAGCCGACTTCCTGCTCAAGGCCGGACCGTTGGGCGCGTCCATCGGGATCATGCTGGGCGCGGCGCTGATGGTTGTGATCGCGTGGAGCTACGGCGTGATGGTGTGCCGCTTTCCCGTCGCGGGGGGCGAGTTCTGCTTTGCCTACTACGCGGCCGGCCGGCACCACGCGTACGTGTGCGGCTGGTTCCTGGCACTCGGCTACCTGTCGATCGTGCCGCTCAACGCGACGGCGCTGGCGGTGCTCGGCAAGTTCCTGGTGCCGGACATCTTCACGCAGGGCCTCCTGTACCGCGTGGCCGGCTTCGACGTCGGCGCCGGCGAAGTGCTGCTGGCTTCGGGGGCCGTGGTGCTGTTCGGGGTGTTCAACTATCGGGGTGCCCAGGTGGTGGGGGCGACCCAGCTGGCGATGGCCGCCATCCTGGTCGGCGCCGTGGCGCTGGTGGGCGCCGGCAGCGCGGTGTCATCAGCCGGATCGCTCTCGCACTTCGAGCCAGTGTTCAGCCCGGAGCGCTCGCCGCTGGCCGGCGTGCTGGCGATCCTCGCCATCGCGCCATGGCTCTATGTCGGCTTCGACACGTTGCCCCAGGCCGCCGAGGAGTTCAACTTCCCGCCGGAGAAGAGCTTCGGCCTGATGGTCGGCGCCATCCTGGCGGGCGGGGCGCTCTACGTCGTCGTGCTGCTGTCAACCGCCTTCACCATGCCCTGGCAGGAGCTCGTGGCCGCGAAGCACGTGTGGCCGACCGGATTCGTCACCCAACAGTCGCTGGGGGCGGCGGGACTGATGGCGCTCACGGCCGCCGTGTGCATGGGGATCTTCACGGGCATCAACGGCTTCTTCATGGCATCGAGCCGGCTGCTCTTCAGCATGGCCCGTGCCCGCATCCTGCCCGACTGGATGGGGCGGATCCATCCGCGGTACGGTACGCCGTCGAACGCGATTCTCTTCGTGGGTGGTGTGTCGCTCATCGCGCCCTGGTTCGGGCGACAAGTGATCACCTGGGTGGTCGACATGGCGGCGGTCGGCACGGCCATCGGCTACCTCTACACCTGTGTCGCGGCGGCCGTCCTGCTGCGGCGTCAACGGGCGTCCGTGGCGCGCCAGAGCCTGGCCGTGTCCGGCGCGCTCGTCTCGGTGGGCTTTCTCGTCCTCTTGTGCGTGCCGGGCATGCCGGGCTTCATGGCGTGGCCGTCGTGGGTGGCGCTCGTCTTCTGGGTGGCGCTCGGCGCGATGTTCTACGCCTCGCGCGCGGCCGCTTTCGGTCGGCTCTCCAGGCAGGAACGGGATCGCCTCATTCTCGGGGAGGTGCTGGACGCGCCTTCAGCGACCGTGCGGCGGTGACGACGCGGCGACGGCCCGGGCGATCGCGGCCCGATGCGGACGTGCGCGGTGTCGTCGAACGTCTGCGACGGGCCGCGGCCGAGACCGCAGCGCGGGTCGTGTTCCCCGAGAGCGATGACCCGCGCATCGTCACGGCCGCCCAGACGCTCGCGCGCGAAGGCATCGTCCGGCCGGTGCTGGTGGGCGACCCGGTCGTAACCGGCCAGGCGGCACGCTCGGCGGGAGTGGTACTCGACTCGCGCGTCGAGCTGCTCGATCCTCGCTGCCACGCCGGGCGCTCGGCACTCGTCGACCTGCTGCACGAGCGGCGGCGCGCCAGGGGCGCCAGTGGCGACGCGGTCGAGCATGAGGTCGATACCGCGCTCACCTGCGCGGCGGCGCTCGTGCGGGCGGGTCGCGCCGACGCGTGCATCGCCGGCGCGAGCCACGCCACGAAGCAGGTGTTGCGATCGGCCCTCGACGTCATCGGGCTCGCCGCCGGCGCGCGCCTCGTGAGCAGCGTGTTCCTGATGGTGCTGCCCGGGGGGCGGACCGTGACATTTGGAGACTGCGCCGTGGTACCCGAGCCGGACGCAGAGCAGCTCGCCGACATCGCCGTGCGGGCGGCGCGCACGCATCGGCACCTTACCGGCGAGGTGCCGCGGGTGGCCCTGCTGTCGTTCAGCACGAAGGGCAGCGCCGATCATCCCAGCGTGGACAAGGTGCGTCGCGCCACGAGCGTGGCCGCGGCGCTCGCGCCAGACGTCGCGATCGACGGCGAGCTGCAGTTCGATGCGGCATGGGTGGCCGACATCGCGGCCCGCAAAGCCCCCGGCTCGGGGGTGGCCGGGCAGGCCAACGTGTTCGTGTTCCCGAACCTCGATGCCGGGAACATCGCCTACAAGATCACCGAACGGCTCGGCGGCGCCGAGGCCATCGGCCCGATCCTCCAGGGACTGGCGCGACCGATGCACGACCTCTCGCGCGCGTGCAAGGTCGACGACATCGTGACGCTTGCGGCGGTAGCGGCACTGCAAGCGTCGGCCGTCCCGCACGCGCTGCCTCCCAACGGGTCTGCTCGCCGCGAATAGCGCGACAGGTCCCTTGCCACTCGAGTCCGACGGCGGCTTCGATCGTCAGAGTCAGATCCAGATTCCGGACCGCCACCATGCGCTCCATGATAGCGGCCGCAATCACCGCTTCGGCCGCGGCGATCCCTTTCGCTTCCAAGCCGTGAGCGATCCTGCCGGCGACAGGATGATGAGCAGCGCTGCGGTAACTGGGTCACATCACCGGGGATCGCGAGACGCCATGAACGTGTCACTGACTCCAGAGCTCGAACGATTCGTCAACGGCAAAGTCGAGAGCGGCCTTTACAACAACGCGACACACGATGAGATTCGTGCGAAGTGGCGTGAGCAGATCGAGCGTGGCTGGTTGCAGGCCCAACGCGGCGAGATCGTTGACGGAACAAAGGCGATGGCTGCGATCAGGGAGCGCATCAAGACCAAGGCTAGAGACGATAGTAAATATTAGCGGGGTCTCAGTCAACATAACGCCCGTTCTCAGACCCAGCAAACCAGGTTGTCACGGGCTTACCGGATGGGTCGCTGACAGGTCATCATCCGTTGTCAGTGCTTGGCCTTCGGAATGTTCTCGCAGGCAGCCCACTTAATTGACATGGTCCAGGATCCGTTGCTGCGCACGGTCGCATCGGTGATGGTCACGCCCTTCAGAGCGAC
>SXGT01352185.1_pt1 | contig 10487 bp, 8 predicted proteins | sample 3176221 | NCBI WGS metagenome assembly SXGT01 (sample SAMN11356862, study PRJNA531348) | freshwater metagenome | isolation source: freshwater sample F1-120 | place: China: Fuxian Lake, Yuxi | collected 2017-12-25
CAGTTCGCCCGGATGCCAGTCGACCTTGGCGACGACGCGGCGCTTCTTGTCCCATGAGCCTGCCTGATAGCTGAAGCTGGCATGGAACCGCTGCACGTGGTTCGGCGGGCGGCCGACGGGTCGCGTGAGCAGGTGGGCGATGCTCTCCTGAAGGATCGCGTTGGCTTTGAGACGGATCGCGTACTTGTAACTCTCGGCCTCCATAAATTCGTAGATGTCCGGTGCGGCAAAGGCGGCATCGCCTCGGAAGTAGCGCCGCAATTCACTGGTCCGGTATCGGGCGACGACCGGCTCCAGAACGCCGCGCCATCCGTCGGCGCTGTGGACGTTGCCGGGCCGAAGCGCGCACATCTCCAGATCGCCGAACTGGTTGAAGACGAACAGCGGATGGTAGCAGGTGCAGGCGAAGTGGCCGTTGTAGGCCGTGCCCTCCTGATCGCCATGGGTCGGGCTGACGCTGGAATCCATGTCCAGCACGATTGCCTTCGGCCGATGCCGGGCAAGCACCCGGTCGATCCATTGTCCCGACAGATCGGACAGCGCGGCGAGGTTCTCCCCGGCGGCAAGGAACTCCGTCTCGAAGCGACCCATCTGGCTGGTGGAAGCGGCCTGCTTCGCAATGGCGCGACCGCCGACAATCCAGCGCATCGCCGGGTCACGTCCCAGGCGGTCGGCGTCGTTCACGTCCTCATAGCCACCGAGGCGGCCGAAGACGGATTGGCGAAACAAGCCCGTCAACCCGTGCTGGCCGTTCCTGCCGGTCCGCGAGTCAGCCAGTGCATCGCCAGCCATGTCCGTCAACCCGAGTGCGTCATCGAGTTCGCGGTAGGCGAGCAATCCGGCGTCGGTGGTGATCCTGGAGCCATGAAACTCGAGCTTCAGGCGGCGGTCGAAATCAAGCCGCAAGGGCTCGTCCTTGGATTCACCCGCCGGGTCCGCCATCGGCCCCACCTCCAGATGCTCACAACGCATTGATTATCATAGCAGAATCAACGCCCATCCGCATCAATTAGGGGAGCCATCTGGGAAATGCGGGTTTACTCTTCAGATCTTCAGAGAATAGGCACCAGGGGATGAGGAAAAATTTCTCCTTGCGTGCGGAACAGATGACTGTGGAGCCTCAGGCACGGAGGAGCGCTCGCTTGCTAAGCTGCGCCACGATTCCCCGATTGGAGCTAGGACGCTAATAGCCTCTTCCGCATGACGCGCGTCGTTCTTGATCTCGAACTCAATAAGCCTCGCAACGGCGAACTGATAGAGCCGGTCCAGGCTCGAAGCGATGGTCCCGCCGCGCTCGAGGTCGAGAGCTTGACGCAATCCGATGAGGGCGGCTGTAGCCTTCGAAACCAGCTGGTGCCGCTCCTCAATTCGACCATTTCGAGCCGCAGCCTTGGCGGCGTCGATCGCACCGATGATCTTAGTGAAGAGCTGACTCAGCACCTCGACGCTCGATACATTGGCGTCGCGGTTTAACTGGTATGTACGTGTCGCCAACTCAATCATGCGCCTATCCCGAATTGCTGTTAGTCATCGAGTTGACAATCGACGTGATCTGTTGCTTGACCGAATTCATCTTCGATAGAGCCGACTCCATGCGACTGAATCGCTCGAGCAACTGTGTGCGCTCTCGCGCCATTCTCTCCTTGAGCGCCGCGATCCGATCCCGGATCGCCGAGCTTGAGTCGCCGATTGATTTGCGCTCCACATCGATGTCACCGGTGTCCGTCGCCAGAAGCGACGTCAGCCGGCTAAACACGCGGCTCCCAATACCATTGCTAAGCGTTACGGATGTATCGAGAGCCTCGCTACCTGTCTGCAGCAGGACGAGCCCCTTCGCGCTTCCCGAAGTGACGGTGAAGACGTCGCCGTTCTTGACGATCGACTGTGGAATGCCGTTCTCAAGAAACGCCCCGGTCGCAGGCGTAGCTACAGTCGCCGGGGTGAAACTGAACCGATAGCTTCCACCGTTTCCCAAGGCGGTATCCTTGTTGAAGCCGACGACCGACAGTCGTCCGCTCCCCGTTGCCGGAACCATAGCGAACACCTGCCGTACGGCGTTCGGATCCGACTGGATGACCTTTGTAAGCTTGGCCTGGTCGACGAGTATTTCACCCTTTGTCGGCGATGACGGGTCTTGATCGATTGTGATGCCCATGTCTCCCAGGGTCCTCACGACCGTCCCGCCGGAACTCCCATAGGCCGATATCCGTATATTCGACTGCAGCCATTCGTTCAGGTTGCGAACCACGCTCGAACGGGCAAGAACGGCATCGGCAGAAGGCACCCCCGTGGACGGGTCATATGCCGTCTGCTTCTTGATGAGCTCAGCGACATCGTTGTAGGAGTTAAGAAACCCCATGATTTCCGACTGAATGCCGGCCGGGTCACGTTCGACGCTTACTGTGATCTCGGTGCCGGCCTCAGCCTTGTAGCAACTCAGCGTCACGCCCGTCAGGAGGTCGGACACGCTGTTGGCATTTCTTTCGACGAGCTGCCCATCCAGCCTGACCTGCAAGCGCTGGCCCTGCTGGATCACCTCGGGCAGGCGCGCGGACACTACGGCTACGCCGACGTTCGAAGCCGGTACCGATGAAAGGGTGGTGACGGCGCCGCCCCGCGCATCGGTGATCGCGAGCCTGCCGCTACCCCCGTCGTAGGCGACCGTGATGTCGCGCCGCCCACCATCCATCGCCCGAAGCGCGGCCTGCAACCGGCTCGCGAGCGCGTCGCCGCCGGCCGCTCCCGCGACCGAGATTCCCTCTCCGACCACACGATCGACCCCTGGGCGCGCGATGGTCACGGACAGGGAGGTCACCTGGGTCGGGTCGGCGACATCGATCGCGCGAGACGAAGGAAGCGAGAACAGGTTCAGGTTCGCCGCCGACCTCAGGGAACTCGACACCTCGGAGAAGCGAAGATCACCAGTGTTCGCGCCGAGGACCAAGTAATTCTCGCCCGGCCTTACAGCTAGAATTGACGCCGACACCGAAGGTGTCTGGCTGGTCGAAGCAACGTTGTTGATCTTATTCCGAATGTCCTGGAGGGAGTCCGAGGCCGAGACGTCGATCCTCGCGCCGGCATCAGGCGACGTGGTTTCAATCGGCCGGAACGTCGCACCACCGACGATACCGACGCTGAGCGAAACCTGTTCTGTCCCCGCGGGACCAACCAAGACGAACCCGCTCGGCGTCCGCGAAAGCTGGAAGCCGCTTCCGCTGGAAGCCGCCGACTGGTTGAAGGCCGCTTCGAGCGTAGCGGCATCGGCGGCGGCCTGGGAGAATGTGCGGGCGGATTCTCCTGATCCGATGGTGATGGTGATCTGGTCGGTGCCCCAGGAGACTCCGGCAAATGCGTCCGCGGAGTAGCGCGATAATTGCGCCTGCGCGCCGACAACAAAGCTGCCGGACAAGCCAAGAGCTGAGGTCGCGTCTGAAACGGGCGCGGATCGAATCTTTTCGCCTCGTGCCGTCTGCAAGATCTCTATCGTGTGAGTGCCGACGGCAGCTCGATTGTCGGCGCTGACGGTTGCAAGATTCGTGGCGGAACTGGCGACGACGCTTCCGTCGCCGACTCTACGAGTAGAACTCGCGACTGTCTTTCGGGCAACGGCGTCGAAATTGCTGTCGGCGGTCATCTTGCCGTAGAGGTTCGCGACCGACGTATTGAGCGTCTTGACCTTGGCCTTGAACTCGTCGAGCGCCTTGACCTTCGATGTGTTGGTGTCGACACGCGCGGTCAGGGAATCCACCTTGACCCCCCGGGCCCTCATGATGGAGTCGACGGCCTGCTGAGCATTGATGCCGGACGCCAAGCCGGTGAAGGTTACTTTCCCTTGGCCATCGACATTAAAATTACTCGCGTTAAGAGCAATCGCCATGACAAATTCTACCCAGTTTGCGGATTGTCAGCGCAGCCGATGCCGAATGGCATACCGGTCGCTCGACAGTACCTTCTGCCAGGCGCAGCGGCGGTGCAGATCGACAAAGATCGGTGCGCGCAGGTTGACGGTCACCGAGACCTCGATGTCGGCACGACGGATCGTTGCTACCAGGAGCAGACCGCAGTGTTCGAACGCGATGCCCAACGCCCGCGCCGCAGCGGATAGGTCCTCCGTCATGTAGATATCGCAGCGGATGTCGAGCGGCAGCACGGCCATTGAGGGGGTACCGCCATCGATACCCTGCAGCAGAAGGAATGGCGAGAAACGTCGGCTTTCCAGGTCGATGAGCACGAAGCGTCTGACTTGCTCGAAGCCGGGCAACCCGCCGGGGAACTCCAAGATCTGACGTTCGACGAGTGCGATCTGCCCGAAACGGGTATCGATGTAACGGGCAGACTCCGAATGGGTATCGTGCCGGAGACGAACCGCGAAGACGCCGGCGATCGCGCCAAGCAGGAGGCCTTCAGGGGCAATCAAAGACACCGCTCGCTCCACTACTTGAGGAAATTGAGTAAGGACAGGGACCCCAGCCGGGCGAGCATCATGTAGGCGGCCTGAAGCTGGGTCTGATGCGACGAGAGCTGGGTCATCGCTTCGCCGATATCGAGGTTCTCCAGCCCGTCGACCGTTTCCTGAAGCTGGAGGCGCGTGAGTTCGTGGGACGCCGCGAGGTCCGCGACCAGAACCTGACGGTTGCCCAGCTCGCCGACGAGCTGGCCGAGCTGATCGATCGAACCGGTGAGCAGATCGAGGGCGGATGCCAAGGTCGCCTTCCCGTTCGCGTCGAGCGACGGCGAAGCCTTTACGGTCTCGACCAGGCGCAAGGCTCGAACGAGTTTTTCGATGCCGGGCTGATCCGCCGCGACCCCGGCGGGCAGCTTAACGCCGTCGCCGAGGGCGACCCTCTGGATATCCGAGCTTGCCCCGCCCCAGTAGTAACCGAAGGACTCGCCGGACGACCCCGGCGGAGCAACGCGTTCCAGGGAGGCCGTTGCCGACATAGAAAAACCATTCGGCGGGACCTCGATTTTCAGCCGCGCGACCGGATGAATCGGCCGGATCAACAGATCGCCGGCGGCGGTCTTTATGACATCGCCGATTCCGGTGTCCTGGCGGCGAGCGGCACCCAGAATCGCTGCTCTGACCACCTCCGCAGCCTGATCTCCGGGTGCCACCGTGCCTTTGACGGGGGCCCCCGGGCCCACAACGAAATCGAAGGTTCCACCGGTCTTGGCGAGCGTTCCGAGGGAGAGGAGGACTTGGCTGCCGAACCCGACAGGAGGTGCGCCCGTCACCTGGCCGCCAAAGACGTAGCGTCCTTCGAAACGGGCGTTGAGCAAGCTCAGCGCCTCGTCGAGCAGCGCTGCCGCCTGGCCATTGAGGTCGTACTCGTCGACGTTGGGATTGTCGATCCCCTGTGCGCGGACCACCACTGCACGCGCGCGTGCCGCGACTTCAGTCAGGGTTGACACCGTCTGGACCTGGCTCTCCAGCTGCCGCTGCAACCTCTCTGCATTGTCTGCATAGGTGCCGATGCGGGCGATTTCTGCGGATGTGGACAGATACCTGCCCGCCTCGACTCCCAGGTCCGATACCCGATGCGCCGCCTTGCCGTCGGCGACCTTGCTCTGGAGGTCGCTCAGAACCGCGCTCGAGCGGCCGGCCGAGGCCGACAGGACCGAGGTCCGCGCGAAGTCACCGATGCGCCCCGTCAATCCGCTCATTGTCCGATCCGTATGAGGTCTTGAAGCATTTGGCTGGCCACGGAGATGACGCGCGCGGCGGCGCCGTAGGTGCTCTGGTAGAGGTTGATCTGCGCCATCTCCTCGTCGATGCTGACACCCGATACGGTCGCGATCTTGGATCGCACCTCATCAGCGGTCTTGGCCGACACATCCTTCTCCGCCGCCGCGCGCGCGGCCTCGCCAGCCAACGCCAGAACGATCGCTTGGCTTACGTCGCGCAACCCGCCGGCGCGTTCCGGGCGCCCGGCGGATCCGCCGATGACGATCTTCGAGTCGAGCGCGCTCACGAGCGCCTCAAGGTTTCGCCCATCCGCTGCACCGGTCACCACATCTCCCAAACCGACACCGTCAAGCAAGTACTTCGCATTGCTCCTTACATCCGCCACTCGCGCATGCGCCAATAGCTCCGGGCGCGCCAGAAGGTCTGAGCGAACGGCCATTTTTCGACGGTCAGCGGAGAGCGTCAGCAAGTCACCAAGACCCAGGAACTGGGGTAGCGAAACACCAGTGTCGGTCCGACCGTCAGCTTCCATCACCGTGACGGCAGAATCGTTCGCCCAGACCAAGTTCCGCGCGGGAGAGGCGCCTCTCGCGTCTATGAGTAACCTGCCCTCCTTAAAGCTCGCACTGACTCCCGGCAGATTGATGCTCGCAACAAAACTTTCGATTGTCGCAGGGTTACCAAGTTTAATGTCCTGCGACTGGATCGCCCTGCCATCATCATCGACCAACATCAGGCGGAAAGTACCTGAATACGAGAACGGCTTACCGGCGGATGCCCAGGGCTGCGCCTCGACGAGCTGCCGGCCGGGAATGCTGGTACCGACGCTATGAGCAGCGTTCAGAGTTCGGGCGACGGACGCCGCTAGGTCACGAACCTCTCCGTCGGTGCGCGCAACCAGCTTATTGACCACCTCGATATGCCCTTTGAGCGCGCCGGACGCCAAGGCATCCGTGATCGCGCCCCCATCGATCGTGAGAGCGACGAGGCCGGAGGAGTCGGCGGAGGCAGCCAAACGGGCGGCCGCCGATCCAGACACGACCTGCCGTCCCGCCACGAGGACGTCGATCGCGCCGCCTTCACGACGCAAGAGCCGGAGATCCGCCAGGCTCGCCACCTCGCCGATGACGGCTTCCCGCTGGTCTTCGAGCGAACCGGTCTCCGTGCCCGCCTGACGGCCAGACACGATCTTCTGGTTCAAGCTGGCAATCGAGGCGAGCCCGTCATTGAGCTTCGTCACGAGGTCCTTGAGGGTTCCTGTCGATCGATCCCTGACGCCGATCAACGCCGCGGACATGGCGCTGAACCCTCGCGCCATCGCATCCGCGGCATCAACGACGGCCCGCCGTTTGGAGACATCCTGCGGAGCGGCGGTTGCCGCGGTCATGGCGTCGCGGAGCTTCGAGATCAGGCTGGACAGATCACGCCCGCTCCCCGGCTCGCCGAGCGCGGCATCAAGCTCGGAGGCCATCGTCGCATAGGCCTCGGATCGGCCACGATCTGCGCTCGCGCTGACATCCGCGTCATGAAGAAAGGCGTCGGTCCAGCGGACGATGCTCCGGACTTCGACACCGCCTCCCCCGCCATATGCGTCCGCTCTGACAGAGAGATCGACGGTCTTGCGCGCGTAGCCGACGGTGTTGGCGTTGGCGACGTTGGCCGAGATCGTATCGAGGGCGGCGCGGGCTGCGTACAGCCCCGACAGCGCGTTCCCGAGTGAAACCGATATCGACATGCCAATTCCTAGCGGAAGCGAATGTTGCGTCCCTGCATGAGCAATCGCCATGCCAGCAAATTGTTTAGATCCGTCCAGATCGGATCAGCAATGGCCGTTGAGACATCTTTTCGGTGCGAACTCGCGCCCGCGTGCGCCGCAACCGGCTGTATCGGTTGGATCGCCAAGCTCCTACCCGATCCCTAAGGACCCGCTGCCGTGTTCGTCATCATCGGCCTCGTCATCGTGCTGGCCTGCGTGCTGGGAAGCTTCGTCGCCATGGGCGGCAAGCTCGGCGTGCTGTGGCAACCCTTCGAGTACGTGATCATCGTCGGCGCCGGCATCGGCGCGTTCATCATCGGCAACCCGATGAAGATCGTAAAAGGCTCGATCGGAGCCGCAATCGTCGCGCTCAAGGGGCCGACCTACAAGAAGGAGCACTATCTCGAGCTCCTGTCCTGCCTCTTCGAGCTGTTCAAGCTTGCCAAGCAAAAGGGCTCCGTCGCGCTCGAACCGCACGTGGAAACGCCGGATTCGAGCGACATCTTCAGCAAGTATCCGAAGATCTCCAAGGACCATCACCTTATGGACTTCATTCGGGACTACCTTCGCATGCTGACGCTGGGCACCGACAATGCGATGGAAATGGAGTTGGTGATGGATTCCGAAATCGACGCGCATCACAAGTCCGACCACTCAGTCGTCGCTGCCCTCAGCGCGCTCGCCGACTCGCTGCCGGCGCTTGGCATCGTTGCCGCGGTTCTCGGCGTGATCAAGACGATGGGAGCAATGGATCAGCCGCCAGAGGTTCTGGGTAAGCTCATCGGCGCCGCGCTGGTCGGGACGTTCGCCGGGATCTTCTTCTGCTACGGCTTCTTTGGTCCCCTCGCCTCGGCGGCGGGCAAAGCCTACGAGTCCGACTCCAAGATCTATACGACCATCAAGTCGGCGATCCTCGCGTACATGCAAGGCTATGCACCCGCCATCGCGATCGAGATGGCGCGCAAGAGTATCGAGGCCGGCGACCGACCGGACTTCTACGAAATGGAAGCCTTGCTTGCCAGGTGAGCTGGGCCTGGAACCGAGGGGGGGCCTCGGTTGGCCCGGCATCCGGCCCGCGCTTTCGCTTGTCACTCAGGCCATGCCGATACTCGCGGTCTGCACCGCCCCGCAATGGATGAACATCAAGGGGTGGGGAGCGCTGATCGCCGTTTACGCCCTCGCCCTTGCCGTACCCGTCGCGCTCTGCCGCGCCTGGCGTATGGAGACATGGTGGCTGGCGCTCAACAGCGCCTTTTCGGCTCTCGGACTCATTTTCATCTGGATGGGCCTGTCCCCTGTCCTCGCCCTCGCCTTGTTGCTCGCATCGGTCTCGATACTGGGTCCTGCCGTGACCGATCGCGTGCCGCTGTTCCTAAGCAATGGGCGCGCGGCGAGGACTATTGGCCGCCTCGCTCGCCCGCTGCGAGCCAGGTCATTCGCCGATCTTGGCGCCGGCCTGGGAACCGTATCCCATGCCCTGGCGCGAACGGATATCCGCGAGGTCTGGTCGATCGAACGATCGCCCGTGCTCTGGCTGCTGCTCTGTATCAGGAGCGCACTCGCGAGCCGCCCGGTCCAAGTCTGGCGTGGCGACCTGTTCGGCTTCCCGCTCGCGCAGGTGGACCTCGCTTATGCTTTCCTTTCGCCTGCGGCCATGCCACGGCTGCTTGCCAAGGCTGCGCGCGAAATGCGGCCCGGCACTTGGTTGATAAGCAACAGCTTCGGAAACGCCGACTGGCCGCCCGACCGCTGCATCGTCTTGAGGGACCGGCGGCGAACCCGCCTCTATCTTTGGCGCATGCCGGGTCAGGCTCGACGTGCCGGTTCCGCCTCCGAGGCGATCGACCAGAAGGACTGAAGATAGCGATCGAGCTTTTTCACCGTATCCTCCTTAAGGCGAATGTACACCCGGCGACGATCGGACGGGTCGGCGACGCGCTCGACCAGGTTCGCTCGGGCGAGATCGTCGATGCGCCGAAGGGCCGTGGTCTGCGGTACCCCGGAAGCGATGCAAAGGCTCGAAACCGAAATCTGACGTCCGAGAAGATGATTGGACATCAGGTCGAGCAGCATTTCCCAGCAAGGATCCGAGAAAAGGGCAGTGTCGAAGAACAAGGAGCGTGAATTCTGTGCTCGGATCAGGCACTTGATCCTCTGGGCCAGATCCGAGACGTCCTTGGCTTCGTCCGTATCGGACTCGGCCAAGACGGAAGGGCGACTCATGCGCGGCTTCGCCGTATCGCGCGGTGCGACACTCGGAGGGACCACGGCACCATCCTGGTCCGTACCCAGGTTAGCGACGAGACTGTTAACCAACGCCCTCATCTGATTGAGGGAAGCAAGCATGCCGTCGCGCGATGACGTTTCCCGCGCACGCTCGCGGGCAACCTGAAAAGCGCGCTGAACAGCGTCGCAGAGTTCGGCCGGCTTGATGGGTTTTTGCAGATACTCGACGGGACGGTGCCGAATGGCCTTGATCGGATAGTCGATCCGAGACTCACCCGACATGAAGACGACTTCCCACTCTCGCCCAGGCTGTTCGAACTGACGTAGACTCTCGATGAAGGCTAACCCGTCCATGCGCGGCATGTTGATGTCGGTGACGATGACGCCGATCTCCGGGCGCGACCTGAGGAGAGACAAGGCGTCCTGGCCGTCGGATACGCGTGTCACCGGATAGCCGGCGTTAGTAAGCGCCTCCACCATTTCCTCGGCGGCATCGTCGTCATCCTCGACGAGCAACACGCGCGTAGAGTCAAAATCCATCAGGTTGCTTCCCTGCGATTGCCCTTTGGCGACTTGTCGTCCCGGCGAAAGTACATTCATCTATTTTGACATCTATCACCGAACGGCGATCAATCCAATTAAGAGCACCTGACAACGTCCGAACTCAAGTCCATATTGGACCGTAAATGCACCGAATTGTGACCTTGCTCCCAACCTTGGACTACGTCGGCTGGGAAAGCCTATGATCGGCTCCCCGATTTTCACACGTCGGCGGATTGAGTCTGTTCGTGATTTGAGCCTGATTGGCTCGGTGGTGCA
>SXGT01387520.1_pt1 | contig 10486 bp, 7 predicted proteins | sample 3176221 | NCBI WGS metagenome assembly SXGT01 (sample SAMN11356862, study PRJNA531348) | freshwater metagenome | isolation source: freshwater sample F1-120 | place: China: Fuxian Lake, Yuxi | collected 2017-12-25
CGCCGACGTGTCGATCCTCGCCTATACCGCCAAGTACGCGTCGGCGTTCTACGGGCCCTTCCGCGAGGCGCTCGACTCGGCCCCTCGCGCGGGCGACAAGAAGACCTACCAGATGGACCCCGCCAACCTCCGTGAGGCGCTCCGCGAGCTCGCGCTCGACGAGGCAGAGGGCGCGGACATCGTCATGGTCAAGCCGGCCGGCGCGTATCTCGACGTGATCTCGGCGCTCCGGCAGAACACCACGCTCCCCGTCGCGGCCTACCAGGTGAGCGGCGAGTACGCCATGCTCCACGCGGCCGCCCGCAACGGCTGGCTCGACCTGCGGCGCTCGGCCCTCGAGAGCCTCCTGTCCATCCGGCGCGCGGGCGCCGACGTGATCTTCACGTACTTCGCGCGTCAGGCGGCGGAGTGGCTGCGGGGCGAGTGAGGCTCCCCTGGCGCCGGATCGGCCTCGCGGCCTGGGCGTCCGTCTTCGTCCTGGCGCTGGCCGACGTGTGGTGGGGGGTGTTCTCCTACCGCGCGACCAACGCCCACATCGTCCGCGAGGTGGGGCTGTTCCCCTACGCGGTCTACGACGTGGTCTCGCACGCCTGGCGGCAGCTCTTCGACCACCTCGACGACGTGGATCCCGCGGCCTATGCGCACTTCCTGGAGGCCCGCCGCGCGGCCTGGAGCCTTGATGAGCAGCCGCCGGCGCGGCGGAAGAACATCGTGTTCCTGCAACTCGAGTCGATGGACGCCGCGACGCTTGACGCCACGCTCGACGGCGGGCCCGTCATGCCCTTCACGCGGGCGCTCCGAGAGCGCGGCTGGGTCTTTGAGAACGCGCTGGATCAGACGGCCGTCGGGCGCAGCTCGGACGCGCACGTGCTCGTGATCACCAGCCAGATCCCGATCCAGAACCAGCCGGTGTTCACGCGGTACGACCTCTCCCATGTGCGCAGCCTCCCGAAGCTCCTGGCGCCGCTCGGGTACCGCTCCATGTCGTTCGAGGGCTATCAGGCGGAGTTCTGGCGCTGGAAGTCGAACCACCAGCGCATGGGCTACCACGCGTCCTTCTCCATGACCGAGCTGGACGCCAGCGAACAGCTCGGCTGGGGGATCTCCGATCGCTCCGTGGTGGAGCAGGCCGTCCAGCAGATGGTGGCGTCCACTCGGCCCTTCTTCGCGCACATCATGACGCTCACGAACCACCACCCCTTCCCGTTCGTCCGCGAGTCGGTCGGGGCACCGGCGCGGGGGATCGTCAACGACTACCTCCTGTCAGCTCGTTACGTAGACGGCGTCGTGAAGCTCCTCTACGACCGTCTGGAACAGCACGGGCTGCTCGAGGACACGATCGTCGCCGTCTACGCCGACCACGACAGCGGCATCACCGAGGAGCTGCTGCTCGCCCTCGGTCGTCCCTACCGGGCGGGGGTCGAGCACGAGCGTATCCCGCTCATCGTCACGGGCCTCGGCCCGCCCCGCGTGATCCGGCGACCTGTTGGCCTCGCCGACCTCGCCCCAACCGTGTTGCTCGCCGTGGGAGCGCCTGTGCCGCGGGCCTTGGTCGGCACGCCCCTCCAAAGCGCGGCGGGATCCGTGCTGCTGCCCAACCGGACCCGCGTCACCGGGGTCGACGGGGACGGGCTCGCGGTCGTCGAGCCCGTCCATGGCATCGAGCTCGAGACCTTGACGCGCCTCGCCATTCAACGGCCCCAGGCGCTGCCAGACTGATGCTGGGGATCGCGCTCGCGCTGCTCTCGGCACCGGCGCCCTCGGGCGAGATCGTGGCGCCGCACACCATGCCTCCGGGGCACTACGGGGTGGTGTTCGTGCTCGCTGGAGCCGACGCCGGCGAGCCCGACGCGGAGGGTCTTGTGAAGCTGCCGCTCAGCGTCCGGTTCACGCCGGTCTCTGGAGGCGCTGACGTGGTGCGCGACCTCACCCCGATCTGGGCCCGGCCCGGCGCTGGCGAGGCCTGGTGGCGACCGGCGTTGCGCGTGGTCAAGGGGCCGGACGCGAAGGGCGAATACACGGTCGGGCTCGAGTCGGGGGGGCGGCGCCTCGCGACCACCGCCACCACCGTGGTTGGGCCGTGGGGCTACGCCGCGGCCGTGTCCGCGGTGGTCCTCGTGTTGGGCACGCTGCTGGGGCTTGCCGTGCTGCGGTCCGGGCGCTGGCGCTGGGCCTCCCTGACGGGTGCCGCCCTGCTGGCGGGAGTCACTGGGCCGTGGTGGGTGGGCGGGCAGGTGGCCTTCGTGCTCCTCGGCCCCGTCCTCGCGGGCTTGAGGCGGAGCGCCGTGGGCCGGGCCACCTTCGTCTCCCGGGCTTCGCTCGCCGTGCTGTGCTTTCAGGAGCTCTACTGGGGCACCGTGGTCAACGGCGCCTTCTGGACCGCCCCCGTCGTGTCCCTGACTGGCCTCCTCGGCGTCGCGTATCTCGCGGGGCGCCTCGTCCGTTCGGACGCGCGTCGCGCCGCCTTGGCGCTGGTCCTCGCCGCGCTGGGAAGCGTTCTCTATGTGGCCACCAATATCTACAAGGCCTTCTTCCTCGACATCCCGGCCATCGCGGTGGCGGGCGACGCCGGGCAGGTGGGTCGCCTCCTGGACTCCGTGCTGCTCGTGACCCGGGTCACGCACCTCCTCGCCCTCTGCCTGCCGCTCGTGGTGGTTGGGCTGGCCATGGTGCCCGCGATCGCCGCCGACGCTACGCCCGAGGGTGGTTGACGCACTGCGGGTCGACCCCTATTAACCTGCGCCCTTGCGCGGCCCGGCTCCACTCCGGTGCACGAGCTCCCCCGAACCCCGAATAACGAGGTGGTGGGTGGTGTTTCGTCCCGAACTCCAACCCAACCTCTAGCGAGCAAGCCCCCCGATGACCTCCTCGACCCGCCCACTTCGCCGTGAGCCGCTCCTGGCTGTCCCGGTGCTCATGGCGATCGGCATCGCCATAGCAGCGTATCTGGCCCTGGTGAAGCTCAAGGGCCTGTACTTCATCGACTTCCAGTCCTCCTGCAACGTGAGCCAGGCCGTCAACTGCGACGCCGTTCAGCGGAGCGACCACTCCACGGTCTTGGGCGTGCCGCTCTCGGTTTGGGCGATCGGCACTTACTGCGCGTTCATCGCGCTCGCGTGGGTCGGCCTGCGCCGCTCGCAGGACCAGGACACGGCAGCTCGTGAGGACGCAGAGTCGGCCATTGACGTGCTCGCCTTCGGGTCCGGCCTCACCGTCCTGTATTCGGTGTACCTGGCCTACGTGCAGAAGACCCAGATCGGGGCGTCGTGTCTGTTCTGCTACGGCATGTACGCCACGCAGCTCGGTGTGTTCGTCGCCGCGCTCGTGGCGTCCCCGAAGGGGATCGGGGCCGTGGCTGCGGGCGCGCGCTCGCTCTTTGGCCGCTTCGCTGTGCTCGGCCCTGCCGCCGTGGCGTTCGGCGTGGGGACCGCCGCCGGCCTGTTCTGGTACGTGCGGGAGGAACAGCACCTCTACGTGGCCGGCTCGGACAAGGCCATCGCCGACGTACGCGACCTCATGGACGAGCAGAAGTACGCCGAGGCGATCGACGCCTTGGGCAAGCTCACGGACCGCACCGACACCTACGGAGCCAAGGCGCGGCGTCTTCGCGACGAGGCCTTCGCGCGGCAGTTCGGAGAGGACCCCGCGGCGTCGGCCGCGGCGCCCACGCCTGCGCCCGCTGATGCCGCCGGTTCGCCAGCCGTCCCCACCGCTCCACCCCCCACGCCCTCCGGTCCGGCCGCGAGCCCGGCCGTCGTCGCGGCCCCAGCGGTGGCGCAGCCCTCGATGCCGGCCCCGCCACCCGCCCCGGCCGGCCGCGTGCCCGCCGGAAGCCCCGGCAAGACCGGCGGCAAGCTCACCGACCTCGGCTGGAGCATCTTCCACGTCCCCATCACGGACGATGACTTCGTCTTCGGGGCCGAGGACGCGCCGATCACGGTGGTGGAGTTCGCCGACTTCGAGTGCGGCTACTGCAAGATGTTGTCGGAGACCATCCACACGATCCGAGACAAGTGGAAGGACAAGGCGCGCTTCGTCTTCAAGTTCTACCCCATGGACGGCGACTGCAATCCGCGGATGGGCGGCGAGAAGATGCACCCGGACGGATGCACGGCCGCCAAGGCGTCGTACTGCGCGGGCAAGCAAGGCAAGTTCTGGGAGGCCCACGACAAGCTCTTCACGATGCAGAAGGCCAACCAGCCGGACAAGGTGCGCGGCTACATGGGTGAGCTCGGAGTGGACCTCGCGGCCTTCGACGCGTGCCTCGCGAGCCCTGCGCCCCAGAACCGCATCAACAACGACATCCGCCTCGCCGCTATCGCCGGCATCAACGGCACCCCCCGCATGTACATCAACGGGCGGCTCCTCTCCGGCGCGTCGTCGGTGTCGATCATCGAGTACTACCTGCAGAAAGCCGGCGAGGCCCCCGCCGCGGTCGCCGCGCCGGTCGCTGCAGCGCCCACCGCGGAGCTGAGCGCCATGGTCGAGGTCACCACCGCGAAGGGGAAGGTCTTCATCGATCGCTTCGAGGCCTCCATCGACACGGCGGGACGCGCGGTCAGCCTCCCGGGCGTCAAGCCCACCCAGGCCAGCTGGTTCGAAGCCAAAGAGGCGTGCGAAAAGGGCGGCAAGCGCCTCTGCTCCGAAGAGGAGTGGGTCTCCGCGTGCGCCGGCACACCCGCGGTCGACGACAACGGGAACGGTTGGTTCAACGACGACACGATCGAGGGCAACCGCTACCCCTACGGCGTCTTCTACGACGCAGGCAGCTGCCACGACGACCAGGAGACGCTCACGGGCGCACCCACCACCACCGCGTCGAAGACCGCGTGCGTCACCCAGGCCGGCATCTACGACCTCACCGGCAACCTGTCCGAGTGGATCGACAACGACCAGAACCGCGCTTCGCTGGTTGGGGGCAACTTCGGCACCGGTGAAGGCGCCGCGTGCAACCAACGCGGCACGATGTTCGGTCCAGGGCTCCGCAACAACACCACGGGCTTCCGGTGCTGCGCCGACGCCATGGTCGCCAACGCCACCACGGACAAGGCGGCCCTCGTCGCCGCGCCCACCGACCTCGTGGGCCGGCCGGTGCCAGACTTCTCCATCAAAGCGGCTGACGGCTCCACGGTCGACGCCAGCCGGTGGAAGGGCAAGGTCAGCTACGTCACGTTCTTCGCCTCCTGGTGCGGCAGCTGCAAGCGCGAGCTGCCAGAGGTGTCGAAGTGGCACGACGAGCTCTCGGCGCGGGGCTTCCAGGTCGTCGCCATCGGCGTAGACCAGGCCCAATCTCAGAGTGAGGGCTTCGTGAAGCAGCACGCTCCCGACGCGAAGTTCGCGGTCGCCCTCGATCCGGAAGCCACCGCCATGACCGAGTTCGACATCGCGGCCATGCCCACCTCCTTCATCGTCGACAAGACGGGCGTGATCCGGCGGAAGATCGTCGGCTTCAAGAAGGAAGAGACCGCGGAGCTCCGCGCCTTCATCGAGAAGTTGTTGTAGTTTTCGGAGGCGGCCCGCTTCTTCTCCGCCGCCGTGGAGGCTCCATGAACCCGCTGTACGCGCTCTTCGCCTTGTTCGTGCCGTCGGTGGCGCTGGCCCACGAAGGCCACCTCCACGGCGCTCTCGATGGGCTCATCCACCCGCTCACGGGCCTCGATCATCTATTGGCGGCGCTGTGCGTCGGGCTCCTCGCCAGGGGAACGGCCGCGCGCACCTTGTGGGCAAGCTTCGTGGGCGCGCTTGCGCTCGGCCTTCTCGTGGGCGCGGCCACGGGCGGTTATGCGCTCGAGGCGGCGCTCTCCGTGTCGGTCGTCCTCGCCGGCATCACCGCGTGGCGGGCTCCGGCGGGACTCCCGCTCGCCGTCGTGCTGGGCGTGGGCCTCGTACACGGACATGCCCACGGCGCCGAGCTGGCCGGCGGCGGCGCAGCGTTCGCCACGGGCCTCGTCCTCGCGTCCGGCGCCCTCGCGGCGCTGGGTGCGGCCGTCGCTGCCGGGGCTCCGCAGACGTCGCGTGCCCTTGGCGCCGCGATCGCCGTCGCCTACGGCGCGTTGGCCTTCGCCTAGACCCAACATGGCGCTCCGAGTCCTCAAGTTCGGTGGCACGTCCGTCGGCAGCGCGGAGGCGATCCGTCGGACAGTAGCGCTGGTGGCGCACGCCCGCGCCGCTGGACCGGTGGCCGTGGTCGTCTCGGCGATGAGCGGCGTCACCGACAGGCTCCTCGCGCTGGCCGAGGGCGCGCGCGCCCGCACGCTCGACCCCGAGGCCACGCTCGATGCGCTGGTCAAGCACCACCAAGCCGCGGTCGCGTCGCTCGGGCTGGAGTCGGAGGTCCTTGCGCCGTTCGACGGCCTGCGGGAGGTGCTTCGAGGAGTCTGGCTCCTCCGCGAACTCACGGCGCGCTCGCGAGACTTCATCGTCAGCCACGGCGAGATGGTCTCCGCCCGCATGGTCGCGGCTACTCTGCGCCAGAGCGGTATCGGCTCCGTCGCGCTCGACGGCTGGGACGCCGGGATCGTCACCGACGAGAACTTCGGCTCGGCCGCGGTGCTCCCGGCTACTTGGGACCGTGTGGCGGGCCGCGTCCCCGACCCCGCCACGACCCTACCGGTGATCACGGGATTCCTCGGCGGCACGGCCTCCGGCGAGCGCACCACACTCGGCCGTGGTGGTTCGGACTATTCGGCGGCTATCGTCGGGCGTGCGCTCCGCGCGACAGAGATCCAGATCTGGACCGACGTGAGCGGCATCTACACCACGGATCCCCGCCTCGTGCCGCGCGCCGTCGCGATCCCGGAGCTCACGTTCGAGGAGGCCGCCGAGCTGGCCTTCTTCGGCGCCAAGGTCATTCACCCGAAGACGATCGAGCCCGCCGTGCAGGCCGGCATCCCGGTCCGGGTGCTCAACACCTTCGCTCCCGATCACCCGGGAACGCTGATCGTGGGCACGGCAGACCGCCGGGCCGCGGGTCGGGTGACTGCGCTCACGGTCAAGAAGAACCAGACCATCCTCACGCTCGACTCCACGCGGATGTTGGCGGCCGAAGGTTGGCTCTCGCGCGTCTTCGAGACGCTCGCGCGGTGCCGAATCTCCGTGGACACCATCGCCACCAGCGAGGTGTCCGTGTGCCTCACGGTGGAGCCACGCTACTCGGACGCGCTAGACCGCGCGGCCAAAGAGCTCGAGGCGGTGGCCCACGTCCGGCTGCTGCCGGGGCGTTCGATCGTGTGTGTGGTGGGGCTCGGCATGCGCGAGCGCCCTGGCACGGCGGCCCGCATCTTCGCGTCCGTGGATCGCGCGGGCGTGAACGTGGAGATGATCTCCATGGGCGCCAGCGCGATCAACATCGCGTTCGTGGTGCGAGATGACGACGCCCAGCGCGCGTTGGACGCGCTCCACCGCGACCTCATCGAGGGCGTCGACGCCTGATTGGCGGCCGGTGGCGCCGTGGCGCCCGCGGCGCTCAGCCCTCGCGGCAGAGCAGGAAGTAGTTCTCCGTCTCCTTGCCGCCGCGCACTGCTCGCCCAATCGTCACGTGGCTCGAGACGCGCCTCAGGTAGTCGATCATCCCGGCGTACACGAAGCGGCCGAGCCGCGCCGTCTGCGGCAGGATCTCCGGCCACGTCGCGCACTTCTCGCGCGGCACCCGCGTGTAGTCGATGGCGATCTCCTTGCCTTGCACCCGCGCCTCGAAATAGCCCGGGCCGGTGAAGGGGCGCATCGTCTGCTCGTTGTATCCGGTGAGCGTGTCGGGACGCCCCGGCACACGCGCGAATCGCTTCTGGAAGTGTGTGAACAGCGGGAGGGAGTTCTTCCCGTAGTGAATTACCTCGGCGAGCTCGCCTCGGGCGGCGGGGACCATGTACTCGAGGTCGAGGCCCCCGCCTGCGTCGGCGGCGGCGAACAGCCGCTGCTGCGCCGACTTGCCGAGCGACCTCACCGCCGTGATCCGGCTCGAGGGGTCCATGGCGTCGAACGCGGCGCCGATCGCCCTCAGATCCAGGGTGCTTGCCTTGAAGAGCGTGTCCAGGTCGTTCATGCGGTCCTCCGGGCCGCGAAGCTAACCTCCCGCCGGGCCGCTGTCATCCGCGCTTCGTCGCTGCATGTGTCGCACACCCACTCGAGCCCCCTCGGCAGGCGTGGACCCGTCGCGTCAGTCTTGTTATCGTCCCGGTCCCTTGGCCCGTCCGGCCGGACGTGGAGGTTCGCCGCGTGATCCAGTGCCCCCAGTGCGATCAGCTCAACGAGCCGTTCTTCAAGTTCTGCCTCATGTGCGGCGCCACGCTCTCCGGGGGCGCTGCGGTCGCACAGAAGCCGTCCCGGGCCGAGTCCGTGCGGCCAAGGCCTGAGCAACCGTCGAAGAGCGAGCCCGCGAAGAAGACCGAAGTAGCGCCCGTCCCGGCGCCCGTCGAGCCGGCGCCGGCCCCCGTGGCGGCCGCCCCTGAGGCGAGCCCCGCCCCGACGCCCGAGTCGAGCATGGAGCTGGCGGCGGCAAGGACCGAGCCCGCCCTCCTTGCGGTCGAACCGACGCCCGAGCCGGAGCCGGCGCGCGAGCCGGAGCCGGTGCCCGAGTTCACGCCCGAGCCGGCGGCCGAGCCGACGCCGGAGTCGGCGGCCCCAGAGCCGGCGTCCCAACCCGCGGCTGACGACACCTTCGCCGCTCCGGTCGAGCCGTCCGCGGTCTCCAGCCCCGACGACGACGAGGAGCTCGGGGAGGCCCGGGGGGCCCTCGCCGACGCGCCGATGGAGACCCCAGCACCGGCCCCCGCAGCCGTGCGGGCACCGGAGCCGGCCGCGGTCGTTGCGCCCGTGGCCGCCCCGGCCGAGCCCGTTCGGGGCGGCCGTCGCAGGACGCGGTTCACCCTCGTGGTCATCCGCGACGACGCCACCGACGGTGAGCGCGTCGCGCTCGACGAGGGCATCTTCACCGTCGGGCGCGAGGGCGCCCAGCTCGAGTTCGCTGACGATGTCTATATGGACCCGCTGCACGCCTCGCTCGACGTCACGGACGGCTCCGTGACGGTGGTCGACCAGGGCTCGGTCAACGGGGTCTTCGTCCAGATTCACACCGCCGTGCCCCTCCCTTCGGGCGGCGAGGTACGGGTGGGTCAGCAGCTGCTCCGCTTCGAGGACATCGACGCCGTCCGACCCCTGGGGGTGACCGCCGACGGCAGCGAGCTCCTCGGGGCTCCGGTACCGTCCGACACCTGGGGGCGGCTCGTCGAGGTCGTGGGCCCGGACTTCGAGTCCGCCGCCTTCCTCCTCCACAAGCCCTCGATCCTCATTGGACGCGAGAAGGGCGACATCACCTTCCCCGACGACGGCTACGTCTCCGGACGCCACGCGCGGATCTTCCGCGAGGGCACCCGGACCCTGGTCGAAGACCTCGGGAGCTCCAACGGGACCTACCTGCGAGCCATCGGGCCCACTCCGATACGGGCGGGTGCCATGCTCCTCCTGGGCCAGCAGCTCTTCCGCCTCGACGGCTGAGCCCCCGCGGCCGCTGCGCCGCGCTCCCTTCTCCCCCACTGTCCGCGCCCCGGCTCATGCCGGCGAGAACGACCCCCGGCCTCCTCTTAGGGCGCTCCGCCTGGACGCTCTTGCGTGCCGCTGGCATACTGAACCCATGTTCATGCCCGGCCGCTCCGCCGCAGCCATCGATGCCCAGCGTCCCACCGGCGCAGAAGCGCCGTCCACCCAGCCGACGAGCCGTCCGCGGGCCATGAACTTTCTGTTGAATTCTCCCAAAGCGCGAATCTCCTGCCAGCGCTGCAGGTTGCGCCCCAGGTGCCACAACGGGCGCACAGCGTCGCTACATCTTGTGCGGTCTTTGTTCTTGACCACCATATATGGCACCACCGATAGTCGCCGCGCTTGCAACGGCGGTCGGGTCGGTTGGGCCTCTCCAGGGCTCCCACGGCTGCGTTTCGGGTGCCCCGCGCGGCAGGCTGCGGGCGTGAGACAGACGAAAACGAAGACGCGACGGAGCACCACGGCGATGGTGCCAGTGAAGGGGGAAGAGTTTCATGCGGGTTGAACGGCGCTTCACGACGGCGGGGCAGGACCCCTACCAGGGGATCGAATTTGCGGCGCGCACGTCGCGTATCACCAACCCGGACGGGTCGGTCGTGTTCGAGGCCAAGGACATCCAGGTACCCGCTAGCTGGAGCCAGGTAGCGGTCGACATCCTCGCGCAGAAGTACTTCCGCAAGGCGGGGGTCCCGGCCGTGCTGCGTCCCGTCGCCGAGGAGGGTGTTCCGACTTGGCTTGCCCGTTCCGTCGCGGACGAGGCGGCGCTGGCTTCGCTCCCGGAGCGGCAGCGGCAAGGCGGAGAGACCGACGCGCGCCAGGTCTTCCGGCGCCTCGCCGGCACGTGGGCCTACTGGGGCATGAAGCACCAGTACTTCGACAGCGAAGACGATGCGCACGCGTTCTTCGATGAGCTCAGCCACATGCTGGCGCGGCAGATGGTGGCGCCCAACTC
>SXGT01757033.1_pt1 | contig 10486 bp, 9 predicted proteins | sample 3176221 | NCBI WGS metagenome assembly SXGT01 (sample SAMN11356862, study PRJNA531348) | freshwater metagenome | isolation source: freshwater sample F1-120 | place: China: Fuxian Lake, Yuxi | collected 2017-12-25
CGTCTCGCCCTTCCAGGCGAACACCGGGACGCCGCGGGGGTCCTCGACGGTGCCCTGGGGACCGACCGCGATGGCGGCGGCAGCTTCGTCCTGGGTCGAGAAGATGTTGCAGCTCGCCCAGCGGACCTCGGCGCCGAGCGCCGTGAGCGTCTCGATCAGGACGGCCGTCTGGACCGTCATGTGGAGCGAGCCGGTGATCCGGGCGCCGGCCAGCGGCCGTTCGTCGCCGTAGGTCGCCCGGATCGCCATGAGGCCGGGCATCTCGTGCTCCGCCAGTTCGATCTGCTTGCGGCCCAGCGGGGCGAGCGAGAGGTCGGCGACCTTGAAGTCGGTGAACGTCATGGGGGCGGTCCTCCTGCCGCAGCGCGCGGCGACCTGTTCGAGTGGCGTCGACGCCGGGCTCGGACCGTCTGGTCCCCAACCGACTGGTCCTCGCAGGACAGCCCGGACGACATCGGAGACTAGCGCAACATCGCTGCGGGCCGACACGACGGGACCGACACGACGGGACCGACACGACCGGGCCGACCAACCAGGCCGACCAACCAGGCCGACACGACCGGGTCCACCATGCTCCGACCCTAGTCCCGTAGCGTCGCCCCTGCGCCGGGACGCGGCGCCGCACACGACCGCCCGAACCGTTCGGGCGCGACCCACGGAGGTCATCGATGCCCCACCGACCACACCGGCCGACACGATCGCTCGCCGCCGGGCTGATCGGCGTCGTCGCCCTGCTCGGCGTCGCCGCCTGCGGCAACTCGACCGAGGAGACGACCACGACAGCCGCTCCGGCGAGCACCACCACCACCCCGCCCAACAACGAGGAAGCCACCAAGATCTTCGACGAGCAGATCCAGCAGGAGCTGCAGACGGTCGGCTGCTACCGGGGCAACATCGACGGGATCCTCGGCCCGGCCTCGGACGAGGCGATCCTCGAGTTCCAGCGCGCCGAGGGCCTGTCGGCCGATGGCGAGCTCGGCCCCAAGACCGAGGCGGCGCTGAAGTCCGCCGTGGCTGCGGGCAAGAAGGTCTGCACCCCCAGCTCGTCGACGACCACCACGCCGAAGACCTCCACCACCAAGCCCAACACGACCCTCGCCCCGAACGACGCCCCCTGCACGGCGACGGCGCTCCTGAAGGGCCTGCCGTCGGAGGGCGAGAAGATCACCCGCTTCGTCTGCGCCGGCGGTTGGGCGGCCGGATCGCTCGACAACGGGTCGAAGTTCATCCTCAAGGCCCAGAACGGCGCCTGGTACGCCCCGGCACAGGACCCCTGCGGTTCGGCGAGCGCCGGGTTGGATCCGGCGATCCTCGAGGCCGGCTGCGGGGGCTGACCCGCCCGGACGGCTGCATATCGGTGCGTTCGGCGTCACATCCGGCGCCGAACGCACCGACTCACCGGCGGGTTCAGGGGGTGCGGAGCCAGCCCTTGAGCTCGTCGAGGATGTCCACCGGACCCGGGTCGACGCCCTCGTTGAACGCCATGTGGAGCGTCACGAGGTCGCCGAGCAGCACCAGGTCGAACAGCTGGGCGAGCGGCGTGTCGCCCGACGCCCGAACGGTCTCGATCCCGGCCACGACCTCGTCGCAGGCCTCGGCCACGAAGTCGAAGCGCCGCCCCACGTTGCCGGGCTCCGAGTCGTACCGCAGGAACACCAAGGTGAACACCTGCCGGGTCACGTCGCCGTGCTGGGCCCAGCCGCACAACTCGTTGTGGGTGAGCTCGGGAATGCGGTTGCACCAGGACGGGACCTTGCAGTTCTCGTTGAACTGCCCCTTCCACCGCCAGGCCGCCACCTCGCCGAGCGGGCCGCCCCCGTAGACCAGCGGGATCGTGCGCCCGATCCGTCGGGCCAGGCCGGTGGCCACGTCGTCACCACCGCCGGCGAGCTCGTCCCGACGCCGACGCAACTGGGTGACGGCGGAGTCGATCATGGACGAGGTGTCGGGAACCAACCCGAGCCGGTCCATCACCACCAGGAGGGGCGCGGTCACCGCCGCGATCCCGGCGCGGGGCATCGGGATGGACGAGTCCACCGGTACGACCGGTGCGCCGATGTCCGCCGCCAGGCGGACCAGTTCACCGCCCGACGCCACGACCACGACCCGGGCACCGCGGTCGGCCGCCTCGGTCACGGCGCTCACCGTCTCCTCGGTGTTGCCGGAGAACGAGTTGGCGAACACCAGGGTGTCCGGGCCGACGAACCCCGGGCACTCGTAGTGCTTGGAGACGACGATGGGCACGGAGCTCGAGGCGCTGAGCACGGCGGCCGCGGCGTCACCACCGATGCCGCTGCCGCCCATGCCGGCGACCAGCACGGACGTGACGCCCTCGCCGGACGGCAGCCCGTCGACGGCACGGGCCGATGCGGTCGCCTGCTCGAGCTGCTCGGGCAGACCGAGGGCGGCACCGAGCATGTCGAGGGTGTCGAGTCGGCCGGTCACGCCGATCAGTCCTCGAACGTGGGGGCGATGCCCTCGGACTCCGCCCGGGCGACGAGCCGCTCGTGCGTGGCGGTGTCCACGGTCGTGGCCTCGTCGATCAGGAGGACCGGGATCCCGTCGCGCACCTCGTAGCTGCGGCGGAGACGCGGGTTGTAGAGCACCCGCTCGTCCGCGAAGTACAGCAGCGGGCCCTTGTCCTCGGGGCATGCGAGCACCTCGAGCAGCCGCGGGTCGAGTCGGTCGTCGGTCGTCACCTGTGGTTCCTCCGGTCCGTTCCTCCGGGCCACCCCGGAGCGTGTGTTCCTCCCGGCTGCGCCGGGAACTGTCGACGTCGCTGGGCGATCACCCCGTCATCACCGCCTGCACCTCGGCCACCCGTGCCGCCACGGCGGCATCGTCGGCGGCCTCGACGTTCAGTCGGAGGAGCGGCTCGGTGTTCGACGGGCGGAGGTTGAACCACCAGTCGCCGGCATCGACCGTCAGGCCGTCGAGCCGGTCCTGGCTCAGCTCGGCGTAGTGCTCCGCCACCCGCTCGATCACCGCGTGCGGGTCGTCGACCCGGGTGTTCAACTCACCCGAGTCCGCGTACCGCTCGAAGGGGCGGCGCAGCTCCGAGAGCGGCAGCCCGGTCGCCGACATCTGGCCCAGCACCACCATGGAGGCGATCAGCCCGGAGTCCGCCCGGTAGTTGTCGAGGAAGTAGTAGTGCGCCGAGTGCTCGCCGCCGAACACCGCTCCCTCGTCAGCCATGAGCTTCTTGATGAACGAGTGACCGACCCGGCTCCGCACCGGCGTGCCGCCGTGCTCCCGGATGACCTCGGGCACGGCCTTGGAGCAGATCAGGTTGTGGATCACCGTCCCGCCGCCGCGGGCGTCGAGGATGGCGGCGGCGATGATCGCCGTGGTGGTGGACCCCGACAGGGTCCGGCCCTGTTCGTCGACGAGCACGACCCGGTCGGCGTCGCCGTCGAAGGCGAGGCCGATGTCCGCTCCGGACTCGACGACTCGAGCCTGGAGCGCCTCCTGGTTCACCGGCTGGATCGGGTCCGCCGGGTGGTTGGGGAACGTGCCGTCGAGCTCGGGGTACAGGACCTCGAGCTCGAGCGGGAGCCGGGCGAACACGGCGGGCACGACGAGACCGCCCATGCCGTTGGCGGTGTCGGCGACGACCCGCATGGGACGCAGTGCGTCCACGTCGACGAACCCGCACACGTGCTCGACGAACTGCTCGAGCACGTCGAGCGAGGAAGTGCCACCGGCCTCGGGCACGTCGGGGAGCCCACCGGCGAGCGAGACCTCGGCGAGCTCGCGGACCCGCAGGAGCCCGCTGTCCTCGCCGACGGGTCGGGCACCGGACAGACAGAACTTGGTGCCGTTGTACTGGGCGGGGTTGTGCGAGGCCGTGAAGACAGCGGCCGGCGCGTCGAGCGAGCCGGAGGCGAAGTAGACCTCGTCGGTCGAGCAGAGCCCCAGGTCGACGACGTCGACGCCCCGGGAGCGGACGCCGTCGGCGAACGCAGCACTCATCTCGACGCCTGTCGGGCGCATGTCCCGGGCGACCAGGATCCGATCGATCGATCCACCCGAGGCGGCCGCCTCCTCGAGTGCGAACTCGGCGAAACCCACGCCGATGGCCCTGGCCAGCGACGGGTCGTACTCGCCCGGGCAGACCCCGCGGACGTCGTAGGCCTTGACGATGGCCGCGAACGGCGACTCGGGAGCACCCATCCGCTGCACCCTAGTGGCCACCGGGGACCGGTCCGGGACCGTCAGGAGACCGGCGGGAGGCGCTCGTCGCCCGGGGCCAGCTCGTAGTCGCCGAGCCGTGCGTGACGCCGGATGGCGAACAGGTCGGCGAGCAGCCGGGAGGTGTCACGGGCCAACCGGACGGTCGACCGGGACGAGTTCACCACCGTGACCGGGACCTCGACCAGGGTGAGCCGGTAGCGCTCCACCAGGTGGAACACCTCCACGTCGAAGGCGAACCGGTCCACCGTGCAGTGGGAGAACACGAGCCGGGCCGCGTCCGAGCGCATGGCCTTCAGGCCGCACTGGGTGTCGCGGTACCGGCCGAGCAGCACGAGCCCGGTCAGCACGTTGACGACGCGACCACCGACCTCGCGGAGCCGCCCGGCCCGCACCACCGTCATGGTGTCGGTGTGCTGACGGCTGCCGACGGCGACGTCCCAGCCCTCCTCGACCCGCTCCACGAAGCGGACGAGCTGTGCCGGCGCGTAGGCCAGATCGGCGTCGATGAACGCCACCGTCCGCCCGTCCGCAGCGAGCACGCCGGTCCGCACGGCCGCCCCCTTGCCGCGGTTGCGGTCCAACACGATGACCTGGTCGGCGCCGGCGGATCGGGCCGCCTCGGCGGTCCGGTCGTCGGACCCGTCGTCGACGACGACGACCTCCAGGCCTCCGTCGTCGGCCACGGAGGCGAGCTCCGAACGGATCCGGGCGATGGACGCACCGATGCGGTCGGCCTCACGGAAGGCCGGGACCACGACGCTGAGCCGGTGTCCGCCCGGCGGGGGTGGCCGGCGGCCCGGCCGCCGCTGGTCGTCCCGCACGTACTGCACCATCACCCGCCGGTAGTTGGCCACCCGGACGACGAATGCCGCCAGCAGCGCCGGCAGCTTGATGAGCACCAGCGCCCAGGCCCGTCGCGGGTCCAGCATCAGGTCCAGCCCGGTGACGATGGCGACGTCGGCGACCAGCGCGAGCGCGGCCGTCCCCAGGTAGGGCCCGGCGGACCGGTAGAAGCGCTGCGACGGGTCGTCGGGCAGGGTGAGCCAGCCGTGGAGCAGCCAGGACACGGCCGTCGCTGCAGCGACGGCTACGGCATCGGCGACCGGCACGGGCCAGCCGACCTGGAACCGCAGGGCGACGAGCAGCCCGATGTCGACCAGCGTGGCGATCGTCCCGATCAGGACGAAGCGCCGGAGCAGGTTCACCTGAGGTCGGGCGGATCGGGCTCGGAATCGTCGAGGTCCTCGGTGCCGACGGTTCCCTCGGGGTCGTCGCCACCCGCCGCACCGGCGACGACCGGCACCGACACCTCGACGGCGGGGGCCGCCGCCCGGTCCCGGCGACGCTGGTCATCGACGGCGAGCCATCCGACGGCCACGAACCCGGCGACCGCCATGAGCCAGCCCAGCACGTCGATCCACGAGGTCCCGTAGCTCAGGGTGACCTCGTTCTCCGTCGGGATGACCACCATCTGGTTGGGGGTGACCCGGTAGGGGCCCTCGGCGCCATCGACCCGCCAGTTCGGGAAGTACGAGGCCTTGACCAGCACGGGCACGCCGGTCTGGTCGACCCGGAACGAGATCTCGTCGGTCCCGGTGGTCACGCCCGTGACCTCGACCGGCGGCAGCGGCACCCGGGGCGGGTCGGGGTCGTCGGCGGGGACGCGGGCCCAGGAGTCCGGACCCGAGGTCGCCAACGGGACGTCCCAGCGTTCCGGGTCGAGGTACCACTCGACGGCCGGGCCGGGGGCCTTGGGGGCCTGGGCCTGGCCCTCGGCAGGCTCGGGCCGCTCGCCGTAGATCCAGCCGTCCACGTGGTCGTCGGCCGGGTCGAGCACCACCGGTTCGTTCTCGAGGGACGAGACCACCTCGGAGTCGGCCACCTCGAAGATCACCCAGTTGCGCTGCACCCCGTCCCCCGAGTCGGGTGAGGCGAAGCTGGCGACCTCGCTGAGTCGCGGCTCGGTGCGGGCTGCGGCGATCGCCTGGTCCGAGGAGGCCATGTAGTACTTCACCCCGAGCAACTGGAGGTGCGACACGCCCAGGCCGATGTTGAAGTTCCCGTAGGGCAGATCCCGCTGCGCCCGGGACGGCTGGGTGGAGAGCTCCGACTGGTTCAGGAAGTGGAACGGCGTCGTCGACGAGGCCTCGAAGTAGAGGCCCTCCATGGACCCGATGCACCCGTCGGTCAGGTACGGCAGCAGCATGAGCGCCATGGGTGTCCCGAACCGGTCCAGCTTGGGTTCGTACTCCCACATGGCCCGGCCGCACCCCTCACGAGCGGCGACCTCCTCCATGGTGGTCACCAGCCCGTCGAACTCCGGGAAGGCCGGCCGGGACTCCAGCCCCTGGAAGTTGTAGTAGGCCCATCCGCTCGAGATGTTCTGCTTGGGGAACCCGAGACCCAGCCACTGGTAGGTCGACGCCCCGGACCCCGAGGAGTCGGCCACGACCTGACCACCGGGCAGGATCCGCAGGGCACCGGCGAGCGAGACGAGCATGACGGCGAAGACGACGACCAGTCCGGTGACGTCCACCCACGCCGGCTCCTCGCGCTCGCGGCGCATGTCGCCGACGACCAGGGCGATCGACCGGATGACCAGGCCGACCGACAGGGCGGCGAGCAGGTAGAGGCCGAGCACGTAGAACGGCAGGATCCGGGCGTTCCACAAGCGGTACTGGGGCAGCAGCACGAAGATCCACGCGTGGGTCACGATGAGCATCGAGAGCCACCAGCCCAGTCGCACCCGGTGGACCATCGACAGGACGAGGCCCAGCGCCGCCAGGGCGAACACGACGTTGCGGTACGGCATGTCGAAGACCGCCGGGTCGGGCCAGAGGTAGCGGGAGTACTCGGTGAGCTTCTCCCAGCCCATGTCGTTCAGGTAGGTGCTGTTCAGGTAGAAGGGCACGAACCAGAACGCGGCGACGAGGAACCCGACCGGCCCCACGACGACGGCCCACTTGAGGACCCTGGAGTCGAACCCTGCGAAGCAGGCCAGCACCGCCAGCGTTCCGAGGATCGGGAACCAGCTCGGCGCCACGACGAGCGACAGCACCACGGCACCCAGCACGACGCCGACGACGATCCGGCCCGTCCGGCCAGCGTCCCACCAGGGGGTGCGGTCCTCGCGCCTCGTGAACAGGTACACCACGGTGGCGATCACGGCGAAGATCGCCGGGATGAGGTGACAGAGGATCACCAGGCCGAGCAGCGTCGCCCCCAGCGCCCGGTCCCAGCCGGTGCGCACCCCACGGACCAGGACCGCCAGGTAGAGCACGGCGAGGGTCAGCGAGATCGAGAACGCGAACTCACCCGCCATCGTCGACGGGATGTTGCCGCCGTAGATGGTGAACCCCGTCTCGTACAGGAACGCCGCCGCGCCGAGGGCGATCAGGGGCGGCACCGGGAACGGCAGCCGGGCGGCCCGACCCAGCGCGAACCCGGCGAGCGGCATGGTGACGATCCCCGAGACCGTCACCATCTTGAAGGCGATGTTGTAGGGGATCGGGACCAGCAGGACGGCAGCGACGACCGCCGAGATCCACACCAGCGTGCGGAGCACGGGCGAGGTGGTCCGGCCCAGCAGCCACCGGGTGCCGGCAGCGAGACCCAACAGGGCGAAGGGGACCATCCAGATGGGCAGGCCCACGTTCAGGGCCACGATCATCAACGACGGGACGACCATGTAGAAGACGTACGCCGGGAACCCCGCGTACCAGTCGGGCGACCACCCGGACAGACGCAGGTTTGGGAGCAGCTCGTCGCGCAGGAAGGCCGGGCCCCAGACGTGGGCCCCCATGTCGCCACCCGTGGCCGTGGTGTTCTGGAAGATCCACTCCGGGTGCATGGTGGCGGCCACCACGGCACATGCGATCCCGACGACCACCCAGGAGACGATGTTCGTCATCCGCCGACCACCGTGCTCGGGGTCGTCGATCAGGACCAGATCGTCGGCGAACCCGCCCCGTTCGGCCCCGCCGTCGGCGGCCGGACCGCCGGACCCGTCGTCGACCGTGTCGTCGACCGTGTCGTCGTCGAGCGTGTCGTCGTCGACCGCGTCGAGGGTGTCGACGGCGACCGCGGCCGACGGAACAGGGTCATCGGAGTCATCGACGATGTCGTCCGGCGTCGTCATGCGGCGACCATCGTGCCACGCGATTCCCGGAAAGCGGACGCACCGTTCCGGAGTTCCCCGGTCCGGACGCCGGGCCCGGCCGTCGTGCTGCGACCGGCCGCCCTCGGTGCGCTCAGTTCGAGATGGACCGCTTGTAGCGGGTCGGCGCCGAACTGATGTCGGCGATCACCCCGTCCAGGTCCACCGCCTCGCCGTCGCGTCGCCAGGTCCGGGTGTCGCAGGTGGAACACGACCGCATGACCAGGTCCGAGCCGTCCACGGTGAGCTCGATCTCCACGAGGTCGCCACCGCAGGTCTCACAACGTGACGTCGACATGGCCGGACCTCCCTGTTGTTCGTCGGCACGCTCACGTCCGACCTCTCGAGGCTACCCGGCGGCGAGCAGCGCCACTGTTACGGCGTTGAAGGTGGCGTGGGCGACCACCGCAGCGCCGATCCTGCCGGTCCGCAGGACCAGCCCGGCCAACACGGTGCCCAGCACGAACAGGCCCAGGAACTGCAGGGGCTGCAGGTGCATGGCGGCGAACACGGCCCCGCAGAGCACCGCTGCCAGCACCGGTCCGACCCCACGCTTGCGGAGGGCGCCGAGCAGGAGCCCCCGGTAGAAGAGCTCCTCGACCAGCGGCGCCCCGACCACCACGACGAGCCCCAGCACGATCCAGCCCCAGGGGCCCTGGGCCTTGTCCGCCAGGGCCCGGGCCGGTTCCGCCAGATCATCCGTCGTCTGATCGAGCAACCGGAGCACCGGCCAGTAGAGGAGCGGCAGCACCACGAACTGCATGACGAGGCCCACGCCCAGTCCGATCGGCAGGTCGATCGGGGCGAACCGGACCCGGAACTCGCGGACGACGCCGTGGCCCTTGGCGCCGGCACCGCCGAGCGCCACCATCCAGCCGGCCCAGAGCGGGAGCTGCAACAGGGCCGTGGCCCAGAGCGGAACGTCGGACAGCTCGTCCCAGCCCGCCAGCGAGAACGCCACGACCTGAGCGATCAGGAGGAGCACCTGCGAGAGGCCGATGCCGATGGCCACATCACCCAGGCCCCAACCCGAGGACGGATCGGGCCACGGGTCGGAACTCGCCTCGGGAGAACCGGCCGGCACCTCACCGCCCCCCGGGCGGTCGGGGGTCACGCCCCGATCAGGTCGAGCGACGGCGGCCCGGCGGCCAGCGACCGCTGGTCCCGCAGCTCCCAGCCGCGTGGCACCCGGACGGTGTCGGCGTGCAGGTCGCAGAGGTCGTGGACCATCGGGTGGGCCTCGGCGGCCAGGTCCTCGAGCCAGACGGTCGACTCGGCGTAGGCGTAGGACAACGTCGCCGTCGCCCGACGGTCACACCCCGGCTTGGCGCACAACCTGCTCACGTGCAGGACCGTACCGTCGACGGGCGCGGCGACGGCGGATGCCCGCGCCGCCAGACGGAGCGGACGTTCAGCTTCACCGGCTCCGGGGACCGCCCCCGTCGTGGAGGATCGGCCCGCGGCACCTAGGCTGGCCCCATGTCTGGTGAGCCGACCGACTCCACCCCGAACGCCAAGGGCAAGGGCGGGATGCCGTCCTGGCTGATCTGGATCCTGCTGGCCGTGGTGGGCCTGACCGTCGTCAGCGCCCTCTCCCTGTCCTCCAAGCAGGGTGAGCCGATCCCGTTCTCGGCCTTCGTCCAGCAGGTCGAGGACGGCAACGTCCAGACCGTCAACTGGAACAACGCCACCAATGCCGTGACCGGGACCACCAAGAGCGGCGAGCAGTTCGTGACCTCCGGCCCGGCGGAGCCGCCCCAGGACCTGCTGACGACCATGGAGGCGAAGGACGTCGAGGTCACCTTCGACAACCCGACGCCCAACCTGTTCACCTCGCTGATCCCGCTGCTGCTCCCGGTGGCACTGATCGTCGGGTTCTTCGTGTGGATGAACCGGCGGGCCCAAGGGCAGATGGGCGGGATCATGTCGATCGGCCGGTCCCGGGCCAAGACGTACACCACGGAGCGTCCGGCCACGCTCTTCACCGACGTGGCCGGCTACGAGGGGGTGAAGCGGGAGATCCGGGAGGTCGTGGACTTCCTCAAGGAGCCCGACCGCTTCCTCGAGATCGGCGCCCGCATCCCGAAGGGCGTCCTGCTCGTCGGTCCGCCCGGAACCGGAAAGACGCTGATCGCC
>SXGT01641774.1_pt1 | contig 10485 bp, 10 predicted proteins | sample 3176221 | NCBI WGS metagenome assembly SXGT01 (sample SAMN11356862, study PRJNA531348) | freshwater metagenome | isolation source: freshwater sample F1-120 | place: China: Fuxian Lake, Yuxi | collected 2017-12-25
CCCTGCGCCTCGTCGGCGACACCGAATTCGAGGCCGACGAGACCTTCCTGGTGACGCTGTCCGATCCCGCCGGCGGCGCCAAGCTCGGCGACGCACAGGCGACCGGCACCATCGTCAACGACGATGCCAAGCCCCCGATCGGCGGCGTGTTCATCAACGAAATCCACTACGACAACGCCGGCACCGATGCCGGCGAGGCGATCGAGATCGCCGCGCCCGCCGGCACGGACCTGACCGGCTGGTCGGTCGTCCTCTACAATGGCGGCACCGACGGCGTGAACAAGAATGCCGCGACCGTTTACGCCACTCGCGCCCTGTCCGGCACCGTCGTCGGCCAGGATGACGGCTTCGGCACGATCAGCATCAGCATCCCGGCCAGCCCCGGCCTGCAGAACGGCCCGTTCGACGGCATCGCGCTGGTCGACGCGGCCGGTCGGGTCGTCCAGTTCCTGTCCTACGAAGGCGTGATCACGGCCAAGGACGGGCCGGCCGCCGGCCTCACCAGCACCGATGTCGGCGTCTCGGAAGGCGGCAGCACCCCGACCGGCTTCTCTCTGCAGCTGACCGGCCAGGGCGCCTCCTATGACGATTTCACCTGGGTCGATGCGCGCGCGGCGAGCTTCGGCGCGGTCAATGCCGGCCAGGACTTCATCGGCGAGGCCGCAACCGGCCTCGTCCGCATCGGCGATGCGAGCGTGGTGGAAGGCGATTCCGGCGAAAGCCTGATCAGCTTCACTGTTCGCCGCGCCGGCGGCCTCGGCCAGACCGCCAGCGTCGATTGGCTGCTGAACACGACCGGAAGCGCCGACACAGCCGACTTCAAAGCCGGCCAGCCGCTCGGCGGCACGGTCAGCTTCGCGCCCGGAGTGTCGGCCGTCACCGTCACACTCACCGTGACCGGGGACACCGTCTACGAGCCGAACGAAACGTTCAACCTGCTGCTTGCCAATCCGGCCGGCAACATCGCGATTGTCGATGGCACTGGGGTCGGCACCATCCTCAACGACGATCCGGTCGCGCTGCGCATCTTCGAAATTCAGGGCGAGGCGCATCGCTCCCCGTTCGAAGGCCAGCCGGTCATCACCGGCGGCATTGTAACGGCCGTCGCATCCAACGGCTTCTACCTGCAGGACGCGGCCGGCGACGGCAATGCGCGCACTTCCGACGCCCTGTTCGTCTTCACCGGCGCCACGCCGACCGCCAAGATCGGCGACGCCGTCGAGGTGCGCGGCAGGGTGTCCGAGTTCCTGCCGGGCAACACCGCCACCAACCTCACGACCACGCAGGTCGAAGCCACGGCCGTGTCCGTTCAGTCGAGCGGCAACGCGCTGCCGGCGGCGGCCTTGATCGGCGAAGGCGGGCTTACCCCGCCGACCGCGATCATCGAGGATGACGGCTTCACCAGCTTCGATCCCACCACCGACGGACTCGACTTCTACGAGTCGGTGGAAGGCATGCGCGTCACCGTCGTCGCGCCGGTGGTGGTCGCCAACACCAACGGCAATGGCGAAACTTATGTGCTCGCCTCCGGCGGCGCCGGCGCGACCGGTTTCAACGATCGCGGCGGCGTCGTCATCTCGGAAGGCGACTACAATCCCGAGCGCATCCAGCTCGATGCCAACAGCCTGTTCCCCGCCTATCAGCCCAATCACAGCCAGGGCGACGTGCTGGCCGACGTGACCGGCATCATCTCCTACGGCTTCGGCAGTTATGAGCTGCTCGTGACGGAGGCGGTCACCGTCACCAAGGACGTCAGCATGGGCCGTGAGACCACTGGTCTCGACGGCGACCGCAACCACCTGACCGTCGGCAACTACAATCTCGAGAATATCGATCCGACCGATGCCCCGGCCAAGTTCGAAATCCTCGCCAGGGACATCGTGTTCAACCTGTCGGCCCCGGATATCCTGGCCGTGCAGGAAATTCAGGACGCGGACGGGAGGGGCAACGGCTCCGACCTGTCCGGCCAGGCGACGGCAGCCAAGCTGATCGCCGCGATCAAGGCGGCCGGTGGCCCCGACTACATCTATGTCGAGATCGCCCCCGACACGCCCGGTTCCACCGGCGGCGAGGGCGGTGGCAACATCCGCAACGGCTATTTCTACAATCCGGACCGCGTCAGCCTGGTCGAGGGCAGCCTCGCCCTCATCCAGGACCCGGCTTACAACGGCACCCGTAAGCCGCTGGTCGGCACGTTCGATTTCAACGGCGAGAACGTGACGCTGATCAACGTCCACTTCACCTCGCGCCTCGGCAGCGAGCCGCTGATGGGCGCCAACCAGCCGGCCAACAACGAAGGCGATGCGGCCCGCACCGCGCAGGCGGCTGCCATCGCAAAGTACGTGCAGGACCGGCTCGCGACCGATCCGTCGCTCAAGCTTGGCGTGGTAGGTGACTTCAACGGCTTCCCGTTCGAGGACGCGTCGAACACGATCGAGGCGGTCGGGCTCACCAACCTGCACGAGCTCAATCCGCTTAACGAGCGCTACACCTACATCTTCGACGGTAACCTCCAGGCGATCGACAACTTCTTGGTCACTGGCGGTCTGATGGGGCCGGGCACGCAGTTCGATATCGTGCACATCAATGCCGAGCAGGTGCAGGGCACGTTCCGCGGCACCGATCACGACCCGTCGGTCGCGCGCTTCTTCATCGAAGCGCCGAACGAGGCTCCGACCGATCTCGCTCTCGACCGCACCTATATCGCGGGCGACGCCGAGGCCGGCGCGCTGGTTGGAACCGTCACCGCTTCGGACGTGGACGGTGACATTCTCGTCTACAGCCTGGACGAGGACGCGGGGGGCTTGTTCGCGATCGATCCGGAAACGGGCGAGCTGCGCACGACGGACGCCTTCGGACTGGATGACCGGGGCGCCCAGACGGTCGTCGTCCGCGCGACCGATCCCGATGGCCTCAGCGCCACTCATGAGGTCACCATCACCGTCACCGACGCGGTCAAGGCGGTTGTCACCGGGCGGCGCGGTCCGGACGGTTTGTCCGCCTCGGCCAGCGATCAGGACGGCAGCCACCTGGACGGCGGCCTCGGCAACGACATGCTGCAGGGCGACCGGTATGACGACCGCCTGATCGGCGGCGGCGGCGACGACCAGCTGGCCGGTGGAGGCGGAGCCGACCAGTTCCGCTTCTTCGGCACTCAGATCGACGGCGGGTCGGATTTCGACACCATCACGGATCTGGATTTCGGCACCGGAGACACCCTGGTGTTCGGCAGCTTCGGCGTTGGCACCTTCATCAAGGAGAATGGCGTAGGAGCCTTCGCCAATGGCACGTCGGCCATTCTCGACTCGTTCGCCGATGTCGTCGCGGCCGCAGGGGCGTCCGATCTGATCACCGCCAGCCGGAGCGGGTCCGACCTGATTGTGTCGGTGCTCGACGCCGATGGGCAGGTGCAGACGATCGGCATCACCGGCGCGTGGGAGCAGTACGTCCTCGCCGGCGGGACCGACGGCCTTTGATGCTGATGGCGGGGAGCGCAGATCGCGCTCCCCGCTTTTCCATCGCGACCCGCGGCGGGTTCGTCGGCAGTGGCGGCGCAGGACACGCCTTGGTCGCCTGCTTTTCTCAACTCGTCGATTGGGAGGAACGGTTCACCGCAGCTGGCGTTATGATCGCGTCAGTTCAGGAGGACAGGACCGTGCTTCAGGTATCGCGTGACAAGCTCAATCCGGCAGCCCGCGGCTATTATGCCGCCTACCGGCCTCACGAGGTCAATCGCTGTCCCGGTTGTGGGCGAAGCCATTGGCTGGTCGGCCGCCTCCTTGCCGAATGCGCCTTCTGCTCGACCGCGCTGCCGCTGCTCGACAGCGGCATGGTCGGCACCGGCCTGTTCCGACGCGGCTACCGGCACACAGTTCAGGATGCGCCGCTGGCGGCGTGAGGCATTACGTCATGCTGAACTTGTTCAGCATCCATGACCGGAGCGGCAGTGCGTGTCGAGCAGATGGACTCTGACAAGTTCAGGTTGACGCTCAATTGAGCTGATCAGTGCGGCTGGTCAGCCGAGGTCGGCTTGCTTTCGGCATGTTCCTCCGCACCGCTATGCCCTGCCGCCGCATGCGCGCCGCCGTGCCCGCCGGTCCAGCTGCGCTCCAGCATCTCCTTGCCGACGCAGCTATATTCGTGATGGACGTCGCCTTCCGTGTGGTAGGCGCGCACCTCCAGGTCGGAGATCTTGGCGAGCGCCGCCGGGTCCGCGGCATGCGCCAGGGTCGCGATGTGGCCGCGGCACTCGTCCTTGCTCTTGAACTTCTTGACCGACTTGAGTTCGGCCAGCCGCTCCTCATGCGCCGGAGACGCGTGATGCGCCGCTTCCGGGCCCGGCCCGCCGAGCAGAGACGCGCGCGAACAGCCGACCAGCAGCAACGCCGCGAGCGGCAAGGCAAGACGAGCAATGGGTGTCATGTGCGGCCCCTCCCTTGGCTGGAGCGGAGCCTACACCAGACGGCGCGCGGAGTGTAGCGCGGTTAGTCAGGCAGGCCGTCGTCGATCAGCTGCGCCGGGCTTCGCTTCTGTCCGAAGCCAGCTCGGGCTCGAGCCGCTCTACCTCCACCGCGGTGCGCCGAACCGTTTCGCGGATCTGTTCGACGCGCTTTTCGGTGGTCTTCTTGACGACCAGTTCCTCGCGCACGAACGCTTCCTTGGTCAGCACGGCTTCTTCGCGCATCTGCGTGACCTCGACCACCCGGTCCTGGAGCAGGCCACTGGCGACGATCTCCTCCTCGGTCAGCCGCCGGTTGACCGGGCGGTGCTCGACGTGGGTGCGCTCCTCGATCAACTCGATCTCTTCGTAAACCGGCACTTCCTCCATGTAGCTGTGGACCCGCGCGCCGCCGCGCATCACCGATCGTTTGCCGACCCGCAGCTCCTCCTCGACCACGGGCACGATCTCTTCCTTCGCCGTGGCCGCCGGCTCGCGCTCTGGGGGCGGATCGGCGGTAAGGTCGACGGCGGCGGCGGTGGACGCAGCGGCGATGGCGGTCGACGCAGCGGTGGCGGTTGCCGGAACCGGCGCGGGCTCCGGCGCGGCGCGGCGGCTCATTGTCGAGACCGGCACGCCTTCGACGCGCTCGGCCGCGATGGGCGTGCGCGCCACCGAAGCTGCAGGGGCGGCGGGCGGAGCCGCCGACGTCTGAATTGGCTCCGGCGCTGCCGCCGGCGCGGGCGCACTGCCTTGAGCGAGCCGGTCCAGCAGGTCGACGGCCTGCTCGGCATTACGGTCGCCTTCGACCTGCGCGATCAGCAGCGAGCCGCCGCTCGCCAGCTCCGTCTCGCACGCCTCGCGCTGCGTGCGGCTGAGATATATGGCGCCGAAGTCCGGCTTGCCGCCCGGCGCGGCGGTGACGATGCCGGCCTTCATGATCGGCACGGCGCGCGAAAGCTGCGTCAGGGCGCCCTCGGCCTCATCGTTGCTGTCGAACAGGGCGGTAACGGTGCGGATCATTGCAGCACCTCACCGCGCGCGTCGCCGTCCGTTTCGATATCGGCCTGCTCGGCACGCAGCATCACGGGCACCGTCTCGGTTTCGGTCACCGTCCTGCGCCGGACATGGATCTCCTCGACAAGTACCAGCCGCTTCTCGATCACGGCGATTTCCTCGACCACCGGGATCACCGTGACATTGCCCTCGATCCGAACGCTCGGCAACGAGGAGAGCGGGATGCCGCGCGGCACTCGGCGGACCTCCACCTCGTCATGGGCAAGCTCGACCGGCACCGGCTCCTCGCGCTCGGCCACCGACACGCGGACGCGCAGGCGCCCCGTCTCGACCTGGCGTTTGGTGATCTGCACCCGTTCTTCGACCAGCGGGATCGCCGCCACTTCCTGTTCCTGCGACATACTCACTCGCGCTAACTGAGGCTGTGACTTGCAAATGGCCGGCCCGCTGCATTCGTTCCGGCCGAATGGGAGTTCACCGCGTCCGCTTTGCCGATTGTGGTGGCACGTATGACGGGAGAACGGACGATCGCGGCCGGCGCGCTCCTGGCCGGGCTGGGCGTGATGCTCGGCGCGTTCGGCGCGCACGCCCTGCAGGATGTGCTTGGGCCGATGCAAAGCGGCTGGTGGCAGACGGCGGTTGAGTACCAGATGTGGCATGCGCTTGCCCTGATCGCGCTCGGGATCGGCGCGGCCGACCGGCCGGGTTTCACAGTGCCCGCGTGGCTGCTTGGCCTTGGTACCGCAATCTTTTCCGGCAGCCTGTACCTCATGGCGCTGACCGGCCTGCGCTGGCTCGGCGCCGTGACGCCGCTGGGCGGCCTGCTGATGATCGCCGGCTGGCTGCTCCTCGCCTGGCGCACCTGGCGCCGGTAGCTATTCTTCGGACTGTATCGGCGCGGGGACGAGTTCGATCACGTCCAGCTTGGCCGTGCCGCGCGGCTGCGGGACCACCAGCCGATAGCGGAGCGGACCGACGCGTTCGAACACGCCGGCCATGTTGCGCGCCGGATCCTCGCCATAGGAAAGCGGTGCATCCTCGTTGCCGAGCGCGAGAGAACCCAAAAAGATCATCCGGCTCTTGTCGGCGTCGTCCCACAAATAGCCTGCGGGACGTTCGCTGCCGGTCTGCTTGGTGATGCTGATCTGCTCGTCATTGACGCCGACATGGCAAAAGAAAGGCTTGAACGCCTGGAAAGCAGGCTCGCGCGGCCTGGTCGAACCGAGGCGGACGACCCGGCACATATAGGAGCCGGGCGAAGGAGCCGGCTTGGGCAAGGCGGCCTCGGGATCGAGCAGCCGGCCCTCGCTCCGCGCCTGCCGGCCGACGCCGGCCAGCGCCTCGCGCCAGGCGACTTTCAGGTCCGCTATGCGACGCGCATCCTCCTCGTTGGCGACGCCGAGCCATTCGGGTCGCTCCTCTTCGGAAACGACCACGGACGGCTTCGCATCCGCCCCGCCCCGCGCGGGCGTCTGGCAGCCCGCGAGCAGGGCGATCCCGGCCAGCAGGGCAAGCTTTCCGGCATCGCAAACCATGGTTCTTCGCTCCGCCCGTTCACCGCACCGCTAACCGCGCCAGAAAGGTAAAGAAAGGGTTAACGCCGCGCCGAACGGCGCATCGGGCAAGACGGGGTTCGGACCCGCTGCTGCGGGCACGACCCGCCACGCTGCGGCTTTCACGAGCCGGACCAAGCTGTTAACGCTGGCGCGGGTTGAAGGCGGGGTTGGCGATGCTGGTATCCGTGTTTCTGGCGCTGCAGGCGCTTGCCGGCACGGCTGGCGTCGCTGTCGAACGGCTGGACGAGAGCAGCTTCCTGATGAGCCTGGAGACGGGCCCGCTCCTCTCGGTCAAGGGCGCGCAGGCCCGGCTCACGCCCTCGGCCAAACTCGCCTGCCAGGCGCGGCGGCCGGTGCTCGGCCGCTATCGCTACCTCAGCGAGGAAGGCAAGCCGGCCAGCTTCGAACAGGAGCTGATCTGCCTCGATCCCGCCCACAAGCTCGCGGTCGCGGCCGGCGACGGCGAGGCGTTGCAGCCGAGCCGGGCCGACCAGCAGGCCGTGCTGGCCGCCAGCTACGGCTATTTCGCGGCCAAGGATGCAGGCCGCTATGGCGAGGCGCACGGCGTGCTGACAGAGCGCATGCGCGCCCGCTTCCCGGTTGCCGAATGGAGCCGCGCCGCCGCGGAATTCAACACCCAGGCGGGCGCGCCGCGCGGCCGCCGCGTCGTCGAGATCACCTGGTACAAGAACCCGGAGGATGCGCCGGAGCCGGGGCTTTACGTCGCCGCCGATTTCAGCGCCGATTTCGAGAAGGCCGAGTTCGTTTGCGGCTATCTGATGTGGCAGGTGCAGCCGGACGGCCGCTTCCGCCTGGTCCGCGAGGAGCAGAACATGGCACCCAAGCGCGCCAGCGGCCGCCCGATCGCCCAGATCGACCGCGATCCGCTCCGTACCAGGATGGGGTGCAAGGATTAGCACGCCTCTCATGCTCTGACCCGCTATCCCGGCCCGGCTGGACTTCCCGCCCCCGCTCCGCTAAGCGCCCCCACTTCCCCGCACATGGTCATCCCTGGAGGCGTGCGCGGCGGAACTTTCGTCACACACGTTTTCGGAGAATCGACATGAGCGAAGTGCTCAACCTGTCGGCCGAGGCGCGCGAGCGGGCAGGCAAGGGAGCCTCCCGTGCAGTGCGTCGCGAAGGTCGCGTTCCTGCCGTCATCTATGGTGCCAACCAGGCGCCCGTCTCGATCCACGTCGAGGAGAAGGGCCTCATCAAGATGATGAGCAACGGCCATTTCATGAACTCGGTCGTGATGATCGACGTCGCCGGCCAGCAGACCCGCACCCTGCCCAAGGACGTGCAGTTCCACCCGGTGACCGATCGTCCGCTCCATGTTGATTTCCTGCGCATCGGCGAGCATACCAGCGTTCATGTCGCAGTGCCGATCCGCTTCGTCGGTGAGGAGGAATCGCGCGGCATGAAGCGCGGCGGCGTGCTGAACCAGGTCCGCCACGAGCTCGAGCTGGTCTGCGACGCGGCCGAGATCCCGGACGACATCGAAGTCAGCCTGGCCGGTCTCGACATCGGCGACTCGCTGCACATTTCCGCCGTCACGCTGCCGGCCGGCGTGACCTCCGCGATCACCGATCGCGACTTCACCATCGCCACCATCGTCGCCCCGTCCGGCATGTCGTCGAGCAGCGCCGATGCGCCCGCCGATGAGGTTCCGTCCGATCGCGGAACCGGCGAGGGCGAGCCCAAGGTTCCTCCGGCCAAGAGCTGATGAGCTTGAGCCAATGAGCTTCCTGCGCTGGCTCGGCTCCTTTCTCGGCCCTAGAGCCGTGGAGGTGCCGGGCCAGCCGCTGGATGCGCCCGAGGCAGCGGACTGGGACACGGATATCGTGCAGATCTGGGTCGGCCTCGGCAATCCGGGCGCGCAATATGCGATGCACCGGCACAATGTCGGCTTCATGGCGGTCGACGCCATCGCCGAAGTGCATGGTTTCGAGTCGCCCAAGAAAGCCTTTGGCGGCTGGGCGCAGCAGGGTCGGATCGGCACCAGCCGCATCCTGCTTTTGAAACCCGCCACCTTCATGAACGATAGCGGCCGCGCCGTGCGCGCCGCGCTCGACTTCTTCAAGCGCGAGGTGGGCGACGTGACGGTCTTCCACGACGAGCTCGATCTCGCCCCGTTCAAGGTGAAGGTGAAGCGAGGGGGCGGCACCGCGGGGCATAATGGCTTGCGATCGACCGAAGCCCATGTCGGCAACGCCTTCCGCCGCGTCCGGATCGGCATCGGCCATCCGGGGCACAAGGATCGGGTGACCGGTCATGTCCTCGGCAATTACGCCAAGGCGGAAACGGACGACCTCGCCGACATGCTGGGTGCGATCGCCGCCGAGGCGAGCTGGCTTGCGGACGGCGACGACGCGCGCTTCATGAGCGAGATCGCGCTTCGGCTGCAGGACTGAGCCGGGAACCGCCATACCCTCCCTCAGTAACGGTTGGGTTGGCCAAAGCGCGGGTTCGATCTAATCATCGCGTCATGCGGAGACTTCTCGCGTTGCTGCTGCTGGCCGGGTGCAATTCCAAGGCGCCGGAGGACACCCCTCCGACGCCCGCGGCAGGCGCGTCCGGGGCGAGTAGCGCGCCGGCCACGGCAGCGGCGGGAGATGCGGCCCAGCTGGAGACGCGGGCGCGCGGTGCGCTGGCGGTGATCGTGCCCGATCCCAAGACGATGCGTTTCGCCGAGCTTAAGGCCGGAGCGGCGGGGGCGGTGTGCGGGCGAGTCGAGAGCCGGCAGCCGGACGGCAAGCCTGGCGTGCGGCCGTTCGTGGTGACGCCGGAGGGCGTCGCCGTGATCAGCACGGCGGCGCAGGTCAACCTGACCGACCCGGAGGACCCCTTCCCCGATTTTTACATTCGCTGGTGCGCGACGCCCGCGGAGCTGGCACGGCTGCAGCCGACGATGGTGGGCGGCGAAACGCTCGGCCTCGGCGCGGCACCGCCAGTGCCGGACATTCCGGACGTGCCGCCGGACCTGCCCGGCGACGTGGCGCCTGCCCTGCCCGAAGCACCGGTGGAGCGGCCTGCTCCAGTAGCCAAGGCAGAGCCGCCGCCGAAGCCGCCCGCACCGACGGCGGCGGATAGCTTCTTCAATGTCGTCGCCAGGCCCGAGGGTGAGGAATAGGAGCGTTCCCCTTCTGGGGAGAAATCAGGGATAGCCGCTCGGCTCGGCGTCGAGCCTGGCCAGCGCCTGCTCCGCCTGCGCCAGCGTCTCGGCCTTGGTCTTGTCGCCGAACCGGTCCCACGTCCGGTACATATTGCGCAGCCGCGGGTTGGCGTCGAGCTTGTCCCGGTTGCGGTGGAGGAAGTGCCAGTAGAGACTGTTGAACGGGCAGGCGTCCTCGCCCACCCGCTTGGCCGGGTCGTAGCGGCAGGGCGGGCAATAATCCGACATGCGGTTGATGTAGGCGCCGCTGGCCGAATAGGGCTTGGTGCCGACCAGGCCACCGTCGCCATATTGGCTCA
>SXGT01726065.1_pt1 | contig 10485 bp, 9 predicted proteins | sample 3176221 | NCBI WGS metagenome assembly SXGT01 (sample SAMN11356862, study PRJNA531348) | freshwater metagenome | isolation source: freshwater sample F1-120 | place: China: Fuxian Lake, Yuxi | collected 2017-12-25
GGCAAGAACCTGGTCGACATCATCCTCACCAACAACGGCTACGAGGTCCACAACCTCGGCATCAAGATCGGCATCAACGAGATGATCGAGGCCGCCGTCGAGGTCGGCGCCGATGCCATCGGGATGTCCGGACTGCTGGTGAAGTCCACCCTCATCATGCGCGACAACCTCGAGGAGCTCAACGACCGCGGGCTGTCGCACATCCCGGTACTCCTCGGCGGCGCGGCGCTCACGCGCACCTACGTGGAGCGTGACCTGCGCGAGGTCTACGAGGGTCGCCTGTTCTACGGCAAGGACGCGTTCGAGGGACTGCGGGTCATGGACCGCCTCGGCGAGCTGGCCCGGACCGGTGAGGAGGACCCCGACTTCGGTCGGGCTCCCGGCGGTCGGGACCTGCCGCCCCGGACGACCCACGTCGAGCAGGCCGAGGCCGTCGACCTGCCCGAGCGGTCGCCCGAGGCGGCCACCGACGTCGAGGTCTTCGTACCCCCGTTCCTGGGCTCGCAGATCGTGAAGGGGGTCTCGATCGACGAGATCGCCGGGTTCGTGAACACCACGGCGCTGTACCGCAACCAGTGGCAGTTCCGACCGGAGACGCTCGCCGACGGGACCGTCGAGACCGACGAGCAGTTCAAGGACCGACTCCTCCCGACCTTCCGGGAGCAGCTCGCCGCCGCCCGGGCCGACGACCTCCTGGTCCCGCAGGTGGTCTACGGGTACTTCCCGGTCAACGCCGACGGCCAGGACCTGGTCGTCTGGACCGACGACTCGCGCACCACCGAGCGCACCCGGTTCCGCTTCCCGCGCCAGCGCGTCGAGCCGTACCTGTGCATCGCCGACTTCTTCCGTCCGCTCGTCGACGGCCGCCCCGGGAGCGGCGAGCCCGACTATGCGGCGTTCCACATCGTCACCATGGGGGCCGCCGTGTCCGAGCGGACCGCCGAGCTCTTCGCCGCCGACCGCTACCAGGACTACCTGCTCCTCCACGGACTCGGCGTCGAGCTCGCCGAGGCGCTCGCCGAGTACTGGCACCGCCGGATCCGCGACGAGTGGGGCTTCGGCGGCGAGGACCCCGAGGGCTCGCAGGGCACGCCGGAACCGGCCGGTCTCATCGGGCTGTTCCGCCAGCGCTACCGCGGCGGCCGGTACTCCTGGGGCTACCCCGCCTGCCCGGACCTCGAGGACAACATGCGGGTGGCCGAGCTGCTCGGCGCCGACCGGCTGGGCATCACCTGCGACGAGGACACGGGCTTCCAGTACCAGCCGGAGCAGACGACCTCGGCGATCATCTGCCACCACCCCCGCGCCAAGTACTTCGTCGCCCGCTGACGGAGCGCCGCGTCGGCCGCTCGGGGCGGTACCGTCGCAGCGTGACGAACGAACGACGACAGCGCGGCCTCGAGCGGATGGGCGAGGTGTACAGCTTCGAGGTCCACGACGGCCCCGGCGACTTCTTCGGCTACACCGTCGAACACCTCTTCGGCGACATCTGGGAGCGGCCGGGGCTGTCGCTGCGGGACCGCCGGCTCGTGCTCATCGGGCTCATGGTCGCCGACGGGCTCGACGACACCCTCGGGATCCAGCTGGAGTCCTCCCTCGCCAAGGGCGACCTGAGCGCCGAGGACCTGCGGGAGCTCGTCGTGTTCCTGGCGCACTACGCCGGGTGGCCGAAGGGCGCCGCGCTCAACACCATGGTCGAGACGGCGATCCACCGTCACCAGCGGGCGCAGGCCACCACCGACGAGTCCGTCTGACCACGAACCCCGTCGACGGTCGGTTCACCGACGGGGTGTCGGCAGCGACTGCTCGAGCGTCAGCACCGGGGCGAACAGGTCGCCGTGGACCCGGAGCCGGTCGAGCACCTCGGTCGCGGTGAACCGCAGCGACGACGCGTCGCCCGAGTCGGCACCGCCCGTGACCTCGTCCCAGGTGAGCGGCGTCGACACCGTCGGCGTCGACCGGCCCCGGAGCGAGTACACGCAGACCGTCGTGGCGAAGCGGGCGTTCTGCTGCCAGTCGACGAGCACGCGGCCGGTCCGCTCCGACCTCGTCCGGGTGGTGGTGACCCGATCGGGGTCGCCGACCTCCAACAGCTGACCGACAGCGAGTGCGAACTCGGCGCACGCCTCGTGGGTGGCGCCAGCCCCGAGCGGCACGTACACCTGCAGCCCCTTGGACCCCGACGTCTTGGGCCAGGCCGCCAGATCGAACCGGCCGAGCACCTCACGGACCCGGAGCGCCAGCCGGGCGCAGTCGACGACATCGGTCCCCGGACCCGGGTCCAGGTCGAACACGCAGGCCCGCGGTGCGTCCAGGTCGGCGGCGAGCGCCATGGGCGTGTGGATCTCGAGTGCCGCCAGGTTGGCCGCCCAGACGAGCGACGCACGGGAGTCCAGCACGCAGTAGCGGACCGCCCCCTCGGGCTCACCCGGCCCGGCCGCCTCGGGAATCCACGGCGGCCGGTGCGACGGGCACCGCTTCGTGAAGAACGAGTCGCCGTCCACCCCGTCGGGAGAACGTCGGAGCGTGACGCACCGGCCGGCGGTGTGGGCGACGAGCCACTCGCCGACGGCCTCGTAGTACCGGACGACCTCGAGCTTCGTCGTCCCGGTGGCCGGGTACAGCACCCTGTCGGGGTTCGTGACCGACACGGTGCGGCCGTCGACGAGCACCTCCACGGCCGGGCCGCCGGGGGATGCGCTCCCCTCAGGCACCCGACAGCACGGCCCGGGCGACCAGGTCGGTGCCGAAGGCCGTGAGGATGGCGAGGTAGAGGAGTCCCGTGGCGGCCATGACCGCCGAGTAGTAGCGCTCCTTCAGGGCGAGCCGGGTCACCACGACCAGGACCCCGGTCGTGACGGCGCATGCCAACCAGAACCAGCCGAGCATCCCTCCGTAGCCGTCGTCGACGGTGCCGGTCAGGACCGACACCATGCCCGGCGGGACCAGGAGCAGCGCCACCTCGATCGGCCACAGCCACAACAGCCAGTGCACCAGCTCCAGCAACGGCGCCCGGGGCAGGCCGGGCTGGGTCAGGTACCAGTGGCCGAGCAGCATCGCGTCGCTGACGCACCCCAGGAAGGCGGCGCCGACGAACGTCCTCGCCACCGACAGCCACACCGGCTCGCCGGCGGCGATGCCTCCGGCGAGCAGTCCGACCAGACCGATGGCGGGAGCGACCAGGTCGAGGGACGGCGGGAACTCGGGGGCCGAGTCGTCGAAGCGCTGCTCACTGCGCTCGATGCCGGTCATCTCCTCCACGCGTGCAGAGCGGACGGCGACCCGCTCGCGCTGGTGGAGCACGCCGGCGGACCGCCGGCGCCAGGAGACCCACCCGACCACGGCACACGCCAGCGCCACGCCGAGTGCCGCAGCGTCGCGGACGGGGACCGGGTCGTAGCGACGACCCACCGCCAGGGCGCCGACGGCGAGCAGCCCGTACACGGCCCGCAGCAGCCAGCCGTAGCCGAGCGACACCTCGCGGCGGCGGGTCGTGACCCAGCCGAAGGCCAGGCCGCCGACGCTCCACTGCAGGAGAAAGGTCGCGACGTCCAGGTTCACCGGTGGCGAACCTAGGCCAGCAGTGCCGCCGGACGTCAGTCGGCCGACCGCTCAGCCGTCGGTGTCGAGGGCCCGGTAGATCGAGTCGACGAGCGTCACCCGCCGGAAGGTCAGCGCCGTGTCCGCGTCCAGCCCGGCGTTGAACAGCACCGCCACGGCCACGTCCCGCTCCGGGTCGGCGAAGGCGAAGCTGGTCCCACCCTGGCCGGCGTGACCGAAGGCCTCCGGCGACGGCCGGTTGCCGAACACATGGGTCGACAGCGGGGTCATGAACCCGAGGCCGAACCCCGCGTCCCGGCCCAGCGTGGCGTCGTGGGTGATCGGGGTGCGGACGGTGACGGCATCCCGGAGCAGGTCCTCGGGCAGCACGACGCCGGCCCCGCCCAGGTCACCGAGCAGGCCGGTGTAGAAGCGGGCCAGCGACGACGCGCAGCCGTAGGCACCGAACGCCGGATTCCACTCACCGGCGGTCTCCGGCCCCGCCTCGGCGAGCAGCGGCACCGGTTGGTGCATCGTCAGGTCGAAGGTCGCCGAGATCCGAGGCCCGACCTCGGGGTAGGCCGTCTCGTCGACCCGGAGCCAGAGGTCGGCCGACGGCACCCCGTACGGGTCGAGCACGGCACTCCGACAGAACCGATCGAACGGCTGCTCCGAGAGCGACTCGATGGCCTCACCGAGCAGGAACCAGCCGCCGAACTCGGCGTAGGCCCGGTCGAGACCGAACCGCCAGACCGTCGGTGGCTCGGCGGCGTGCAACCAACCCGGCCGGCTGCTCGGCGGGAGCACCCGTGCGAGCACGGTGTTGATGGCGTGCAGCCCGGCGGTGTGGTTCAGCACCTCGGCCACGGTGCGGTCCGCGATCCACGGCGTGGTGAGCCCGTCGACGACGTCACCCAGCCGGTCGTCCAGGCTGAGTTCGTCCGCGGCGACCAACTGCAGGACGGCGACCGCGATGATCGGCTTGGCGGTGCAGTAGAGCGCCGCGAGCGTGTCGGTCCGGTACGGCTCGTGCCGGTGTGTCCGACCGGTCGCCACGTCGACCAGGACCTCGTCGCCCCGCAGCACCGTCAGCTGCGCGGCGGTGTGGAACAACCCCTCGGCCGCCTCACCGGCGATCCGCTCGACCAGCTCGACGAAGGCGTCGTCCACGCGGCCGCGGACCCCCGGGAGGCACTCGTCCTCGGTTGCGGCGGGCGTCGGGTCCACGCCGTCGACCCTAACGGGGAGGGCGGTGCGCCCGGCGCTCAGGCGTCGGCGAGCAGGGACCGCGCCACGGCCGAGATCTGGATCTCGTCGGTGCCGGCGTAGATCTGCAGCACCTTGGCGTCACGGGCCAGCTGCTCGACCTCGTACTCGGCCATGTAGCCGTTGCCCCCGAACAGCTGCACGGCCTCGAGGGCGACCTCGGTGGCTGCCTGCGCGGCGTACAACTTGGCGGCAGACGCCTCGGCGTAGCCCATCGGCACGCCGGCGGCGGTCATCTCGATGTGGCGGAACACCAGGTTCTGCAGGTTGATGCGGGCCACCTCCATCGTGGCGAGCTTCAGCTGGATCAGCTGGAACTGGCCGATGGGCTGGCCGAACTGCACCCGGTCCTTGGCGTACTGGAGCGACAGCTCCAGGCAGCGGTCCACGATGCCGAGCGCCATGGCGGCCACGCCGGCGCGCTCCATGGAGAAGGTGGCCTTGGACGCCTCACGCCCGCTCCGACCCGAGTAGGCGTCCAGGGACTCGCCGAGCAGGCGGTCGAAGCCGACACGGACGTCGGTCAGGAACAGCTGGCCCGTGGGCGACGAGTGGATGCCCATCTTGCGCAACGGCCGGGACTGCTCGAGGCCCTCCATGCCGGCGTCGAGCACGAACTGCACGATCCGCCGCTCCTCGGGCGGGTTGCCCTCGTCGAGCTTGCAGATGAACACGATCGTGTCGGCGTGGGGACCGTTGGTGATGAACGTCTTGGATCCGTTGAGGACGAACTCGTCACCGTCCAACCGGGCCGTCGAGGCCATGGAGCCGAAGGCGTCGGAGCCGGAGTTGGGCTCGGTGATCGCCCAGGCGCCGACCTTGTCCAGCGTCAGCAGGTCGAGGGCCCAGCGCTCCTTCTGGGCGATCGTCCCCTTGGAGGTGATCGCCGAGGCGGTCAGGCCCATGGACACGCCCATGGCGGTGACCATGCCCGGACAGACCCGGCACAGCTCGATGATCGGGATCATGGTGAACGCCACCGAGTTCGGGTCCCGGGTCCCGTCGCCCGACTCCTCGGCGACCGCCGTGCCGGCCTCGATGGCGCGCTCCCGCTCCATGCGGCGCTTGAAGGAGTCCCGGGCCATGGCGTCCATGCCGAAGGTGGAGAACAGCTTGCGGAGCAGGTCGTAGGGCGGCAGGTCGCCGAACTCCAGCTCGTCGCGGTGCGGGCGGATCTCCCGGTCGACGAAGTCGCGCACCGCCTGGCGCACCATCTCCTGCTCCTCGGACCACTGGAACACGGCTGCCTCCTGAGAGTCGGGGGACCTGATCCCCCTCAGCCTGCCGGAACTTGACCAGCCGGTCAAGGCGCCCCGGGGCGTCGGTCAGGGGCCGGCCGGGCCGTCGGTCAGGCCGACCCAGGGCGCCACCTCACCCCACCAGCCCAGTTCGGCCGGAACGACCGTGCAGGCCCGGTAGGTCGCCACGTAGGCGGGGTCCTGGACCAGTCCGTGCAGGAGGAGCATCAGCGTCCAGCGGCCGTCCACCGCCCCGCCGTCCTCGATCGCCTCGAGGGACGTCAGCTCACCGGTCCGCATCCGCAGGTAGTTCCTGAACGACATGGACACGAACAGGTCCGGGGCCTCGGCCGCCGGGGTTCCGGGCTCCGGGGTCGCCCAGTCGTCGACCATCCAGGCCGTGCGCAGGCTGTCCTCGTAGCGGATGTCCGCCCGTTGGATGCCCACGGGCGTCGTGGTCAACTGGTACCGCAGCCGGAGCGTGGCGTCGGGCACCCGCTCCACTGCGGCGAACCCGGGGTCCTCGAGCTCGTCCACCATCGGCAGCGGAACCACCCGCTCGCCGAGCCGCAGCCGGACGTCGTCGACGAGCTGCGGTGGGGCCACCCCCGTCGGGCACGGGTCGAGGGGGTCGCCGTGGCGGACGAGGGCCCACGGTCCCGGCGCGTCGTCGAGCTCCCACTCGACGAGGCGACCCGACTCGAACCGCTGGTGGTGGTGGACGACGGAGCCGTCGGCCTGCACGGCGTCGTGGTGGACGATCCCGGTGGCGTACTCGGGTGGGACCGGCGGTGCCGAGGCCACCGGGGCCGACGCCGCCGACTGCTCCCGGTAGCGGGCGATCAGGCCCACGACGTACTCCACCGCTGCTCGGCGACCCGGCCGAGCGCCGCCCGGTAGGACTCAGCGGCGTGGTGGCTCGACCGGGTGAAGGGCGACGACTCGACGTGGGCCAGACCCAGGTCGAGGCCCACCCGGGCGAACGACTCGAACTCCTCGGGGGTCCACCACCGGGCCACCGGGAGGTGCCGCGACGTCGGGCGCAGGTACTGCCCGATCGTGACGATCTGGACGCCGACGGCGACCAGATCGGCGAGGGTGGCGTGGATCTCCTCGAGCTCCTCCCCCATCCCGACGACCAGGCCCGACTTGGTCACCGCCCCGGACCCGGCGGACCGGGCGAGCACGGCCAGCGACCGGGCGTACCCGGCCGATGGGCGAACCGCCCGCTGCAGACGCGGCACCGTCTCGACGTTGTGGTTGACCACCTCGGGCCGGGCGGCGAGCACGACGTCGAGGGCCGCCGCGTCACCGCGCAGGTCCGAGATCAGCACCTCGACGGTGCAGCCCGGCGAGCGCTCCCGCACCGCCCGGACCGTCCTGGCCACATGGTCCGCTCCCCCATCGGACAGGTCGTCGCGGGCGACCATGGTCACCACGACGTGGTCCAGCGCCATCCGGGACACCGCCTCCGCGACCCGCTCGGGCTCGGTTGCGTCGAGCGGTTCCGGGTGACGGGTGTCGACCAGGCAGAACCCGCAGGCCCGGGTGCACCGCTCCCCGCAGACCATGAACGTCGCCGTCCCCTCCGACCAGCACTCGGACAGGTTCGGGCAGCCCGCCTCCTCGCAAACTGTGTGCAACTTGAGTTCGCGTACCAAATCCTTTGTCTGGTGGTAGCCGAGGCTGGTCGGGGCCTTCACGCGGATCCAATCCGGCTTGCGCGGCGAAAGATTGTCCGGCCGCGCCTGCTTCTCAGGATGCCGCGGGCGAGTTTCGCCCAGCTCTTCCCCAGATTCGCGCAAATCAATCAGCGTCGGCATAGGGCGAACATGAGCCTTCGAGCCCCTTACCGCAACGGCTGGACGGCAGTCCTGCCTTGCGAAGCAAGAGGTTAACGCGCGACATCTTGCCCAACTTTATCCACGTCGGTAGTGTCCTGTTACAACCGTGAAACAATAATCACGGGTCAGGCGTCCTACTCATGACGTTAGGGCGTGGGCGGTCAGTTCGGAGGCAGCTTGATGTCAAATCGCACGTTCGAGTTGGCGCGCACCCGCGTCACCTTGTTCGAAGCCCTTCTCCGGGCGCGGGACGCCAGAGGCGGCAAGTATCCCATTCTCGAAGACCACGAACGCAAGGTCCTCTCGTACGACGATATCGTACGCGCCGCGTTCGCCCTGGGCGGCAAACTCGACACGTTGATCAAGCGCCACGAAACGGCAGGAATCATGCTGCCGACTGGCGTCGGCTGCGTCGCGACGTTCTTTGCGCTTCACGCTATTGGACGCACGCCAGCGCTGCTCAACTTCACAGCTGGCGCGATGAATTTGAAAGCGGCCTGTCAGTCGGCCAACGTCAAGAAGGTTCTGACGTCGCGCATGTTCATCAAGCTTGCGGGCTTGGAGGCGCTAGAGGCTGAGCTCTCCAAGCATGTGCGGTTGATTTACCTCGAGGACGTTCGCAAGACGATCGACTTTGGCGACAAGATCGTAGCTCTGATCAAGGGCGCCATGCCGCGCGTGTTCGCCGCCAAAGGCAATCCCGACGACACCGGCGTGATCCTGTTTACATCAGGCTCCTACGGCACGCCGAAAGGCGCAGTGCTGAGCCACGCAAATATTGTTGGCAACGTCGAGCAAGCGCACGCGCACATTCCGTTCGATCCGAACTGGTCGTTCTTCTGCCCGCTGCCAATGTTCCACTGTTTCGGGCTCACGGGCGGCGTGATGCTGCCATTGTTCACTGGCCACAAAACCTTCCTCTTCCCCTCTCCGCTGCAGGTGAAAGAGATCCCGAAGCTGATCAAGGAAACCGGCGCCAACGTCTTCTTCGCCACCGATACGTTCGCCATGCAGTACGCACGCAATGCCAAGGATGGCGACCTGAGCTGCATCGAACTCATGGTCTGCGGCGCCGAGCGGGTGAAACCGGAAACGCGGGAAATCTATCAGAAGCGCTTCGGCGTTGAACTCCTTGAAGGCTACGGCGCCACGGAAGCCTCGCCCGTCATTTCGGTGAATATTCCAGGCCGCAACAAACATGGCACGGTCGGCCCGTTCCTCCCCGGCATTGAATGGCGGCTTGAAGCTGTACCAGGCATCGAAGGTGGCAAGAAACTTTTCGTGCGTGGCCCGAACGTGATGCGCGGCTATCTCGATCCGACCAAGCCGTTCGGCATCGATCTCCTGCCCCAAGGCTGGCACGATACCGGCGATGTCGTCGATGTGGACGAGGATGGCTTCATCCGCATCCTCGGTCGCGTGAAGCGCTTTGCGAAGGTTGGTGGCGAGATGGTCTCACTCAACGCCGTTGAAGCATATGCCGCCAATGTCTGGCCGGAAAATCTGCACGCCGCTGTTGCGCTACCGGACAGCCGCAAAGGCGAACGCATCATCCTCTTCACTGATCGTGCCGACGCCACCGCAGACGCGCTTCAAGCCTGGTGCAAAGCCAACGGCGCCAGCGAACTCGCAGTCCCGAAGCGGATCGTAGTGATCGACTCGATCCCGGTGCTCGGCAGCGGCAAAACAGACTACGTCGCGCTGCAACGAACGGCGGCGGAGCAATTTGCTGAGGCGAAGGCGGCTTAGGCTCAATGCGTATCGGTCTCGTTGGTGCGGCATTCCTCGCGCCGTTGCTGCTCAGCGCACCCGCGCGCGCGGACGATAACTGCGACGAGATTTCCGCAATCGTCAGCCAAGTCGAACAGGCCGGTTTTACCGGTGCGTATGCCGAAGGCATGTCTATTGATCCCGGCCACGTGCCGGAAGAATGCCGTATCGCGTTGGCCGATGCACTCGCGGCTTACCGCGCACGCCTCAGCGGCGCGGTCGCTGGCCCCGAACACACGCGCTATCGCCACTGGCTCTTCTGGGAAGAAGCGAAATGGGCTGGGCGGGCGCAACTCTACGATCGCGCCGCAGCGTTGACGCGCTTGGCCAATGCAGAGCGGCACCACCAACCCGACTCTTACTTTGAAGCAATCGCTGCGTTCCTGGCGCGTGATCGCGCCGCCTACGACGCCGCTTACCTTCAGCTCATGCGCGATGTGCAGACGCGCTATTACGGCCACAACACGGAAATCGCGCGCAGCGTCGGCGACGCTTTGATCGCCGGCGGCGAAGCGCTCGGCCTGTGCTGGGATCGCCCGTTCGTGGAAGCGTTCTCACTCGCCTGCAGCAACCAAGTGATGGATCGGCTTATTCAGGCGCGGCAGCGTTAGCGTTAAACGTGCAACACCCGCCTATACGCATCCCGCACAGCCTCATGCATCATTTCTGACAAGGTCGGATGCGGGAAGACCGTTTCCATGAGCTCTTGCTCTGTGGTTTCGCACGACATTGCGACCGCATAACCCTGGATCAACTCCGTCACTTCGGCGCCGATCATGGGCGCGCCGAGGAGTTCGCCGGTCTTGGCGTCGAACACGACTTTGACC
>SXGT01862853.1_pt1 | contig 10485 bp, 7 predicted proteins | sample 3176221 | NCBI WGS metagenome assembly SXGT01 (sample SAMN11356862, study PRJNA531348) | freshwater metagenome | isolation source: freshwater sample F1-120 | place: China: Fuxian Lake, Yuxi | collected 2017-12-25
GGCTTCCGGGGCACGGCTTAGCTGCGAGAGGGCGATTACCACCACATCCAGCTCTTTGGCCAGTTCCTTCAGGGCACGCGAAATACCGGCGATTTCCTGTTCCCGGTTGCCGTTTTTTCCGGCATTACCCGACATCAGCTGCAGGTAGTCAATGATCACCATGCTGATCTTTTTCTCCGCTTTGAGGCGGCGGCATTTCGACCGCAAATCCCAGATAGAAAGACCCGGAGTATCGTCGATAAATATCTCTGCGTGACTTAATGTTCCGATTTTATTCACCAGTTGTTTCCATTCCCCGTCATCGAGGCGGCCGGTACGCACCTTTTGGGCGTCAATTTCAGCCTCCGAACAAATCAGACGCTGGGTCAGCTGGGTGGCTGCCATTTCAAGGGAGAAGAAAGCTACCGGCTCGTTGAAGCGCACCGCTGCATTCCGGGCGATGGTAAGGGTGAATGCCGTTTTACCCATGGCCGGACGGGCAGCCACGATCACGAGGTCGGTTTTTTGCCAGCCGGCGGTCATCTTGTCCAGTTCCCGCAGGCCGGAGGAGATACCGGTGATGCTGGTATCCTTGCCCCGCATTTCTTCCAGTCGCTCAAGGGTACGCATCACCAGGTCGGGCATGGGCAGGTAGCTGCGCCGAAGGTTTGACTCAGAGAGGGCAAACAGGTTTTGCTCCGCCTTGTCGAGCAGCTCAAATACGTCGGCGGTATCGTCATACGCATCCCGGATGGCCTCATCGCTCATGGTGATGAGCTTGCGGAGGATGAATTTTTCCGCCACCACCCGCGCATGGTATTCGATGTTGGCAGCAGACGCCACCATGCTCGTGAGTTCGGTAAGGTAAAACACGCCTCCGGCCTTCAGCAGGTTACCTTCTTTTTGCAGCAGGTTTTTGACGGTGAGGGTATCCACCGGCTGCGAATTCTGAAACAGGTTGATGATCGCCCCAAAAATCACATTGTGCTGGTCCCGGTAAAACATGCCGGTTTTCAGGATGTCCATCACCCGGTGCAGGGCATCTTTTTCGAGGAGCAAAGCACCCAGCACAGCCATTTCCATATCGATGGCCTGCGGAGGGATTTTGCCCATGGCATGGGGAGAAGATACTTTGGCGGGTTTTTTAGCGCCTTCGCTGGGATTAAAAGAGTTGGGCTGAAGGTTTTCCACTACCAGAACGGGTTAATGCGGTTGGGCTATTCCTTTTAGGAGGAATATTTTGGAGTAAAAGGGCAAAAATGGAGTGTGTTTGGCAACACAAAATCAGTGCAAGGAACTTGTCCTGTTTTTTCAGGGGGTTCAAAGATAAACCGGCAACACCACTGCGCAAACCTGCTAAAAATCTTCTGAGTTTGCATAATGAACTGATTATCAATGAAATTTTTTTACCTTCCTTTTTTTATCCACATCCATACCTTTTTCATTCTGTGAATTCAGCGCCTGGATTGAGGTTTGATCTTTCCGGTAGGTGAAGGATGTGGATAACATCGGCAGGCCGGTGGAAAAATACTTTCAGGCGAACCTGCGTTTTTTTTCCTTCCTCAAATTTGGATAAAAATAGTGGCAATTGCTAATCCTTGTGTCCTTTACTCCGGATTTTTTTACGGCCCGGCTACCTGCCTGAGGTACAGGCAGAAGCCACTCCTGATTCGGAGGTCAATGGTCCATGAGCGGATATTTTGCCTGGCTACTCCCCGGGATACTTCAGTCCGATCTGATTTCGAATCGAATCCAGTACATCCATAATGGCAACTGATTCTACAGGCGGCATCACGGGATGTACCGTCAGCCCAGTGGCCAGGGCCTCGTGCGCAGCCTGCGCCTGGTACTGGAGGCCCGTGGATTCAAAGGGGAATTTTTTGTAAAGCGGCGGGGTCCCTGCCCGGTGAACAATGACTTCACTTCCGCGCCAAAACAATGGAACCTGAACATGACCCTCTGATCCCATGACCCAGGCGGTGCGGGTGCCTTCCCACTCGATACTGGAGGTGGCCACGGCCAATTCGTCTCCGCCAAAGCGCATCAGGGCATGGGTGGCATTGTCGATGCCGGTAGGTCCTTTCCGTGCATGCGCCTGCACCTGCATCGGTGAGCCAAACAGCCAGCAGGCAAGGGAAACGGGGTAAATGCCCACATCAAGCAGGGCACCTCCCGCCAAAGCCGGATTGAATTTCCGGTCGTTGGGGTCAAACTCCGCCCTAAAACCAAAATCTGCCTGCACAGAGCAGACTTCGCCTATCAACCCGTTGCGGAGCCCGGGCGCAAGCCATTGCCACAGGGGCAAAAAGCGCGTCCACATGGCTTCCATCAAAAACAGACCTTTCTCCCGCGCTTTGGCTTCCATCAGCCGGGCCTCGGCGGCATTGCGGGCAAAGGGCTTTTCACACAGCACATGTTTACCCGCCTCCAGGCACATCAGCGTATGCTCCATGTGCAGGCTGTGCGGACTGGCGATATACACGATTTCCACTTCCGGATCAGCGAGTAAAGCCTCATAGCTGCCCCAGGCATGGTGCACACCAAATTCACGGGCAAAGGACGCAGCTTTTTCCAGGTCGCGGGAACCCACTGCCACGAGCCGGGCACCGGGAAGGGTACGCAAGCCATCAGCAAATTTGCGGGCAATGCGGCCCGGGCCAAGAATGCCCCAGTTGAGCGTTTTCATGCAGGTTGAGGGTTATGGGGTGGGTTAATCATCATCCTCCAGTCCGAGTTTTTCCACAGTCAGGTTAAACCGGAGCACGGAGTTGGCCGGGATATTGGGGAAAGATGCGGTTTTGTAGGCGAGGGTGGAAGGAATAATGGCGATGCCGCTCTGCCCGGTTTTCAGTTGCCCGAGGGCACTTTGCAGGCCCGGGAGCAGTTTTCTCACTAAAAAAGTATCAAGTGGCTGTCGCGCGGCATCCACCAGGGTGCCATTGAGGGTAAATGCCTCGTAGTCGAGCAGCACCCAGTGGGCGGCGTTGGGCGGACCCGCAGGCCGGGTACCGGGTGCCGGTTCAGGACTCAGCACCTTATAATACACCCCGTTGGTCAGGGAGTCCATTTCAAGGCCTTCCGCTTTGATATATGCCCGGATCAGTTCGCGGTCGAGAGCCAATTGCTCGGCGGTGGTGGGTATCTCTGTTTCACTGCACCCCAAAGCAGTGACTACACAGAAAATACCAAATACAAGCCCATGATAAGGACCACGAGAAACAAGCCGAGATACATCAGCAGCTCGGTTTGAAAGTAGGGTTTGTAGGGTTCGAAGAATTTTTTCCATTGTTCCCACATGGCGGCGCATTTGGATAAGGCGGGGTAAAGATACATCTTAGGCACAAAACACCTGTATTGCTTTACCCTATGAAAAACGTTGCCACCATCTTATGCATCATCGTAATGGCCATGGCCGGGGTTGCCCAGGACCGCCTCACGGGCCTGCCATTTGCCACCCGGTCAGAGGTGATTGCCGTAAATGGCATGGCCTGCACCAGCCAGCCTTTGGCTACCCAGGTCGCGCTTGATATCCTGAAAGCGGGCGGCACCGCCGTAGATGCCGCCATCGCAGCCAACACTGCCCTCGGGCTGATGGAACCAACAGGCAACGGGGTGGGCGGCGACCTGTTTGCCATTGTATGGGATGCCAAAACCCGCAAACTCTACGGACTCAATGCCAGCGGCCGTTCACCTCAATCGTTGTCGCTGGATTGGTTTCGGAAAAATGGGTACACCTCCATTCCGGCACGGGGCGCCCTGCCGGTGTCTGTACCCGGCTGTGTGGATGGCTGGTACGAATTGCATAAACGATTTGGGCGGCTGCCCATGAGTCAAAACCTGGCCCCGGCTATCCGGTACGCCAACGAGGGCTTTCCCATGTCGGAACTCATTGCGTATTACCTCGAAGGCTCCGCCCGCCTGTACAAAAACGAACCCAACTTCGCCGATACCTGGATGCCGGGCGGATCCGCCCCGGCCAAAGGCGATGTGTTCCGCAACCCCCGGCTGGCACGCACCCTTCAGCTCATTGCCGACGGAGGCCGGGACGCGTTTTATAAGGGAGAAATCGCCCGGAAAATCGATGCGCACATGAAGAAGGTCGGAGGTTTTTTGTCCTACGATGACCTCGCTGCCCATACCTCCGAATGGGTCGATCCGGTATCAGTCAACTATCGGGGATACGATGTTTGGGAACTTCCCCCGAACGGCCAGGGTATTGCAGCGCTGCAAATGCTGGAAATACTGGAGGGGTATGACCTGAAAAAAATGGGCTTTGGCTCCGTCGAATACATGCATGTGTTTACCGAGGCCAAAAAACTCGCTTTTGAAGACCGCGCCAAATTTTACGCCGATCCGGCTTTTTCGCCCACACCGCTCACCGCTCTGCTCGATTCAGGCTATGCCGCCACCCGCCGTCAGTTGATCACCGACCGGGCGGCGAAAATATATCCTTCTGGTCCGCTAAAGCCGAGCGACACCATTTACCTTACCGTTGCCGACAAGGAGGGAAACATGGTGTCCCTCATTCAGAGCAACTTTCGGGGGATGGGTTCGGGGGTAGTGCCCGGCGATCTTGGATTTATGCTTCAAAACCGGGGTGAGCTGTTTAACCTTGATCCGGCCCATGCCAATGCCTTCGCTCCCGGCAAGCGCCCTTTTCATACCATTATCCCGGCCTTTGTAACCAAAAACGGCGAACCATGGCTCAGCTTTGGCGTGATGGGAGGCGATATGCAGCCCCTGGGTCATGTACAGATTCTGGTGAACCTCATCGATTTTGGCATGAACCTGCAGGAGGCCGGTGATGCCCCGCGCATGTTTCACGACGGATCCAGCCAACCCACCGGTGAGGTGATGACCGATGGAGGGATTTTGTACCTCGAATCAGGTTTTCCCTACGAGTCCATGCTTGCCCTGCAGAAGAAAGGCCACAAAATCGGTTTTTCCACGGGGCAGTACGGTGGGTATCAGGCCATTATGCGCGATGTGAAACGGGGAATTTACATCGGTGCATCGGAATCGCGCAAAGACGGGCAGGCAGCGGGTTATTGAGATTTTTCTTTGATCCTACCTCCCCATCGCCGAACTTCCTCATGATTTGGACAAAACCCGAATGGTCATGAACTGGAGTTTTTGGGAAAAAGATACCTGGTGGGAAAACCTGGATGTGCTCATTGTTGGGGCCGGCATTACGGGCTTGTCAACGGCTATCAGCCTGAAGGAGGCAAAACCCAGGCTCCGCATTGCTGTGGTGGACCGAAATACCTGGACAGGCGGAGCCAGTACGCGAAATGCCGGCTTTGCCTGTTTTGGCAGCCCGACCGAACTGCTTGCCAACGAAAAACAAATGGGGCGGGATGCCATGCTCCAACTGGTGGAGCGGCGGTACCAGGGACTGCTGCTATTGCGGACCCGCATTGGCGATGCCGCTTTGCGCTTCGCACCCTGCGGCGGCCATGAAATCTTTCTGGCTGAGGACGAACCCGCGTACCAGGAATGCCTGGGTGCATTGGATGGGCTCAATCAGGGCTTAAAAGACATTTTGCCCTATTCCCCGGCCTTTTTCCCCTCCAAACCGGGATTGGGATGGGCCTGGGGTGATGCCAAGCTCATTTCAGCACCCGCTGAAGGCCGCATTCATCCCGGCAGAATGGTGGAAGCGCTGGCAACCATGGCCACCAGCAAAGGGGTTTTGGTAGCCACCGGGGTAAAGGTTTCCCGCTGGTGGGATGCCGATGACCATGTGAAGGTCGTAATCGGGGAAGGAAACGAGGTGTCTGTGGGGCAACTCATCCTCACCACCAACGGATTTACCCCGGAACTTTTCCCTCAATTGCCGGTGAAGCCGGGCAGAAATCAGGTGTTGATTACCACCCCGATTGGCGGTCTTACCTGGGACGGCTGTTTCCATTACCAGCAGGGCTACGGTTACCTGCGCAGGGTAGGGGACCGGGTGCTCATCGGCGGATTTCGCCACCTCGACCGGGAACGCGAGTCCACGGGGGTTTTGGGTGAAAATGAAGACCTCATTAACCACATGAAAGCCTGGCTTTCGGAAAACATCCTTCCTGCCCGCGGCTGGGAGGTGGAAATGACCTGGAGCGGTATTCTGGGTCTGGGTGATACGCCTGCGCCCTTGCTCGGGCATGTTTCGAACCGGGTAATAGCTGCCGTAAGGCTGGGTGGAATGGGCGTGGCCCTTGGCAGTTTGCTCGGGCAGGGTGCTGCCATGCTGGCACTGGAGAAAGAATTACTTTTTCCGGATTGGTATTTCGGTGCATCTTCGCTTTTATGAACGTAATTCCTTTTTCTGCCGGAGAAATCGAAGAGTACCGCCGCGAAACGCAGGGGGTAAAGCATGTGGTACACCTCAACAATGCCGGGGCATCCCTGATGCCGGACCCGGTGGTGCGCTCGCTGGAGTCGTACCTTTCTACCGAGACCCGCTATGGCGGCTACGAAACTGCGGCCATTTTTAAAGACGATATCGATCAGGCTTATTTCTCCATTGCAGCGCTGATTGGCGCCCACCCCGATGAAATTGCCCTTACCTCGAGTGCAACCGATTCCTGGCTGAAGGTTTTTTCCTCCTTCAACTGGAAACCCGGGGATGAGATTCTGACCTCGAAGGTGGAGTATGGCAGCAATTTTATCAGCTTTTTGCAGGCGAAAAAGGCTTTTGGCATTCACATCGTGGTGGCACCCTCCTTGCCTACGGGTGAGGTGGATGTGGAAAAATTCGAACAACTGATCACCCCGCGTACCCGCCTCATTGCCCTCACCCATATGCCCACACACAGCGGATTGGTAAACCCGGCGCAGGAAATCGGGACCATTGCCCGTGTGCACGGGATTCCCTACCTGCTTGATGCCTGCCAGACAGTGGGGCAATTGCCGGTGAATGTGCAGGATATCCAATGCGATTTCTTGTCGGCCACCGGGCGAAAGTTCCTTCGCGGACCCCGGGGAACGGGCTTTTTATTCGTAAAATCCGAATGGATACCGAAACTGGAGCCCTTCGGCATGGATATGCTGGGGGCCGACTGGCCTGCCCCTGACCGCTACGTGCCCGAGCCATCGGCCCGGAGGTTTGAGCATTTTGAGCAGTTTGTGGCCGGTATGCGCGCCCTCGGTGAGGCCGCACGTTACGCTCTGAAGGCGGGTCCTGACCGGATATGGAACCGCATCTGTATGCTCCGGGATGATTTGAAGCAAAAACTCGAAACCCTTCCCGGACTCACCGTGTGGGACCAGGGGCAGCGGCCCGGCGGTATCCTGGTGTTTAATGTAAACGGTGTACCGTCACCGGACCTGGTGCATGCCCTCCGGATGCGGGGGGTGAATGTATCCGTGACCCGCAGTGCCGGTGCCCTGCTGGATATTCAGGAGCGGGGCATGCCGGAATGTGTGCGCGCCTCGGTACACTACTACAATACGCCCGAGGAAAACGACCGACTGGTTCATCTCATCCGCCCCCTGATCCGGAATTGATTTTTATCATTCCAAAAACCTTTGCCGCAATAATTTCCTTTTCCTTATTTTTGAAGCCGGAAAGGAATTGCCTTTTGCTTTTAATTTCATTGGCGTAACCTAACCTTGCAATCCATGCTGGTACAAACCACTTCAGACAAAGTCGTTCGCTTCAAAAGCACCCGCGAAAAAGATCTCTTCGACAAAGACCTCCGGATCGCCATCGCCAAATACTTTCAGGACAATAACATCAGCAAGTTTGCCAACGCGGAGATGTACTTCAAAACCGTGTTTGCCATTGTTTCCTGGATCGCTGTCTGGTCCCTCATTATGTCTGACATTTTGAGCCAGCGCCCGCTGTTGTTTTTTGCAGCATTCACCGCACTGGGCTATGTAAACATCTTCATCGCCTTCAACATCGGCCACGATGCCTGCCACAATGCCTATTCGGGCAAGCAGTGGGTGAATAAGATGATGTCCTACTCCATGAACTTTATCGGGGCCAACTCCTACCTCTTCCGGATGATGCACAACGTGCACCACCAGTATGTAAACATCCTCGGCACCGATGTGACCCTCGAAACCCACGGTCTGTTCCGCTTTACACCCGATGAGCCACACAAACCCATCCACCGCTTTCAGCATATCTATACCCCGGTATTGTATGCCCTTGCCGGTTTGCACTGGGCTGCCGTAAAGGACTTTAAGTGGATGTTTGTGGAAAAACACATTGGCAACAACAAAAACATCAAACACCCATTTTCGGAGTATGTTGCCCTCGTTATCTCAAAGGTGGTGCACTTTGGCCTGCACCTTTTCATTCCGATGATTTTCCTGAGCGCCCCGTGGTGGATGGCTCTGCTCGGCTACCTGAGCATGCAACTGCTGCCCGGCCTCACTTTTGCGCTGATTTTCCAGGTTACCCACGTGTATGATGGCACCTGCTACCCCAAGCCGGACGAAGAGGGCAACATTGAAAACAACTACGCCATTCACGTGCTGGAAACCACCGCTGACTTTTCGCGCAAAAGCCGCCTTGGTTCCTGGCTTATGGGCGGAATCAATATCCACGTGATTCACCACATTATGCCTGGCATTTGCCACGTGCACTATCCGGCCATTACGGAAATCCTGATCGACGTGGCCAAAAAGCACGGCATCGTGTACCAGGAGCATAAAACTTTCGGTCAGGCGCTGCGCAACCACATGAGCATCCTGAAAAAGCTCTCCAAGCCGGATGCGACCGTTCCCCGCTACCGGGAAACGGCCCCCGCGATCTCGATGAACTGAGAAATATGCGTAACAAATCGCCCGGTCTCACAAGGACTGGGCGATTTTTTTTAGAAATAGCCCGGCAAAGGGGCTTGCCGGATGATTTTTTTTCAAAAGACAGCGAACAAAGTTGAAAAGTGAGAAAAAAGCCGCAAGTTTGCAGTTGAACATAACAAACCAGGGGCGTCCGCTTGGACTGAGAAGAAACCCTTAGAACCTGATCCCGGTCATGCGGGCGTAGGGAGCGTTTGGAAGGCTGCATCCAGCCGGACCAACCTGGGATTCATTCATTAACCACATGAGCAATCCCTTACGCTTTTTCTTCGGTCTGCTTTTCTTTTTGCTTCCCGGTGCCCTTCAGGCGCAATACACCCTCAAGGGCAAGGTAACCGTGCCGGATGGCCGGACCAATGCCGCGACTGGTGCGCAGGTGGTGCTGCTGCCCGAAGGCAAACTCACCTTTACCGACGCCAATGGCGCATTCTCCTTCACCGGTATTACCGCCCCCGAATGCACCGTGAGGGTAAGCCTGAATGGCTGTCAGCCTGAGGAGCAAATTGTTACTCTCTTGCCCGGTCTGATCCCCGAACTTGTTTTTAGGCTGGAGCGAGATTTTGGTGTGACCGACGTGGTCCTTATTTCCGCCTTGCGTGCATCAAGCCGCACCGCCACCACCTTTTCCAACCTGACAAAGGCAGAAATCCAGAAAGCCAATTTCGGACAGGATTTACCCTTCATTCTCAACCAGTTACCTGGCACGGTGGTCTCCTCCGATGCGGGCGCAGGCATAGGCTATACCGGTATCCGTATCCGGGGTTCGGACCCTACCCGCACCAATGTGACCATCAATGGCATTCCCCTCAACGACCCGGAATCCCACGGGGTATTTTGGGTGAATCTGCCCGATCTGGCCTCCTCGGTGGACAATATTCAGGTGCAGCGCGGGGTAGGCACTTCCACCAACGGAGCCGCCGCCTTTGGGGCGACCATTAACCTGCAAACCACCACCCTCCAGCCAACTGCCTATGCCGAGCTCACCAATGGCTACGGCTCATTTAACTCCCGCAGGCACACCCTCAGCGCAGGCACAGGTCTGATAGGCGGGCGGTTTGCCATTGATACCCGGCTTTCCCGCATTACCAGCGACGGTTTTGTGGACCGCGCCTTTTCCGATCTGAGTTCGTGGTTTGTATCGGGAAGTTATTATGGAAAAAAATCTTTGCTGAAAATCAATGTTTTTTCCGGAAAAGAACAAACCTACCAGTCGTGGTGGGGCCTGCCCGAAGCCTTGCTCGAAACCAACCGCACCTGGAATTACTACACCTACGAAAACGAAACCGACAACTACCAGCAGGACCATTACCAGTTGATGTACGCGTTTTCGCCTTCGGATAAATGGGAGATCAACCTAGCGGGCCACTACACCTACGGACGGGGTTATTTTGAGCAATTCAGGGAAAATGACGACTTCTCCACGTATGGCTTTTCCCCCATCGAACTGGGCGACAGCCTGGTAGCCACTACGGACCTCATCCGCCGCCGCTGGCTCGACAACCATTTTTACGGAACGGTATTCTCCGCCACCTGGAAGCCTTCGCGCAAACTCACCGCCACGCTGGGCGGAGGGGCAAATCAATACCTCGGCGATCATTTTGGCGAAGTGATTTGGGCGCGTTTTGCCTCAACCTCCTCCATCCGCGACCGGTTTTATGAGAGCAATTCGGTGAAAAATGATGCGAACACCTACCTGAAGCTGTTTTGGGA